>OCTA010004339.1_pt1 | contig 12447 bp, 12 predicted proteins | sample 1538991 | NCBI WGS metagenome assembly OCTA01 (sample SAMEA3539302, study PRJEB22396) | soil metagenome | biome: tundra; feature: field; material: soil | place: USA | collected 2010-05 | depth 0.15 m
GAGGCTGTCGCATAACCCTCCATGACTCGGTGTCAACCCCCAATTCGCGCCCGGAACATGGCCGGATGTCCGGATCGGACGATCAGATCGTGGGCGGTATGTGCCGAACGTCCGACTTGACAAAGACCCTTGGGAAGTTGTGCGACAGCCTCAAATAGACCCCCGGATCCTTCGTGATCATGGGCGCCGGGGGGACGGGGTGACGGGTTGGGCGGCGGGGCGTCAGGGGTTTCTGCGGGTGCGCCGGGAGGCCCGGCGTCCCTCTGGCTGCCGGGCAAGCTCCTCGGGGATGCGCAGCAACGGGTTCGTCGCGCTCGCCACGACCTCGCCAGCGGTCTGGCTGACACGCGCCCCGCGGGCCCGCGACGCCGACCTGAGTAGCTCGAAGGCCTGCCGCGGGCGCAGCCTGTGCCGTTCGGCGAGGACGCCGATGGCCTGCTCCACCCGGACCCGGACGGTCAGCGCACGTTCAAGTTGCGCGACGGTTTCCTTGAGTTGCTCGGCCTCCCCGGCCGGTAGCTCTGCTCCGTATGCCCCGAGCCCCTGCTGGCCGCCCTGCTTGCTGACCCGGCGCTTGCCCGCGGCCCGCTTGCCGACTCCCGGTGAGGCGGCGGGGTCGGCGTCAGCGCTTCGTGATCGCGGTCCATGAGTGCCCGCGCCAGGCGCAATGACTCCCGCCACGTGCTGGGACGCTGCTTCCTGGCTGGCCGTGCCGGTGAGGCCGCCCGCTGGCGCCTGCCACTCTTCCTCGCTGGGCAGGTCGGCCGCGAGCAGGTCCGCGAGCACCATGGCGCTGGTCAGGTCGGGCACTTCTTCGTCGCCCACGCGCCATCCCGTCGGAGTGCGCCGGGCCACCGCGTCTTCAGGTACGGCCGGTTGCTCGCCGGTGGCGGCTCCAGGCCCGCCCGTGCTGGCGCCAGAGCGATCCGGCGCGGCCAGGGGCTGGGGTTCCGCGGAACCGTGCCCGGGCAGCGCTGCTCCGCTGGGAGCGGAGTTCGTCCCAGCGGTCGTTCGGTTACTTTTAGTATTCATCAATTTACGGCCGATTTGCTCAGCCGTTCCTTCACTTGGGTGGCGGACGGGTTGGTCATCACTGTCCCATCCGGGAACACGACGGTGGGGACGGTCATGTTCCCTCCGTTGACGCTAACCACGTAGCGCGCGGCCTCTGCATCATTCTCGATGTCAACCTCGACGACCTCGATTCCGTCCCGTGCGAGCTGGCTCTTCAGGCGTCGGCAGAAAGCACACCACTGTGTGCAGTACATCGTTACAGGCTGCGACACGCGCTGTCTCCTCGTCTCAGGATACGTCCGAGGGTGTCAACACCCGGAGCCCCCACCCACTTCCCTGCGGTATGGGCGGCACTGTGGTGCTGGCCGCACGCGGGGCTGGCCGCGGTGCGGCGGCTGTCGGTGCCGTGCGGGAGGATGGCCCGCACAGGAGGTGAGCGGTGGACGCTGAGTCTGGATCGCGCGATCCCGAATCCGTGCTTGCCGCACTCGATCCAGAGCAGCGCGAGGTCGCCCTGGCGGCGCGGGGACCGGTATGCGTGCTGGCGGGCGCAGGCACGGGCAAGACACGGGCTGTTGCTCACCGCATCGCCTACGCGGTATGGACTGGCGTGGTCGATCCTGGCCATGTGCTCGCGGTCACGTTCACCAGCCGCGCCGCGGGTGAACTGCGTGGCCGCCTGCGCCAGCTGGGGGCCGCTGACATCGGGATGGAACGCGTGCAGGCCCGTACCTTCCACGCCGCCGCCCTCAGGCAGCTCAACCATTTCTGGCCGCGCACGGTAGGCGGGCGCCCGCCCGCGCTGCTCGACTCGAAGGTCGGCCTCCTCTCCGAGGCGGCTCGCAGGCTGAGGCTGACGGCGAGCGGTCCGGAACTGCGCGATGTCGCCTCGGAGATCGAATGGTCCAAGGTCACTCAGACGCGCCCCGATGACTACCCGGCGGCCGCCGCTAAGGCGGACCGGACGGCCCCGCTCGGACCGGAGAAGACGGCGCGGATGTACGCCACCTACGAGGAACTGCGCCGGGAGCGGCACCTGGTCGACTTCGAGTCGGTGCTGGAGCTGACCGCGGCGATCATCGCCGAGCACCGGCCCGCCGCCGCCGCCGTCAGGGACAGGTACCGGTACTTCGTGGTGGACGAGTACCAGGACGTCAACCCGCTGCAGAAGCTGCTCCTCGAGAGCTGGGCCGGCGAGCGGGACGATATATGCGTGGTCGGGGACCCGCGGCAGACGATCTATTCCTTCACTGGGGCGACCCCGGCCTACCTCACCGGCTTCACCGCCGACTTCCCAGCCGCGACCGTTATCCGGCTGGTGCGTAATTACCGGTCCACGCCCCAGGTCGTAGCTCTCGCGAACCAGCTGACCGGGGCCGGCGGCGCCCGGCCACTGGCGGCGCAGCTGACGGCGGCCCGTTCAGGGCGCCCGGCCGCGGCGGGCCTGGGTGGCCCGCCGCTGGTAGCACAGCAGCCGGCGGGCGAGCCGCCGGACTTCGCCGAATACGCCGATGAGCAGGCGGAGGCCTCGTCGGTCGCCGCCCAGGCCGCCGCGCTGATCGGCGCGGGAGTGGCCCCGCGCCAGATCGCCGTGCTGGTACGCACCAATGCGCAGACGCCCCTGTTCGAGGGTGCATTGGCTGAGGCCGGGATCCCTTGCCAGGTCAGGGGGACGGAGCGGTTCTTTGACCGCCCTGAGGTCCGCCAGGCGGTCGGGCTCATCCGGGCCGCCGTCAAGTCCGCGCGGCGCGACGATGAACCGCAGGGTGCGACCGACGGGGAGGCGGATGAGCCAGGTAGCCGCGCCGACTCCGGGCCGGCCGCCGCGGCCACTGCTTCCGCCGCGGCTTCGGCCGAGGTGCGGCACATCCTGGCCGGGCTGGGCCTCACCAGGACCGCGCCGCCCGGCCGGGGCGCGGCCCGCGAGCGGTGGGAGTCGCTGGAAGCGCTGGCCCAGCTGGCGGAGGACTTCTTCGCGACCGCCCCGCAGGCATCGCTCACCGGTTTCGCCGCCGAATTGTCACATCGGGCGGCCATCGAGCATGCCCCCGCGATGGAAGGCGTGACGCTGGCCTCGCTGCATGCGGCCAAGGGCCTCGAGTGGGACGTGGTCTTCCTGCCCGGCCTCTCGGACGGCAACCTGCCGATCGTGTACGCGCAGACGGACGAAGCCATCGAGGAGGAGCGGCGGCTGCTTTATGTGGGTGTGACCAGGGCCCGCCAGCGCGTATACCTGTCCTGGTCGCTGGCGCGATCGTCCGGCGGCCGCCGGACGAGGAGGCCGTCACGGTTCCTCGACGATGTGCGCGCCGGGCGCCGTGCCGGCCGCGGGGACCGCCCGGGGAGGGCCGGTGCCGAGCGGCCGGCGGCTGGACAGGTACGGTTCCGCGGTATTGGCGTTGGACGCTGAAGCGGGCGGTGAGACGCGGATATGACCAAGGCACTTGATGGCCTGGTCGACCTGCTCAACCTGGAGCAGATCGAGGCCAACATCTTCCGCGGCCGCAGCCCCGATGACCGCCGGCAGCGGGTGTTCGGGGGCCAGGTAGCAGGACAGGCTCTGGTGGCGGCCGGGCGGACCGTACCCGCTGACCGGCCAGTGCACTCACTGCATGCCTACTTCGTCAGGCCGGGTGACCCAGCCGTGCCCCTTGTCTACATCGTGGACCGGGTGCGGGACGGCCGGTCGTTCACCACGCGGCGGGTCTCCGCGATCCAGCACGGCAAGACGATCTTCACGCTGTCCGCGTCATTCCACCACTTCGAGCCGGGACCGGAGCATGCCGCGCCGATGCCGGAGGTTCCGCCGCCGGATTCGATCACCCCGCTGGCGCAGCGGATGGAGCAACTGGTCGGCCCGACCGACCACGAGTTTCTCGCGCGCAATCCCATCGACCTGCGCATCACCGGGCCCGTCACCTACGAGGCGCAGCGCGATCCCGCCCTGCGCACCAATCACAATCTGGTCTGGCTGCGGGCCGACGGTGAACTGCCGGATGACCCGCTGCTGCACGTGTGCCTCATGACGTACGCCTCCGACATGACATTGCTGGACTCGGTGCTGCTCCAGCACGGCCTTTCCTGGGCGGACGGGCGAACCACGGGGGCGAGCCTGGATCACGCGATGTGGTTCCACCGCCCGTTCCGCGCCGACCGGTGGCTGCTGTATGCCCAGGAGTCGCGCGCCGCCTGGGGTGCCCGTGGGCTCGCCCGCGGCGAAGTTTTCACCCAGGAAGGGCAATTGGTGGTATCCGTGGTGCAGGAGGGGCTCATCCGGACACAGCCCTGAGCCTTCATCCGGACACAGCCCTGAGCCTTCATCCGGACACAGCCCTGAGCCTCGTCCAGACGGGGCTATGAAAGCCCTACCAAAAAAGCAGTTGCCCCCGGCCGGGCATGCTGCCTAGGCTGGCTCGCATGTCCTTGGTGTACCCACGACAGCGCACGGAAGGAGGTGTCCAGGGTGCTGAGCAATCTGATTGACGTTCGGGCGGCCGCCGGCTGGCGTGCCGAAAGCTCTATTGCCGCGCTGGATACCGGTCGGCCGTGCGGTTTCGGGGCCACCTTGCTTCGGGGCACGGTGCTTGGCGGCACGGTGCTTGGCGGCACGGTGCTTGGCGGCATAAATGCTCTCGGTGTGGCGCGGTCGCGTGCTGCCCAGGGCCCACTCATGCCGTGGCTGCCCCAGACGCCTGGCCAGACGTCTTTGTCCAGCCGGCAGGACACCCGCAAGAAGTACCAGCACGCCACCCGCGTCGCCGCCCTTGGCGGTAGCGCGACGGGTTCGCATCCAGTCTCCTGGGATCCGGTCTAGCCAGACCGGCCTGGATCCTCTGGAGGCCGCGGACCCGTACCGGGTCCGCGGCCTTTGTCATGCAGTGCCTATGACATGCAGGGCCCACCGTTTGTCGGACGAGTGAGAGACCGCATTCGAGCAGGATGACCAGGACGAAAGGGGATGGACCGATGTACCGGCCCGGCACCACCGCCGTAGCAGCGGGCCCGGCGGGGTTCGAGTCAGAGTCCGCACCAGAACCGGGAAGATCCGGGGTATCCGCGGTGGCATCCGCGGTGCCCGCCCCCAGCCAGGCGGCAGTGAGGGCCGCCCCCAGCCAGGCGGCAGTGAGAGCCGCCCCCAGCCAGGCGGCGATCCCGGTGGCGTGCAGCACCGGGGACCTTCCGTGCACGGAGGACCCGGAACTGTTCTTCGCCGAGTCCCCGGATGACGTGGAGGACGCCAAGGCGCTCTGCTGCGGCTGCCCGGCGCGGAACACCTGCCTCTCCGGAGCCCAGGAGCGCCGGGAGCCCTGGGGAGTCTGGGGCGGTGAGCTTTTCCTGCGAGGCGAGGTCGTGCCACGCAAGAGGCCACGCGGCCGTCCCCGCAAGACCGAGGTCGCGGCCTGAACGATCGGTTGTCAGTCAACGTGGACGGGCGGTAGTGCGATGTACCCATCAGTCGAAGACGCGACGCAACGACAGAGAGACCGGCTGGCGCGGGCGCGGCAGGAGCGCCAGCGGGCGCGGCTCCGCGCGCTGCGCCGGGCGGCCCGGCGGGCGAAACGGGCCACCGAGCGCCTGGATCGGGCCCAGGCGGAGGCCATGCAGCTCCGCGGCGAACTGGACGTGATGTCCTGACATCACCCGCCGGCGGGGGCTGGCAGGAGGCCCGCGGCGCACCGCCGTCGCGGGCCTCCTGCGCCGCGGCCCCAGGCCCTGCGCCGAGGCCGTGCCGCAGCCCCAGGCCACCGTGCGGTCGATGTGACATCGAGCTGCCCCTAGCAAGCTCGATGTCACATGACTGGTTGAGTGACCGGGCGATATGGGCCATTTGATGGGTTTGTACCAGCTGTGCGAGGAGCGCCGCTATCGGCTGGGCGTAACCGCACCTGTGCTGTCGCCGTCGCGTGGCCCGGTACCTGCGCCGTCACCGTCCCGCGGTCCGGCATCTTCGCCGTCACCGTCCCGCGGTCCGGCATCTTCGCCGTCCCGGGATCCCGCCTCTTCGTCGTCGGCGTAGCCGGGCATCCGGCCGATGATCTCGGCCCGGAACGGCCCCTCGCTTTCCAGCTGGCAGAGCACGCCGATGCCCGCCGTGGACACTCGGTGGATAAGCACGTAGGAGGGCGGCAAATTGAGTTGCCGGCCCAGGTTGGAACTGCGCGGGTCGGTCACCCGGGCGGCCTCGCCACGCAGCCATTCGCGGCTGAATTTGAACGACTCTCCTCTGGACGGCTCCGCCAGCGGTGCCAGGAAGGCGCGGAGGGCCTCCTGGTCCACGTCAGCACCTTCCCTGAGGAATCCCTCTTCGCGGAGCACTTGCTCGGCCGCCCCGATGTCGCTGTCATCGTGCATGATCCGAAGCAGCCGGCCGATGGACCGGGGAAACCCGTCGGGCAGCCGGTCCACCGCGCCGAAGTCCAGCACACCGAGCCGGCCGTCGTCCAGCAGCCGGAAGTTACCCGGGTGCGGGTCTGCGTGCAGTAGCCCGGCCCGTTGCGGCCCGGAGAAGAGGAATCGGACAAACAAGATCCCGGCCCGGTTCCTGTCCTCCTGGGAACCGCCGTTGATGATCTTCGAGAGCGGCGTGCCGTCCATCCATTCAGTGACCAGCACATGGCCGGAGGCCTCGACCACTGGCGGGACGTAGATGTCCGGGTCGCCCGCGTAAGCGTCCCCGAACGCCCGCTGGGAGGTCGCTTCGAGGTTGTAGTCGAGCTCCTCGGAGATTCTGTCGCGTAGTTCGTCGATCACAGGCTTGACATCGAGACCGGGCATGACCAGCCCGAAGAGCCGCGCCGCCCGGCTGAGCTGGTTGAAGTCACTGAGCAGGGCACGTCCGGCACCCGGGTACTGGATCTTGACGGCGACCTTCTGGCCGTCGTGCCAGACGGCCCGGTGGACCTGGCCGATCGACGCGGCGGCCGCCGGAGTGTCATCGAACTCGAGGAAATCGTCGCGCCAGGCCTGGCCGAGATCGGCCGCCAGCACCTGATGCACGGAACGAGCCGGCAGCGGCGGCGCGGACTCCTGGAGTCTGGTCAGTGTGGCCCGGTAGGGCCCGGCGATTTCCGGCGGCAGCGCGGCCTCGAAGATCGACAGGGCCTGGCCGAGCTTCATCGCCCCGCCCTTGAGCTCACCGAGTACCCGGAAGATCTGCTCGGCGGTGCGCTGCTGAATCTCAGCGGCGACGATTTCCGCGGGCCGGCCACCGATCCTTTTCCCCAGTCCCAGGGCCGTCCGGCCGACCAGCCCGGCAGGCAGGCTGGCGAGCTTGGCCGTCCGGGTCAGGGCACGGCGAGGTAGGTCGTCCACGATTCACATTCTCCGCCCGGATGTGGCGTGCCTGCTACATGAGCATTTGCGGCCCGGCCGATGAAAGCGAGTGCCTGGCCGGCCGCCTGCGCCGCGACCGACGAACGCGCTGGCGATTGCCCTCAAGGTCAAGGCGTCGGGTAACCGGGGGGTCCTGCAGGATGAGGCGGTTATGGTCCGGCGATTGCCGTACGGCTCTTCATTGGGGACCTGGGGTTATGATCGCGGGCTGTTCGCGCTCGGCGCTCGGCGCCCGGCCTGCGCCGGCCCGGATGGGGTTGTGGCCGGTGCGGTGATCTGGTTGGCGGCGGGTGGCAGGTGGCGGTCCAGGCCGGCCATCAGCGCCCGGCGTGGCGTCCACCTGTCGGCCACCGCACCCCCCAGCGGGTTGCCGACGAGCGATGCCAGGGCGATCGTGGCGACGACCAGGCCGGCCGTGCCGTAGCTGAGATCCCGGACCCGGTGCGCGTAGATGAACAGGAACGGCAGCGTCAAGCCGCTTCCGATGGCGGACACGAAGTCACCGCCCAGCACGACCCACGCCGGGCGCGGCAGCGCTGGGATGAGCCCCGCTCGCCGGCGTCCTTCGGTGTCCGGTTCGCCTGTCATGGCGGCGGGCCGAAGTGTTCCAGCGCCTGGCCTGCTGCCACCACGTGTGGGTGATCGGGGGGAAGCCGGGCGGTCAGGACGGCCGCGGCCCGGGTCGTCAGTGCTGCTGCCTCGGCCCGCCTGCCCTGGTTTGCGACGGCCGCCGCCAAGTTCAGCAAGGTCAGGCCGACCTCGGCGTCCTGTGGCCCGAGGACGGCTTCGAGGATCGCCAGCGACCGGCGGCCGAGTGACTCCGCCTCCCGGCTGTCCCCCTGGTCACCGGCCAGGACCGCGAGATTGGCACATGTCATCGCGACCTCGAAATGACCGGGCCCATATCGCTCCTCGAACACCGCCAGCGCCTGGCGGTAAGCCTGCGCGGCGTCGCCGTAACGCCCGGCCAGGTGGTACAGCGCGCCCAGCGCGTTCAGGTCGGCCGCAACATCGGGATGACCGGCGCCGAGCCCGTCGATCCGCAGCGCGAGGCCCCGCTCGGCGAGGGGGATACCAGCGGTGAAGTCGTCCCGCGAATGAGCCAGGCCACCCAGGTTGTGCAGCAGCCCAGCCATTATCAGCGGATCAGCGCCGGGCACGCTGTACAGGACAGCCATCGCCCGCCGGTAAGCCGCCTCCGCCGCGTCGAAGTCCGAAAAATACTTGTACACCACCCCCAGCGCGTTGGCCGCCGACACCACGGCCAGCGACGCCTCACCGAACGCCTCCGACGCCCGGATCAGCAGGGCGCCCAGCCGGGCGGCCGCGGCGTCGAATTCCCCCGCCAGCCGCTCCAGACCGGCCAGCCGCTCCTGGGCCTGGCACCACAGCAGCAGGCTGTCGTCGTCCCCGCCCTCCGCCACGACGTCGTCCAGGATGGTGATCGCCGCCGCGATCGTGACCGCGGCGTCGCCGAAGCGGTCCGCCGACTCCTCGATCTCCGCGCGTGCGACGAGCAGAGCGGCCGCGTCGGGCCCGTCCCCCAGGCCCGCCACCTCGAGTATCTCCACGCCCTGGCCGACGATGGCCAGCGCCGCCTGGGGATCTCCCCCGTCCAGCGCGGCCAGCGCCTCGTCCCGCAAGGCCAGCGCCTCCTCGGCGGCGCCGTGGATGGCCGCGGCAGCCGGTTCAGTGTTCATCGCCGTGACACGGGCAGCGGCCCCGGCCCAGCCAGGGCTTCTCCCGGGCCGGCGCAAGCCGGCCTCGACAGCAGGACCGCCACCTCACACACCCGGTCAGCCGCGACCCGAGGCCGCCACGGCCCGGGAATGGTTCAAGGACACCCACCGGGCCACGGCCCGGGAGTGGTTGAAGGAGAGGGCCCGGGAGTGGTTGGAGGTCAGGGCCCGGGTCACGGCCCGGGACTGGTGCTGTGGCTGCATGATCATGAGTCCCCGCTTCTTCGTGCTGGCGGACCGGAGGTCGGCCCACTCCCCTCAGTTATGGTTACGCGTCCCGGGGGATCTGGGTTCACGCGCCCGGGAAACGCCTGGGTAGCGGCTACTCATCCGGCGCCGGGCCGGGCGCGTACCGGCCGCCACAGTCGCAGTCGCGATGGGGCGGCCATGTCCGGCGGCGCCACTGCCAGGCCGGCAGCACGAGTTCGAGCGTGCCATTCAGCGCCGCACCTGCTTCTGCGGGACGGTCGATGAAGGCGAGGGCCTGGGCGGAAGCCTGGGCGGCGACCGCCGCGGCCAGCAGCGCATCGCAGGCGAGCGGATCTGGCTGCTGCCCGGCCAGCTGGGCGAGGATGAGCGGCCAGGCCGGGTCCCGGTCGGTGCGGGCCAGGTCAAGGCAGCGCAGGCAGGCCGACTGCCCGGGAACGACCAAGGGCCCGACGACACCGATCGCCTCGCCCGCCGAGGCCGCAAGGTGCGGGACACGTTGCCGGACAAGCGCGGCGGCGACTTCCTGGCCATGGTGGCCGGCCAGTACCGCTAAATCGGGTAATTTCCCGGCCCGGCTCAGGGCCATCGGGGGCGCCCCGGCCGGGCTGGCCATGGCTGGCGGCCAGTCCCCCGGCTCCGGGGCACGTGGTGGCGGGCACTCCGCTGCCGGGCCCACGGACACCACGCGGCCGATACCCGACGCGGTCAGCAGGCTGGCGATGCACGACCCGACCTGGCCAGTGCTGTGCACCCGGATGATGGCTCCCTGCCTGCGGACCAGGACGCGGGCACCGCCATCTCCGTCGCCGTGCGCCAGCGCTGCCGTGGCCAGCTCCGAAGCCAGCCGGGCCCGGGCGTCATACGGCAGGGTGGCCATCGTGCTGGCGGGAAAATCGCACAGGGTCCCGGCCGCCGCCAGCAGCGTGATGACGCGGTCCGCGGCTTCCGCCTGGATGCCGAGGTCGGCCGCGGCCGCGATTACCTGCCCACGGTCCCGGCTCCCGTCCAGCAGGCTGATCATCGCCGCCGCGGAACGCATCCCGGTCAGTGCGACCGCCCGCCGGGAGTCAATGCCGATCTGGAGCGTATCCCGGTCACGCCAGACCCACCGGAGGCCCGGCTTTAAGGCTGGTCTCATGCGCGAGAGGGTGTCACGGCCGGCCGACATTTCTGGTGCTGCCACTGAGCCCCCCGGGTGCGGGAACCAGCCAGACAACGCCGACGGCTCCTGCGGGTCGGTTACCCCCTTCCCCGGAAGTAACGGCGGCCCGCCACCCGGGGGACCCGTGGCTGGCCACATTAGGACCGGCCGTCTGCAAGGGTCAATACGCGCCTGTGGATAACGCTGTGGATTATCTGGGGAGAGTGCGGAGAGTCGCTGTGGACACTGGGGGAGAGGGCTGTGAATTCCCCGTGTCCTGGCCTGGCACACCCCCGGCCACGCTGGCGATTCCGGATCCACTCCCTGTGGACAACAGACGCCCGCTGATAGGCGTTTCTGGTCGCCGGAGCCAGCGGCAGCCGACCCGATTGGTTAGAAGGCCGGCGATGCTGGCCATTGCCTCCTGACGGTCGCTCCGCTCGCCGCGGGTCAGCAAGCGGTAGGCCTGCGCCACGTTAATGGGTGATCCAGGGCTGCTGACGGGCCAGAGGCTGGCCAAAGTCTATATTCAGAGTATTCAAGCGATTACGCAGAGCAATGAAGGCAGGTTGCTGCGGTGTAGTGCCCGGGTGGGCCCATGCGCGGGTACGAGCAACGCGCGCCACACGGGGCGCGAGCCGCCAGCCGTCGCTGCTGGAGGGGCCGATATGACCATCACGGGGTGCCGCCCGCCGGTAGTGGGGCCCGGGCGGCCGTGAGGGCACGCCGTTCCATAGTGTTCTACGCCTGGATCGGCCTTATCGGCCAGGTGGTGTTCCTGGTGGGCGCGGTCGTGTTCGTGCTGGTCGGGGCGAGCGATCAGCGCTCGGCGATCGGGGCCAACTCCCGGGCGCAGAGCGTCCAGCTGGCCAATCTCGCCCTCCAGGGGTCGTTCCTCGATGCGCTCCGCTCCACCCGCGGCTACCTGCTGACCGGCCAGAACCGGTTCCTGCAGTCCTACTACACCGACCGCATGGACTTCGTGACCGGGCTGAGCCAGGCGCGTGGGCTCGCCTGGCCCGACGCGGTGAGCGGCCTGGACCAGGAGGGAAGCGCTGCCCTGGCCGCGTTCCAGTTGGCCGACCAGGCGCTGACTTCCCCCCGCGGTAGTCCGCGATCCCAGGCGCTGTTCAGCCAGGCCTCGAATGCATCGAACCGGTTCGTGGACGCAAACGCGCGGCTGCAAACGCTCCTGGCGCGAGTTGGGGGTGCTCTCGCCGCGGCTAGTCAGCGGTCGCTGGGGATCGGCCTGGTAGGAACCAGCATCGTGCTGACCGTAGGGCTGACAATCCCGCTGCTGGCGGCCGCCTACATCCTCCGCTGGATGATTGTCCCGTTGCTCGGCGCCACGAACACCGTGCGGAGGCTCGCGGCGGGGGACCACGCCGCGCGCGCTGTCCCGGGCGGTCCTGTCGAGGTGCACGACCTGTCGCTATCGATCGATGTCCTCGCTGACGAAAGCGACCGGCTGCGGGCGGAGCAGGAGCAGGTCTCTCACCTGAGTGCCTTGGTCAGGGAGACCGCCATGAGGGTGCGTGAGCACCTCGATGCTGAAGACGTCATCCGCGAGGCGGTAGCGGCCCTTGAGCAGAATCTGGAATGTGACTACGTCTGGGTCGGGCTGGTCAGCGACGGCAAACTGACCCTGCCGGTCGGCAACCCGGGAGACTTGGGCCTGCGGCTCGCTCTGGCCGAAAGCCTGACGCCTGAATACGTCGAGCGGATGGATTCTGTCTACCAGCGGCGGTCGAGCCTGCGGCTGGAGGACCTGCGTTCCGACGAGACCGGGATCCTTCCCCCGCGGATCCGGAAAGTGCTGCTCAAACTCGGCGGCGGGGCGCTCCTTGTCACCCCGTTCGGGATCGGGCGCGAACTGCTCGGTGGGCTGGTCATGCTGCGTACCGGGGGCGGGCGGCCGTGGACGCCCGCGGAGGTCAGCGCGGTCGAATCGCTGGCGGCAGACGTGGGGCGCGGCCTCGACCACGCGCGCCTGTACGCGCGGGAAAAGGA
>OCTA010004340.1_pt1 | contig 12447 bp, 10 predicted proteins | sample 1538991 | NCBI WGS metagenome assembly OCTA01 (sample SAMEA3539302, study PRJEB22396) | soil metagenome | biome: tundra; feature: field; material: soil | place: USA | collected 2010-05 | depth 0.15 m
GAATCGAGTGCCCGGGACACATCGGCCGCGGTGGCCCTGCCGTGCAGGGACTCGTAATATGTGACGCCAAGGTGACGGATCATGGCGTCACGGTGGATATCGCTGCGTGTCACGTCCGCTCCCCCCCTCTCGTGATCCGTTACCGGGGGGTACTGCACACTCCCGCAGCATCAGAATCTCTCTCCAGCCGTGGGGTTCATCACGGCCGTATGTCACGGTCAGCAGGGACCTTGGTCACCGGCCGTGGCTCCTGGCCGGCCGGGCACCGGATTGGTCTTGAACTCGTAGAGGTACGCCTCATACTCCCAAAAGAGACTCTAGATAATCGGCAGCCGGCGCTTTCGCCCCCCTACGAGTCCGTCACACTCCGTGACCCTGCCTCGACGTTCGCGAAGCGCACACTTCCGCCTGCGCGAGGGTCGGCCGTATTTCGATCAAGACCTTGGCTGGCCAGATCTGGATATTCTGCACGCCCACGAGCGGGAGTCCTTGCTGTGTGTGATGCCGATCCTTGCGTGGTCCGTTCTCATGACCGGTTCGGCGGGCTGCCGGCGGGCACGCCGGCGGCGTTCGAGGCGGCTTACGGCTGGGGCTGGCTGGTGGAGCTGCTGGACGATTACAGTTTCGAGCCGCACCTGGTGCACCCGCTGCGGTGCAAGGCGATCGCCTCGGCGCGGCTGAAGAACGACAAGGGCCGGTGCGGCGATCCTGGCGCAGCTGCTGCGGGCGGATCTGCTGCCCGAGGCGTGGATCGCCCGCTGGAAGTGCGCCAGCTCCGGGCGCTGCTGCGGCACCGTGCCGGGCTGGTCCGGCTGCGCACCCAGCTGCAGAACCGGATCCACGCGGTGGCCGCGACCACGGCCATGACCGCACGGCCAGCTACCGGGCCGACCCGGGCCGCGGCTGGCTGTCCGGGCTGGCAATGCCCCCGGTCTCGCGGGAGATCATCACCGACTGCCTGGCATTCACCGGCGCCCTCGCACCTCAGATCGATCGGCTCGACGGGGAGGTACGCGCCCGGGCCAAGGCGGACCCGCGGGTGAAGATCCTGACCGCGCTGCCCGGCGTCGGCCAGTACACCGCGCTGGTCATGCTCGCCGAGACCGGCGACATCACCCGGTTCCCCAATGCCCGCAAGCTCGCCAGCTGGGCCGGGCTGACCCCGACAGTCCGCGGATCCGACCTCACCGTCCGGCACGGGCACATCTCCAAGATGGCATGTGCCGAGAAAGGGCTCGGCCGGGGCGACTGGGAGGTCGGTCATGGTGGTGGCCGGAGGGCTGGATCTGCACAGGGGTCAGCTGACATTCGACTACGTCGACTTGGGCACCGGGGAATCCTGGCGGGGGCGGATGTCGCCAGCGGACCGGGAGAGCCTGCGCGGGTGGCTGCGCCGGTACGGCACCCCAATGTGGAGCTCGCGGTGGAGGGGTGCACCGGGTGGCGCTACGTCGTGGAGGAGCTGCGGCAGGCCAGGATTACGGCGCATCTCGCGGAGCCCGCGGAGACTGCGAGTCGGCGGGGCAGCAAGCGGCGGTCCAAAGACGGACTGGGCTGATGCCCGCCATCTTCGCCAGCTGGTGATCGACGGGCAGGTACCGGAATCATGGACTCCCCCGGCGCCTGTGCTCGATACCCGCGCCTCGGTCCGGCTTTACAAGGATCTGCTCGAGGAGGCCACCGTGCATGCGGTTTTCCCGCACACGCCTCACCGACGCCGTTCACCGCCGGCATTCGGCCTAGCCCGCCAGTCCCGGAAGGGCCCGGGGTCGACGACGTTCCCGACAGGGTGACCAGCCCGAGCTGGTTCGGGGACTGGCAGGTGATGACCGACCAGCCGAACTCCCGCGACCGGCGGTGGCGCTTGGCGATGAACAGCGCCAGCCGCATCCGCGCGTAGTTCCTGATCTTCTCGAAGCGGGCGGCGGCGTTACCGAACCGGAAGAAGGCGGCCCAGCCGCCCAGGAACCGGTTCACGTCCTGCACGATCCACTTCGCCGGCCGCAGCAGCCGCGACCGGCGGGTCAGTTCCCGGATCCGGTCGCGGGCAGCACATTGCACCAGGACCCCGAAACGCAATGGGCAACTTGCCCATTGGTCACCCTCCGTATCGGTTTCGGCGTGGTACTGGCGGGTGGCGGAGCCATCGCTGCGGGCGGGGATGCGGTGCCGGATGGTGATCTTCCCGGGGCCGATGAGGATGTCCTTGACGAGCAGCCGCAGCACCCGCTGGCGTTCTCCGACGGCGGCGGTGTCGGCGTTGCCGTGCAGCTGGGTGAGGAAGCCTTCCAGGTCGTCGGCGAGCTTGAAGTAGGCCTCGCGGTCGGCTGCCTGTGCATCGAGAGCGTTGACCTGCCCGCGCAGGTTCGCCTCCCGCGTGCGTTCCCGTCCGAAGACGAGACCCCTAACGACGCCGCAGGCTTCGCGTCATGCTACGGACCGCACCGTTGCTCCCCCTTGACAGGGCTTCTGACGCTGGGCTCCGACCCGGCCCGTTTCCCGACCGAGCCGCCAGCCTGCTACCGGGCCTCCTGGCAGCTACCCGGACCGGACTCACACCGGCAGGCGACGACGAGCTTACGAACACGAAGATCCACCATGGCTGTACGTCACGGTGTCACCTCCCGCTCTGCTGGGCGCACGAATGATCAGGGCTAAGGTCAGTGGTTTCCCGCTTGCCCCGCAGGCCGCCCGCTGCTGTAGCGGCCGTTTCCTCCGCTGCTGCTTCCGGGAATGACTCCGGTGCGGATAGCATTCTCGTTATTTATATCGGCAATCTTGTCGTGCAGAGATGCCAGGCGGCCAATCACGAGCTGGTGATGCCTCTTGAGGTGGATCTTGACTCTGCGCACGGCCCAGACCGCACACAGAATCGATGCCGCGATATTAGGCCAGATGGGGTCGTAGAAATCGACGATTATCCAATGATGAAACCATGCACCCATGTCGTGCCGCCAATCTCGCCGGCGCTTCCGTAGCCGGAGGCGACGGATCACCAACCCGGTCAGTTCCAGCGTGAGTTTCGTCCGCCGATATGCAGAGCAAGCGGAGCCCCAGGCAGATACATCAGGCCGTGCGCTCGATGGTGTGCCGCAAGCGGCCGCAGTCCGGCGGCCCAGGAGGAGCGGGGCCGTCAGCCGCATGCTCACATCACCCAGAGCACCTGCAGGCCCGAGTTTGTATCAGCGGGCGACCTCATCGCTCTTGTGTGAGAAGGCGCGCAGGAAGCAGGACCGGCGCTCGCCAACGGTGACTGCGCCGCGCCTGGCGCTGATACGGCAGGACGGTCGAAGAGCAAGCCATGGACGCGACGGTGGGCAGGCAGCAGTTCTGCGAGATCTTCAAGGACCGGGCAGTGGTGGTGACGGCAGGGATCTCGCGTGCCGGGCCAATGCGGCAGCGGGCAATGGTGACGCGTCGCTGCGCACGAAAGCCGAGTACCTGGCCCTCTTCGGACTCCTGGCCGAGGAGGGTCAGCAGGACCCACGGCCTGATCTGGTGGTCCGTGATGATGCCGGGCGATGTCCTCGAAGCCGCGGCGGTGGTCACGCCTCTGCTCAATGCTCCAGGCCCTTGTTAGGCCTGTCCAGCGGGAAGTCGAGCCACGCTGCCGACAGATAGCGAAGGCACGCGTCGTATTCCTGGACTTTGGCCATGAAGCGCCGCCCGTGCGGGCCTGGCCTGCAAGCGGCGATGGGAGCAGACCTATCTGCTCGGGCCGTGCGAAGGCAACCGGTGCGAAGGCTGCGCCAAGGGCCGCGCCCCCGGCGGGGGACGGATACAGGTCTTCAGCCGCGGTCGGCGCCACTGGGACCACGTGACCAGGATCCGGCTGCCAAAGAGCCTGCCGTTCGAGGACTACAGCGGCATTGCCGTGCGCGGTAACCGGATCGCCGTCGTGTCCCAGGTCTCCTCGGCTCTCTGGACCGCCACGCTCGCGCCGTCAACCTGGGATATCACCGGCGAAGGCACGACTCTCGCGTTCCCGCGGAACGAGCGGGGGCAGATCATCTACGGCACGATCGAAGGAGTGCCCTGGATCTCGCCGGACCGGCTGGTGGTGGTCTCGGACAAGGTGAAGCCAGCGCAGCCCAAAAGGTGCCGCGCCAAGGACCAATCGATTCACATTTCAAGATCCCGGCCAGCTCGGAAGCTGACGCGCGCTGAGGGCACCACGTGGGCACCACGCCCGCCGTGCTGCTGAGCCTGCGCGAGGCCTGCCGGCGCTCGCTGGGCAATCGCCGGCATGGACGAGGGCCATCTCATTCACGCCGTTGCCGGCAGAGCGCCGCGAACGACCGCCGCTGCGTGAATCAGGAGCGCATTGATTCGCACCGAAGAGATGACGGTCCTTTCGTGGCAGCCGGCATCGGCAAGCCACCCGGGAAGCGGGGGTGGAATATGACCGCCATCCTTTATGGCAATCTGAGCGTCGAGATAGCCGGCGTGCATGGTGCCCGCATTGAGCGTGCCACCCTCCGGCCTGTCTTTACCGACCTGCTCTGCTCCCAGCAGCCGCAGCCGCCCGAGCCGCCAGTGATGCTGGGCCGCGAGCAAGAGGCCGCGGACGCCTTTGCCGCCATCAAGGCGCTGCGCCCGATCGGGTTCCATGCGCCGTGCGGAGTCGGCAAGACCACGCTGCTGCGCTACGTCACCAGCACGTCCGGCCAGCCGGGAACCGGCACCACCGGTGTCTACCTGCGGGCGGACGGGGATCGTGTCACGGATCTGCTGCACCAGCTGGTAACCAAGCTGTACGCCTCGCAGCAGCCGATCAAGCTCACGCCAGTCCAGTGTGCTCAGCTGCTCGGCCAGGCGAGAACTGTCGTCGCCATCGACGACCTGTCCGCCGGGCCGGATGGGGTCGGCTACCTTCTCAAGGTGCTGCCTGGCTGCGGCGTCCTGATCGGCTCCGCCCAGCCCGTTCTTAGCCGCCAGGGCAGCTCGCGGTCCCTAGCCGGGCTGTCAGCCGACGCAGCACTCGCGCTAATCGCCCGCGACCTAGGGCGGCCCCTCAGCAGTGCGGAACTGCCCGCAGCGACGCGCCTGGCGGCCGCGGTGCGGAGCCAGCCGCTGCACCTCAGACAGGCCGCGGCGCTGGTGCGGGAAGGCGGGCAGTCCTTCATCTCCCTGTCGAAAAAGGCGGCACACGACCCAGACATCCTGGACCGGCTCAGTATCAGCGCGCTTGCCCAGCATGAGCGGCGCGCCCTGGCAGTCCTCTCGCTCACCGCGGGCGCCCTTCTCCCGGCGAACGTTGTCGCGGTTGTCGGCCAGATCGCCTACCTGGGCGAGTGCCTCGAGTCATTGCACCGGCGCGGGCTGGCCGAGCAGCGGGAAGACCGGTTCGGCCTGCCCGTGTGCAAGGCAGAGAGCTACCTGCAGCTGCTGCTTCAGGACCTCGACCGCGCGGCTTCGGCGCGCCAGTTCGCGATCTGGCTGGCCGCGAGAAACCCGACAGCCAGCGAGTCTCAGTCAGCCGCTGACGCGGCCCTGGCCATGCTCGAGTACGCCACCGGGCGGGGCGAGTGGACCACCGTGGCCCGGCTTGCCCGAGCCGCGGAGGCAATCCTGTTCGTCGCCGGGCGGTGGGAAGCATGGCATCACACCCTGAGCCGGGGGCTGCATGCGGCCAGGGCAATCGGCGACCGGGCGGCCGAGGCGTTCTTCGCCCATCAGCATGGCACCCTGGCTTTCTGCCAGGATCAGCTCGACGACGCATTCCGGCTCCTCCAGCACGCACTGATCCTTCGCGAGCAGCTGGGTGACTGGGATGGCGCCGAGGTAACCCGCCACAACCTGCAGCTCCTCGCTCCGCCTCAGCCGCCGCCAGCGCCCCGGCTGCGAGTGCGGCGGCGCATTCTGGTCACGCTGGCCACCCTTCTCGGCGCCCTGGCGCTGGTCGCAGTCGCGATCGCGGGTGCGACGCTCGCCGGCCGATCAAGCACGGCCAGCAAGGCAGCACCGGCCAGCCCGCCGGGACCGCGCCGCACGACCGCTAGTCCCGGCCCGGTAACCCGCGACGGCCCTGCTGGCTCCGGCCAGGGGACGCTTCCCATCTCCAGCAAGGGCAGCGGCCAGAATTCTCACTCGCCGGCTGCCCGCTCACTACGGTTGACGCCCGCGACCCTGGCAGCGGAAGTGGCGGGCGCAGCGCGCACCCAGAAGATCACGGCCGCAGGCGGCTCGCCGCCGTACACCTTCGCGGTGTCGTCGGGCAGCCTGCCACCAGGACTGTCACTGTCGGCACAGGGCATCCTCGCCAGAACCCCGACGACCCCAGGCGCCTACCAGTTCACCGTCACCGCCGCCGACTCCTCAGCCCCGCCCCGCAGCGGATCACAGGCCTACGCGCTCACCGTCACCAGCCCGGCGGCCATCATCCTCAGCCCGCCGAGCCTGCCAGCCGCGACCCTGGGACAGCCAGAAGCCGCGCGGATCACCGCGGCAGGCGGCTCGCCGCCGTACACCTTCTCGGTGTCGTCGGGCAGCCCGCCAGGACTGTCACTGTCGGCACAGGGCACCCTCACCGGAACCCCGACGACCCCAGGCACATACCAGTTCACGGTCACCGCCACCGACTCCTCAGCCCCGCCCCGCAGCGGATCACAGGCCTACCCGCTCACCGTCACCAGCCCGGCGGCCATCATCCTCAGCCCGCCGAGCCTGCCGCTCGACGGCGGCTGCTCGCCGTACGACACGCTGATCACCGCCACTGGAGGCACGCCGCCCTACGGCTTCTCGGTGTCATCGGGCACGCCATCTTGGTTGTCGCTGTCCCCCGATGGCCTCCTCACGGGAGCTCCGGCGAGCGCGGGCAGATACCAGTTCACGGTCACTGCCACCGACTCTTCGACCGCGCACCGCAGCGGATCACAGGCGTACGCGATCTCTGTCGACTGTTCTTCCACGAAAACCGGCCCGCCCAGCTCTGCGCCTACGCCCCCAAGCGGACCGACGCCGATGTCGCCCGACCTCCGGCATACCGGCATCGGACACGGCTGACATCAGAAGGAGCATGAAGGCAACCGGCCCAAGGCGGCAAGCCTCTCTCAGGGCGCTGTCGAAGCGAGTGCACCACTGCCGATGCATACGAACCCGGCTGCGGCCGCCATGGCGGCCGGGTGGCTGCTGCCAAGATGCGCCTGGGCCTGCGCCAGGGCGGGTGCAGCCGACTCCCCAGCGGCCAGGAGACGGTGGAAGGCGATCATGAGCGGCGCGGTCTCGGCGTCCGGTACCGGTACGACGGACGCGACGATATGCCGGGTGCCGAGCGCAAGGAACGTGGCGCTCAGCCCGAGGAGCTCATCGCCCGCCCGCACGGCCGACCGGCCGACATCGCACGCCGCGAGAACGACGAGCCTCGGGGCCTGCCGGAGCTGCTCGACGTCGTAGACGGTGAGCGGGCCGTCGGCAAACGTCAGCGAGGTGAACAGCGGATTGTCCGGATGAATGCGCCCGTGCGCGGCCAGGTGGACCATTCTTGCGCCGTCCAGGCCGGCGGTCACAGCTTCCACCGTCGCGGCCGCTCCGGTCAGGGCTGTCACCTGGTGCAGGTCCGCTATCGCCGCGGCCTCGGTATCGGCACCGGGAAGGCCGGGCCCTGCGGCCACCAGGGAAGGACCGCTCTGGTCGTCCCCCCGCAGGCCAGCGAGCCATAGTGCAGCTGACGGTGTCACCGTGACTGGCCGCCCGGCGCACGAGGGCAGAATCGACCAGGGCACTAACTGAAGCGCCCCGGTGGGAACAACCACCAGCGGCCGGTTCGTGATCTCGTTGCTGACCGGCCGTATCAGCAGCGCATCGAGTCGCTTGGCAGCGTCGGCGAGCAGCGCGCTGGCCGCCGCATTGGCAGCGTCGCTTGCGTGCTGGCGACCGAGCCGGTGCACCGCAAACCGTAACCGGTCGATCAGCTCGTAGGCCTCGGCCGCGGGGCCGAGCTGGCAGAGCCGGATCCGGCCGCCCGCCAGCGTGACGGCGTGCAGCGTGGCATCAAGGCGAACGAACTCAACCAGTGCCGAGTCGCCGAGGGAGCCGCAGAGCGCGCGCACCGGGAGCCGGCGCTGAGGCCGGAAGATCTGGTCCGCGGGAAGGCGGCGGTCGTGGTCGCGGATCTGCCGTTCCAGTTGCACCTGGCGGCGTTCCAGTGATGCGGTGCTTCCGCCCGTGCCGCGGAGCACGAAGATATCGCTAACTGTGGAGCGCAATTCCGATATCGCGGCGGCCAGATCGGGATCGCTGGGCGGCCGGACCGGCCGGAGCATCAGATGGCTAGCCCGCCCCTGCTCGGCCCACTCCAGCACACGAGCAGGCCGGCCGCTGTCGAACGCCATGCGCAGCCCCAATTCAGCGACGTCGACGCGATGACCTGAGGCGTGCGCGCGCAGATCGGTCGCTCCCAGGCTGGCCCGTTGCTCGTCCATGACGCGCAGTGCGGTCCGGGCAGCGGCCGTCGCGCCGCGGCGGTTACCGCTGGCCTGCCGCAGCAGCGCCTCCGCGTGCCAGGCATGAGCGCGTTGCAGGGCAGGTCCGCCGCCGCGCTGCCTGGCTGCTTGCTGGAGTTGCGCGCAAGCTCTGCCGGTCCACCCGCGGCGGAGCGCAAGCTGGCCGGCGAGCAGCCGGGCTTCGAGGGCTGAACCCGGCCAGCCTGCACCGGCCAGGTCGTCGGCGATGTGCTCCAACTGCTTAACGCCGACACCGGACCCGGCTGCTGGCTGCTGGCTCAGCGCCAGCCGTGCCCGCAGAACGGTGAAGCGGGCCAAGGTTGCCCAGCGGGGGCGGCCCTGGTGGCCAAACTCTCGCACCGCCATACGAGCTTCCCTGAGCCCGCGACTGGCCTGCCCGTCCAGAATGGCGGCCTGTGCCAGCAGAAGCCGCGCCTCGGGGAGGACCGCCTTGCGGTGCTGCTGCTCGAACTCCTCGACGGCCTCTTCAGCCACCTGCATCGCCTCGGACAGCAGCCGCACCGATAGCAGCAACTGGCACCTGTCCGCGAGTAGCTCGCCGGCGGGCGCGCCATGGGCGCGAAAGCGCTTTTCGGCGAGGTCAAGGTAGTGCAGTGCAGTGGGCACGTCGCCGCGCAGGCCGCTGATCCAGCCCAGATTCTGTTGCACGAACCCCAGTGACAAGTCCAGCTCAAGCTTTGCGCACAGCTGCGCACACTCGTGCAGGTCGGCTTCGGCGGCGGCGAACTCCTGCCGGTAGCCATACAGCACGGCCCGATTGGACAGGATCCGCTCAACCCACACATGATCGTCGGCGCGCCGCAGCACAGAAAGCGCGGCCTGATAGTCGGGAAGCGCCTCATCGATCCTACCGAGCTGATTCAAGATGACGCCTCGTTGCGCCTGAGCCCTTGCGCGCGAAACTCCGCTCACGCTTGTCAGCGCTTTCTCGATCTCCCGCAGCGCTTGCCTCCCGTGTCCTCGCACGGCTAAGGCAAAGGCCAGCCCCATCTGGGCCTCGGCCACCAGCTCGGCCGAACCAGCCCGGCGCCCCAGCCGGGTCGCCGCACGCAGATGCTGCAGAGCGGCGTCGGGATCTTCCAGCTGAAGGGCCGCTATGCCCATTACCCGCTCGGCTATCGAGAGCGGCGCGAAGTTACGGTCCTGGCGCGCCTGGCGGGCTATCGCCAGGGCAAGCGCAGCCGACTTGGCGGGTTCCGCCTCTGCCAACCGGAGCGCCTCGCGCGCCTGCTCCTCCAGCTCCGCGGTCATAGCCGATTCTAGGCATGATCCCGCAGACCGGCGTCAAGAGAATTTCTGCCCCATTGCTGTATCAAGCAGTTGCAAGCCTCCTCCGCCTAGCTGAAGACTTGCGGCAACCAACCGCACCGAGCCTGGAGGGAACGCATGCCCATTAAATATGGCTTGGTGGAGGCATATAACGATGATCAGCTCGTCGTGGCCCTGCCTGAGCTTGAAGTCGTCAAAAGGAAGCTCGAGCACCTCGGCGTGCACTGGGACAAGATCGAACCCAACGCGGTACTTGGCCTGGCCCTGATATCCAAACTGACCGACCTCCGCCAGGCGGTACATGACCTCCTGGAAAGCGAGATCGGGCCGGAGCTCGAGCGCTTCCGGGCAGAGCGCGCCCAGGTCATCGCCGACCCATCCGACCTGGCTGACCTCGACCTTCTGGTCAAGGGCATCCAGCTCAAGTTCGGCCGGGAATTCCCCGGCTGGGAAGTGACGATCGGCAAGAACTACGGGCCCTCCTTCGTCCGGGGGTATCCCCATCTTCGCGGCGGCGGCCACGGGGACCCTGAGCCCGCAGACACAGCACTCCCGCCACCGGGTACCGACCCATGCGCAACCCCGGAGCTGGGCCGCGGCGTACGAGTCGGATTGCTCGACACCCGGTTGTTCCCCGACGAGTGGCTGACCGGCCGCTACATCGCCCGTCGCAGCGACCTCCTTGACCCCGGCGCGGACACTTTCACGGTGTTCGACGGGCACTGCACGTTTGTTGCATCCTGCATCCTGCAGCGGGCGCCGGCCGCCGAGATCCACGTGCACCATGTCCTGAGCAGCGAGGACGAAGGCTCAGCCTGGGATGCAGCGATCGCGATTGCCGAGATGGCCGAGGTAGGAGTGGATGTCGTGAACCTGTCGTTCGGGGAGTTCCTTACCGACGACAACACGGCGCCGATCGTCCTGGAAGCCGCGGTCAAGCGGTTCGGCTCCGACACGGTTGTCGTGGCAGCTGCAGGAAACAACGGAGACGGAAGGGAGCAAAACGGCGCCGGACCGAACTGGGCATCCTATCCAGCCGCGCTCGCGGACGTCGTCGGCGTCGGCGCGCTCGATCCAGACGGAAAGCTCGCGGCGTTCACTCCGCATCCTGCCCCCTGGATTGCTTTGCTGGCACCTGGCGTCCGGATTACCGGAGCCTACGTGAAGGGCGACGTCATCATCGAGCACAAGGACAGGAAAGGCGACAGCGTCGGCTCGAAGCAGGTGATCTCCTTCCCCAACGGAACGGCTATCTGGGAAGGCTGCTCCTTCGCCGCCGGCACCGTGACCGGCGCGATCGCGGCTCGCACCGTACCAGGGCGACGATCCGCCCGCCAGGCGCTCGAAGAGCTTCTCCACCCCGAACCAGGCAGACCCGGCTGCGGGATCTCGCCCAACAAGCTAGACAGCTAAGCCTGATGCAGGAACTGCACCAGCTTGGCGGCAAAGGACACCCATGCGTGACGACCCAGTGGTCATCGCCCTAGTCGCCCGCGCCCGCGACGGCGATCAGCATGCCTGGAACGACATCGTCGACCGGTATGCGCCGCTGGTGTGGTCCATCTGCAACCGGTACCGGCTGAGCCGGCCTGACATCGACGATGTCGCACAGACCGTGTGGCTGCTCCTGGTGGAGCAGCTCGGGAAGCTCCGGCAGCCCGCGGCGCTGCCCGGCTGGCTGGCCACTACCACGCAGCATGAATGCCTTCGCATCCTGCGGGCAGCACGCAGATACGACAGTTTCGGATCGTCAGTGGACAGCCAGATGTCACCAGATCAGCCCGCCGCGATGATCGAGCAGGAGGTCATCGCGGCAGAACTCAACGCCGCACTGCGCGCTGCGTTCGCGGAGCTTCCGCCGCGCTGCCGCCAGTTGCTGTCCATGCTCATCAGCGATCCACCGCATTCCTACGCGGAAATCAGCGCTACTTTGCCGATGCCCATCGGAAGCATCGGCCCGCAACGCGCACGCTGCCTGGACAGGCTGCGCCGCTCCCCCGCCCTCGCTGCCTTCGGTGACGGCGAGACGAGTGACAACGAAGTCAATGGCACAAGGGCCAGCGAAACCGGAGGTGGGCGGCTTGCCTGACATTTGGGACGACGAGCAACTGTTGGCAGCGCTCAAGGAGTCGCTGGGGGCCCACCAAGCCGTCCCGCCTGAGTTTGTCGAGCTCGGTAAGAACGCGTATGCGTGGCATAACATCGATGCGGAGCTCGCAGAGCTCACCTATGACTCGAACCACGAGCAGGACAGCGCCCCTAGCATGCGGGCCGAGATGGCATCGATTCGCGCGCTCACCTTCACGTCGGCGCATCTGACTATCGAACTCGAGGTCAACGAGAACTCGGTGCTGGGTCAGGTCATTCCGACGCAGGAAGGAAGGATCGAGCTCCAGAGCCGCGCGGGCGCGACCGCCACGATCGAGGTGGACGAGGTTGGCTGCTTCCCCATCCGGCCCATCCCGGATAGCCCGTTTCGCCTCCACTGCCACACCATAGACGGCCGGGACGTGCTGACCGGCTGGATCACCCTGTGACTGAGATCCATGCGGCGGCTTTGATCAGGCTGGCTGATCTGTGAGTCCTGGATTACCGTGCGGGGCCTCATCGAGTTCAAGGTCAGGCAGGCCGAGGATCTTCACGAGGTCGCGGAAATCTGTGATCGTGTAGTCGGGCACACAATCCAGGTGGACCTTCGTTCCCTGATCGGAAT
>OCTA010004341.1_pt1 | contig 12442 bp, 12 predicted proteins | sample 1538991 | NCBI WGS metagenome assembly OCTA01 (sample SAMEA3539302, study PRJEB22396) | soil metagenome | biome: tundra; feature: field; material: soil | place: USA | collected 2010-05 | depth 0.15 m
AACGCCTCGGTGCTCATGCCCGCCGCCTGCGCCATGCTGGGCGTGGGCCAGCGCAGCACGCACCAGCGCGTCTTGTTCACGCGATAATCCTGCACCGGGCGGATGACTTTGGAATAAAGCTGCACGCGGTCGCTCGGCACGTCGGAATTTTCATTCATGTTGTCCGCGCCGCGGATGGCGATGTAAGCCTGCATCTTTTTCATGCGGAACATTTCCAGGTCGCGGATGTCGGCGGCCTGCTTTTCGTTCATGCCCAGCAACTGTTCGCGCCCGACGCGCGTGTGCCGCGTCTCGACAAACGGCGTTGCGCCCGCCGCGCGCACGGCGCGGATGAGTTCGATGGTGAACTCGTCCGGCACGTCAATCATGTCGAGCAGGATGCGGTCGCCTTTTTTAAGCTCGGTGGAATAGTTCACGAGCAGTTTCGCCAGTTTGGAATAACGCGGGTCGGTCATAATGTTGCAAAGAGTATGCGAAAACCGGTCAGCACGTCATCACACAAATTGGGGATGCACCCGCGGAAGCGGAAACCTGATGCGTGATGCGTGAAACAGCCCTCCCTGCCCCATTCACGCATCACGCATTGCCGGCCTTCCGTGATTATGATCCGGCACGGCCGCAGCAATGCTTGCAACATTCTGTAATGAATGCCGGGAGAGACCGGATTCTGCTCCAGTCTCTCCCGCAATCGCTTAAAGTTCCCGTGCTTTCGCGGATGATCAATGCACGATTACTTTATAGAACTGCTGGTCCGCCGAAGCCGGCGTGGTATAAGGCGACGTGGCGTTGTTGGTGGACCACGGGCCGGCGATGTTGGTGGACTCAAGCAGCGTGCCGCGCGGCCAGGTGACGACCGCGTTTTGGCCGGACTGCTGGATGCTGAGCACAACCGGGCCTACGCCGCCGGCGTTGATGAGGCTCTGGATTTGCGACGGACTCAAGGTCTGCGTGTAAACCGCCACTTCGTCAATGACGCCGTTGAAGTTGCGGGCGCCGTTGTCGGCGTTGGCTAGGTTGTCGTGGCCAATTTGCCAATTGTTGCCAAACACGTCCGAAGTGTGTGCGAGAACGTTGGTCGCGGTGAATACCCCCGCTGAATTGGCGAGATAGAGAATCGCCTGCGAGGGCGAGATGGAGCAGGCCACAAAGTTCCATGCGTTGGTCAGCGGGATGAGACCTGAAGCGTAACTCCAAGTGGTGTTGTTGTTCCAAGTGTAGCCAAACATTTGCTGGTCGTTGTAACTCCACCCGCCGGCGACGCCGGAGTTGCGGTTGACGAGCAGGCCCGCCCAGCTTTCCTGCAAGCCGATGGGATAAATCCAGGCGGTGAACGTCACCGTGTTCGTGCTCAAGCTGCCGATGGGCGCGGTGACGTAGGAACTGGCGGTGGTGATGAAGGTTTCCATGGCTGTGTTGAAGTCATTGAAGCCGAAGAACGGCGGGTTCGTCGGGCCATAAACGCCGTTGAAACCGTTTTGCGCGGCTATCTGATAGACGCCGTCGTGTCCGCCCCAGAAATCATGCGCCGGCGGGTTGGTGGTCGGGTCGCTGATCTCATTCAGCCGGTAATAGGCCCATGGATTGAGGCTGATGGTGGCCGCCTCGTATGAGCCGGTTGATGGCGTGATCACCGTAAGCGTGACAACGCTGCTGGTGATGGAACCGACGTGATTGGTGATCACCAAGTCAAAAGCCATTTGGTTGGCTGCGGTCACGCTGGTGAGCGTCAACGAGGGAGTGGCGGACCCGGAAAGATTTCCTTGATCGCCCACCGGCACACCGTTCGTGCGCCATTGGTAGTGCGGCGAAGTGCCGACAGCGCTGACGCTGAAGGTGGCAGTGCGACCAGCATACAAGGTCTGCGAAACCGGTTGAATGGAAATGCCCGGAGGCAGGTCGCCGCCCAGCAACGCCGCGCCAAACAGATCGGAAAGTTCCCCGATGGACAGGGCACGGTTGAAGACCGCCACCTCGTCAATCAAGCCATTAAAGAAATTGCCGGTCGGGTCCAGCACCCCGTCGCCGCCGATGTGGAAATTGAAAGGTGACGTTCCGTAGTTGGTCGTGACCCCGGCGGTGGAGGATTGCAGCACCTGGAAACCACCGGCACCGTTGGTGGAGACAAGGGTGAGGGAAACATTCGTGCCGCTACCGACCGCCGCCACCAGATACCAGACGCCGGCAATAATATTGCTCTGGTCCAGGAATGCGGCCGCGCTCGGTGTCCAAATACCCACCTCGGCAAGGCCGTCCGCCAAGGCCGAGTGAAAACCAAACTCGCACACGTCATTCTGCCCAAACAAGCCGGTGCGCGCCGGTTCGATCCCGGCGGCGTTGAACCAGCCGATGATGGAGAACTGCGAACGGTTGTTCATCAGGCTGACCGAGCTGTCCGAAGCCGCAGTGGCTCCGTCATACCAGCCGGCGGTATTGGTGGTTTCCATTCCGGAAAAATCCGGCGGCACCGGCCCGGCCACACCCAGGTTGAGGCTGCCGACGCTGGTGGCGATGTTTCCGCCCCAATAATCATAAGAGTAGGGGCTGCCATTGGTTTCATTCAACCGCCAGTAGGCAATGGGGTTCAACGATCTCAATTTCGCTTCGTAAGGTGCCGGCACACTGTTGGACACTACAACTGTCAGCGAAACCACGCTGCTGGTAATCGAACCGACAATGTTGCCGACCACCACGTCGTAGTTCGCGGCATCGGTGGCAATGGTCACGTTGGTAATGGTCAGAGATGTGCTGGCGGAGCCGGAGATGTTGGGGCCGTCAGACATGTTGCCGCCATTCTTCCGCCACTTGATTGTCAGCGGCGTATCACCCGAAGCGGTGATGTTGAAAGTAGCCTTCCGGCCCTCAAAGAGCGCCAGCGGTTGCGGCTGAACCGGGATACTCGGCCCGATGGCCGAGAGTCCCAGCCCCTTCTTGTAAAGATTGTAAATTTCGGTCTGGGGCAGCGTGCGGTTGAAAACCGCCAGCTCGTCAATCGAGCCAACGAACGAGCGCGTCTGCGGGGTTGCGATGGAAGCGCCCTGGATATCCCCGCCGATGAAGGTGGGACCACTCATGCCTTCCACGGTGTGAACGATGGCATTAGTCGCCGTAAGCTGGCCATTGGTGTTGTATAGGTAGATAATGGCATTGGTGGGACTGATTGTCAGAGCTACGAAGCTCCACGCGTTGGTTAGCGGCACCAAACCCGACGCATAATTGTATGTGGCGGCACTATTGCTGTTCCAAGTATAGCCCAGATTGTTGTTGTTGCCGTAACCGAAGGCACCGACGTCGTTCCCGTTACGCGCGGCGATCAGCGCGGTGGCGCCGCCTTGAGCCGCCGTGGGATAGATCCAGGCGCACATGGTGACGGTATTGGTATTCAAGAGCAGTGGCCGGGCCAGGAGATACGTTTGCCGGGCGTTGCGGGAGGACGTGTAAGCCAAATTGCCGCTTTCAAACCCCGGAAAATCCGTCGGCACCGGTCCGACCGCCGCGTTATACCCATTTTGCGCGGCAATCCCGTAGGTGGCGGTAAAGCCGCCAACGTAATCATAGGCCGGAGCGAAACCCGTGAAAGGATCCGCAGTTTCGTTGAACCGCCAATAGGCATACGGCAGGTTGGTGGAAATCTTTTCGGGATAACTGCCCGCCACCGGCACGACAATCGTCAGCGCCATCGGTGCGCTGGTGATGACTCCAACCGGATTGGTCACGACCAGCGAATAGGAAGCCACGTCGCCAGCCCCGGCGTTCGAGACGATCAAAGCCGAGGTGGCCGAGCCGTAGATGTTGCCGCTGTCGGTGAGGCCGACGCCATTCTTCTGCCATTGGAAGGTTATCGGCGTGCCGCCGGCAACCGCCGGCGCAAAGCGTGCGGTCCCGCCGGCATAGACGGGCGCATCATACTGCGAATAAAACGTGGCCGGGAGAACCGTGGCGCGCGGAATAATCTGAATCGCGTTGATCGGGGCGCGGCTGTTGTATCGCTGGGTCCGGAACAGGACGGTATCATTGGTCAGACTGGTTAAGATCAGGTAATCCCCGGGGAAGTTTCCATATTCAGCAATCAGGCCGCCGGAAACATTTGGCAGTTGATTTCCGGTTTGGATGGAGGCCGAAACCGCAGAATAAGCCTGAACTGAAATGAAGTTATTCAAGTCGCAGGCAAAAATGTGGGTGGAGGCGTCGGCCCCGAGCGTGAGCGCGGTCGGCGTGCCGCTGGCGTTCACCGCCCAGTATTCTCCCACGCGTCCGCTGGTGGCGTCGCCGTCACAGTAGATCACCACGTCGTAAGCGGCCACGCCCTGGGCGGTCATCCACGCTTTCAGTCCCGTGAGATAAACCAGCGGCCAGTCGTTTCTGTAGTTGACGGTGGTGTCGAACATGTTGAATGGATTGGTAATGCCGACATTGGCATTGCCAAGGTTGTCGAGAAAGGGGTTCATCAGATTGCCATCGGGGGTTCCTTGAGTGTTCATATTACCCCCGGATTCAGTATAGTTGTCTGGGCAAGACCAACTGACCGCAACCGTGGTGGCGGCGCCGGAACTATCTATGACTGCCCGGTTAGTTGCCATTTGGTTTGAACCCGGCGCGATGGCGGTCGAGAGATTGTTCCAATTCGTTTGCGCGTAAGCGGGCACGCCAGCGAGGTCGGTGGCGGCCAACGCGTTTCCATTCGTGTTACCGACATTATCCCTATAAAGAAAATGCAGGCCAATGGTGCTGCCTGGGGCCGGGCTGGCCAGCGCCAGCGCGGCGGCGATGACGATTTTCAGGCCGGTGCAGGGCAGGCGGCCAAACAGGACGTTTACGGTGTGTTTTATGTTCATAGGTTAGTTATAGTTTGATTTGATTACTGGAAGGAAAGTAAAAATGGCAAGTGCCTGAATCATCCTACATGCCATGATGGCAAAGTTGATTGCGCATACGCGTTGGTTGTTCGGGTTAATTCACTCTAGCGTCAGGAACCGGCAAGTCAAGGGGCAAAATGTCCGCCCGCCGGGGTGGCGCTGGCAGGACTCCACACGCCGGGCGGAGGATGAAGCTTCCAAAAAGCCACCACCCAAGGGCAGGCTGCCGCGATCCAGTCATGAGGTCATTGCCGTCAAACTAACATCCTCGCGAGGGCAATGGTATGGACTTTTGCGGCAAAAAAAGGGACTTTTTCCTCACCCGGCGTTCGTTGCGATAAGTGAGTGAACAGAACGCAATTCGCAAGGGTGGATCATCCGAATGTTCCAACGCGATCCGCTGAGATGGCAAAGGCAATATTAAATGTAAAACGGAAACTATTTATCGTTTATCATTAAATACTTCTTGAAATTGGCGATTGCTGCCTTTAGGCTGTGCCCCATGAATGCGACCGCCATTGCTTCCAAAAGCACCAATCCCCGCCTGCATCGGATTCAAAAGGTCAGCCGCCTGCTGAAAACCTGCGTGCTCATTTATGTCGTGGTTCCGCTGGGCCTGGCGGCGTGCAACTTCAAAAGCCTTCATCTGGCGAACGGCATGATTTCCCTCTTCAACCATCCCTACGCCAGCGTGTCGGATATTCCCCCGGTGATGCTGGTGTTCAGCGCCCTCGGCACGGCGGTGTATGTGTTTGGCGTCATTTCGTTTTATCGTTTGTTGGGCCTGTTTGAAAAAGGCGTGATCTTTTCCGCCGCCCATGTCGTGCAGATGCAACGGCTGGGCGGCTGCCTGATGGTTTACGGGCTGCTCGCCTTCCTGGCCGGCCTCGTTTACATCGGCGGTTTCGTGCTGCCGTGGATGCTGCTGGACGCGGTGACGTCGCCGTGGATCGTGGTGGGCTATGCCATTTACCTCGTCGCCTGGATCATGGACGAGGGGCGGAAGATTCAGGAGGAACAGGAGTTGACGGTTTAACCAAATCAAAAATATGAATACGAGTGAAATTATCCCCCCATTGGTAATGTTGTCATGTCTGTTATTTGCCTTTAGATATATGCGAAGAACCAGTCCGCCGGACAATGCCGCAAACACCCTTGCAAAACCTGCCAATGCGCGGCTGAACCGAATCCAAAAGGTCAGCCGGTGTCTCCGGCTGGTCATGCTCTACAGAATTTTTTATCTTCCCATAGTGGGCGGCGGTTTGTTCGGCCTGTTATATGGCGTGTTGAGCACTTACGGAATTAAAATTCCTTTGCCAGATGTTGCCCGCCTCGCCGCCGCCCATCCGCAGCCTGGCTTTTTAACCAGTCCGCTGGGAGTTGTGTCGGAATGCCTGACGTTGGGGTTGGTTGTATTTTGGTATCTCACCGTCATCAGGCTGCTCGGCTTTTTTGAAAGGGGAATATTGTTCACCGCTGAAACGGTGCGCTGGATTCAAGTTTTAGGCGGCATTTACATTGCAAAATTTTTGCTGGCGCTGGCCGGCTGCTTTTTACCCGGGGCGCCTGTCAGCCACCTGTTTGAAGCGTCCGTGAGTTATTTGTTTGCCGGCTTTACCATTATTTTCATCGGCTGGCTGATTGACGAAGCGCGCAAAATCCGCGAGGAACAGGAGCTGACGGTTTAAGCCTATGCCCATCATCGTCAATCTCGACGTGGTTCTTGCGCAGCGCAAAATGCGCCTGAATGACCTGGCCGACGGCGTGGACATCACCGCGCAAAACCTGTCCGTCCTCAAAACCGGCAAGGCCAGGGCCATCCGCTTCTCCACGCTGGAAGCCATCTGCCAACACCTGCAATGCCAGCCGGGGGACATTTTGGAATATCGGGCGGTGGAAAGCGGCGATGGTGATGCGTGATGCGTGAAAGCGCTTTCCCCTCACGCATCACGCATCACGCATCATTTCCCTATATTTCCACCACCTGTTTGTATTCCGGCACGATGACTTGGGCGCTGGGTTTCATCGCGCGCAGGGTTTCCGCGTGGGCGAGGCATTGCGTTTCTTCGCCGTGGATGCAGATGATCTTCTTGATGTCGCCGGTAATCTTCTGGACGTATTGCTTCAATTCATTCTTGTCCGCGTGCCCGGAATAGGTGTCGAGCGAAACCACCTTCGCGCGGACATCGTAAGGCTCGCCGAAAATATTCACGGGCGTCTTGCCCGCCGTGATTTGATTGCCCAGCGTGCCTTCCGCGCAATAGCCGATGAACAAAACGAGGTTCTTCGCGTCGCCGATGTTGTTCTTCAAATGATGCCGGATGCGTCCGCCTTCGCACATGCCGGACGCGCTGATGATGATCATCGGCTCCTTGCGCTCGTTCAACTGTTTCGATTCCTCGGCGCCGGTGACGTAGGTGAGGTTGTTCATGCCGAAGGGATTTTCGTTGTTGCACATCGTGTCGTTGATCGTGGGCTTCAACGCTTCGGGATGTTTTTTGTAAATGTCCGTCGCGTGCAGGCTCAACGGGCTGTCCACAAAGATGGGCACGCGCGGCAGCTTGCCGGCGCAGGTCAGTTCGTGCAGCACATAAACAATCTGCTGCGTGCGCCCGACGGAAAACGCGGGGATGATGATCTTGCCGTTTTGCTTGAGGGTTTGGCCGACGAGTTTGGCAACCAGTTCGTCCGCATCGGGCCGCTGCTCGTGGACGCGCGCGGCGTAGGTGGATTCGATTTGCAGGTAGTCCACGTTTTCAACTGGCGCCGGGTCGCGCAATAAATCATCGCTACCGCGGCCAACATCGCCGCTAAACAGGTGACGGAATTTACGCCCGTTTTCCTGCACGTCCAAAATCACCTGCGCGGAACCGAGGATGTGCCCGGCTTCGCGGAAGGTCACGGTCACGCCGGGCACGGGCTGGAACGGTTTTTCATAATCGGTGGCGACCAGTTGCGGCACGCATTTCCCGGCGTCGGCGGCGGTGTAAAGCGGCTCGACCGGCGGCTGATGTTTTTTCGCGCGCACCTTGGAAACGAAAATCGCGTCCTGTTCCTGAATGTGGCCGGAATCCAGCAGCATGATGCCGCACAGGTCGCGCGTGGCGGGCGTGCAATGGATCGGACCGTCGTAATTTTTACACAGGCTGGGAAGTTTGCCGGCATGGTCCAGATGCGAATGGCTCAAGACAACGGCGTCAACCTGCTTCGGATCAAACGGGAAATTCTTATTGAGCTGTTCCGATTCCTGGCGGTGGCCCTGGAACAAGCCGCATTCGAGCAGCAGGTTTTTGCCGTTGACCTCGATCAGATACATCGAGCCGGTGGTGGTGCGCGCCGCGCCGAAGAAGTGGATTTTCATGGAAATGAAGCGTGAAGCGTGAAGCGTGAAATTGCAATCACGTTTCACGCCTCACGCATCATTTTACGCCTGCCGGTAGGTGATGCGCGCCTTGTTCAAATCGTATTGCGACATCTCGAGGTTGACCTGGTCGCCGACGGAAATGCGGATGAAATTCTTGCGCAGCCGGCCGGAAATGTGCGCGAGCACCTCGTGGCCGTTGGGCAGTTCGACCCGGAACATGGTGCCGGGCAGCCCCTGCGTGACGGTTCCAGACAGTTCGATGGGCTCTTCTTTTGGCACGGCGAAAAATAAAATTTGAAAGTCATCCTGCCAGCGCCGCCGGAAAAATCAATGCTTGCGCGGGCGAAAAACGAGTGGACTTTCGCCGCTGATTGGATAAATTCACCAGACCGTTTATGAAAAATGACACAACGACAACCGTCCTGAATTTCGTGCTCGCCGCGTTGGTGATACTCGGCGTGGTGTTCGCGCTGCTGGCCATGAGCCGCACGCGCGAACTCCGCCAGTTGAGCCTCAACGCCACCACCGCCAACAACGCCCTGATGCGCGCCCAGGCGCTCGCCAACGACGCCACCGCGTTCAATGCCACGGCCAAAAACCCGGATTTAACCCGCATCCTCCAGTCCATCCAACCCAAACCCGCCGCCCACTGATATGAATCCCGATTTGAACTCCGAAGTCGCCGCGTTGCGCAACCAGGTTTATGTGCTGCTGATCGCGCTCATTGTCGTCAGCGGCACGCTCACGGTTTATCTTTACCGGCAGGCCAGCATGTCGCGCAAGGACATTGACGCCATCAAGCCGCAGGCCGCACAACTCATCAACGCCTTCAACCAGAACCAGAGCCTGATGGTGAACTTTGTGAACCAGCTTGTGGCCTATGGCCAGACGCATCCTGACTTTGTCCCCGTGCTGGCCAAATACGGCATTGCGCCGGTCAAAGGCATCCCGGCGGGCGCACCGGCGGGCGCAGTTCCAGCAGCACCGGTCGCGCCAAAAAAGTAAAAAATCTACGCCAGCTTCCCGCCGCAGTTCGGACAAAAGTTCGCCTGCGGCGGATTTTTTTGCCCGCAGCCGGCGCAATCCGACTGCGCGGCTTTGTTGCGCCGGTGGATGATGAGATTGCGGGTGTAAGGAATCCAGGTGAATGCGTAGGCGAAAATGATGACATTGTGTTTGTCGTAAAAAATGGCATACGTCAGAAACAGCAGCGAACCCATCAGGCTCAACCACCAGAACATTTGCGGCACCACCACCTGTTTTTTCTTTTCAGTGGCATACCATTGAACCAAAAATCGTGAGGAGAAAGTGGCATTGGCCAGCCAGCCAACGGCGGTCCAAAAAGTTTCCCAGGGCACGCCGAAAATTTTGCCGTCATGCCAGATGAGGTCGAGAAATGAGTGCATCCGCAAATTAAGCCGCAGCCGCGCCGCGCTGAAAAGCACCAAATTCCAACATCCAAGCTCCAGAGAAATTACAAGCTTCAAGCTTCAAAGCCATTCGGGTGGTGAATTGTTTGTTGGAGCTTGGAATTTCTCTGGAGCTTGGACGCTTGGTGCTTGGTGCTTTTTTATTTCTCCGGTTTGAGATGAATCGTCCGCGTCGGGAACGCCAACTCGATTTTCTCCGCATCAAATCGTTCTTTGATTTTCAAATTCAGTTCCTGCATCTCCGCAAAATGCGCCTTCGCATCCGTGCCGTTCCAAATGTGGACGACAAAAATGTTCAGCGCCGAATCGCCAAACTTGTTGAAGCTGATGATGAGGTCGGTGGTCTTCGGATTGGCGCGGAAAATTTCCTCGAGAATCACCGTCGCGCGTTTCACTTTTTCCACCGGCGTGTCGTAAGTCAGGCCGAGGTTCATCTCGGTCCTGATTGCCGGACGCCGCGTGACGTTGGTGATGATGGCGTTGCCCATCAACTTGTTTGGCACCGTGACGTGATGGCCGTCGCCATTGCGAATCCGCGTGCTGCGCAGGCCGATGGATTCCACCGTGCCGTCCACGCCCTCGACCTTGATGAGGTCGCCGATGTGAAACGGCTTGTCCAAAAAAATCGCCACGGCGCCAAACAGGTTGGCCACCGTGTCCTGCGCCGCCAGACCGAGCGCGAGGCCGCCGACGGACAGCCCCGCCAGCAAGCTGGTGATCTTGATGTCGAGATTGTCCGCCGTCAGCACGGCGGCGGCGATGATGATGGCCACTTTGGCGACTTTGCGCAGCAGCGGAAAAAGCTGTTCCGCGAACGCCTTGTCCTGCGCCGAAACAATTTTCTCGCGCCACACGCCGAGCAGCAGTTCCACCACCTTGAGCGCCACATAAGTCACGGAGCAGGCGACGATCACGATGAGGCCGCGCGACAAAAGCAGTTGCGCCCGCGCCGGCCAGTCGAACACGCCCAGCCCGATGTTCAAAAAAATCACGAACGCCACCACCTTCACCGGCCCGCGCAACAGTCCCAGCAGCAGGTCGTCGTATTTTGTTTCGGTCTTGGCGGCCAGCCGTTTGAGCCAGACATTGACGATCCAGTCCAGCAGCCACGCCACGCAAAACGCCAGCACGAGGTAAATCAGCGACGCCAGATATTTCCACAACGGCTGTTCCAGAAACGTGTGCTGATTGAGAACGTCAATATTGTCCAGCCCGAACGTGAGCGCCTGAAACTTGTTGGTGTCCGTCGCCGAGCTGGTCGTGGGTGGTTTGTTGGTGACGACGGGTTCCTGCGCGCTGGCCCAGACCGACCAGACCACGGTAAAAAACAAGGCCAGCAAACCGGCGCGGTAAAAAATTTCAAACCGGAATTTCATGCGCACAGATTATTTGGAGCCGGGCCTCCACGGCAAGTGTTCAACAGCGGGAATTTTTTTGAAGCCAAATCCGCTGGCGGGAACAAAGCGCCGAAGCAAACGGCAGCTACTCGTTCAATCCCCAGTGGTCGGCTTGCGGCCGGTCGGAAATTTCCAGCGGCACCCCGGTTGCCGGCCAGTCCTCCGTCGGCAGAATTCCCAGCACCGCCGCTTCGTTGCCGGAGAGCAGCGGCACAAAGTCTATCCCCAGCCGCCCGGCCAGTTGTTCCAACCGCGCCAGCAATTTTTCCAGCGCCGCCGGCGAACTGTCCGGTTCATTCAAGACCAGCGCCAGTGCGCCGTCAGTTCTGAACCGGGTCGCGAAGAAAACGTCCAGCCACCGTTCCAGCACCGCCGGCAATCCCGGCGCCGGCATGGCGAGCAGGACGATGTCCGCCGCGCCAGCGGTCTTCGCGGCATGACGCGCGCAATCAGGCTCGGCCAGTTCGATGAAACTCCAGCACTTGATGTCAAAATCCAGTTCGCTGGCAAACTGTTCCATGAGGCGCCGGCACACTTCCACCGCGCGTGTGTAGGCTGCAAAATCCTCATGCAAAATGAGAATCTGGCAGGCCGGCTTCAGTTCCTCAAAACTGGCGGCACTTTTTCGATGGATGGCTGTTGCGCTCATGGGCGGCTCTGCTCGGCTGGGTTTCACGCCGGCAAAGCACGGATTGCGTGAAACGGTTCAAACGACGACAGCCTTTTAACTCGACTCGCCTTTGCCGGATGTCAAAGGAAAGTTGCTCACAACTTGTTCACAAGCGGAAAATGCTGGAAGCAGATTTCAGCCGCCCGCCACGATTTTTACGATCTCCAATTTGTCGCCGGCGTTCAGCCGCCGCCGCGAAAATTCCGACGGCGCGACCGCTTCGCCGTTGTGCTCCACCACGACGCAGCGCGGCAGCAGCTTTTGCGCGATTAAAAATTCCTCAATCGTGCAGGGCAGCTTCGCCTCAACCGGCTTTCCGTTGGCGATGACTAGATTCATGGCAGCATTTTTTCCTCGCCCCAGATCAACGTCAAATGGTCGGGCGAGCCGTTCAATTCCACAATCACTTCGCCGTCGTGAATTTCCCGGCAGCGAACCATCACCGACTTGTCGCGCAGCTTGATCGTTTTCTGGTCGCCAGCCGCGAACGCCACGCCGTTGATGACCGCCTGTTGTTCCTTGCCGATGGCCATGCTCCCGCTGAATTTGAGTCCTTGCGGCAAGAGGCGCGGCGCGGCGTTAAGCGGCACCGCCGGCGCCGGCGCCGGCGTCGGCCTCGGCGCAAGATTTGCGCCGTCGTCAAAAGTTTCCGTAATTCCCGTTTTCACCCAGGTCAAAACATAGTCCGTCCCGCCTTCGCGCTCGACCGCGATGAGTTCCCTGATTTT
>OCTA010004343.1_pt1 | contig 12440 bp, 11 predicted proteins | sample 1538991 | NCBI WGS metagenome assembly OCTA01 (sample SAMEA3539302, study PRJEB22396) | soil metagenome | biome: tundra; feature: field; material: soil | place: USA | collected 2010-05 | depth 0.15 m
GCAGTTCTGGCTGTGCAGGTGGATCCAGCCAAGCTGCGGGCGGCGGTGCGGGTGGTGCAGCCGGATCCGGCGCTTAGTTGCCCGGGTAGCCGGGAGGCGGCGGGCTGGCGTCCGTCACTTCGTGGCGCCCGCCGGCAGTGTCCGGCCCATCCGAGCTACCCGCATCTTTCAGCGCATCGACCAGCACCTGAGCGGCACCCACCAGGCCGGCCGCCTCGTAAGGCACCACGACCTTGGCATTCTTCGACGACGCCACCCCTTCGAGGGCACGCAGTTGCATGACCGCCAGGGTGTTCGGCCTGATTGTGGCCCCGTCGATGGCACTGAGCGCGGCTGCCTCGCCTTCGCCGCGGAGTTGTGTGGCGCGCTTTTCACCATCGGCCCGAAGCTCGAGCACCTGCTTCTGCCCTTCCGCCGACAGAATGGCAGCTTGCTTCTGGCCTTCAGCTTCGAGCACAGCCGCCTGTTTGCGGCCCTGTGCACTGTTGATGGCTGACTGCTGATCGCCTTCGGACTTCAGGATGGCCGCCCGCTTGTGCTGCTCGGCTTCCTTCTGTTCCGACATGGCGTTGAGCACGTTCACCGGCGGGGTGATGTCGAGGATCTCGATCCGGTTGAGGCGCACACCCCACTTGAGAGTGGCCTCAGCCATGTGCTCCTGCATTTTGGTGTTGATGTTCTCGCGCTGGGACAGAGACTGGTCGAGGGTGAGCTCGCCGAACACGGCCCGCAGGGCGGTCCGGGACATCTGGTCGATGGCCAGGCTGAAGTCGTTGATCTCGAACAACGCCAGTTTGACATCGGTGACCTGGCAGAAGATGGTCGCGCTGACCTGCAGGGAGACGTTGTCCTGAGTGATCACCGACTGTTGATCGCCGGTGTGGGGGAACTCGCGGATGTCGACCTTGTCCATACGATCGGCCAGAGGCACCAACAGGTGCAACCCGGGCTGCTGAACGGTCCGGAACTGTCCGAACCGTTTGACCACGCCCAGACTCCCCTGCTGTACAACCTTCAGCGACGACTTCAGAAACATGGTGACGAGCACCACGACGACGACGCCACCTACCACTGCTATGGCGGCGGCGGCTGCCGCTCCATTCGAAGCGATGAGCATGTTGCCTACCTTTCTTCTGTCCAGTGTTGCAGTCCGACGGATGTCACACCCATCACCGGACTATGTCTCATCGGTCGGGAACACCACCAGCACACCCCGATCGACGTCCGCCACCACCACGGTGGCACCCACGTCGATGGTGGTGCCAGGGAAGAGGGATACCGCATACCACTCCTCGCCACGGGTTCTGACCGCACCCGGGTGATGCCGGACGCTGACCGGCTTGGTCACCACCGCCGTCTCGCCGATCATCCCCGGGACACCGTTCAACATCGACAACTCCGTTTCCGACTTCGACCCCAACTGCGCCAGGGCCCGGAGCAGAATCATGCCCCGGCTCGCCTGTCCGTCCGGTGCGAACGAGCATCCGTGCCCTGCTCGCACTATACGGGGTCAACTCAAGGGTCACTCCGGAGGATCACCCGTCACCGTCAAGAATACGATTGAAGAAGGCGGCAGCCCGGTCCTGGGTATCCCGGGCCTGCTTTTCGATGAAGCGCTCCACAACCGGCCCGGCCCCGAAGATCTTCACCTTGGCCTCGAGCAAAAAGATCTGCTCACACCTGGTCCCGGTGGAGTCGCGGTCGGTGTCGGCGTCGACGGCGGCGGCTTCAGCTCCAGCCCCCCCCTCGGTCGCAGCGATCTCCTTGATCTCAATGGAGCCGCGGATCTCGGTCTTTTCCCCCAGCGTCGCCGGTGTCAGGGTGAAGGACCAGATGCCGGTCTTCGGGTCGAAGGTGCCGTGCTCGGTAGTGATGACCTCTGACCCGAACAGTTTCTTGACGGGACCGGGGGCGTCGGGCTTCTGGCCATAGCGGATGGTCCGGTCGAGTCCGGTGGCAACATCCCCGGTCTGTTCTTCGATCTCGACCGATGTGGACCTGAGGGCTTCGAGATGAAGCCGCCTGGTCACCTCGGGGTCGAAGAACACCTCCCAGAACCGCTCCGCCGAACCGTGGACGTCGTAACGTAGCTGCAGCTTCATGGTGGAAGCATTGCACGGGGAGGTCGGGGATGCCCGACAGATGGTCGCAATAACCGAGTTGCGGTTACTCTCGGCTATGGCGTCCTCCCCATCCACTCTCTCGTCATCAGGAGCCGTGTCCCCGGTCACCGCCCGAAAGACCTGGCGCACGGTGGAGCCGCTCCACGGGATGATCTACTTTGCGCCCGAGGCAAATGAGCTCTATGCAGCTCTCGGTATCCCACCGGCGGCCGGCTACTTCGCATCACGTTCGGCTCCCATGGGTCCCGTCAACGCCGAAGTGGTGATCGCCACCTTCTACAACTTCCACCCCCGGTTGGTGAAGACGGCGATCCCGTCAGTGTGGGAAATCGCGGCTCCGGCTGCCATCCTCGATGCTCGTCTTCGAGCCGCCGATGCCGCCCTCCGTCGCATGTTGGGGGACGCTGTTGATTCTCCCGAAGTCATCCGAGCCGCGGAGCTCACTCGCACCGCCGCAGAGAGAGCCGCCGAAATGGTCTGCGGGCGCCCACTGTTCGCCGGTCATGCCGGGCTGCCATGGCCCGATCCCCCACACCTGGTGCTCTGGCACGCACAGAGTTGCCTGCGGGAATTCAGGGGTGACGGGCACGTCTCGGCGTTGCTGTTGGCAGAAATCGGGCCGGTCGAAGCACTCGTCATCCATGTGGCATCGGGTGAAGTACCGATTGCGTTTCTCAAGAGCTCACGCGGTTGGTCCGAGGTCGAGTGGGATGCCGGGGTCGAGCAGGTACGGGCACGGGGTTGGCTCAATGATCCGACCGACGGAGACGGCACCCTGTCCCTGAGCCCGGCTGGGCAGACCCTCCGCCAACGGGTGGAGGATGAGACTGACCGGCTGGCTGTATTTCCCTATGAGGCGTTGGGTGATGACGGTTGCGCCGAGCTTCGAACCCTGGCTCGACCCTTCAGCCGCATGGTCGTGGACGCCGCCGGTCTCGGAGTCGCCACGTCCTGATCGGTAATACTCCTCTAGCTGTCAAGCCGCCTCGAGGGCACGGAGCCAGGTCTGGTATCGGTCGGCGAGGTCACGTGACGACGCCTCGGCCCACAGGGCCTCCGGCGACCTCAGCAACTCCACACCGGGCAGCTCGGTGGTGGCCCTGGCTGCGCCGGCGGGGATCGGCGATGACGACGCTGGCGAGCTCGAGGTCGGGCGTGGCGGTGATCAGCGGGGCGTGGATCACCCGGCCGGCGAGGCCGTAGCCGAGCAACCCGACCCGAAGCACCGGCACCGGGTTCGAACCGCCTACTCAGTGGAGGCTGGCGCCGGAGGTGGCGCTCCGCCGCGACAGGGCGTCGATGGTCACCGCGCTGATGAGCACGATGCCAGTGATGATGAACTCCCACTGCACCGCAAGCCCGAGGAGGTACATGCCGTTGTAGATGCCTCCGATCACGAGCCCGCCGAGCACTCCGTGGGACATCTTCCCTCGCCCGCCGAAGAGCGAGGTTCCCCCGATGACGGCCGCGGCCACCGCATACAGGACCAACTGGCCGCCGTTGACGTTGTTGGACATGCCTCCCAGGTACGAGGCATAGAGCAAGCCGGCAATCCCGGCGGTGAACGAGCACAGGACGAACGCCAGCGTGCGGACGCGATTGACGTTGATGCCCGCTCGCCGGGCGGCCTCCGCGTTGCCACCGATGGCGTACACGTAGCGCCCGTAGCGGGTGCGCTGGAGCAGGAACGTCCATGCGCCCAGCACGCCGAGAACGATGAAGATGGCCCACGGGACCCCTTCGAGCGTGCCGACGTGGGCACGGTTGATGTTGCACACGGCCACGACGGCGATGCCGACTGCCGCCATGAAACCGATCTTGATCAGCGTGAGGCTGACCGGTGGGGCGACCAGCCCGCTGCGCCGGCGATGTGCGTCGCGAAGGAACATGTTCAGACCCAGCAGACCCACGATGAGGGCCATGGCGATCCAGCTCGCCACCGGGTCGATCTGGCCCCACATGAGGTTGTACAACGCCCGCAGGTTCGGTTGCCGACCGCTCAGGCTGGGGTACCCGGAGAACGGCCCGAAGCCGAGCACGATGAGCAGAACCCCGTTGAAGATGAGCAGGCCTGCCAGGGTCACGATGAAGGAGGGAAGCCGGAGGCGGCTGACCAGGGTGCCTTGCACCGCGCCGATCAAGGCGCAGGCGAGAAGAGCGACGATGATGGCCGCCCACCACGGCCAGTTCGTCGTGCTCGGCTGCACGAGCTGCACGGCGATCACCGCGCCGACTGGGCCGACGAAGCCGATGGAGAGGTCGATCTCGCCGAGCAGCAGGGCGAAGATCTCGGCCATTGCCAGGACCATGAACACTGCGCTCTGCAGGAAGAGGTTCACGATGTTGCCGGCGGAGAGGAAGACGTGGTGCGGGCTGATCGCCTGGAAGACGATGATGGTGGCGATCAACGCCAGCACGACCGGGAGCGCGCCACTGTCTCCGCTTCTGACGCGGACTATCTGGCCGTGCAGGTACTCCCCCAGCGACTGCGCCACGATCCCCGGTGGCACCAGGGAAGCGGCAGCCTCGGGGGCGGCCGCGGTCAGGTCCACGAAAGGTTCGATCGGCGGCCCGTCCTCCGGTACCCTACCGCCGCCCACGGGATCGTGGTCAGCCTTCGCCATGAACGGCTCCTTCATTGCTAGGGCGCGCCCCGAGGGTGGTCACGCCGGCTCCCCCGGTGGTCATGTACTCGACGATGCTCTGGCGGTCGAACACCGAGGCCCGGTCCTGTATCGCCATCCTTCCCAGGTACAGGACCGCGATCCGGTCGGCCACGGCGAAGACGTCGTTGAGGTTGTGGGAGATCATGGCGACTGCCAGTCCGTGGTCTCGCAGACGTCGCACCAGCTCGAGCACCATCGTCGTCTGGGTCACCCCCAGGGCGGCAGTCGGCTCGTCGAGCATGACCAGCTTGGAGTTCCACATCACGGCCTTGCAGACCGCCACCGACTGACGCTGGCCTCCGGACAGCGACCCGACCGGCTGGCGGATCGACCGTACCGACCTCACCTGCAGCGTGGCGAGGGTCTCGGCGGCGGCACGCTCCATCGAGTCCTCGTCGAGCAAGCGGTGCCGTAGGCGCTCGCGCCCCAGGAACATGTTCTGGACGATGTCGAGGTTGTCGGCCAGGGCCAGGTCCTGATAGACGGTCTCGATGCCCAAGGCGGCCGCGTCATGGGCATTGCGGATCCGCACCGGTCGCCCTTCCCAGTAGATCTGGCCCTGGTCCGGTTCGTAGATCCCCGCCATGCACTTGATCAGCACCGACTTGCCGGCGCCGTTGTCGCCACACAGTGCCGTGACCTCTCCGGCCGGCAGGTCGAGGTCCACGTCGGCCAGCGCTTGGACCGCACCAAAGTTCTTGTAAATGCCTCGCACCCTCAGAAGGGGTTCACCCACACTCGGCTCGGCCATCTCATCACTTTCGTCGGGCTGCTGGCGACAAAGTACCGCACTGCAAGGCTGACGTGTCGGCCCGCCGCCGCACGAGGCGGCGGTCGGTCCGACACGTCAGGTCCAGATCTGGCACATCACGGGGTGATGCCGGCAGCGGTGCAGACGCTGGCGCCCACCGCGGTGCACAGCGTCGATGCCGAGATGAACTGGTCCTTGATCACCGTCGCTGCCATGTTGGAGATGTTCACCCACACCGGGGTGAGCAGGGACGCAGGTTGCGCCGTCCCCGACACGCCCTTGGGAGGCGTGGTGGTCGAGTTCACCAGGGCTGCAGGCGGCGTCTTCCCTGCACGCAGGATCGTCGCCAGGGAGACGGCGTCCTGTGCCTCGACGTAGACGGCCTTGTAGACCGATCCGCACTGGTAGCCCTGGAGGATGTTCTCCATCCCCTGCAAGGTGGCGTCCTGACCGGTGGTGGGGATCTTCTTGGCACCGACACCGGCATTCTTCAAGTCGGTGACCACGGCGTTGGCCAGGCCGTCATTGGCCTCGACGGTGGCGTTGATCGTGGGGTGCGCGGTGAACTGCTGCGTGAAGATCGTTCCACCAACGGCGTTCACCCATCCCGGCGTGATCTGGTCGCCGACCAGGGTGTAGCCCTTGCTGTTCGTCAAGCCCGCCGTCAACGGTGTCGCAGTCGAATCCCAGATCACCGAGTTGTACCCCTGGGCGAACGAGACGGCGTTCGGGTCGGTGTCCTGACCGCCGTCGAGCTCGAAGACCTTGGGGCTGGTAATGCCCCAGGCGGTGACGCACGACTCGAATCCCTGACCGATGAGCTTGCCCACCTGAACGTTGTCGAAGCTGACGTAGTAGGTCTTGGTGCCCGTGAAGGTGGCCCGGTCGTAACTGATCACGGCGACCCCGTGCGACGAGGCGTAGGCCTGGACCTGAGCCCCGACCGTACTGTCGAGCGGGTCGAACACCAGCACCGTCGCGCCCAGCGAGATGTCAGCCTGGGCGTCGGCCAGCTCGGTGGCGTCCACGCCCTGGGCGTTGTCGATCTTGTACTGCGAGGAGCTGTACCCGGCCTGCTGGAAGGCCTTGGCCAGGTACGGGGCATCGAAGCTGACGTATCGTGTCGACGACGTGGTGTCCGGCAGGATGACGCCTACCAGGCCCTTGCCGGCCGCGGTGAGCCCCTTGAACTGCGGCATCTCCGTGAAGCTGCTGTTGAACGAACTCACGCTGAGGCCGGCAGGCACGCTGGCAGCTGACGTCGTGGTCGTCGACGAGGTTGAATTGCTACTGCATGCCGCGGTGAGCGTCCCGACTGAGAGCACCGTGGCAATGACGGCCCATCGCCGCATGCGTCCCGGGTTGCGAACGATGTCCATCATCTGTGACCTCCCCTTTGAGCAGCCAGTGTGGCTGCGTTCTTATCCGATCCGTGCTTGCACCACTGCACTCTAGTTGGGAGGTTACGGCTGGTCCACGCTCTGCAACAGGGCCGAAGGTCCCAATTGCCGGCGCTTCGGAAATGAGTCCCCATGGCCGAGGACGGCCAGCCGCGAGGAATGAAATGCTGGTGATCGGCTACCGGTAGTGGTCGCCGAACCCCGATTGCAGCCACGAGCGCGTATTTGGGTCTGGCGCGGGGACCCTGGGGGACCATCGATTGTCGCTACGAGCACGAACCCCAGCATCCGCTTCACCTGGTCCTCCCCGGCAGCCTCCAATCCATACTGGAGGTGAAGCAGCCAAACGAATACGCGAACGGGTTGCCGGCCTGGACGTACATCGCGACACCGTGGTGGCCTGCTGCCAGGTGAAACAACCTGACCGGTCCATCGAGGTGACGAAGCAGTCGTTCGCCACTGAGAGTGTCAACCTTGAGTGAGACGGTTTGCCTTGACAAATCAATGAGCTGAAGGGCGGAGAAGGAACTTCTCCCATGACAACGACAATCAACCACCTTGACCGCACGCGCCACCATGCTGGTGCGATGGACGACACAGCTCCACCGGACCCCGAGGTCCCCGAGCGCTCTTTGGGCCGCCGGCAGTTCTCGGCGAAGTACAAGGCCAAGGTCCTGGCCGAGTACGACGCCCTGCCCCGATCTGCTCGAGGGGCGATGCTCCGACGCGAGGGCCTGTACTCCTCGTTGATCACCACCTGGACTCGCCAACTCATTCAGGCGGGGCAGGACCGTCGAGAAGAGTCACGCGAGCTCCTCACGACTGGCCTCACATTGCGCAAGACTGCCTTGCGCGTACCAACAATCGGAGGACCCTAAGCTCCGTTGGACAACAAATTGGACCCGGCACACGTGCATCGATGTAGATGGGACAGTCGTTGACGTCGAATGCCGTCGAATGCCGCCGCTGACGCTGCCCACTTTCCAAAACAGCCGGGCTGCGGTGCTGCCCGGTTCAGGTCAGGTGAATGCGGCTGTCGTCGCCCACAGGCCGAGTGCCGGGTTGGCGATATGCTCGAACGAAGAGCCGTCGCCATCAACACGTGACCCTGTCGGTGTCTCCGGAGTGACGTGGAGCAGGTCGAGGGTATCCGGCAGCGAGCGCCACTCATACCCGACACCTTCGACCTCTTCACGAGTCAGGCCCCCGGCCGTTGGGTCCGTGCAGTACACGATGCGGAAGCGCCCCTCGCTGCTGCCGTGCACGAGGTGAGCGGCGGCCCCGAGATTGTCGGCCAATTCGGGGTCATCTTGGAGGGCATTGATCGTCGCGGGTGTCCCCCGGTAGCCGTGCCTGCGGATGAGGCGGTCGATGGTCGCGTCCTCGCCGAATCGGGTGACCCCCGGTGCGAGCACCAAGAGCTCCCCTCCGTCCATCAGCGCCATTCGGGTGCGGTATACCGCCTTGTTCGCGAGCCAGGCCGTCGTGAACTCCTCGGGATCGAGCCAGCACGAGATCCGAGGCAGAGGATGTGGGGACAGGTCGATGTTGCAGCGCACAGCGAGAGCGGCAGCATCTCGGAAGGCAGCACCACCGGACCCACTGGATCCGCCATGACCGACGAAGAGTCCTCGTTGCACGACACCGTCCGGTGTGTCCTCCATGACCGTTAGCAACCACAACACCGGGACGCGGGGAACCACGAAGCGGTCGAGGGCGGCATCGACCACGTCGCGAACAGGATTCGATGCACGTCCCATGACGTTCTCCATGCCGCAGACGGCGCCGAGGAAGTGGGTGCCGTGGATGGTCGGAGCGCCGCCGAGTCCGATCACCAGGTTCTTGGAGTAGTTGGCCATTCCGATCACTTCGTGTGGGACGACCTGGCCGACCGATACCACGACATCCCATCCATCGAGCAGCGTCCGGTCGACCTCGATGGGGATCGGCACCGCCAGTCGGTCCTCCGAGACGGCTGACACCTCGGCAGCACTGATCGTCCCGAGTTGCTCCAAGCCCTCCCGCCAGCGGTGCCGGAGGATCCGGTCGCTCGGGATGCTCGTGCCAAACAGCTGGGTGGACTCCTCGGGAGTCATGGGCTCATGGGTGCCAAGCGCCGGGAGGACGGAGACCTCGCATCCGGCCAAGCGCAATACCTCGAAGAGGGTTCCGGTGACCTCGCCGCAGCGCGAGTGGAGCCGGGTGTGGTCGGGTGGGACGAGCAGCACCCGTTTGGCCCCTGCGCCCACGATCTGTGTGGTTGCGATCCCGGTGACCAGCCCACGCAATTCACTCGTCGAGATGGCCCGATCGGGGTCGCCGTCGCTGAAGGTCGGTGACGCCGCTGTGCCAGCGGAGACGTTGGCCAGGGCGGCCTCGATCCTGTCGACCACCGCCATCGGATCGCCTCGGGAACTGACAGACACGATGTCCGTCTCCTCGTCCTCGGGCGGCTCCAACGTCTCGAACTGGTTTTGGACCAGGTCGACACCCAAGAAGTGGCCTGGCCTTCCCCTGACTCGCTCGACAACCCCGTCCGGATCAGCGACCAGGTGGACGAAGCGGACGCCGTCTGCGCGACGCAGCGCCTCGCGATAGTCGCGTCTGAGCGCCGAGCACGCCACGACGACATCCTGCTTGCTCCGCATGGCCTGGCGGACTGCAGCCAACCACGGCCACCTGTCCTGGTCGGTGAGCGGGGTGCCCGAGGCCATCATCTCCAAGTTGGACTGCGAGTGGAAGTCGTCGGCCTCGACGTAGGGAACCCGACGCCGCCTGGCCAACTCGCGGGCGACCGTCGACTTTCCGGAGCCGGCGACACCCACCACGACGACGCGGTCCGGATGCACTACACGACCGCGGAGGCGGGGAGCGCGAAGAAGTCGACCGCATTGTCAACGCAGACAGCGCGCACGACTCTCGAACACCACTCGAGATCCTCCGGGATTCGACCCTCGTCCACGTCACGTCCGATGGTGTCACAGAGGACGCGTCTGAAGATCTCGTGGCGGGTCATCGAGAGAATCGACCGCGAGTCGGTAAGCATTCCGACAAAACCCGCGAGCTGGCAGATCTGGGAGAGGTCGTCGAGTTGGCGGCGCATCCCCTCTTCGTGATCGTTGAACCACCACGGCGGGCCCCACTGGACAATCGATGCGACCCCTACCTTGGAAAAGCCCCCGGCCATCGTCGCGAAGAGGGCATTGTCCGCGGGGTTCAGGTTGTACAGGACGGTGCGAGGCAGGCCCCCGTCCCGTTCCAATCCGCTGAGGAAGCGGGCCAGGCCCGGGGCTTGGCGCTCGTCACCCATGACGTCAGCTCCAGCATCGTGGCCCGCCAGCTCGAGCAGGCGTGGAGACACGTCGCGGATCGGTCCGAGGTGCACCTGAAGCACCGACCCGTCGATGGCCGCGAGCCGACCGGCGAGCCCAACGACCTCGATCACGACTGACTGCCGCTCGGATACCGTGGCCGGCACGCCAGCTCGCACCTTGCGAATCACACCATCGGCGATGGCCGGATCGCGCTGCACATCGGGAAGGCACGGTAGGCCATGGTCACTCGATCGACCACCAGCAAGTGCGAACCGCTCGTGCGCCCTGGCCAGTGCGGCGAGCAACGAGGGCAGGTCCACGACGGCGAACCCGGATATCGCCCCCAGGCGGTCAGCCCAAGCGTTCCATTCAAGAGGGTCATCGAGGAGCCGGTGGGCGGCGTCGGGGCGGAGTGTGGGGATCATGCTCAATGGACGCCCCTCATGTCGCTCAGCGATGCGTCGATGGGCATTGAGGTCGTCAGCTGGCCCATCGGTGGTGGCGAGCGCCCTTACGTCGAAGTGCGACAACAGCGTCTGCGTCGACCAATTCGGGAGCTGCCGGTTCGCCTCTTCCCAGATCTCCCGCGAGGTTGCAGGACTCAGGATGAGATCGATGCCGAACACCCGCCGGAGCTCCAGGTGGGTCCAGACGAACAACGGGTTGCGGATGAGGCGTGGGACAGTTGCCGCCCAAGCCGAGAACTTGTCCCAAGGGTCGACGTCACCCGTGATTAGGTGCTCGTCGACTCCTGCGAGACGCATCGCCTTCCACTTGTAGTGGTCGGCTTCGAGCCACAGGTCAGCGAGCGTCTCATAGGAACGATCGTTCGCTATGTCACTGGCAGACAAGTGGTTGTGCAGATCGACGATCGGCGCTCCTTCTGCGACCCCGTGGTACAGGAACCTGGCCGTCTCACCAGTCAGCAGGAACTCGTCATCCAGGAAACGGTGCTTCATCTCCGGCACGTCACACGGACACGACGCTGAAGCCACCGTCGACGACAAGTTCAGTGCCGGTGATGAATCGTCCGGCGTCACTGGCCAACAGAAGTGTCGCTCCAGTGAGCTCATCGGGATCTCCAAATCGGCCCATAGGGGTGTGCCTGAGAATCTGGTCTATGCGCTCAGGAGTCAGGATCGCCCGGTTCTGCTCGGCAGGGAAGAACCCCGGGACGAGCACGTTGCACCGGATGCCAAAGGGTCCCCACTCTCTGGCGAGACTCTTGGTCAGGTTGTGCACCGCGGCCTTGGACATCGAATAGGTGAACACCCGCGACAACGGGTTGAGGCCGGATGCACTACCGATGTTGATGATGCTCGCGCCGACCCCCGATGACTGAGCTCGCTCTACAAAATACTTGCCAAACTCCTGACAGGACCGCATCGTGGCGAACTGGTTGACGGCGACCATGCGTTCCATCTCCTCATCTGAGATGTCCAGGAACGGTGTCGATGAGTTTAACCCTGCCCCGTTGACGAGGATGTCGATGCCGCCGCGCGAGGCAAGGATCCGTCCGACCAGGCTGCGCAGTTGGGTACGACTGACGGCATCGCAGGACTCGAAGGTGACATTACGTCCGCCAGCCCGTAGGCGGTCAAGGACGGCTTCGGCCTTCACCTGATCGCGCCCGATGATCACTGTGCGGGCGCCAGCCTCGGCGAGCACCCCAGCCATCCGACTGCACAAGATGCCGGTGCCGCCGATCACCACTGCCACCCGGTCGTCTAGTCGGAGCGACGAAGGGAGGTTCGCTGGCTCGCTCACAGCCTGATGCTAGTGCCGTGACACAGAGGGTAGCGCGCGGTTGGCGTACCTGTGAAGGCGACCCGCCCACAGCGAACCTTGGTGATGATCTGCTTGGCCGTTTTGGCCCAGGTGAAGGGCCGGGGGTACTCGTTGTTGTGGGCGATGTAGTCCTCGATGGTGGTAACCAGTTCGCCGACATTGCCGAACCTGCCCCGGCGGATGCGTTTGGTCGTGATGTCTCGAAACCACCGCTCCACCAAGTTCAACCATGAAGAACTCGTGGGCGTGAAGTGCAGATGGTAGCGCTTGTGCTCTTCGAGCCATGTGCGCACATTCTCGTGCTTGTGCGTCGCGTAGTTGTCCAAGACGATGTGTCGGCCCCTGGGGACTTCACGGTCGATCAGCTTCAAGAAGATGAGGAACTCCTCGTGTCGATG
>OCTA010004344.1_pt1 | contig 12438 bp, 10 predicted proteins | sample 1538991 | NCBI WGS metagenome assembly OCTA01 (sample SAMEA3539302, study PRJEB22396) | soil metagenome | biome: tundra; feature: field; material: soil | place: USA | collected 2010-05 | depth 0.15 m
TCTGGCCGGTCGCCGATACCAAGATTGGGCGACTCGGTATCATGATGGCGATGGAGGGCAATTATCCGGAGAATGGGCGCGGTCTCGCTATGAACGGCGCCGAAGTGGTGTACCGCGCCTCGATGCCGGCGCCGTTCACCGAGAACGACATCTTCGAGATTTCCAATCGCGCCCGCGCGCTCGAAAACAACATGTACATCGTGGCGCCGAACATCGGTAGCTATCATCTTGATGCCGACCACCCGGTGGGCATCGACGCCGGCGGCGGCCAGTCGATGATCGTCGACTACCGCGGCCAGCTTGTCGGCAAGCAACGCGACACCAACGGCTCGACATTCGTCGCGGGCGTCATCAACATTGAAGCATTGCGCCATCATCGGGAGTCGGCACAGGTCACCAACTGGATGAAAGACATCCGGACAGAACTTGCGCAAATCATTTACGAGAAGCCAATTTATCCGAAGAACCGCTACATGAAAAAAGTGCCGCCGAAGCACGCTGAGTATAAGCGAGATGTGATTGATAAGCAGGTCGCTTTGATGCAGAAGCGGGGAATCTGGAAGAAGTCCTCATACCGAAAAAGTTAAATCATTGATTATCTGGATCGACAGTAACGAACGGTTATGCGTTACTTGCCTTTAGATTGGATTGCATCGTTCAAACGACAAGCTTCTCAATGCGTTTTGTTCAATCCTGTCCCATTCGCATATTGGCAGGTTACGGAACAGGGCAGGAAGCTATCGACCACCCGCGCCACAGACAAAGTACCCCTTCCTGCTACCCGATATATGACCGCGCAAACGCAATAATCTCTCTAACTCGCTGGTACATACAATCCGTCAGGCTAGTATAGCGGTGTGAGAAATTTCTAGGTTTTCTTGGCCGTTCGAAATCTTAAGCAACCACAGTATTTAATTTTGACAAACGATATTTGATATGAGCAAAGCCGCACTTAATGAGCTAGACTATTGAGGGGTATTTATTTGCGCATATTAATCACGGGCGCTGGCATTGGTGGCCTGACGGCTACGTTAGCGTGTCTTCAACGTGGACTTGATGTTGACGTCTACGAGCAAGCCTCAGCTATCGCGGAGGTCGGCGCCGGTATTCAAATATCCGCAAACGGATCCCGTGTTCTTTTTGCGTTGGGTCTGGAAAAGGCATTGCAGAAATGTTGGGTAGAGCCAACAGGGAAGGAAATACGACTCTGGAATACGGGCCAAACTTGGAAGCTATTCGATCTTGGGTCGGTATCGCGCGCCCGTTACGGAGCTCCCTATTTCATGATTCACCGTGCGGACCTTCACGGCGCATTGTTCGATGCAGTGCGCGTGCTTAAGCCAGATGCGATTCATTTTAATTCTCGTTGCATTGGATTCGAACAGGACGACTTGTCAGTTGAAATTCATTTTGACGACAGCCAAAGTCAGCGCGGTGACGTGCTGATTGGCGCCGATGGCGTACATTCTGAGATCCGCGACCAGCTCGTCGGAGTAGACCGCCCGCATTTTACAGGTTGTGTGGCTTGGAGAGGGCTAGTGCCCGCCGAGCGTCTTCCTGCTAAATTTCTTCGGCCCGTGGGCGTCAACTGGATTGGCCGTGGCGGTCATATCGTCACCTACCCAATTCGTCAACGAAAGATGTTGAACTTTGTTGGAATCGTCGAGCGCAGCAACTGGCATGTCGAATCTTGGACTGAAAAAGGCACGCATGAGGAATGCGAGGCCGATTTTAACGCCTGGCATGCAGAAATTCACGAGATCATCCACAATATTGAGACGCCTTACAAATGGGCATTGCTTGAGCGGGAACCGCTTGCTCGATGGAGCTTTGGTCGAGTGACGTTGCTTGGTGACGCGGCGCACCCGACACTGCCGATGCTCGCGCAAGGAGCCAATATGGCCATTGAAGACGGTATGGTTTTGTCACGCTGTTTGCTTGAATGCGATAGTATAGTTTCTGCACTTCAGCAGTACGACGAAATTCGTCGCGCGCGCGCCAATAAGCTGGTTCGCGGAGCGCTTGATAACGTCAAGCGTTTTCATAATCCCATCTTGGCAGATGCCGTCGGGGCGCAGCATTACGTCGACACGGAATGGCGGGAAGACAAGGTGACGCAGCGCTACGACTGGATTTTTGAATACGACGCTCGGACTGCGGGCTCCATTTCTTCAGTATCTGAAGCATCTGTTGTGAATGACGGTGTGTGTAGCAAAAATTAAGTTCGGGATGGACGCAGAAAGCGGACGGGCTTGGCTTTATCACTGGTTTCTGTCGGTGCTCGGGGTAGCAAACCGATGCATTTTTGCTCCGGCGTTGACACAACATTCTTTATGAAGGCTACCTGAGCTCGATCAGCGTCTCGGGCAGTTTATACAGCCGTTCGCCTACGCCGCGGTCGCCGATCAAGTAGTTGTCGCATATGGTGTTGAATAACCACGCATGCGATTCGGGTTCGCGCTTCATTTACCGAAAAATAAAGCCATCAGAGCAGTGTGATCAGTGAATCGCTTACGTTCCTTTCGTTAAGACCGTCGTAGCGTCGGTTCAAATCGAAAAAACCAAGCTGTCCCACTCCGAACTCCTGTGTCCAGAGCATGGCTGTGTTGATTCTGATTTGCGTGGCGGGGGCGGGGGGAGAACAAAATTCTTAAGGCACCCTACTGACAGATGACGTTGACGACGGCCTGACGCCGTTCGTTGACGACGGCGTCGCGGGCACGCGCGAGCGCGGCCCGCAACTCCTGAGGCCGCTCGACGCGCTCGCCGTGCGCGCCTTGTACGCGCGCGAGCTCATCGAAGGCGGGGCTCGGCGCGAGATCGGCGAGGAAGCGGCCGTCGTCGTTACCCGACGCGCCATCCTTGAACATCGACAGAGTCGCGTTGCGCACTGCGCCGTAGCGGCTGTTGTTGAAGATCACGGTGAGCACTGGCAGATCGTTGACGCCGGCGACCCAATGGCACGCCGTCGGATTACCGAAGACGTAGGCTCCGTCGCCGATGGTTGAGACGATGAAACGATGGGGCGCCGCGAGCTTAGCACCGAGCGCGGCACCGAGGCTCCAGCCAAGGCCGCCCGCGGGGCTCAACGCGAAATAGGTGCCAGGGTTCTCGCGCGCACAGTAATCCGCCTGCAATGGGTATTCGTTGAAGATGATCGCCTCGGGCCCGACCACGTCCCCGATCACGCGGCTGAGGAAGGCCGGCGTGATGCGGTCGGGTGCTCCCACCGCCTCGCTCGCGCGCTTGGCGCGCCGCGTATCGGCCTCCTCGGCAAGCCGTCTCCTTCGTGCAGTGATCCGTGCGTCATCCGGAGTAAGCCGCCGGCCAACCGCCTCGTCGAGTGCCCGCAGCGCAGCCGCGGCGTCGGCCGCGATCGCCAGGTCACTCGGAAAGCTGCGCATCGGATAGCGCAGATACAACGGCTCCTCGCCGACATGGGCTACGCGGCAGGAAGACGGCGGCGCCTGCAGGCTCGGAATCCATGGGACATCCGTCTCCAGCGCGATGACGAGATCGGCCGCCGCGAGATGCGCGCCGGGTTCGAAGCCGAGATGCATCGGATGGCTGGTCGGGAGGCACATCGCGCGCGGATTGAAGGTGACGACCGGCACCGCCCAGCGTTCGGCGAAGCGGGAGAGCGACTCGACCGCAAGCGGGTCCATGCCCGCTGTTGCGGTGATGAGGAGAGGGTGCTCGGCCGCGGCGATCCATTCGGCGAGCGTTTCGATCGACGTCGGATCGGGATAGGGCCGCGCCGGCACTGGCCGCGGCTGTACCGGCGCCGTCAGGTCGCCGAGCGGCGCGCTCAACGGTTCGCGCGGCAGCACCAGATAGACTGGGCCGCGCGGCGTGGTCATCGCGACTTCGCAGGCGCGGCAGACCGCGTCGCCGACCTGCGCCGGCGTGCGCAGCTCGTAATCCCATTTGACCAGTTCGCGCACCATGCCGGCCTGGTCGAACATTTCCTGTGCCCAGTGGATCGGCCGCGAGCGGCTGCCGAACTGGCTGCGTTCGGTAAACGGCGTGCGGCCGGCTGCCAGGAGGACCGGCACGCGGTCCCGGCTCAGATTGGTGAGGTTGTTGATCGTGTTGGCGGTGCCAACATTGACGTGGACCATGACCGCCTGCATTCGGCCGTTCATTAGATAGGCGCCGTGCGCCATGGCGACGGCGAGGTTTTCGTGCGGCACCAGCACCGGCTTCGGTACTTTGGTATTGGTGTCGCGCGCACGCACGAACGCCTCGACAATCGGCGGGAAGTCGGTGCCGGGATTGGCGAAAAAGAAATCGACGCCGTGATCGGCGAGCGCGCGTAGGAATAATTCTCCGGCAATCGGAGTCCGCTTGGGCATTCCTTCCGGCGGGAGCATCGGCTGCGTAATCGGCTTCGCTGTCGTCATTGTCCTATTGTCCTGCTCAAGTCCTTGTCGCGATCATTTCTCGCCAATTGTCCCTGTTCAAGACTCAGAATGTCAGAGAAGCTCCAAGATTTATTTGGCTTTCAGAGTTTTGAATAGGGACAGACGTGAATCCTGCGTGTATTGGAAACCGTTATGTCTGGGCAAAAAGATGGAAGATCGGTGATTTCGTCGATGTCGTTTCCCAGGGCTTGTATCTATCTGAGACGGGGGGCGTCATCTATCAGGCGATCGTATGTCATCGTTTCAAACGTCAACAATGCGTCGGCCGTGGCCAGATAAGGGTGGGCCTTGCTATGATGGCCGACAACAGTAGCGTGATGCTTGGAAAGCGCGCTTTAATGTCGTCGGAATACGTCTGCCTTTCGTTCTCCACATGAGTCAGGATGATGAGTACATTTGTCATAACTCTCCCGATCATCATACTGGCCTACTTCGCGATGCGACTACGATGAAGACGTCAGTGATAGCAAGCTCATGACGCCGCGACCGCAACCCGCCACAACAGTTTGCAAGTGGCTTACACGTCAGCTATTTTAGGTCCTCTTTTCGAGACTCGTTTTCAGTAGGAAAATCGGTCAAGGCATGGCACCTAAGCACCCTCTTGAGGATTTATACGGGCGTCCGGGATTTCTTTTGAAGCGCTGCCACCAAGTGGCCGCCGGTATATTCCTCGATGAATGCAACGAGTTTAGCGTGACGCCATCGCAGCACGGTTGCCTGCGCGCCCTGCAGGAATTTCCGGGGATCGACCAGATCGCTCTCGGCCGATTAGTTGGTCTCGATCGCTCTACCGCGGGTCTCGTGATCAAGGCGCTTAGCCAACGCAAGTTGATCGACCGCGTCGTCAACCGATACGACAAGCGCAGGATGCGGCTCAAATTATCGGCCGATGGCGAGCAGCTCCTGCGTGCAACTGGTTCGGCAGTGGCGCGGGCGAGGGATCGCGTCCTCCGAGGACTACCGCGCGAGTCGCGTGCCGCGTTCATCGACATGTTGTGGGCCTTCCTCGCCGGACACGATGCGCTAATCAATGTTGACGACGTCCTCGCGGCGAGCATGAACGTCAACGCGCCGGAAAATGGAGAGGCTCCACGCCCGCGCGGAAAGCGGCGGCGCGCGAGCATTTCAGGATCATAGCGCTCTCGCCGAGACGTGCCGGGGGAAATTCCGAATAGGTATTTTGGAGCGCAGGGCGCTTCTCTGCGCGCTGGCAGCTGCATTAGGTACTGGATCATTCACCGGTGTCGGGGTTGCCGCGGCCTGAGTGGCAGATAGATGCCGGCTCGGATCGTCGTGTATTTCATGAAGAAGTCGCCCAGCGCGGAGAACAAGCCGATCGCCGCCAGCACGCCGACGCCGAGCGGCGCGATGTGCCCGCTGACTAGCGCCAGCGGCACCACCAGGCCGATCAGCAACGTGCCGCCATAGAAGTAGATCGAGACGCGGCCCGAAAACATTTCGCGCACCGAACGACGTGCCGCCGGATTGCCGCCGGTAAGAGCACCCTGAATCTCGAGCGCAAACAGGATGATCACAACAGCGGTGACGGCGATCCAGATGGTAACCAGGCTCATGGCGCCCGGGCTCGGCGCGTCGAACAGCGCCATGGTCACGAGGAGCGCGGCGATGCCGCCGCGCAACGCGTAGGCCATGTAGAGGACGGGATGCAGGGGCGAGTTCCAAAACGGGATGCCCTTCGACGCCGTATAGACGAAACCCATGTACACAATGAGCACCACCATGCCGACCGCCGCCATTCCCCAGCCGAGGTACCCGAGCGCCGAGTCGGAAGCCCACGGCCAGTCAGTCAGCACGAGAGGTGGAAGGTAGAGCATGGCCCCGGCGAGGAATAGAGTAAGCCCGATGAACCCGCGCGAAATCCAGGCCGTGCGGACATGGCGCACCATCTTCCAGAACCGTTCGGGTCGGCCAAGGAAGGCAAGATGCGCGATACCACCGCCGCCAGCCAATAGAAATCCGGCAACGAGGCCAGGACTATAATTGAAAATCAGGCCGAACAGCCACGCGCCTGCGGCGACGCCGACGAGGAAATGTCCGATCACCAGAAACAGGCCGCGGCCTTCGCCCCATTCGCGCTGCGGGCGGAAGTCACGGCGCAAATCCTGGATGAGCTGCTCATACTTGGCGCTGATTTCGGTCATCGGGGCCTCCTCATGCCGGTAGATAATACACCGATGGGCCGGTGCCGAGCTCGGGATGGAGCGTAAACCCGCCGCGTTCCTTGATCAGCCGAGAAACTTCGCTCGTCGGATCGTCGAGGTTGCCGAAAATGCGGGCCACGGTTGGACAATTAGCGACACACGCCGGCGGCTTGCCGGCGCGCACGCGGTCGCGGCAGAAGTTACATTTCATCACCACATTTGTCTGATGAGGTGCCGTCCGTGCCGCCTCGTACGGCGTCGGGCCCTGCGGGTGATAATGCGACGCCTGGTCGTTGAAGTAGCGATTTGTATAGGGGCAGGCCATCATGCAAGAACGGCAGCCGACGCACAGATCGGGATCAATGTCGACGATGCCGTCCTCTTCCGATTTGAAGCTGGCGCCGGTCGGACAAGCGTCGACGCAGGGCGGATCCTCACAATGGTTGCATAGCACCGGCAGGAAGAGATTGCGCACGGTCGGGTATTGGCCTTCCTCGGATTTAAGCACTCGTGCGTAGTAAACGCCGGGTGGGGTACCATGCTCTGCCTTGCAGGCGAGCTGGCAGCCATAGCAACCGATGCAACGTTTGAGATCGATCACCATTCCCCATCTCATGGCGCGACCTCCGCCGGCACAACTCGCACCTTTGCGCATAGATCGAGGTTGTTGTTGACCGGGCTTACGTGCGCCCAATCAAGCTCGAGCAGTTCGTTGAAGAAGACGCCTTTGCCTTTGGCAATCGGCATCCCATCGCTCCAGTGCCCGCACATCGCGGCGATGCCGATGCCTTCGGGATGGATGGCTTCGGTGAGCTTCAGCCGCCCCTTGACCTTGCGTCCCGCCTCGTTCTCGACCCAGACGAGCTGGCCGTCCTGGAGGGCTTTCTTGCGCGCTTCCGTTGCATTGATCGCAATCGTGTAAGAGAACGGATCGAGCCGCGCCGCTTCGTCTAGCCACGGGTTCTCCATGGTGAAGCTGTTGGTGTGGACGATATCGCGATAATAGAAGGCGTAGAAATCAAAATCCTTTTTCTGGCAGCAATGAGACGTGCATGGCAGGAAATCCGGCAACGGCTGGTAATACTCCATCGGGATCTTGAGGCCGCGCGGCTCGGCGATCGCAGCGATCTTGTTGCCGATCGAAAGCATGAATTCCCAGTAAATGGGCACCCGCACGTCGACGAACGGGCGCCAATAAACTTCCGCCGGCTTCTTCTTCCACTTGATGAGGCCCTGCTCCTTGAACCAATCAAGGCCGCGCTCGTCGCCGAAATTATTCTTCAACTCGGCGTCGCAAATCTGCGCGTAAGTATATTGGGTCTCGCCTTCCAGCCGATGTGGCGCCTGAATGTTGAGCGAGGCGTTATAGGCGGCGTTTAGGTCAGCGCGGAAGCCGACCCGGTCGGCAATTTCGAGCAGCACATCAGCACAGTTGCGCTGCTCGCCGTCGGGTGGAAGCAGCGGCTGGCGAATCGGCCAGCACCACTCACCCATGCCGGCCGGTAGGCTAAAAATGAAAGGGAAGTTTGAGCGCGAATCCAACGACTGCAGATAGCTGCAGTCCGGTAGCACGATATCGGCAAAGTTCGATGTCTCGGTGAGGAAGAGGTCGAATGACACCATGAACTTATATTTGGCGAGCGATGCCGCGACCGCTTCCTTGTTTGCGATGCTCATCACCAGGTTCGCGCCGAAATTGACCATCACTTCGGGGCGGTAAGGGAGATCGAATCTCTTCCACATCTCCTCGCGGTCCGTGGAGTCGAGAAAGGGCGAGGTCATGCCGAGGACAAACAGATCCTGCAACCCGAGATTGGTCGGTAACCGCGGCTCCGACGGTGGAAAGGGGTAGTGATAGCCCATCCACATGCCGGTCACCATCAAACCGTCCGGGTCAGCGCTCGGGATGTAGCGCAGCTTTCCAGTGTCGGGATGACCGTGGCTGGCTGGATTGAAACCGAGGCACGACCCAACCACGTCCGCAGCACCAACAAGGTGGTTGAGGAGATCGACAGCGTAGAAATTGTAGACAGAGTTCATGTGACCCTGCGACCCGCGAAAGGCGATGGCCGCAACCGGTCGATAAGGCAGTGTCACGCCCTCGACCACGATGGTACTGCCGACGCGGGCTTCGGTGCCGAATTCTTTGGCGAGACGGCGTATGGTTGCAGCGCCGATCGTCGAGATCTTCTCCGCCCATTCCGGTGTGAATTTACGCAGATGGTCGCGCAGACAGTGAAATGATGGGCGACAGCGCGTACCATCGACAGTGAACTCGCCTTCGAGCGCCATATCGGCGGCCGGGACGTCGGTGAAGGGGCGGGCGGTGTTGCTCCGGGTGTCCCAAACTAGAGGCTGTTTATTCTCGGGATGCCGAACATATAGCTTGTCTGGCCCGATCAAGTACGGCGCGTTGGTCTTGGCTTGAAGGTAAGGACCATCGTAGATTCCAAGTTCGTTCACCATTACGTTGCACATGGCTAGCGCGAGTGCGGCATCGGTGCCAACGCGCAGCGGTACCCATTCGGTCGCCTTCGCCGCGGCGAAATTACAGATCGGATCAACCACGACCATCTTCATTCCGCGCGCACGCGCGTCGGCTGCTTTGCCCATATTCGAACAGGAGGCATGGCCAGCCGAGTGACCCTTTGAAGCGCCGAAATAGATCGCGTAATTGCAGTATTCGAAGTCAGGTACAATCGACCACGAGGCATGCATTATGCCGCTGATTAGATGGGCGCCATTGCCACAATGCTGACCACCGCCAGACACCGAGAAATTAGGAGTCCCGAATGCGGCAGCAAATGTTTGGAACGGAACGCGGCTCGCGGTGACGGTGGTGGTACGCTGGACGACCAGCTTGCGCGGATCTTCGGCGCGGACTTTCTTCAGCACCGTGCTAATCTCGTCGAGTGCCTCGTCCCAGCTGATCTCCTTCCATTTCGGATCCTCGTCCAAGCCCTTCTTCGGGTTGGTCCGGCGTAGTGGACGAGTGAGGCGGTTAGGATCGTAGTGGGTCATGATCCCACTCACGCCCTTGCCGCATAAACGGCCCTTACCGACGGCGCTTTCCGGATTTCCCTCGATTTTTACAACCACCCCATCGACGCGGTGGGCGAGAATCGAACATGTGCCGTAGCAGAGGGAGCAGCTCGAAGGGATCCAGACGTCGTCGACCGGCCGAGCCGCTGTGTTCACGACATTGATCATGTTCATGTAGATCTCCTGGTAGGACTCGGTTAGCCACCCTCGGTCGCGGTAAGCAGAATCATTTCGAGCTCGACCGAATCGGTATCGATCGGCGTTCGCAAGTCCTCGATTGGAGCGCCTGCAACGAAGAGCCGGCAATAGCGGTGCTTAACACCTGTTTCATTGAGCACGCGGGCGAGGAATGCGTCGCCCAGGCGTTCCCCCAATGCTGTTACGACGTCACCGATCGTCGCTGGCTTCGGCACAACGAGATTTAGAATCCGTTCAGTCGTGATGGCTGCCAACGCGCCAAAAAGCTGCACATGCACACAAACGTCGCTTACCGGCGCGTGTTCATCATGCCGTCGCTGGACGGCGGGCGTCACCGAGGGCTGAACGAGGCTGGAATCGACTACGTCGTCCCAACGGACGCCGGATATTGCACCTCTGGATAGAGAGGTCAGCATCTGTAATAACCCAGCAGTTCAGCTGCTCATTGTGACAAACGACACTCAGACCGGTTTGCGCGTTTTGATCTGTGTCAACTTCCGATCAAAATGCTTTAGTAAACTGTCATACGTCTTCTTAATAATCAGACGTCTGTCTAATTACATACGCGCGAGCGCAGGTCTTGTCAAGACGCGGGGTGCTTCGCGAGCAGGGCAGAGTCAGTTGGAGAGATCCTGACGGTAAGGCCAATGATCCCGACGCTTGGCTGGATGGCTTGAGAAGTCGCCACTGACACGAAGGGGAGGACGTTGATGAACTTTGCAAGAATCTCACGCACATTGTGCGGCACTGGGCTATTGGCGTTGGTGCTTATTGCAGCGGCGACGCTGCCAACGCGGGCACAGATCGGTGCAGCAGAGCGCTATCCCGATCGAGTGATCCGAATTATCGTTGGCTTCGCCGCTGGCGGCGGGAACGACATTTTCGCGCGCCTCGTCGGGCAGAAGTTGCAGGATATTCTCGGCCAGACGGTGATCATTGAGAATAAACCGGGTGCTGGTGGGCGCCTCGCGAGCGACTACGTCGCGCGTCAGCCGGCTGACGGGTACACACTCCTAGTTGGGGCGAGCGGGGCCATGTCGATCGCGGCCGCGATCTACCCGAATCTGCCTTACCATCCGACTAAGAGTTTTGTGCCTCTGTCGATGATTGCTAAATTCCCGTTGTTCCTCGTCGTACCAAAGAACGATCCGATCGAGTCGGTCAAAGAACTCGTCGCCTGGGCAAAGGCGCATCCCAACAAAGCGAATTACGCGACCACCTCACCGACATTCACTATCACTACGGAGCTTTTGAAGCTGAAAACGGGAATGCCAGGCTTGGCGATTCCTTACAGGAGCAGTACTGAAATGCTCGTAAGCGTCATGAGCGAACAGACTCTATTCGCTATCGCGGACGGCCCACCCGTAGTACCCATGGTTAATGGAGGCAAAGTCCGTGCGTTGGCCGTCACCGGATCAGAGCGCTCGGACGAGCTTCCTAATGTGCCGGCAATGTCCGAGGTCGGCTTTCCGGAAGTGGACATCCAAATTTGGAGCGGCGTGTTCGCTCCAGCCAATACCCCGCACGCAGTCGTCAAGAAGCTCGAGGCCGCGGTGCGAAGCGCTATTCAAGATTCGGACGTGCGGAGAAAGCTCAAGGCGATGGCAGTTAACCCGGGTGGCGGCTCCGGCGACGAGTTTCGACGGATGATCGATGCTGACATCATAAAATATGTCGGAATCGTCAAAGCGGCGAACTTAACATTTGAGGAATAGGGAACTGCTTGTAGGACAGAGGCGGCAATTGAATTTTCCGCATTCTTTGATGTGCAAAGTGCGACCGACGAGTTTTCACGAGTGGAGGCGTACACCTGTACCTGCTCAAAAATCTATTCGGTGTGTGTACCGAAAACCTAATCCAGAGCGCACCAATGTCTGCGGCCTGAGTTGTCTCGCTTGCAATCCGCGTCGTTTTGAAGGTTTATTGATATTCAGCGCCGCCGAGCAGCGGCATTCGGAGCGAGGGAAAAATGAAGCGAGATCTTCCGTCCGGGGCAGGACGCTTGGCCGACCGTCATCCGAAAGTATGGGCAGCATACGAGCATCTCGGCGAGGCTGTCGCGGAAGGTGGCCCACTCGACGCGAAGACGCGTCGCCTAGTCAAGCTAGCGCTTGCAATTGGTTGCTCGTCCGAAGGGGCTGTACATTCACATGCTCGTCGGGCTGTCTCCGAAGGCGTGAAACCTGATGAACTGCGGCACGTGATGCTCTTAGCAATTCCGACGCTCGGACTTCCGGCGGCAGTCAAAGCCCTGACCTGGATAGATGATATTATCGGGGATCAGTAGGTTGTGCGTACCGAAAACGTAATCTGGCGATGATTTTTGTTTTAGCCCGTGAAATTCCCTGTTCTTGCCCCGGAATTCCCTGTTCCGCCGAAATAATTCCCTGTTCTGTTTCGTAGGGAATACGCCTAAAAGCTATTGAATTTGCTTAGGTGTTAGCTTTCAAAATTTCGATGCCTCCAATAGCGGACAAAATGTTGCAGTGCCGCGAATGTCCGCTTTGTGCCAAATAGGCGACATCCCGACTAAGTCCCATTCGGGCCAAAAGCGGAACTGGATTGTCCGCTAAGTGCCACGACCGGACATCAATCAAAAGGTTGCACCCCGC
>OCTA010004348.1_pt1 | contig 12435 bp, 11 predicted proteins | sample 1538991 | NCBI WGS metagenome assembly OCTA01 (sample SAMEA3539302, study PRJEB22396) | soil metagenome | biome: tundra; feature: field; material: soil | place: USA | collected 2010-05 | depth 0.15 m
CTTGTCATCGAGCGGAGTCGGGTAAGAGGTCTGCGTTCTCGTCCCGTCGTCAGCGCTCCCCGTCCGTACGCGAACGTATGATGACGCGGTCCAGACGGCCAAGCGCGTCGTACTGGTGAAATAACACCTCTTCGACATCGGGCGCCTGACCGAGGTACTCCTTGTCCCGGATTCGCCCGTGCTCGTCGTATCGACACATGATCGACCAATGCGAGCCACCCGGATTACGATGCCGCCGTTCCAGCAGATTCCCTTCGCGCGAAAACATGTCACCGGTGTCCATCACCCAGTGGTGGTCCGGGTACACGTAGTCGCGCTCGACAGCGCACATCTTCACCAGTCCGCGCAGCCCAGCCTCTTCCCGATCTGTCACTCGACTCCTCCCCTGAGTCCTATTCCAGCACCATCGTGATCTGTGCGCTATGTTTAGGCTCGCCCGGGGATTTTCGGCGCCCTCGACGCCGGGCCGGGCGCGCTCGGCGCCTGCCGCGGCTCAACGTCAAGCATCTTCTGTCCCGTTTGTGGTATATTTCTACCCTAAACCAAACCGGAGGGGATTGATGCCCCGAGTCCAAGACATCGTTTACGACCGCCCGTTTGCCTATGTGGCAGAGAACGAGACTGTGGGAGCCGTGGCGCGGCGAATGGCGGACCTGCATTGCGGGGCCATCCTGGTACTCGACGGAGGAAAACTGCGTGGGGTGTTCAGCGAACGCGACATCATGCACCGCGTGGTACTCGAACGGCGCGATGCCGAAACCACGCCGGTCAAGAGCGTCATGAGCACGGAACTCGCCACCATCGAGGAATCCGCTACCCTCGAAGAGGCCATGGCGGCCATGCAGGCCCACACTTGCCGGCACCTGCCGGTGATGAAAGAGGGGCAGGTGGTGGCGTTCCTCTCCATGCGCGACCTCATGAAGTACGAGTTGGCGATGAAGACAGAGGAACTGGACCACATGCATAACTATGTCCGCGGCAGCTCGTGAGCGCCGGCGTCGTGGTTTTCGCGCACGGCTCCCGCGTCGAGCCGGCCAATGAGGCGGTCCGGGTGGTGGCGCGGGAATTGGCTCGCGCGGGCGGCTTCGAGCACGTGGAGGCGGCTTTTCTGGAACTGGGCGAGCCCGATCTTCCCGCCGCCGTGGCCCGCCTGGCCGCCGCCGGAGTCAGCCGGGTGGTGGTGATTCCCTACTTCGTTACCCCGGGCCTTCACCTGGAACGGGACCTGCCCCGGATCGTGGGCGCCATCTCACGAACCTACAAAGACTTAGACCTGCAAGTGACGCCGCCGCTGGACGGCCACCCCGGAATGGCGCAAATCCTCCTGGACCGGGCGCGGGCGGCGTTACAGTAGTGGGTCGGCCTTTTTCCAAGGGCCGATGAGCGGTTCGTTCAGAAAATCGGTAAACGGCGCCATGACGCGAAAACGCTTGACGATTTCGTCGTAGAGCGCGGCTGTGACGGCGGTCTCCGGCGGAAGCTCGACGTAAAACAGGAACTGCTTGAAACGGAGCAGGTCCGCCGCCGCATGATCCGCCGCGAATCCTTTGGGTACGCGCGCCAGGCGCTCGCCCTGCATTTCGCCGCACAGGCTCCGTAGCGCCCGCGCCGCCAAGATCCGCCGGAAATCCTCGTGCCGCCCGGCGATGTGTTGGCGTATGGCTGCCAGCGTCTCGGGCGTAGGCAGGTAAACGCCTCCGCCGATGGCCACCTCTTTGTGCGAGACCGAGAAATAGTAGCTCGCGCCTTCGTGGCGCGTCAGGCCGCGGCGGGGGAACGTGGCCGCGATGCGGTCTTTATACGGCGACTTGTCCGCGCTGAATCGCGTGTCCCGGTAGAACCGGTAGATCGCCCGCCCCGGATCGGTGACATGCGCGGGGGCGAACCGCGCCAGCGCCGCATCGAGCGCTTCCACCAGTTCGCGCATGGGCTGTTTCACCTGTTCTTCGAAAATCGACTTGCGCGGCAGGAACCACTCGCGGCGGTTGTTGCGCGCCAGACGGCGGAAGAAGTCGATGCCTTCCTGTGGAAAGCCCGGAAACGGGGATCGCATAGATACCTCCCTTATAATCGAAGTAATGCCGACCACGGAAGAGGCGCACGCGCGCCTCGCCGGAATTCCTAATCTAACTGTTTCCACCGGCGTCCCGCTTTCCCGTTATACGCGCTTCGGTATCGGCGGCCCGGCCGATCTCTACGCCGAGACCGGCGGCGTGGAGGCGTTCGTGGCGGCGTTGGCCGTGGCGCGCGCGAGCGGACTGCCTACCATAGTGATTGGCGGCGGCACGAACCTCATCGTTTCGGACTGTGGCTTCCGCGGCATCGTGCTGCGCTACCGCGGCGAACGGCTAACGGCATCGGGCAACCGCGTCGTCGTCGAGGCCGGGGCGGTCTTGCAGGATCTGGTGGATTTCGCCGTCGCGCGCGGCCTTCAGGGCTTGGAGACGCTGGCGGGAATCCCCGGCTCGGCCGGCGCCGCCGTTTACGGCAATGCCGGGGCCTATGGCCATTCCATCTCCGAGCGCATAACCGGCGTCCGCTTCCACGACGGCTGCGAAGTCCGGGAATTCGGCCACGCCGCGTGCGAGTTCCAATACCGCGAGAGCGTTTTTAAGCGCCACAAGGACTGGATTGTCTTTTCGGCCGAGCTGCTGCTCGAACCTGCGGACCCGGCCGCGTTACGCCAGACGGCCGCCGAAATCGTCAGGGTCCGCAACCAGAAGTTCCCCGTCACTATGAAGTGCGCCGGGAGCGTCTTCAAGAACCTGATGGTCAAAGACCTGCCCGCCGAAGCGGCTGTGCAAATCCCCGAGGGCGTGGCGCGCGAGGGCAAGGTTCCCGCCGCGTGGTTTCTGGAGCGGGTTGGAGCCAAAGGCGCGGTTCGCGGCGACATTCACGTTGCGTCTTACCACGCCAACCTGATCTACAACGCCGGCGCCGGAACCGCCGCCGATCTGTGCGCGCTCATTCGGGAGTTGAAGGCCCGCGTGTACGCGCGCTTCGGCATCGAACTGGAAGAGGAAGTCCAGTATGTCGGGTAAAGCCACTGGCCAAAGGACGTAACGAGTTCCGGTATTCCCGTTCACCAGCCATAGCTGGTCACCAGGGCAGACTCATGAGATCCGCCATTACCCGAACTGCCGCTATCCGCCAGTCTTTGGTTTCCTTCTTCATAATGAACAACACCGGCGCCCGCCGCACGACAACTGTGGAGCCATACTGCGTGTTCGCGGCATCGACCAGGGCGACGTCCGGGGTTATCAATCGGATGGACTGGACCACGATGTGCGGAGTGGTTACCTCGGACCACGGCCTGTCGGAGGCCGGGAGCATCCCGCGATCCAGATGCGTCAAGCGATCAAAGTCTTTGGCTGCATCGACAGTGAATAAACTGCGCTTTTGGTCGGCGCCAGTCTGATCGTTCAGTGCGCCAATGACTCGTTCGATGGCGGTGCGATCGGCGGCTTCGTCGGCCCAACCGAGCGCAGCGAACACTAGCGAGATGCAAATAATCGTCTTCATATGTTCAGGAATGTCCCTAGATCGCGTTTCCTTTCATCCACGGGACGCCGGCCGGATCCTTGGGTTGCAGCGGCGTTCCAGTGGGGCGGGCCTCCTGGCCTGCCTTCTTCGTCCCCAACGAGTAAGCCGCAATGCCGACGTCGAGTAAGGCGACTCCCCTAAAGTCTGCTCCAATTTCGCCGATAAGCCGGTTGTGTCGCACGTATTCGTGCGTGAACGTCATGGCAGCCACCGTCGAAACGTTGCTCACTCCCGCCGCCCGCCGCTACATCGAGAGCATGCTGCGGGTCGTTGCACCTTCGGCGGATCTCCTCGATCGCCGCTTTCGCGCGACGTTGCGCCGCCGTAAAATAGCCGGCGCCCAAGCGTTGCCCCGCGAATGCGATGAGGCCCGCATCAAGGCCCTCCTCGCCATCACGCCGGCGGCCGCATCGCGCCTCCGGTCCCTGGCCGGGTTTTTCGAGCAGGTCGATTACAGCGGCCGCCGCCTCGCCAAGCTGAATCTGCCGCCGGACCAGGTGTATTCGGCGCTGGACGGCTTCGGCGCGCTACTCGACCCGGTGCTGGGGGACAACTTTCAACCGGCGCGCGAGCAGCTTCGTCTGGCCACTGTCCTCGCGCTGACCCACGTTTTTTACGAGGTCCGCGAGGCCGAGACCCAGGCTTTTTTCGGCCTCTACCGGGCCGAAGTGGAGGCGCCCAGGCTGGAGGATATGCTGCGCCAGTTCGTCCGGGCCCTCACTCGGGCCGTACACGCGCGCGCTGGCCGCTTAATACCGGTCGAGGAGCCGGGCGCGAAAGACCTGGGCCGCCCGCTCTACATCGAGCCCGGCGGTCCGAACGAGCGGCTGGTGGCGCGTGACCTGTTGCGGCGCCGCTACGCCTCCTATTGGTCCTACCCGGTCGGCGGCGCGGCGGTGCTCCAGTTCGGCTTCGCCACGCCCTACCCCTGGCTGCCGCGGGAGCTGACGCTGCTCGGCGCCGCAGCCAAGCGCTGCTGGGAGGCCATGGAACGGGCGAGGCTTGAGAGTGAAGTGCGGCGCCTGCACGCCGAGGCGCTCCGCGCGGAGGAAGACGAGCGCCGCCGCATTGGCCGCGAACTGCACGATGAAGCCGGCCAGAGCCTCTTGTTTCTGCGCCTGGAACTGGAAATGCTGGAGCGCGAAGCCCCCGAGGCCTCGGCCGCCCGCCTGCGGGGCGCGCGCCAGGTGGCCGAGCGGACCATCGCGGAGCTGCGCCGCATCGTCGCGGCTCTCAGCCCCGCGGTGCTGGAGCGCCTGGGTTTGCGGGCGGCGCTCCGTCACCTGGCGGAGAGATTCCTCAAGATGCAGGCTTGCGAGTTGCGGGTCCGGATTTCGGGCCCCTGCGAGCGTCTTTCCCGCCAGCGGGAGGAAGTGGTCTACCGCGTTGCGCAGGAGAGCCTGCAAAACTGCGCCAAACACTCCCAAGCGACGCGTGTAAACCTTTCGCTCCTGGTGGCCGATAAAGTAATCAGGCTGCGCGTCGCGGATAACGGCGCCGGCTTTTGCGCGGATACGGCCAAAAATAAGCCGATGGTATTCGGCTTAGCGGGTATGCGCGAGCGGGCCGCGCTCATGGGCGGAACGCTCGCCATCCGCAGCGCCCCCGGCAAGGGCGCCACGATCGTTCTGGAATTGCCGCAAGTCTCCGCACCGGTGATAGATCATGTCAAAAATTCGCGTACTCCTAACTGACGATCACGCTCTGTTCCGGCAAGGGATTCGCACCTTGCTCTCGATGGAGTCCGATATGGAAGTCGCCGGGGAAGCCTCCGACGCGGCCGAAGCGGTGGCCATGGCGCACCAGCTCCGGCCCGATATCGTGCTGATGGACATCGGAATGACCGGGATGAGCAGCTTCGAAGCCACGCGCCTGATTCGCAAGGACAGGCCCGAAACACGCGTCGTCTTCCTTTCGATGTACGACGACGAAGACTATCTGTCGGAGGGCGTCGATATTGGGGCCAGCGGCTACATCCTGAAGGAATGCCAAGCCGATCAACTGCTCACCGGCATCCGCGAAGTGGGACGGGGCGGCAGTTATCTCAGCCCGCGTCTGCTCACGCGCCTGGTGGACGGTTACCGCGCCCTGGGCCGTTCCCCCGTCCGCCAGCCCCGTTTCGGCTCGCTCACCAAGCGCGAGCGCGAGGTCCTCAAGCTGCTGGCGGAAGGCAAGTCGGTGAAAGAGATCGCCTCCAGCTTCGATCTGAGCGTCAAAACCATCGAAGCCCACAAATTCAATCTCATGCGCAAGCTCGACATTCACAACAAAGCCCAGCTCGTTCAGTACGCCATTCAGAAGAAGGTGATTAGGCTGCCGGAGCTGATGGTGAACTGACGGGCTGCCGAAAAAGACCTCCCGGCACGGATGAAACAGATACGAAACCGACCGCAGCCAGCAGCCACCGGAGGCGCCCCGCTGAGGCCCGCTTCCCCTGGGTGGCCTACATTCGTGTAGGCCACTTGGATACAATGGGGAACACGCACGATGCCAGACGATAACGCCCAACAGCCCGTCACCCGCGCCGACCTCGAACGCTTCGCCGAGGCCATCATCGGCAACATTTCCGACCTCCGCGAAGACATGAACCGCCGCTTCGAAGAAGTGGACCGAGGCCTACAGGCTCTAGACCGGCGCCTCGAACGCACCGCCGAAAGCATGCGCGGAATCGAAGTCCGCATGTCTGCCCTAACCAAGTGGGCGGACACCTACGACCGCGACAACGCCTCCATGCTCTCCAATCAGGCCGCCCAACAGCGCGCCATCGACCAACTCGCCCAACGAGTAGCCCGCATCGAACGCGAGATCCGCCCAGGTCCGCAGTAACACCAGCCCAACGGAGCGGCCGGAACGCCCCGCAACCGGGTTCCCGCCTCCGCCTCACCACAATCGCATCAATAACCTGGCCCCCAGATTGGGTTCGTTCCGCAATTCGCCGAAACCGTCCCCCAGCCGGGGCCTGTGGTGCTGGCTGTCAACCCGCGGCCGCTTGTCGATCGGCGCATCGCCGGACGGCCTGTGCTTCCCAGCGCCTCATGACGCCTGCCGAAGCCGCCTGCCTCAAATGCGGCAACCGCACAGGTCCAACAGCCGCATCTGGGGCAGAGATTCGGCCGCGAAATTCCCGACCGTTCCGTAAGGCCAATCAAATCAAAGGATACGAATAACTCCTTGGTCCGCGAGTTCTGGAATCCCGGTTGCTAGAATAGCAGGCAGGACTCCGAAATGAGGACGCATTGAGATTCCGGGCGGTCCCGATCATGGCGCTGGCGGCGCTCTCCGCCGCGGCTCAGATGCCGGACGCGCGAGTGAGCCTGCGGGCGCTGACCGCCGAGGCCATCAAGAACAATCCGGAGATCCTCGCGGCCCAGAAAAAATACGAAGCGGCGCGGCAGCGGCCAACGCAACAGAGCAGTCTGCCCGACCCCATGGTCTCGCTCGGCTATAACAGCGTCGGCAACCCCCTGCCCGGCGCGGGGCTAGGACGCGAACCGCAAGCCAATGCCGGCGTGATGGTTTCCCAGGAAGTCCCTTTTCCCGGAAAGCTCAAGCTCAAGGGGGAGATGGCTTCCAAGGAAGCGCAGGCCGAGTTCCAGCAGTATCAGGCCGTGCAACTGGGCGTCGTCTCGCGGCTGAAGCAGGCCTACTACCGCTTGCAGTACTCCTACGAGGCGCTGGATTTGCTGGCGCACCATCGCGAGTTGTTCGAAGCTCTCCTGCAAATGGCCGTGGACCGCTACTCGGCCGGGGTGGCCGCCCAGGCGGACGTCTTCAGGGCGCAAACGCAGATCAGCATCCTCGAGACGCGGCTGGTGAGGCTGGAACAGGAACGCCGCTCCCGCGAGGCCGAAATCGACGCTATCCTGAACCGCGCCGCGGGCGCCCCGGTCGGCCGTCCCGAAGAGTCCAAGCCGAAGGAATCCACGGCCACCTTAGAAGAACTGCTTGCTTCCGCGCGGCGGAATTCGCCGATGCTGGTCCGCGGCCAGAAGATGATCGAGCGCTCGGAGCTGGCCGTGAACCTGGCGAAAAAGGAATACGATCCCGACTTCACCCTCAACGCCGGGTACTACAGCATGGGAGCGATGGGCTCGATGTACGAGCTCCGCGCGGATGTCAAGGTCCCGCTGTATTTCTGGCGGAAGCAGAGCGCCGGCGTTGCGGAACAGACGATCGGCCTGTCCCAGGCGCGCCACGATTACGAGGCGGTGGACCAGTCGCTGCGTTTCCAGATCCAGGACGCCTTTCTCTCGGCGCAGGCGTCGGCCAAGCTGATGAAGATCTACGCCCAAACGGTGGCCCCGCAAGCCAGCCTGGAGCTGGAATCTTCGCTGCTGGCCTACGGAGCGGGGCGCGTGGATTTTCTCTCGGTGATTTCCGACTACATCATGTCGTTCGATTACGCCATGAACTACTACGACGAGTCGCTGAACTACCTGCTGGCGCTGGCCCGCCTGGAAGAAATGACCGGCCAGCCGCTTACGGATTGAATATGAAAGCCACACGGACCATTGCAGTGCTGCTTTTGATCGCCGCCGCGTTTGCGGGCGGGTACGTCTACAGAGCCGTCAAGAGTGGCGCGGCGGCCCCGGCGCAGAAGGGCGGGCGCAAGATCCTCTACTGGGTGGACCCGATGCATCCGGCGTATAAGTCCGACAAGCCCGGAATCGCGCCGGATTGCGGCATGAAGCTCGAGCCGGTCTATGCCGATGGCGGCGCCGCGCAGCCGGCGGCCCCGGCCGGCGCGTCCGCGATGCCGCCCGGGACCATCCAGGTGCCGTCCGACAAGCAGCAGCTCATCGGCGTGAAGTTCGGACAGGCGGAGATGAGCGGCGGGACGCGGACTTTCCGCACCGTCGGCAGGGTGGTGATCGACGAATCCCGCGTTGGCCGCATCCGCAGCAAGGTGAACGGCTGGGTGGAGCAGGTCTTCGTGGATTATGTAGGCCAGAAGGTCCAGAAGAATGCCGCGCTGATGACGCTCTACAGTCCAGAAATGCTGGCCGCTGAAAGAGAGCTGCTGCTGGTAGCCAAGGCGGCGGGTGGGATGAAAGACACCGCCCTGCCGGGAGCCTTCGACCAGAGCGAGGCGCTTCTTCAGGCCGGCCGGCGCCGTCTGGAGTTGTGGGGAATGACGCCAGCGCAGATCAACCAGGTCGTGCGCACCGGCGAGCCGCTCAGAACCATCACGCTCTTTTCGCCCGTGACGGGATACGTCACGGACCTCAAGGCTACTCCCGGGTCCAGCGTTACGCCCGACATCGACCTCTACACCATCGTCGACACCAGCCAGGTAACGGTCGCGGCGGATGTGTTCGAGTACGAGGTGTCGAATATACGCCTCGGCGAGAGGGCCAAGGTGTTTCTCCAGGCCTTGCCCGGGAAGGCCTTCACCGGGCGGATCGAATACGTCCAACCGCAGGTGGATGCCTCGTCTCCCACTTACAAGGTGCGCTTGGACATGGGCAACCCCGGCCTGGCGCTCAAGCCCGACATGTACGCAGAGGTCGAGTTCACCGTGGAGGAGCCGCCGAGGCTGACCGTCCCCGCCGAAGCGGTGCTGGACGCCGGCGAGCGGAAGGTGGTTTACGTCGATCGAGGCAACGGATTCTTCGAGCCGCGCCAGGTGCATACCGGCGCGCGCGGCAGCGATCGCGTCGAGATTCTCGCGGGGCTCAAAGCGGGCGAGCGGGTGGTCACGTCCGGCAGCTTCCTGATCGATTCCGAGAGCCAGTTGAAGGCGCCAACCAAGGGCGCCGCCCCCATGAACATGCCCGGCATGGGCGACGAAGGCGAGAAGGATGATTAACGCGATCATCGAGTTCTCCGCCAAGAACAAGATCGTCGTGTTCATCCTGGTCGCGGCGGCCGTCATGGGCGGGCTGTGGGCCATGCGCACGGTCCCGCTCGACGCGCTGCCGGATCTCAGCGACACCCAGGTGATCGTCTACTCGCGCTGGGACCGCAGCCCGGACATCCTGGAGGACCAGGTCACCTACCCCATCGTGACCGCCATGTTGGGCGCGCCCCACGTGAAGGACGTCCGCGGCTTCTCGGATTTCGGCTATTCCTACGTATACATTGTCTTCGACGAAGGCACGGACATCTACTGGGCGCGCTCGCGCACGCTCGAATACCTCTCGGGGCTGCTGCCGCGCCTGCCGCGGGGCGTCACCACCGAGTTGGGTCCGGACGCCACGGGCGTCGGCTGGGTCTTCGAGTACGCCTTGATCGATACCACCGGCAAGCAGAGCCTGGCCGACCTTCGCGGCTATCAGGACTGGTATCTGCGCAACTACCTCAAGTCGGTTCCCGGGGTGGCGGACGTGGCGCCGCTCGGCGGGTTCGTGCGGCAGTACCAGGTCAATGTCGATCCCGACAAGCTGCAAACGTACAACATCCCGATCAGCAAAGTAGTGGAAGCCGTACGCAGCGGCAATAGCGATGTGGGCGGGCGGTTGGTGGAGTTCGGCGGCGCGGAATACATGGTGCGCGGCCGCGGCTACGCGCAGACCACCGAGGATCTCGGCAAGATCGAGATCGGGAAGAACCAGTACGGCGTGCCCCTACGCGTCTCGGACGTGGGGGAGGTGACGCTCGGACCCGATATCCGCCGCGGCGTGGCCGACTGGAATGGGACCGGCGACACGGTGGCCGGCATCGTCATCATGCGGCAGGGAGAAAACGCGCTCCAGGTCATCGAGCGTGTCAAGCAGAAGCTCAAGGATATCGAAGGCGGGCTCCCGGCCGGGGTCAAGGTGGTTACTGCGTACGACCGGTCCGATCTGATCTTGCGGTCCATCGACAACCTGAAGCATACGCTCACCGAAGAATTGATCATGGTGGCGATGGTGATCCTGGTTTTCCTTTGGCACATTCCGAGCGCCATCATCCCGATCGTCACCATTCCGGTCGCGGTGATCGTCGCGTTCCTTCCCATGAAGGCCATGGGCCTCACCTCGAACATCATGTCGCTGGGCGGAATCGCCATCGCCGTGGGGGCCATGGTGGACGCGGCTATCGTGGTGGTGGAACAGACCCACAAGAAGCTGGAGGAATGGGAGCGGACCGGACGGAAGCAGGACTACCACCGGGTGGTGATCGATGCCGTAAAGGAGGTCGGCGGCCCCAGCTTTTTCGCGCTGCTGGTGATCGCGGTGTCGTTCCTGCCGGTGCTCACGCTCGAAGCGCAGGAAGGCCGGCTGTTCAAGCCGCTGGCCTACACCAAGACCTTCTCGATGATCGTCGCCGCGGTTCTGGCGATTACCCTCGACCCGGTCATGCGGCTGCTCTTCACCCACATGAAGAACTTCGAGTTCCGGCCGCGATGGCTGGCGCGGGTGGCGAACGCCGTGCTGGTGGGCACCATCCATTCCGAGGAGAACCACCCCATCAGCAGGATCCTGATCAAGATCTACACGCCGGTGTGCGCCTGGGCGCTGCGCTGGAAGTGGCTGGTGATCGTCGCGGCCCTGGCGCTGGTGGCCGTGACCGTGCCCGCTTTTCAGAAGCTCGGCTCCGAGTTCATGCCGCCGCTCGACGAGGGTTCGCTGCTCTACATGCCCTCCACGCTGCCGGGAATCTCCGTCGCGCAGGCTCGGCAGTTGCTGCAAACGCAGGACCAGATCGTCAAGCGGTTTCCCGAGGTCGAAACCGTGCTGGGCAAGGCGGGGCGCGCCGAAACTCCGACGGACCCGGCGCCGCTCTCCATGATGGAAACGGTGATCGTGCTGAAGCCGGAGAACCAGTGGCGCAAGGTCGATACATGGTATTCCGCGTGGGCGCCGGCCTGGGCCAAAGGAGTTTTCCGAAGATTCACGCCGGATCACATCTCCACGGACCAACTGGTGGAAGAGATGAACCAGGCGCTCAAGATACCGGGGACCACCAACGCGTGGACCATGCCGATCAAGGCCCGCGTCGACATGCTGACCACGGGCATCCGCACGCCCGTTGGTATCAAGGTGTACGGGGCCGACACCAAAAAACTAGAGGAGATCGGCAAGCAAATCGAAGCGCTTCTGCCGAAGGTCCGGGGCACGCGCAGCGTGTTCTCCGAGCGCACGGGCGGGGGCTACTTCCTCGATTTCAAATGGAACCGGGACGCGCTCTCGCGTTATGGCATCAGCATCGATAGCGCGCAGGAGGTGGTGACCAGCGCCATCGGCGGCGAGAACGTCACCACCACCATCGAAGGCCGGGAACGTTATCCGGTCAACGTGCGGTATATGCGGGACTACCGCAGCGACCCCACGGCGCTGGCGCGCATTCTGGTTCCGAGCACCGACGGGCAGACCCAGACGCCGCTGGCGCAGATCGCGGAGATCCGGACGGTGAGTGGTCCCTCGATGCTCCGCGACGAGAACGGCATGCTCAACGGCTACGTGTATGTGGACGTGGCGGGCCGCGACGTCGGCGGCTACGTGGACGAAGCCAAGCAGACGGTGCGGAACAACATCAAGCTGCCCGCCGGCTATTCGCTCCAGTGGAGCGGCCAGTACGAAGCCATGCAGCGCGTACGGGAGAAGCTGACCGTGGTGCTGCCGCTGACCGTCTTCCTGATCGTCATGCTGCTTTACACGAACACGAAGTCCTTGGTCAAGACCGCGATCATCATGCTGGCGGCGCCGTTTTCCGCGGTGGGCGCGATCTGGTTCCTGCATTTCCTGGGGTACAACATGAGCATCGGCGTGTGGGTCGGCCTGATTGCGCTGATGGGCGTGGATGCCGAGACCGGCGTGTTCATGATGCTGTATCTGGATCTTGCGCACGATCGGGCGAAAGCCGAGGGCCGGCTCCGCAGCTTGGGCGACCTCCAGGAAGCCATCATGCACGGGGCCGTCAAGCGCATTCGCCCGAAGTTCATGACGGTGGCCACCATGTTCATAGGTC
>OCTA010004349.1_pt1 | contig 12435 bp, 3 predicted proteins | sample 1538991 | NCBI WGS metagenome assembly OCTA01 (sample SAMEA3539302, study PRJEB22396) | soil metagenome | biome: tundra; feature: field; material: soil | place: USA | collected 2010-05 | depth 0.15 m
GCGCGGCGGCTGAATGGCGCCCGGCCTGACGGCTCCTGATGGCGCTTCGCATATCGGCGAGCGGGCGAGAGCCGGATAAGAGGGCAGGGCCCCCGTGCAGCGACCTTGCTGTTGCCGGGGTTGTCGACCACGACCGGTTGGAATGGATGGCCACAAAGAGAATGGCGGCCATGCTGCGCATGGCCGCCATCGGGTAAGGTTCAGATCCAGCTAGAAGCGGAAGCGGCCGGCGAACTCTTCCGATCCGTAAGGTTCGGATCCAGACTCGCTGGACCGGTTGGGTAGTCCTGCCGGGCTAGAAGCGGAAGCGGCCGGCGAACTGCCAGTCGCGCGGCTGGATGCTCTTGTTCTGGCCGCTGACGAGGCCGTAGGGCGAGCTGTTCCAGGCGGCGCTGGACAGGTTGAAGAAGGTGGAGTTGGTGGCGTTGTCCACGTCCGCCTCAACCTGGAAGGTGAGGTGGAGCGTGGCGGTTTCACGAACATTGAAGGTGCGGCGAAGACCAAGCTGAATGTCCCACCATCCGGGCCCGGTAAGGCCGTCGGGAGCGGTACGGGCGATGTTGCCCATCTTAAAGGTGGTGTTCGGTTCCGGCGTCCCGCCGCAGGTGTAAGTAGTGGCCTGCGGGGAAGAGTCGGGGCATTCAAAGGCGTTGGAGTTGAGATAGGAGATGCTGTTGAGGTTGGCGGCATTGGCGCCGGGGCCGCGGCCCCATCTGCCGTTGATGCGTGCCTGATTCTTGTTGAAGCCGGGGACGTAGTCGGGCATGCAGGTCCCCTGGCCGGCGATGGCGTTGACCGTGCACCCCCCGCTCTGTGAGACCTGGAGGGGATAGCCGTCACGATACCGGTAGATACCGGAGAGCTGCCAGCCGCCGGCGATGAAGCCGCCGATCCGGTTGGTTGCGAAGAACGCCTGGCCGCGGCCGAACGGGAAGGTGTAGCTCCAGGTCAGGTTGAATGCGTTGGTCTGGTTGGTGGTGCCCAGAGCGCGGTCGATCTGGTTCGCGGTGTAGGTCCTGGTGAAGTTCCCGTCCTGCGCACCCACGGGATACTGGGTCCTGTGGTTGCCGGTGTCGTCAATCTCCTTGGAGCGGGTGTAGTTGGCGAAGCCGGAGAGGTTGTGCCATGGCCGCTGAGTAACCTGGATCTGGAGCGAGTTGTAAGCGGCATTTCCAGTGTCGCCCCACAGATCGGTAAATCCTGCGAATTGCGGGAAGGGCCTCAAAGCCTGGAAGAGAGTCGCGTTCTGGCCGGCGAACCCGGGGTAGGGAATGGTGCACCCGGTGGAGCAGCCGCTAGACAGGGCGCCTCCGTATCGCTCGGCATAATCCGGAGAGATGGTGTTGGTCGCAGGACCGCGGCCAGAGCCGCCGGGCAGAAAGTGGGTCTGCGAGCCGGAGTAGGCGATGCTCATAACCGCCTTCTTGTTAATCTGTTTCTGGATGGAGAAGTTGTAGCTGATGTACTGCGGACCGCGCCCGCCATAGTAGGGGTCGGCAAAGTTGACTTTTCCGGGGTTGCAGGAGACATTGTCTCCGGTGCTGCAGGCGTAATCGTTCAGGTGGTCGGGGAAGTAGCTGGTAAAGTTGTAGTCGCCCGTGGTTGAGAGTGGGTTGATGGCGTTACCCGGGTAATTCCAGGGAAACACGGCCGAAAGAGCGCTGCAGGTGCCGGCCGCGACGCAGGCGATTTCCGGCCCGAGGACGCCATTGACCGCTACAGGATTGGTGCCCTGGATTGGGGGCTTGATCTGGGCGTTGGGCGGACTGGCAAGCCCCGGATTCAGGTAGAAGCCCGGATCGGATGTGCTGGTGGCATTCCCCGCGCCGGTGGATATGCCAAATTCTGAATTGTTTCCGGTGCCCTTGGTTGCTCCCGCGTTGCCCCCTACCCCGCCGGCGTGGGTGAGGTTGATGGCAAAACCGCCGGCGAAGACGGTGTACGGAGTGTAGGCGTAGGAGAAGCCCAGACGCGGCTGGTAGTTGTTGCGATAGGGTTTGACCGGGGTGGTGCAGTGGCACGTATAGGGCGCGTACTGGTTGAACTGCTGCTGAGCAGTTTCAGCCGGTGACGAACCACTGGCCGCGATGTCGTGGAAGTTATTGATGTTGGGGAAGCCGGCAAATTCCAGCACTCCGGGAACGCCGACGATGGGATTGATGATACTGGAGTTAAGGAACGCGAGGCGATCATGGACCTCGTGATAGGGCTGGAGATAGCTATAGCGAAGTCCCAGATTCAGGGTCAGCTTGGGGCTCACCTGCCAGTTGTCCTGAATGTAAGGCTCGATCGGCCGGTAGCGTCCTCCGACGTCCTGGATGCTCTGGGTCTGAACGGTGCCTTGATAGACCGCCCCGACCAGATAGCTGGCGTAGGCGTCGCCGTCGACGCCGGCGGCGCTGTTGCAGGCCACGGCGTTGCTGCCTGCGGTGCAGGGCTGAGTCGAGTAGGCGCTGTAGGTCAGGGCCAGCGTATTGCTGAATCCGCCGTAGTCTCCGCCGTTGGTCTCATCCCACGAAATCTGGACACCGAAGGTGATGTTGTGGCGGTTCTTGATCCATTGCAGCGCGTCCTGCAGGACAAAGGAGTTGGTGGCCTGGGGGCCGGTGTTGGCGGTGGAATTCCAAGCGGGGCTATTGGAATTCGGTTCAGGGGTGGGAACTTGCGGACCGCTGCCCGCCCCGAAGGTCACCGCGGGCATGCTGGCCGCAGCGTTGCCCGGAGGCAGATTGTTGATGCCGGCCGCTGTGCTGTTGTACTTGGTGCCCTGGGTGATCGAGAATCCCTGGCCCCAATTGCGGCTGTATCCGTACTTGAGGGTATTGATGATGGTCTGCGAGACGATATAGACGTAGGAAAAGATGCCGGATGCGGTCTTCTGATTGGTGAATTGGCCGGCTGCGTAGGGGATTGGGAGCTGGGTCTGGGTGCTATAGAAGGGGTCGCCGCCGTAACCGACATTGCCGCCCACTGCCACCAGCGAGAACTTGTTGTGCGAGTTCAGGGTGTAGTCGAGACGAGCGTCCACGCTGTAGTTGTTATTCGCCTGGGGCAGGGACGCCAGGTAGTTGTTGAAGGTGGAAAGATTGGTGGGCTGGGGAAGCGCCTGCTGCAGATACTTCGAGATGCTGGAGATCTCGGATGTGGGGATGACGTTGTAGGTGGGAACGCCGTTGGCTCCCAATCCCTGGAACGCCGGCCGCGAACCGAATGAGCCGAGTGTCGGATCCACGATGTTGCCGGTGGAGGTGCCCAACACATCGGTAAAGTCGCCGGTGCGCTCGGCAACCGTGGGAATGGTGATGTACTGGGGCGTGTTGCTGATCTTGGTGTAACGGAAGCCCGAGTAGTCGCCGAAGAAGAAGAGCTTGTCCTTGAAGATGGGACCGCCCAGGGAAATATCGTATTGGTTCTGGTGCTCGCCCGGCTTTTCCGCAATGCCGCTGGCCGCGGGCACCTTGGAGAAGTAGCCCCAGGTGTCGAAGTCGGTGTTGCGAATGAAGTCGACAGCGCTGCCGTGGAACTGGTTGCCGCCGGCCTTGATGGTGTAGTTGGTGGACCCGGCCCCGCCGAACGAGGTGGAGGCGTTGCTGGTCTGCACGGAGAACTGATCGACCGCGTCGACCGAAACCGCATTCGCGACGGGATTGCTGCTGCCTTGCTGGGCGATGTTGGCTACGGGCACGCCCTCGATGTAGTTTTCGTTGAGGTTGGTCTGGCCGGTGCCTCCGTAGATGCCCGAGTTACCGTTATTGGCGCCGGTTCCGCTGTCGTTGGCCGGGTTTTCCTGGACGCCTGGCATCAGGTACTGGAAGGCGGTGGGATCGCGCGCGCCGCCATTCATGGAGAGCGGAAGCTGCGAATAGAGCTCATTCTCGATGGTGCCGCCGAGGGTGGCATCGGTGGTGTTGATAAACGGCGGAGCGTCGGTGACGGTGATGGTGGTGTCCTTGGCGCCGACCGTGAGCTTCAGATTCAACCCCAATACCGTGTTGGTATCGATGGTGACGTTCTCCTGGAGCAGCCGCTGGAAGCCGGTGGCGACGACCTCTACGTTGTAGGGGCCGGGCTGCAACGGCGAGACCAAATAGGTCCCAGAGTTGCTGGTGAGCTTGGTGGTCGCGACCCCGGTATCCGTATTGGTGGCGGTGACCTCTGCCTTGGGCACACCGGCGCCGTTGGCATCGGTGATGGTTCCCTGGATGCCGCCACCGGCGGTGTCCTGAGCTTCAAGCGACGTGCCCCCGAACAGCATCAGGCCTCCGAAGACCAACCCGCAGGCGAAGAGGGAGCAGCATTGTGCGAGAAGACGGCGTGAAAGCCCGAGCGGCAAAGACCCTACTGTCGAGTTGCAATACATAGTTTTGCTCCATCTGATTTTTGCGCTGGAAGGTGTTGGGTCTGGATGCCCGTTGTTTCCGGTTGAAGCATCCCCCAAAAACCTTGCGCCGATGACTAGAAACATAAAATTACTGATGAGCCTGAACGCGAAAAAAGTATTTGTTTATGGGGGTCATTGTCAATAAGAAAATGTTTTCCCGTTGAAACGGATATGCGATGTTCAGTCGGCCCTGCAACGCGCTGCCTCGACAAGTTGGGGCGGAGCGGTGCGGGGAAGAATTAAGTTTTCAAAGCTTCCTGCAACATGCTACTTTGTTTTTGCCCAGATTCAACACTGAATTTGTTTCCACTGGAAAGTGGCGGCGCCGGTTCGGCCTGTTCAGGACGGCCGAAGACCATCGTGGGACCGGACCGACGGCACTCCTGGAGTTCAAGATCCATACCAAAACACACCTCGGCGCGCCCCCCGCAGAAGAACGGGGTGGAGGTGCCTCCGCGACGGCCCGCACCGGCAACCCCTCCGCCATGCGGCTGGGCAGGGCGGTTTTTGCCGCTTTGGCACTGATCGCGACCGCGGCCGGACTGGTCTGGCACCCGACCGGATGGGGCCAAACCGGCCAGGGGGCTGGGAATCCCGCAACCGCGGGTGGGCCCAAGAGGCCGGGATCGGCCGCCGCCGCGCCCGAGACCTCCCAGGCATCGAGCACCGCGACGCTGCAGGTGTTTTCGCGGCTGACCGTGGTGGATGTGACGGTGACGGACGCCAAGGACCAGCCGGTCCGCGGCCTGAAGGAATTCGACTTCACGGTTAAGGAAGACGGCAAACCGCAGCCGGTGCGCAACTTCCTCGAGGTCCGCGAGGACTTGCCGCCGGCGGCCCGCATGCCGCCCAAGCTGCCGCCCAACGTGTACACCAACGATCAGCCTTCGCCGACCACCAGCGCGGTCAACATCCTGTTGCTGGACGCCTTGAACACCGCTCCCGTGGACCAGGTCGCCATGAAGCAGGAGTCGATGAAGTACCTGAAGAGCATGCCCAGAGGTACGCGGGTCGCGGTCCTGGGCATGTCCAGCAGCCTGCGCATCCTGCAGGGATTCACCGCCGACCCGGCGATTCTGATCGCGGCCGTCGACAGCAAGAAGAACCGGGCTTTACCTTCGCCGTTTACCGACAACGACAGCAGTTCCGTCCTGGACGACCAGGCGGATGCGCAGACGGACCTCGGAAACGACGACGCGGCGGCCATGGTGCAGCAGTTCGAGAACGACCTGACCACCACCCAGCAGGACATCCGCAACCGGATGACGCTGGAAGCGCTGAACCAGATTGCAGCCTATGTGGCCGGGGTCAAGGGACGAAAGAACCTGATCTGGTTTACCGAGGGAATGCCGCTGAATATCTTCCCCACAGGAGGTCTCGACGACCTGGAGGGGATGACCGATTACGCCAAGGACCTGCGCAAGACGACGGATCTGCTGACTGCGGCCGAGGTTGCGGTGTACCCGGTGGATGCGCGCAAGCTGTTCAGCAATCCCGCCGCCGGCGCCGACCAGCAGCTCGCGACGATCAACAAGAACACAGGAGCCAGAGTTGCGGCCAAGCAGCTTGCGTACCGGCAGAAGAAGGGTGGGGAGCTGTTGGGGATGGAGGCGGTAGCCGAGGCAACTGGCGGGACTGCGTTCTACAACACCAACGATCTGAAGACGGCGGTGGCCAGGGCGATCGGGAACGGGTCCAACTACTACAGCATTTCTTACGTTCCTCCGGACCCCGAGTACAACGGACGGTACCACACGATTAATGTGCAGGTGGACCAGCCGGGCGTCCATCTGTCGTACCGCAATGGGTACAACGCGGACGACATTCTGCACAACGCGATCACGCCCCTGCTGACGCTGGCGACAACCGCTCCCGAGCCATACGGAAACAACATGCAGGCCTCCATGGCTCGGGACGTGCCGACCGCAAGCCAGGTGCTGTTTGATGTTCGGGTGGCGCCGACCGCCGATCCGGTCAAGCCCGCCGATGCGGTGCTGGGGACGCTGGATGCCAAGCTGGCGGGCAAGCCGCTGGTCCGGTACGACGTTCAATACCTTGTTCCCTCCAGGCAGATCACGTTTGCCGAGGGTCCGGGCGGGACCCGCAAGTGTTCTCTCGCAATCGACCTTGCCGCGTACGATGTTTACGGCAAGCTGATCACAGGGCTTAGCCAGACGATCACCTCGTCGCCCTTGACGGCGGAGCAGTATCGGAGATTTCTGCAGGAGCCGTTTCAACCCTTTCAACAGATCGACCTTCCCCCCGGGGAGACGTTTCTCCGGGTGGGCGTTCTCGACAGCGTGTCCGACAAAGTGGGTACGCTGGAGGTCCCATTGACCGTGCCGAAGAAACTGGCCAGGCCGGCCAGCCTGCCTGGGGGGAAAGATGGACCTTAATCGCTCGTTCTCAAGCGGTAAGCGGCTGCGAAGATTTCTCTTGCAAGTCTTTTGCGCCAAGACGTATTATGCCGCTTATTTTTGGAAACCATTTCCGATGGGAAATCAGCCAGGAAATCAACCGGCGGATATTGAGCGCTGCTGCTCAGCCTGCCGGACTGCAAATGCATTAATCAAGGATCAGGTGACCCCGATGCTCTTTCGCAAACACATCGTCTCGACGCAAGCGCTCCTCCAACTGACAGTAGCCATGGTCTTCTTTGTAGGCGGAGTGGGAGCTGCGCTTGCTGCTAACGTTGGCATCGCGCCCTTGCTGGTTCCGTACACCATCAACACCGTTGCCGGGAGCCCCTTGTTCCCGACTGGTCTGGTGACGGCGCCGGTCGGCTTTGCCGGGGAGGGCGCGATTGCGACACCATCGCTCATCCGCCAGTCGGGTGCAGCGGTCATGAATGCGCCCTTTGGGCAGGCGGTCGACTCGGCCGGGAACGTCTACATTACCGACACCGGCAATGACATCATCCGCGAGGTCAATGCCCAGACCGGACTGATCACGACGGTTGCGGGCGTTATTCCCAAGGGATGCAGCGGCTTGGCGTGCACTGTGCGCACCAGCGGCTGCGCTGACGGAGTTCCCGCCGCCGGGAATCCCATTGGAGGCAATCTCGCGGCCATCGCCGTGGACGCGTATGGCAACGTCTACTTCGACGATGCGACTCAGGCTACGATCTCCGTGATCTACCGGGGCGGGACCCAGGTTGCAAAGTTCATCGCGCTGGTGAATCCTGCCGGAGTCACGAACTCCGGGGGCACGGTGCTGCCGGGATATGTTTACCACGTTGCCGGGACGATTAACCTCTCCTCCTGCACGGGCACGCTGGGCAGCCCGGGCGCCGACAATTCGTTCGCATATGAGAACAGCGCCAACCCTCCGACCGGCACAGGCTATCCAGCCGCTGCGCTCCACGGCGACAGTTTTCTTTCGCTCGACAGCGCGGGAAATATCTACGAGGCCGATACCTCAAACAACACCATCCGCGTGATCAACACCCAGGCCACCACGCAGACGTTCTTCCAGTACCAAGTGCAGCCCGGGTATATGAAGATCATTGCCAACTGCAACGCATCGACTGTTGCGTGTCCCACTGCGACCACAACTTCGACGGCCAACACCGGCATCAACGGCCCCCTGAACGGCAACGTCTTCCAAAGCCAGTACCGGGAGGGCCAGGCAGACGCATGGGGCAACCTTTATCAGCTCAACGGCACCGGCAGCGGCACCGGACCTCCGGGAATCTACGGAGCGGCGGCATACGCCGGCGGAGCTCCGCTGACCAATCTGCTTACCGCGGAAGCGCCTTTACTCGCCGCATCCTTCGGCCCGGCGGCAACTCCTCCCAACGCACCGGCCGAGCTGCCACTCACCTACGGCAACTCGTATGTCATTCTCGGCAACCCGGCCATTGCCAGCTCCCTTCCGGGCAGCTTCCCGGATGTTCTCGCTGTGACCAACGAAGACCTGGACATTCGGCCGAGTTCGCTGCTGCCGGATGCCTTTGGCACCTTCTGGTTCAACGACAACCACTATCCCGAGCTGGAACGCATCGATCAGTATACTGGGCTTGCCACCGGAGTCCTCGGATCGCAGCACATGCGCGCGACCGCGTCGGTGTCCGGAATAGGCTCGAACTTTACTTCACCGGCCACGTTTACCAACCCGTGGTATTGCGTCTATGGGGCATCCGGACATCCCTGGACCTCGGGCCCCCAGACCTACGATCCGCAGGCGGACGGCTGTCCTGCCGTCCTCGCGTATTACAGCGGCGGCGTCCATTACACGGTGTCCGACGGGCTGGGCAATATCTACATTGGCGATGGCGGCGGGCAGTTGGTGCGCGAGATGCCGGTCGGCACGGTGTTCCCGGCAACGGCTGTAGGCACGCTGTCGACGCTGCCCACGACCTGCTTCACCTCTCCCTGCGGCTCGGCCGGAGTCCAGGCCAGCCCGGTGGTGCAGCCGATCGAGGGCCATTTTAACCACAACAATCCTCCCCAAATCGGTCCCTCGATTCCAGATGCGCAGCTGACGGGAAATTCGACGACGGCCTTCTCGATCAACTCTCCGGACTTCTCGATCGACACGACCGATCCTGAGTTCCCGATGGGCTCGCTGATCCAGGCCAGCACAACAGCCTACGCGTTCAACGCCACCACAGCCAACTTCGCGATGTACGCGGGTCTTCCCTCGTGCACCCAGTTGGGGGCTGCGCCGATCGCAACAGTCGTTCAAGACTACGACTGTCTGGTCTACGTCTCGTTCAATCCAAGCGCGCCGGGAGTCCGGCAGGCCCAGTTGAAAGTGACCACCAACAACGGATCGGTCTACAACTTCCCGCTCTACGGCGTCGGAGTCGGCGGCCAGTTGGCGGTCGATGGCGGAACGGCGAGTCCGGTTCCGGCCACCGGTCTCGGCACCACTGCCGGGATCGCTGTCACCCCGTCTGGCATCGCCTATATTGCGGATCCAACCAATAACCGGGTTGTGAGTTGCACCGTCGGTTCGGGCGGCCTTTGCAACGTCCAGAGCACGATTGGGACAGGGCTGAAAGGCCCGATGGGCGTTGCTGTCGATACCGCGGGCTATGTCTATATCTCCGATACCGGCAACAACCGGGTCCTCAAAGTGAACCCGGTGGATAGCACGCAGACCGTGCTCGGCAACTACGTCTGGGTCTCGGGGGACAGCACCTCTATCGGCTCCGGAACTACACCTCCTCCGCAATACGCCTTCAAAGCGCCGCAAGGCCTGGCGGTCGATGTCTGGAACAATGTTTACGTTGCAGACACCGGCAACTCGGCGGTAGTGGAAATTCCTTCGAACAATGCGTTGGGCGGAGCAGTTCCGCTGCTGTCCTACCCCGGCGCTCCGCAGTTCAAGAACCCGGTCGCGGTCGCGGTCGACTCGATGGGAAACATCTACGTTGCGGACACCAAGAACCCCAGCTCGCAGATTATCGTACTGCCTCCCGGCGGTGGCGACCTGGTGACCGTGCCGGGAACGCAATTTCCAAGCCAGGTTGGCTCGGGCGTGAAGACGCCCAACGGGGTTGCGGTGGATGGAGCCGGCAACCTGTACGTCTCCGACAGCACGGCCAACGCGGTCGTGGAAATACCCTCGGCGAGCGGCCCCGGTTCGACGCCATTCGCGCTCAATCTCCCGGGCATGAAGGCCCCCGCTGGAGTTGCCCTGGACCCGAGTGGAAACCTGTATGTCGCAGACACCGGCAACAGCCAGGTGCTGTTCGACAACCGGCAGAGTCCGAATGTCCAATTCGGCAGTGTGCCGCAGAATCTCGCGGCCGGGGCACAGCCTCTGTGCTCGGGAACCATTCTTAGCGATGGGTTCAACACCGGAAACACCACACCTTGCGTGTTGACGGTGACGAACATTGGCAGCCAGGCCGTCACCCTGGGCTCGCCCTTCCTGACGATTAGCGGCGGAAATGCTGCGTACAGCACCACGAGTACCTGCGCCAGTCCTCTTCCGGCGGGCCTTACCTGCACCATCTCGCCGACCTTCGCTCCCACGGCCGACAGCGGGCAGAGTGAAAACGTCACTGCAAATGCCTTGACTGGCAGCTCCTCGGTACTTGCGTTCAGCGCTAACGGGCAGCAGCCGCTGGTCAAGATTGTGCTGAGCTCCTCGCTGGGCATGACGCCCGCTTCGGGAGGGACGGACGTCATCACCGCGACGGTAACCCAGCCGCACCTCACCGGCGTAACGCCAACCGGGAATGTCGTCTTTACCTATGCGATCGACGTTGCCAACGCGAACGTCAATAACTGCGGAACGGGGGGCACCCAAACGGTGGCGCTGACGGGTTCCGGAGGTACAGCCACGGCAAGCTTCAACCTGCCTTCGCCGCTGGCCGCAGGGGTGCAATACACCGTCAATGCGAACTACACCGGCGACACGAATAACACCGCGACGCAGGCGGCTCCGATCCTGGTTGCGGTCCAGGCGTCCACAGTGGAGACGGCGACGGTGACGTCGACGGCCGCTCAACTGACCTTTACCTACGGATCACCCGCCCCTGTGCCGGTTGGCGGGGTGGCGCCAGCTCTGCCGACTGGGGTCACTGCTACATTCGGAAGCGCAGCCAAGGCTACCACCCCGATTGGCTCGTATCCGGTCGTGGTGTCCTTTAGCGGTGCCGGTGCGTGCGCCTACGGCTTCCCGCCTTCCGTCTTCTCGAGTGGAGGGGCAGCCGTGGTGCAGGAGAACGCGGCTGTGTTGACGTATACGATCCCCAACTTCACCGCCCTGTACGGAGCTCCCAACATCAGCTACGGGGCAAACGCGGTGATCACCGGAGCAGAGAACGGAGACGGCTTCGGCGCAACCTTTACACCTGCGAAGTCGTCGGTCCTGAATGTGGGTAGCTACTCGGTGGTTCCCACGGTGCTCGGGGCCAACGTCGGCGACTACACAGTGACGGCCAAGCCTTCGACCCTTACGGTCTCGAAGGCGGGGACGGTCATCAGCGTGTCGCTCTCTCCAGCCTCGGTCGCCAACACCGCGGCCGGCGTGTCCTCTGCCGTTATGAGCATCTCGGTCGGCACTACCGTGCCTGCGGGCGTTGGAACGCCCACGGGTTCAGTCACCTTAACGGACGCCTTTACCCTCATCAATACGACCGGGCTCGGAGCTACGACTACGACTACGGTGGTGTTGCCACTGACAGCAGGAGCAGCCACTTACACTCCAACCAATACGACGCCCGGATTGCACCAATACACCTTCGCCTATAGCGGAGACAGCAACTTCCAGACGTCTTCGGTGGTTGTGAGTCCAACCGCACCTGCCTGCAGTCCGTCGGCACTCGCACCCAATTGTCTGCTGGTCGATTATCCGGACTTCACTCTAACCTCAACCACGGGGCCGGTCACTGTCATTCCGGGCGTTGTCCCGAGCGGCAATGGTCTGCTTCCGGCGCCAAACCAATCCACGGCCGCACCGGAGACCGCGGTCCTCTTCGTCAACGGAGTTTTGGGGTTTGCCGGTCAGATTACCCTCAGCTGCCCGCAGCAGCTCAACGGAACCGTATACTATCCGGCTTACATCACCTGCTTCATGACGCCGACGGCTGTATCGATTACCGCCTCGGCGAAGACTGCAGCGACAGTCGTTGCCATCGAGACCCCGGCGACTCTGCCGCTCGGCTTCAAGCTGTCTGAGCTGCGGACCTCCGCTACCAGAACGGTGCTGGCTTTCCTGCCGTTTGGCATTCTTGCATTCTGCGTGCGCCGTCGGCGCAGGCTGAGCAAGGCGTTGTGGATGCTGATGATCGTCTCTGCAATCGGTGCGGGTATGACCGGATGCGGCGGCAATCAGGTGGACTTCTACACCGCGGTTCCCACCGGACCACAAACGGTAACGGTCACGGCCACATGGCTAGGTAACGCCACGGAGCCGGCGGCTGCCCGGTCGTTTGTCGTGCCGATCAATATCGACTAACCAGTACGAATCATCGGGCCGGGCAAGACTTCGAAAGTCTTGCCCGGCTTTTTCTTCAATGCGTGAGTTGCCGGGCGGGAGTTGAACCTCGCCGCCCAGACCGCCGGCCGCTATCTGAAGCAGGCCATCGAGTCCGGCTA
>OCTA010004350.1_pt1 | contig 12433 bp, 12 predicted proteins | sample 1538991 | NCBI WGS metagenome assembly OCTA01 (sample SAMEA3539302, study PRJEB22396) | soil metagenome | biome: tundra; feature: field; material: soil | place: USA | collected 2010-05 | depth 0.15 m
CCCCGGTGCACCCACGAACGACCCGGAAATTCAAGCACCCTTGCCGGAAGGACACCATTAAGTCAAGACACATGAGCTTTTCCCGGATCGTAAAGATGCCACACCCTGAAGCGGATTTGGACACGCGCAATTTGCCAATCGGCGAAGCCCCCTCATATATACCCGCGTTAGACGGACTACGTGGCATTGCAGTGCTACTCGTGCTGTGCGTACATCTCGTTACGGGATGGCACCATAACCCCATCCTCAGAACCTTCTTCGTGGCCACGAGTTTTGGCTGGTCTGGCGTCGATCTCTTCTTTGTCCTTTCAGGATTTCTGATTACGCGGATCCTGCTTTCGGCCAAAGGAAATGAAGGTTACTTCCGCAACTTCTACATGCGACGCGTGCTGCGAATCTTCCCGCTCTATTACGGGGTTCTTGTCGCCACGCTCTTACTTGCACCGTTGATCATGGCGGGACCCAAACCCGGCCTCTCACAACTGTGGTTTTGGTTCTACGGACAGAATCTCAGCCCCACCTTGGAAAAGACAGACTTGGCGATGCCGAATCCACTCAACGTCGCTTATGACCATTTCTGGTCATTGGCGGTGGAGGAACACTTTTACCTTATATGGCCGGCAATCGTGTGGTTAACGAATATACCTACGTTGAAAAAGATCTGTGGCATTGTCGTCATCAGTGCGGTCACGTTGCGAATAGGATCCGTCTTGGCAGGCTTTCACGCCAATATTACTTACGGCGTGACTTTGTTCCGAATGGATGCACTGGCGATTGGTGGATTCATTGCGACGGTTGCGGTAAGCAAACAGGGGGTCGTCGCCTTGCGCAAGCTATCACGAATTTTCATTGCCATCGGTGCTGGGGTGCTTCTTTGCGTTTGGCTCGCGGATGGTGATTTGATCTGGAATAAGAAATTCTTCCTCACAATTGGTTTCACGCTGGACGCCCTTTTTTATGGTGGAGTCTTGGTGTATTGCGCATCCGCTCCTGCGGGGAGCGTGTTACAGAGAGTGTTAACGATCCATCCATTGACATTCATTGGTAAATACAGCTATGGCATCTACGTTTTCCACGGGCTCTTGCTGCCTTGGTTTGATCGATGGGTCACGGTCCAAATGATACGTGAGCGTACGCATTCATATTTTGTCGCGGTGTTCGTCCGCCTCCTTCTGACGACAGGCATAAGTATCACAGTGGCGTTTCTAAGTTGGCATCTCTATGAGAAACACTGGCTGAAGCTAAAGCGTCTGTTCAAGTACCGGCGAAAATCCGCAGAAGAAGGTGTGCAATAGCTTCAATGCGGAAATCCTCAAGGAATCGGCGATGCGGAAGGGCTGGCTTCTTAACCGATGCACTGACCACAATTCGTCGCCCGCCTCGCTGAGAGACGAGCGCCGCGCTTTGCTCCGGGCGCCACCGGTTGCGCGGCTTATCCAACTGGTCAGTCACTGACAAGCCCTGCATAACGGGTTCGGCTCCGGCCCTACCTGCCTCGCCAACCTCGGCCAAAGCGGAGCCAAATAAGGGGCGGGCTCTGCTCGCACGAATAAAGGCCCTCTCGCCGTAATAGTTCCCCGACTTAGCCCGCGTGCTTGTAGGCATCGGCTTCCGGTATTGGGGATGTAGTAGACGGATGAGGCGCGGTGCCATCGAATGGACGTTCATCGGCTGGAACGAGATGCGGGCTTGAACATCCTACCTGCCGACGCTTTTGACGAGCCGCAAGGTGCGGGTGGCCGGCGGACTAATCACAAGTGAACGTGCTTCTCGTCGGCGGCACAGGCGGCCCAAATCCCACTTCTAACTCGGGACCGCCGGATTCGAGGTTCTCGCCCCTTGGTCTGGCGAAACCATCATGAGCACGCCCGGCTCGACCGTGACCTTCGAAACGCAGTGCGATTTTGTCTTCCCGTTCGCGGGCACGCAAGGGACCTTCTACATGTTTGACGGCGACCGTTGGATACCGACGGGTGGTTTCCAGGGCGACTATTTGTGGCTGCCGTACGAATTTAGCACCGGCCTCATGCCGAGCATGAACTATTATCAGGATTGGGACTTGAACGCGGGCGCCGGCACCTGGAGGGAGTTCGATCGTGCGACACGCGACCTGGCCCTCGGCAAGACGGCGACCGCATCCTCGCAGACCGGTACCAACGTTGCCGCGGGCGTAACGACGGCCACGACCTATCAGACCTACACCAGTTTCCGCTGGGAGAGCGCGGCCTCTGACCCGCAATGGATCATGGTGGACCTGGGCGCAGCGACGGAAATCGACCGCGTTGTCCTGAAGTGGTACACGGACTACGGCAAGGCCTTCAAGATTCAAACGTCAACCGATTCCACAACCTGGACGGACGTGTACAGTACCACCACCGGGGCGTCGTATTCCGTCACCGACGTAACCTTTGCCAAGACCAGCGCCCGGTACGTGCGCATGAATGGGACGCAAAGGGGCAGCCAGAACGGGTATTCGCTGTTTGCCTTCATGGTTCTCAACGACCCATAGCAGGAGAATCGTGACCACAGCGAGAGACTCGTGCCAAAGCCCTTGCATTCGGTGCCACGGGGAAACAGACTCTGACTGACTCGACTATCTTATCGTCCCGCACGTGATCCCGGCGGAGTCGAACCGCGTGGCAAATCGACGAGAAAGGATCCGACATGATTTCTCATCGGCCAACCTCGTTGTCCGGGTGGTTTTCAAGACTTATTCTGGCTTCGGCCATTTTGGCTAGCGCCTGTCGGAGCGCTGGCACTGTCGGCAACAGCGTGGGCGACCTTGGCACGGGTGGCAGTCCGTCGACGTCAACTTCTACGTCAACAGCGACTTCGACAATCTCGGTCACCATTTCCCTCGGCGGGGCCAGTGGTTCGAGCGGAGGCGGCGGAGCAGCCGGCAGTGGCGGCAGCACGATGGCCAATGGATGCAGCGACAGCTCCAGCTGCCCAGGCGGGATCTGTATTCCGCTCAGCAGCGGACCAAGCGTGTGCACCACGACCTGTGGCAGCACATCGGACTGCATAGCGGGCTGGAACTGCGGACCCATGGACGGTCAGAGTAGCAACGTCTGCCAGTGCACGCCTTCGCCCGAGATCTGCGACGGCCTGGACAACAATTGCAATGGCATCATCGACGATGTAGACGTCAATCACGATGGCATCTGCGACTGCATCAAGATTGCAACCGTAGGCAATCCCGGCACGCATGGCGCACTCGACGTGTTCGGCACTTGGATGTCGGGCCGGGCCAGCAGCGGAGCGGTGGTCGCGCTGGGCAGCCAAGTACTGACTGCCGATCTTGTTGTGCCCTTCAACATCATTGTCGTTGAGGACATCTATCAGTACGGAAAGGGGCGGGCCTATACCTCCGACGAGGCTCAGGTGCTATCCGACTGGGTCAACAAGGGTGGTGGGCTGATGACCATGACAGGATACTCCAGTCCCCCGACCGACAATGCCAACGTGAATATTCTTCTTGCGCCCTTCGGCATGAGCTACGGCGAAGTGCAGATTCTAAAGAAGGGTGCGAGCGCGACCACCGTCCCCATCACGCAATTCACAGCCCACCCCATTACTGCTGGCGTCACCGCCGTAGGCGTAGACAACGGATATGAGGTGAGCGGCCCCGCAAGTCCAGACCCCGCGTCCAACTACACCGTCTATGCAACCGGAGGCGGATACCGGGTCGGCGAGGCCATGCAAATTGGCAAGGGTCACGTCGACGTTTGGGGCGACGAGTGGATCACCTACAACAGCGAGTGGGTCAACCACCCCGACTATCAAGTTCCCCTATTCTGGACGAACACCATCATGTGGTTGACGGTGGCCGGAACCTGCCAAGTTCCGATCCCAATCATCATTCCATAGGAGTACCCTCCCAGCAACCCGTGTCGCTCTTTTCCCGCATCCTGCTCTCGCCACCTCGATGTGCCAGCGCCAGGTGTCTCCGCTCGGCCTTCGCGGGCAAGACCGTGCTTATCACGGGCGCCTCGTACGGGATTGGGGAGGCCACGTCGCATCTCCTTGCCGATGCCGGGGCGACGGTGATTCTAGTGGCACGAACCAAGGACAAGCTTGGGGAAGTGGTCGAACAGATCCGTGGGCGGGGTGCGCAAGCCTATGCCTATCCTGGCGACCTCTATCATGCGGCCGAGATGCCTGACCTGGCTGCCCGGATCCAGACAGCACATCCCCGCATCGACGTGGTGATTTCCAACGCAGGCAAGTCCATCCGGCGGCGCATCGCCGACAGTTGGGGGCGGACCGATCTGGAGCGCTCTTTGGCCGTCAATTTCTCCAGTCCAGCCGCGCTCATCATGGCGCTTCTGCCGCGCATGATCGAACAAGGAGGCGGTCAGATCATCAACGTGTCAACGGTATCGGCTCGGCAGCCAGGTGCGCCCCGGTGGTCCGCGTACCAGGGCAGCAAGGCAGGATTCGACGTCTGGTTGCGCAGCATCGCCTGTGAACTGCGTCCACAAAAGATCTTCATCTCGTCGATCTACATGCCATTGGTCCACACCCGAATGATCGCCCCCAGTGGAATCTACGAGCGAGTACCCGCCCTCACGCCCTTGGAGGCCGCCCAGGTTATTGCCCGCGCTGCCATCAAACCCTTCGACCGCATCGCACCTTGGTGGTTGTGGTGCTGCGAGCTTGCCGTGCTTTGCTTCGGAACCCTTGTCAACCGTGCGCTGACGGCCTCGGACCACCGACGCTGAGACACCACTGTGTCCATTGCCCGGTATTGGGGATGTAGTAGACGGATGAGGCGCGGTGCCATCGAATGGACGTTCATCGGCTGGAACGAGATGTAGCCTTGAACCTCCTACCTGCCCAAGGCGTTCGACAGACGATGTGCCGGCGAGCTTGATACTGGACGGCTGCGGCCTCAAACTTGTGGTAAGGAAATGTGACATGAGCAAATTTGCGGGAACTTTGGGTGCGCGGGCTCGGCGTTCACATCTTCGCTGGCCTTTGAAGCATGCTTTGATTCTCGTGCTGATGGTTGGCGGAGGTTGCACTTCCGCTGTTGCGCACAGTATTTCCACTTCGGAGTTTCAGCGTAGCTGCTCGGTCGATTCGGATTGTGTGCCCGTCTACGAGGGAACTCTGACCTGCTGCGGTCTTGGCGAGTGCCCAAATGCTGCAATCAACCAGTTGAGCTACACGGCATACAAGTCCTCCGCAGCAAGCCGCAAACCGACGTGTGACGGTGTCCCATGCTTGGCCATAACGATCACCTGTAAATCAGCGGCAATCTGTACCGGTGGAACGTGCGCGTTTGAACAGCCCGGAATCGATGCTGCGGGCTTAGACTGATCACCATGGTGCGTTCCGCCGTGCTCCTCCACATCTCGTCGCTTGTTTATAGAATGGACCAATCGCGCGGGGTGCAGGCGACGACCGCGCTGTCGAACTAATAGGCGTTTGATCCGGCCGCAGAAAATGGGAATTCCATTGTAAGGCGTAGGTTCGCGCGGACGGATCAAACGTCGTGTTGAACCAAGCCGCGGGTTCGTGAGACGAAGTGGCTCTTCCGCACATGGGCAAAGAAGAGTAACTTCGTGGCCGATGCGGATAGCAAAACGGCGGATCGAATGCCCGGTATTGGGGATGTAGTAGACGGATGAGGCGCGGTGCCATCGAATGGACGTTCATCGGCTGGAACGAGATGCGGCCTTGAACCTCCTACCGGCCGGCGCCTTGTCCCCGATGGCATGAAACGTGCTTTGTCCAAGGTCATGACCAACATCAAGAGCCTCGCTGCGGTTCTGTTTCTCTTGTCCAGTTGTGGTCCGCCCAATCCTGGTCTCGAGGACGACGGCGTTCCCGGGGCCGCCGATTCGTTGGTTGGCACGTGGCAAGGCAGCGGAAGCACACAGGGCTATTCGGCCGCAAATGGCCAAACCAACTGGCCCATCAGCGGCAGCTTGACCATCACCAGGCTGAGCAGCATCAAGGTAACCGTGGATTTCAGTGAGCTCACGGCGGTGTGCAAGGGCAAGGTGATCTACGACGTCGGCTCCGATCTGATTGGCAAGCCGGAGCCGAACCAACAGTGCGATGCGTGGTTGGAGCTGAAGGGCGACACTCTGACCGCATCCAGCAGTTGGAGCGATGGTGCCATCATGCAGCCGACCACCTACAGCATGTCCGTAACCCTGAAGCGTGTGCCGTAGCTCCCCAAAAGAGGTGAAAGCCAGGCTCCGTTCAACAGCACATTGTCAGGTATTCACCATCGGTCCCTGATACAGTCCGCGTGCCATCATGCGTTTCACTGCCGCGGTCATCGGGTTTGTCGGTTTTTCCATCGCCTGCGGAAGCTCACCGCCGCCGGGCCCCGGCAGCGCCGGCCAGGTCGCGTCGGCCCCAGATGCAGCAGGCAATGCGACGACGGCTTCGACGATAGACGGAACGACAGACGCGACGATGGGTGCAGGGACAGATGCGACAGCCAGCAGAGCCACCGGCACGGGAAGGGCCACCGGCGGACCGGCGGGCAACGGCGGAGCATCCCTTAACCACGATGGCGACTCCGCCGGGTCCGGAGCCATCGGCCAGGGAGAGGTCGACGGCGGAATCTTCGCCCAAGGTGGTTTGCCCGGGCCCGGTATTGGGGATGTAGTAGACGGATGAGGCGCGGTGCCATCGAATGGACGTTCATCGGCTGGAACGATGCGGGCTTGAACCTCCTACCTGCCCGCCAACGACCAGACCAGGACCAGGACGCTGATACCCGCCCGATAAGCTCGCGCCGACGAGCGAGATCCGATCGGGATCAAAATGTCGTGGCCGAGCGAATCCGGCGTCTCGCGTTCCGCGCCTTGCCTAGCCTTTTCCATGATGGTCAAACCCAAAGCAATACCAGTGCCATCGAGCGCGCGGTGGCAATTGCCAACATTGCCAACTGCGCTGGCCCGTCACCTTTGCTCGGATCGAATCCAACTCTGGGACATCTCACAGATTGGCCTTCTGTTGCAGAGACCGGGTGGCTCGGCAGAAAGGTGTTCGCGGTGAGACTTCATACGATGCAGGCGGTTGCTTGGGCCGTGTTTTCGGCTTCGCTTCTTCTTGTGAGTTGTCACAAGGGCGGCTCGGGTCTCTCCGCGCCCAGGGACGGAAGTATCGAGGCAAGCGCCGACAGCGCTGTCGGCTCGGGAGGAAGTGGCCAAGGAGGCCTTTCTGGCCTCGGCGGAGTGACAGGCAGCGGCGGGATCGTCCTTTCCGGGTCGGGAGGACTGCCAACCGGATACGGTGGAAGTAGCCAGGCCGGCATGTCGGGCTCGGGCGGCACCGGCGGCGTCTCGACCCACACCATCGGAGCGGATGGCCTGCTCGACACCGGGGCGACGCAGGATCTCGTGGTAGCTCGGGACGAGCATCACGTGGCCTTCATGCGTGACTACTTGCCTCAGCCTTCTTGTTCGCAAACCGGCGAACCGTTTAACATACGAGCGCGACAGGTTGGCACACTCCTCGTTGCAACGATTGCCGACGACGGAACGGTGGTTGTGCGAGTGGTTGGCCAAAGCGTGAAGCTTGACTCGGTCGGCTTCAGTGCTGACTCGAAGTCCATGGCCTACGTGGACGGCTACGACGCCTGCGCGCTTGGCGGGATCTTGAAGACCGCCGCAGCCGACGGCACGAATCCGCGGACCATCGAATCCGTCCCGACCAACTTCGATGAGCAGATCGAGGGTAACACCCTGCTCTTCCTCAGCCCCGGCCCAGCCGCGTCCTACGGGCGTGTATTCGGCGTATGGCTGCCGATCGGGGCGCCCATCTTGATCCCCGTCGTTTCCAACGCCTACTACACGGGGTACCACACGGGGATATGGATGTCTCCAGACGGCAGGCTTGCCGGATACTTTGATACGACGGGAGCCGCCATCGTCCTGGACGTCACCACAGGTACAAGTCACCAGGTGGCTCTCGGGGCCAATGCCGAGAGCTACGACACATTTCTGTGGTCCGACGATGGCGGGTTCTTTGCACTGGAAAACTTGTCCGCAGGTATGCAGCAGAGCGGGTTCGCGGTGGCTACGGCGGGCGGCACACAAGCCACCCACTTTGCGAGCAGTGGCCTGGCGCCAAGCCCGGTGTTCTCGCCTGACAGCTCGATGCTTGCGTATCAGGCGCTGGATGGTGCAGGCGTGCCCGAGATTGTCGTGCACTTTCTGGCAGGAGGCACGGCGGATGTTTACCTGCAAGGCCTGCCTGATCCAGCCAATAACTATTTCGACGTGTCGTTCAGTCCGGATAGCGCTCTTGCGCTGATCTTGGCGACGGACAGCACTTCATCCGCCAGATCGCTCTACACGGCACCCGTGAATGCCAGTGGTCCCGTACAGCTCATCACTTCCCATGTGAGCGACACCCTTTTAGTCCCCGCCGCACCCCCAGGTGACAGCAACCTGGCAGTGGCTCTGGAATCAGCGTACACGGAGGTCTTTTCGTTCAACGGTGCGGATTCCAATCTGCTTCCGGGAGACTCTCCGGTCTACGAGCCCAATTCCGCTCAACCTCGTCTGCTGCTCTACCCCTTATCCCAAGGGTCTCGCGCCGATCCCGTTCCTGCATTTCTGTTGGCATCGACAGACGGGACTAGCATGAAGACCGTTCTCTTGCCGACAGGGGCGTCGCTCTGGGGGCCAGTCCCGCAATGGATGGGACACACGGTGATATATGGGTTCTCGCCTGCATTGACAGGCGCTTTCCAGGCCATCTATGCATCGAGCGGCGACAGCGCGAGTCCGACTCTGCTTGCTGCTGGCCCGGACACGTACGCTTGGGCTCCCATTCCCGTGCCAACGCGGCTGTTCTATGCACGCGTTGCCGCGAGCAGTGCCGGCTCCGCCGGCCTGTGGATGGCGCACCTTCCTTGATCAATGCCTCCACTTGCGTGCAGCTGGGGGTTGCCAGCGTCTTATTGGAGCATGGTACTGCCCCCGTCCCGCCCGCGATGCGGTCTGGGCGTTTGTTATCCCAGAAACATCTTGTAGGCGGGGTTATGGGTTTCTTCCATGGCGTCGTAACCCACGCGGCGGAGGAACTCGTCGAAGGCGAGAGCGTCTTCCGGGGGCACTTGCATGCCCACGAGCACACGGCCGAAATCGGCGCCGTGGTTGCGGTAGTGGAACAGACTGATGTTCCAGTCGGACTTTAGATTTTCCAGGAACCGCGACAGGGCGCCGGGACGCTCGGGAAAAATAAAACCGTAAATGCGTTCGTGCGTGGCGTGCGGGGCGCGGCCACCCACCAGGTGGCGCACGTGGGATTTGGCGATTTCGTCGTCGGTGAGATCCAGCGCGGGCAGGCCTTGTTCGCCCAACATGCGCACGAGCGTGGTGGCTTCGCTTCGCTTTGCGATGGCGAGGCCCACGAAGATGTGCGCGACGGCCGGTATTGGGGATGTAGTAGACGGATGAGGCGCGGTGCCATCGAATGGACGTTCATCGGCTGGAACGAGATGCGGGCTTGAACCTCCTACCTGCACTACCCCGCTAGACCGACCTGACGCTTTCTGTTAGACACCTGGGAACACGATTGGGGGAAGGAAGAATGGCGCTTCAAAGTACTGGGCTCAATCGAACCAGCCCGAATCCGCAACCTGCGAATTGGATGTGTGTTCGACCGGGAGGGCGCCTTGCTGCCTGCCTGGTCGCAGCCGGGCTGGCCCTGGTGTCCGGTGGTTGCGCGAGTGTCGAACTGGACGGCCGGCTGGCGCACGTGCCAATTCTGCTCGGCCCGGTGAAGTGCATCGGATGTCGCCCTGGCGACGTGCGCGGAGTGGCTGCGGCGCCATTTTCAAGCGAGGCGGCGACGACGATCACCGGTTTTGCCGGGGGCCATCAGTCGGCACTCATCAACAGCGCACAAGAAAGCTCGCTGGCGGCGCTCGCAGACAGTTCGGTTCCCAGCGCCTGCGTGGGCGAGATCCACCTGGGCGAGGTCAAGGCCAGCGTCTTTCATATCGAATCAATCGTCTACTCGAGGGCTTCGTACTATCTCGGTGCCAAGGGGAAATCGGTCACTATCGCGAACGGCTATTGCGACCCGCGGCTGCTTCCTGCCCCTGTCTTGGAGACCTCCATGTCTGCCAACGGAGATGTGCCGCAATGACTCGCCTGTTTCGCTGCTTGCTAATGGCCCTGCCGCTGATGGTGGCCGGTTCCGGCTGCGCCGGCGCTCGGGTTGCCGTGACCGCGGAGAGGACGCAGTACCCTGTATCTTTGTCAGGCGTGGTGCGCGACCGAGAGGGGGCGTTGCTGGGCGCCCCGGCCCTGCAGAAGGTCGGGAATTTCGCCGCGGGCAAGACGGCGTATGGCATTGTCCACTCGACGGTTTCGCTGTCGGGATCCTGGGACCTATCTGACGAGATCAATCGGCAAGTCAAAGCCGCTGGTGGCGAGGCGGTGATCAACCTCAGAATCGCCGCAACCGATCACTGCGCGTTCCTGAACTCTGTTCTAATTTTCAATGCCCTGCCAATCTGGCCTGGGTGCGCGCCGCTCGAAGCATCTGGCGATATCGTCGTGCGGAGGTGACCAGCCGGGGCCTGGCCCCAGACCTGCTCGGTATGAGCCTTGCTATCAGGCGGGGTGCTCCGACTGTCTTCATAGCATTCTCCTCAAAGGAACTATCGGAGCGCTTCAGTGCGAGCGGACTTCGCCGCAATTCAACCTGGGTGGGGGATCTACCTCGATCCTCGGCGCCGCGGATGAGCTGCACGGGGATCGACAGGTGGGCCGCCGCCTTTCACCGGGCTGACCTCGTCCACCACGAAATGCCCCTGCGTCTCCGCGAGCGCCAAGGCATCGCGAATGACGCCCATCAGACGCACCTTTTTCGGCTATGCGCCGATAACCCTAGCTGCCATGATTCGACGCCGGATGCCCATCGTTCTGCCACCCTTCGAAGACCGTCTACACAAAGCCGTCGCCCACTACTGGCGCACGCTCGTTGCCCAGTCGAGCAAGCAGAAGCCAGGCATGGACCATGGCCGCCGCTCGGCAGTCACCGGCGGCAAGCAGATGGACGGGTTCTGCGAGCTGGTGGACTGGGTCCTACGAGAAAACGGCCTTGGCGAGGCCAGCAATTACGTCCGCTCCGACCGCGAGCTCCCCGGTTTCTTCCGGCCAACCAAGGAGTGGGACATGCTGGTGGTGCATGAAGGCCGGACCGTTGCCGCCATCGAATTCACCTCGCAACGGGTGCCGCCGCTCGCCACCGACACCAGCACGCGCATCGAGGAGACCATCGGGATGGCAGAAGGCATGTGGACCGCGTTTCGCCAAGAAGCCAATGGCCGAAGCCGCCCGCGCCCATGGCTCGGCTGGGTGATGCTGGTCGAAGACGGCTCTGACTCGGGTTCCTATGGTCGGCGCTACGAACAGATCCTGCACAAGTTCGCGCACGAGAGGCTCATCGATGCGGCGGCGCTCATCGCCTCGCCGGGAAAATGCGGATCACGGGACACGTTCATCAAGCCTGCCGAAGACCTGAGCATGAAGTGGTTCCTGTCCAATCTCGTCGGCTGGGTTGGGGGATACCTAGCGGAGGTCAAGTTACGGCCGATCAGCCCAGTAATGGGACTCGTCATTGCCTCGGGATGTGGCCTCCTTTCCGCTGTTGACCGATAGCCCGGAATTGGGGATGTAGTAGACGCATGAGGCGCGGTGCCATCGAATGGACGTTCATCGGCTGGAACGAGATGCGGGCTTGAACCTCGCACGCTAGGGCCACTAAGCTACCGAACCTGGGTCCCCTCTGGCCGACACGACCCACGGTCGTCCGCATACTGGGGGCCAAAATGCCGGCGGTTGAAAAAGTTGGGGGCTAAAATTCAAGCAAGGTTTCCCCAGCTTGAACCCCGGTGACGCGAGCGCTTCAGTCAACTCGTTCAGTTCTGTTCCCAGCTCCCTTCACCAGGCACCTCAACGTGCGCACGCTCGGCAAGCTGTCTGCCGAGATTGCGACACCGTGACCACGCCGACGAGCCCGCTATGCAGAGCGCGGCCCCTATCTCTACCCACCCATGATCGGCCATGCGCATAGACAAAAGCGCCCGGTCATCCTCGGGCAGCTCGGCCAACCAGGCTTGCAAATCGATGGCACTCACGATTCGCCTGACCGGGTTATTGGCCATTGCCTCTGCCAACCCGAGCGTGTCGACCTCGCCACGGTCTTCGACAATCTTGTCCAGCCGAAGCACCTCGACCTTGCCCTCGATGTAGTTGCGTACGTCCATCACGCAGAACTTCCTGGCCCGGCCGTCGCACCCGACAACGGTGCGGCCCAAGTCCTCGGCACGCAACCGAGCGAAGTGAACGAGCAAGGCATCGTCGAGAATGCGGCCTTGGAGCGCGTGTCGGCGATAGTTTTCGTAGGCGAGAGCCAAGCCTTCCTGCGACCTGTCCTCGGCGGT
>OCTA010004352.1_pt1 | contig 12431 bp, 16 predicted proteins | sample 1538991 | NCBI WGS metagenome assembly OCTA01 (sample SAMEA3539302, study PRJEB22396) | soil metagenome | biome: tundra; feature: field; material: soil | place: USA | collected 2010-05 | depth 0.15 m
AGGGATTTCTGGCGCAGATACGGGATGAGTTGGTCGAGTTCCGGTATCTGCCGCTCGCGGTGCGAAAGAAGGAGATACCGAAGGACGGGGGAAAAGTCCGCGTGCTTTCGATTCCGGCGATACGCGACCGCGTGGTCCAGGGGGCATTGAAGCTCATTCTGGAACCGATCTTCGAGGCTGACTTTCAACCGGGGTCGTATGGCTACCGGCCACAACGGACGGCTCAGCAGGCGGTATTGCGCGTGGAGGAAGCGATCATGCGGGGGAAGAAGCGGATCATCGATCTCGATCTCAAGGCCTACTTCGATAGCGTTCAGCACTCTGAGCTTCTATCGAAAGTAGCGCTGCGAGTGCAAGACGCGGATGTACTGCGGCTTCTCAAGTTGATTCTGAAATCCACGGGCAAACAGGGTGTTCCGCAAGGCGGGGTGATTTCACCCGTTCTCAGCAACCTCTATCTCAATGAGGTAGACCGGATGCTGGAGAAGGCGATTGAAACCACGCGGCGCGGGCCATACACGCAGATCGAGTACGCTCGATATGCCGACGATATGGTGATTCTGATCGATTCCCATCCGCGCAATGAGTGGCTGTTGAGTGCGATAGACAAACGGCTGCGGCAAGAGTTGGCGAAACTGCGCGTAGAGATCAACGAAGAGAAGAGCCGGGTGGTCGATTTGAGGAAGGACGAGAGCTTCGCATTTCTTGGCTTCGAGTACCGCTATCTTCCCGGACGTACCGGGAAGTTGCGGTTGCAAGTGACTCCGAAGCAGAAGAAGCGCGTGGCTCTGTTTGCCAAGCTAAAGGAGGTGTTCCGGAGGAACATAAGTCAGCCGGTGCAGGGCGTGATCGCAGAGATCAATCCCATCCTTCGCGGCTGGGCGAACTACTTTCGGATCGGCAATTCGAGCCGCTGTTTTTCGATGGTCAAACGCTGGGTGGAGCGGAAGATTCGGCGGCACATGATGAGTGCCCGGCAGCGTGCGGGGATGGGCTGGAAGCGGTGGAGTACGCAGTGGATACACGGCACGCTCGGAGTCTTCAACGACTACCGTCTGAGGCGGCCGCTACTGTGGAAAGCTGTTCCGGTTTCATAGGCCGTTTAACCTTCGATGCGAAGACAACAGGAGAGCGGAGTGCGGGAGATCCGCACGCTCCGTTCGATGCGGCGGGGATTGGAAACCAGATTCACGGCCCGGCTAGTGAGGCACTCCCAGAGGAAACGGGGAGCAACAGATAGGTCGGACCTACGGTATCGCGGCGCCAGTCCTCGACCCTACCAGAATGGGAGCTGCACAGTAACCTTCGGTTACTGTGGCAGGTGGCCGGGTGCCCCATCCTTCGCTTTTTTCTGGCGAAGGGTGGGAAACCGTCCCCGTTCGTTCTCAGAGCCGAAAGCCTGCGCTGAGCGAGGTCGAAGGGGCGCTGCCCCGCCGCAGGCGCCAGGTGGCTTAGGCGGAGGTCAACTGGCTGAAGATTTCGGGAAGATTGACATACAAGGGTGTCCCCTTGACTTCGAGACGCGAGGCTTCGACCCATTCCGTTCCTGAGCATACGCGCCCGGTGCGCGTCTTGGGATCGATAATCCAGACCGTCTCCACGCCCATCTCGCGATAGTCCTGTGCGCGCTCTTGCGTGTCAGAGTAGCTATCGTCGGGAGAGAGAATTTCGATCACCAGCAGCGGCGGATCGGTCAGCACGTCCGGCTGAGCTCCGGCTGTCAGTACAACAAGATCCGGCACACGGACTCGGTTCGCCGAGACTCGAACTCGCTGTTCCGTGCTGCCTGTGATTCCCCACTGTTTCTCGTGTGTGCCAAACCAAAGCGCCAGCAGCCACTGCAGCCGTGCATGCTCCCACTTGCCCACGTTGCGCTCCCTGATCTCTCCATCAACATACTCACGGTCCGGCCGGTAGCTGACGCCGAGATATTCATTCAACGGGATGTGCAAAGCCGTTGCCATACTGAGGAATATAGCATGATTCCATGCGGGAATAAGCCGGGAGCGGTTCTCCCATCGTTGCGCCGTGTACCCATCCTTCGCTTTTTTCTAGCGAAGGGTGGGAAGCAATGCCGTTCGTTCTCCGAGCCGAAGGTCGCCGGCCGCACCGCAGGTGCCCGAAGGCGTCAGCCCCACCGCAGGTGGTGGTCAGGCCGACAGCTTGTTCAGCAGGTCGATCTTCACAACCCCGTCGGGAAAGACGGCGCGAATCTATAGCGCCCCGCCCATTGCTTCGACGTAGCTGCGCATGGTGCTGAGGTACATGTCGGTGCGCTTTTCCAGCTTGGAGATGTTGCCCTGGTCCCTCTCCAGCACTTCGGCCAGACGGGTTTGCGTCATCTGGCGGGCGTTGCGGATGTATTGACACTGTAAACTATATAGTCTACACTACGGGGATGATCGGCGAGTTCAGACACAAGGGGCTTGAGGAGATTTACCTCACCGGCAAGACCCGCCGGATTGGCCCCGATCATATCAGGAAGTGCATTCGCATTTTGCAATTGCTGGAAGTGGCAAGCCAGCCCGAGGAACTGAACATCGCGGGCTTTTACTTCCACAGCCTGCAAGGCAAACCGAAACGATGGTCCGTGCGGGTGACCGGGAATTACCGGATCACCTTAGGCTGGTCTGGCGAAACGGCCTCGGATGTAGATTTTGAGGACTACCACTAGTTGCACGCGACGCAGTTGTTCGTTGTGCAAAGACGATTGTCAGCCGGCTGCGATTGGCTGCGGACTAGGTGAATATCGGGCTTTCAACCCACGCTCAGGGAGGACGCTATGGAGAGAAAAAGTGGACTGCCACCCGTTCATCCGGGTGAGATTCTCAAGGAAGACATTCTGCCGTCTGCTGGCCTGTCCGTAACGGCAGCAGCGAAGGCTCTCGGCATCTCCCGCCAGATGCTTCACGACATCCTGTCGGAGCGCAGACCCCTTTCCGCCGCCATGTGCCTGAAGGTCTCTCGCCTTCTGGGTAGCTCACCGGAAGTGTGGATGCGATTGCAGGCAGCTTACGACCTGAAGATGGCTGAACAAGACAAAACGGTCATGAAACGCGTCGCGCTGATCACGCCTCTCGATCGAGTCGAAGAAGTCAGAGCCTAAGCCCCTGGCCGGGACCCCGTTTTCCGTTTTTTCTACCGGATCAAGACGCGCCGCTCAGGCCGACAGCTTGTTCAGCAGATCGATCTTCACATCCCCATCCGGAAACACGGCGCGAATCTCCAGCGTCCCGCCCATCGCTTCCACGTAGCTGCGCAGGGTGCTGAGGTACATGTCGGTGCGCTTCTCCAGCTTGGAGATGTTGCCCTGATCCATCTCCAGCACCTGGGCCAGACGGGTTTGCGTCATCTGGCGGGTGGCCCACATCTCGAATCTGAGATATGGGAGACCACGAACCTCAAATCGCTAAGCCGAAGGCCGCTGGCCGCACCGCAGGTGCTTGCAGATAATTTCCCTCCCGGCGCGCACACTGGAAATGGGCGGCGATCAGCGGTGCGGGGTTTTCTGTTCCCTTTTCCCTTTTCCCTGTTCCCTGAAAGGGCACCCCCCACCCCCCCCCTTTATATTTTCAGAACCTTGCAGATTATTTAACATTCCTGAAATCAATGCTTTCCGGAAATAAGACGGGCAGAAAATACTGCATTATGGTAAATCGAGGCCGTGAAACAGTGAATTTCATCGGATTTCAGGGTCTATTTCGCCGTTTTCCAGGCAAAATAGCCCCGAAAAAGCCGTACTTTTCGTACTTCCCGCGCACCTTTCGCAAGAGCCGGAAACCGCGACTCTCCATTCCCCGAGCCGACCGCGGCTGCTAAATCGCAGGTGCCAGATAAAATTGTCTTAGCGGCGTCGTTTGCCCGTGGAGGAGTTGCCGGATTTCCTTGGCCCAAGGGGGAGCATCCAATTGACGAAGACTGAAAAGCAACCGCATTCCCATAAGGATGTTCTGCCGGAATCGGGCCGCCCGCGCATCGGCATACTGGCCATCCAGGGCAACTTTGCCAGCCATGCCAGCGCCCTGACCGAATCCGGAGCAGACCCCGTCGAGATCCGCAAGCCAGACCAACTCGCGGGCCTCGATGGCCTGATCCTGCCCGGCGGCGAATCGACCACGATCCTCAAATTCCTGGAAAAACACGGTTTCTTTGAGGCTTTGCAGGAGTTTTGTGGAAGCCATCCGGTCTTTGGCACCTGTGCCGGCGCCATCTTGCTGGCGCGCGAGGTGCTGAACCCGCCACAACGCAGTCTTGGGCTGCTCGATGCAATCGTCGAGCGCAACGCCTATGGCCGCCAGATCGACTCGACCATCTTGACGGCGGAGACCGCGTTGCCCGGCGGCCCGCTGGAGATGGTCTTCATTCGCGCCCCTCGCATCGTCGCGACCGGCCCCGGCGTCGAGCTGCTGGCCCTCCGCGATGGCTCCCCTGTGCTGGTTCGTCAGGGCAGGATCATGGCGGCCACTTTTCATCCCGAACTCTCGATCGACCGGCGGGTCCACCGGCTCTTTGTCCAGATTGTGACCGCAGCAGCCTCAAAATAAGCGATTCCAGATAGAACAATGCGCTCGTCCCACGACCGGATGGAGCGTTCCACGCAATCTGGCCTCGTATGATCGCCCCGCACGATTGCGGCCATCCCTTCCGAATCTGGGTGCGTCCAAACCCAAGTGAGTGTAATCTCATCCTCACAGAGGCGCCCCATGCCCGCGACCTTTACGCGCACCCCTACGGAGACGGAACGGAAAGAGCCGGGAATCGGCGGCAAACCGCCCGTGGACCGGCGGCCGACCGGCGGCGGTAGCGGCGGAGGGGACGACGAGTGGAAAGATCAGGGCCGCGGCCCGCGCGAACTCCTTCACCGCATCCGGCTCTTCCTGTTTTCCGCCCTTGCGGGAGACATGCTCTTCTTTGCCGCGCTTGTCCTGTTCTTCTTCGCGCGCCAGGCGAGTTTGCAGATGGACCCTCGTACCCACGAGTTCACCCGCGACTGGCATCCTGTGCTATTGCCGCCCATCCTCTACCTGAGTACCGCCGTGCTCCTCGTCAGCAGCCTGACCATGGAACTGGCCCGGCAAAACATCTTCCGCGAGATCGACGTGCTGGAGGAGTGGCTGGGACTGGGCCGACCGGCGCTCCGCCGCACCCTGCCCTGGGTGGGCGCCACGCTCCTCTTCGGCGCCCTGTTCCTCTCCGGGCAGGGATTGGCCTGGAGGCAGTTGACGGCAGCGGGCTTTGCTTTCAATCGAGGGTCGACGCCGGCAAGCTACTTCTTCTATGTCATCACCGGCCTTCATGCCGCCCATTTAGTGCTTGGCGTACTGGCCCTGATCCTGTGCCTGAGCGTCCTCGGCCGGCTCAAGCGCGTCGAATACCGCCAGATCGCCATCGACCTAACCGCATGGTTCTGGCACACCATGGTCCTGACCTGGCTGCTGTTGTTCGCGGTGCTGGTCTTTGGGCAGTAGGTAGAAAGCAAGGCGCCATCGAGTCCAACTGTGAAACGCCCTTGGACCAGGGTTATCCCGTATGAAGATGCAGCAACGCACGGCAGCGCTCGCCAAAGCCGGGCACTTCAGGGCACTCGAAATAGACCTGGCGGTTGAGCGCCATGAGCAACTGCACGGCCTCCAACTGCTCATCATGTGCGGAAAACGATCCGCCCCGATGAACAAACTCGTCGGTGAGGTATTCGATCGCGTGGCCCAGAATCTCAAGGGCGTGCCCTGCCTGGGGGGTAATGTGGCGGCGCTTGGAGCGTAGGCGGACTGCGGAGGAGGCGGTCGGCGCGGAAGCCGGAAGCGGGAAACCGGTTGTCGTGGAAGCTGCCATGCTGTTTATCCTCACTCTCTTCTTCGGCACCGCTGGAATTCTTTTCAGATGACGAAGGTAACGTTTCCCGTAACCGAACAGTGGATTATGGCGTGCCGCTCTGGGAATTCTAGTGACACCGCTCACAGTTGATGGATCTCCTGGTTACTGAGCCGCGACCCCGGCTATACCGGCTTCCCAGGGGCACGGGCATGGAGAAGAGCGTGCCGCGGTCCGCCGAACAGGGAGAGGCTCTGAATATCCAAATGAGTGACCGGCGAATCCGGGCGCCGCACATTCGGGCTTGCGACTTCCGCCGCTGAACCCGTACCACAGGGGTTTTGCCCCTCGGCAATCGCTTTTTTCGCCTGCGAAAGGCGCGGAGGCGTGCGCCTTCGCAAAGTCGATCTGGATCTTGAAGACTTGGGCCAGGACTTGGATAGAGCTACTCACAATACAACGAAATCATCTGCAATCGGCCGCTTGTCGAGCGCTGCGGAGTCGATTCTCTTTTCTCACCCGCTGCCAACCGGCCCTCGGCGACCCTAGGCTACTGGGGTCTGCCTTGACGGGATGCGGCTGAAAACCTAAGCTCAAACCAGCATCCCTTTGCATCGGAGCCGTTGGCGGCACGGGGAACGGGTGCAATTTTAATGGACTTTTTCCGGACTGGGCGGCGATGATCCCTTACTACTGGCAGTATCTCCCGCTGTTGATGCAGATTCTTGCCGCGCTCCTGCTTGGCCTGGGGATGGTTGTGGCCTCCTGGTTCGTTGGGCGGCATCGCAACTCGGTCGCCAAGCTGGCCCCTTACGAGTGCGGAATCGTGGCCGAAGGCGATGCCCGAGGGCGCTTCAGCGTGCGCTTTTATCTGGTGGCCGTGCTGTTCATCCTCTTCGACGTGGAAGCGGTTTTCATCATGCCCTGGGCGGTGGTCTATCGCAAACTGCCTGAGATCACCGGCTCCAGGCTCTTCGGATTCTGGGAGATGCTGGTCTACCTGGGCTTTGTGGGCGTGGGACTCTACTACATCGTGCGCAAGGGCATCCTCAACTGGAGCCAGGACAAGGCGGACCTCTAGCATGAGCGAGTCTAAAGCGAGCGAATCCAAGATGACCGAGTCCCTCAAAGACACATTCATCGGCAGGTCGGCTGTGCTGGCGGGGCTTCCCGACCACCCTGCCGTGAAAGCCGTCCTTGCCTGGAAACCGGCGGCGTTGACCGATGCAAAATTCGAGTACAACGAGTTGACGTTGACCATCGTGGCCGAAGAGATTCGCACCGCAGCCGCAACGGTGCAAGCGGCCGGCTACAACTTTTTCGAGGACATGACCGCGGTCGACTGGTTCCCTTCCGCGCCACGCTTCCAGTTGAGCTACCACATTCTGTCGCACTCCTATAAAGAGCGCATCCGGCTGCGGGTGCTGCTAGAGGGCGAAGCTCCATCGGTCGAGTCCATCACGCCCGTCTGGCCCGCGGCCAACTTCTACGAGCGCGAAGTTTTCGATCTCTTCGGCATACGCTTTGAAGAGCATCCTAACCTGCGCCGCATCATGATGCCCGACGACTGGCAGGGGCATCCCTTGCGCAAGGACTATCCGGTGGAGGGGTACCGCTGATGACCGAGCTTGCAGGCATGCCCGTCCTTGAAGCGGCACAGGGCGCAAAAGACCAGCACATGGTCATCAACATGGGGCCGCAGCATCCCGCTACGCATGGCGTTCTGCGCCTGGTGCTGGAGATTGACGGCGAGATTATTGTCCGCATCTACCCGGAGGTCGGTTACCTGCACACCGGCATCGAGAAGACCTGCGAGGCCAAGTTTTACCAGCAGGTCATCCCGCTCACCGACCGTGTCAACTATCTGGACCCGCTGTCCAACAACCTGTGTTATTGCCTGGCCGTCGAGAAGCTGCTCGGGCTTCAGGCTCCGGAGAAGGCCGAGTGGATCCGTGTGCTGCTGGCTGAGTTGAGCCGCCTCAATTCGCACCTTATCTGGCTGGGTACCCACGCCATGGACATTGGCGCACTCACCGTCTTTCTCTACACCTTCCGCGAACGCGAAGACATTCTGAGACTCTTCGAGGCTGTGGCCGGCCAGCGCATGATGACCAGCTACTTCCGCATAGGCGGTCTCGCGATGGAGCCGCCGCTGGACTTCTTCGACCGCGTACAGGCATTCATCCGCACCTTCCCGGAAAAGATCGACGAGTATTCCAATCTCTTGACCGGCAATCCCATCTTCAGGAACCGGTTGAAGGGCGTTGGCATTCTCTCCGCCGCGGATGCCATTGCGCTGGGCGTCACCGGCCCCCCGCTGCGCGCCTCGGGCGTGGACTTCGACCTGCGCCGCGACATGCCCTACTCCGGCTATGAGAAGTTCCAGTTCAAGGTGCCGGTCTCGACGGACTGCGATTGCTGGGCGCGCTACCTGGTCCGGCTTGAGGAAATGCGCGAGAGTGTGAAGATCATTCAGCAGGCGCTGGACGGCATGCCGGAGGGGCCCATCAAGGCCGACGCGCCCAAGATCGTGCTGCCCGATCGCGAAAAGATGAAGACCCAGATGGAAGCGCTGATCCATCACTTCAAAATTGTCACCGAAGGCTTTGCGGTACCCGCCGGCGAGGTGTATCAGGGCATTGAAGCGGGCCACGGGCAGACCGGCTACTATGTGGTTTCAGACGGCACAGCCAAGCCCTATCGGGTCCATATGCGCTATCCGTCGTTCGCCACCTTGCAGGCGCTTGAAACGATGTGCAAAGGGCGGATGCTAGCCGACCTGGTCGCGGTCATCGGGTCCATCGACATTGTGCTGGGGGAGATTGACCGCTAGCAGGTAGTAGGAGCTCTGCTCGCGGTGCATGCGTTTTGAAAGAGCACGACTTTAGTCGTGCCGTAAGCGCAACAAAATGAAAGTGGGCTTTAGCCCCGGAGGGAATGCGGGTTGGGACAGACAGAACTCATCGTCAGCTGCCCCACCGCAGACAATGCTCAGTTGTACGTAGAGCTGTGGGTCTCCCTCGCTTCCCTGCTCCGCAGCTATACCGCGGTCCATGGGCTGAACGGCAAGCGGCAGGCGACGGTCGAGCTGGGTGCAGAACGGATTCTGGTGCGCTGCGGCGAGAGCTGGCTTGCTTTACAGCGCGACAGCGCAAAAGTAAACTGGCAGCGCGAGGATGGAAGAACAGGAATGCTGGAATTTACTGAGGCCGGACAATTGTGCGGCGACTCTGACGAAGAAGAGATGGATATGGCGGCCGAACGCTGGGCACGGGAGTTGATGCAATGAGTCTTGAGACCATGACCCTCTTTTCGCCCCAACTCGCGGCGCGGTTCGACGCGCTGGTGCTGAAGTATCCGCTCCGCCGCTCAGCGCTGATTCCCATGCTGCTCTACGCGCAAGACGAGATTGGCTACCTCTCCGACGCGGTCATCGCCGAAGTAGCCGAGCGCATCGGCATCACCGAACTTGACGTGCGCAACGTGGCCACCTACTACTCCATGCTGCGCTTCAAGCCGGTGGGCAAGTACAACGTGCAGGTCTGCACCAACATCAGTTGCATGTTGCGCGGAGCCTACGAACTCTACGAGCGCTTCCAGGAGGAGTTGGGCATTGGGCACAAGGGTGTGACAGCCGACGGTGTCTTTTCCCTCGAAGAGGTCGAGTGCATCGGCGCCTGCTGCTGGGCGCCGGCCATCCAGGTAAACTACGACTTCCACGACGAGTTGACGCCCGAGCAGGTGCCCGGCATTCTAGCGGGCTATCGGGGCAAGGCCGGGGTCCCCAGCGACGGGTCCTTGTCGCTGGGGTGGAAGGCTCAAAGCGAAGGGAAGGTTCCTCATGCCTAGGCTGGTCTCCCATCCCGATGAGGTAAAGATCGTGACCCGGCGCTTTGGCCAGGGAGCGGCAAACATCGATCGCTACCTCGAACTCGGCGGCTACGCATCCGCGAAGAAGTGCCTTGAGCAGGGTCCAGAGTGGATCATCAATGAGATGAAGGCCAGCAACCTGCGCGGCCGCGGCGGCGCGGGATTCCCAGCGGGCATGAAGTGGTCGTTCGTCCCCAAGCAATCGGATAAACCCAAGTATGTTCTAGTCAACGGCGACGAAAGCGAGCCGGGAACCTGCAAGGATCACCTGATCTTTCTGCACGATCCTCACGCCGTCATTGAAGGAACCATCATCGCCGGCCTCGCCATCGGGGCCAAGGTGGGCTTCATCTATCTGCGTGGCGAATACCGCTATCTTCTCGAAATCATGGAGAAGGCCGTCGCCGATGCTTACGCCAAGGGCTTTCTCGGCGCCCACATCTTCGGCTCCGAGACAGAATTCCAGGTCATCACCCAGACTGGCGCTGGCGCCTATGAAGTGGGCGAGGAGTCGGCGCTGATGGAGTCGCTTGAAGGCAAGCGCGGTGTGCCCCGCATCAAGCCGCCGTTCCCGGCCGTCGTCGGCCTCTATGGCGGGCCGACTGTCATCAACAATGCCGAAACCATCGCCACAGTTTCCCATGTAATCGCCATGGGCGCGGCGGACTACGCGGCCGTAGGTTCACCGCGCAACGGCGGAACGCGCCTCTTCTGCATTAGCGGCCACGTCGAGCGGCCCGGCGTCTACGAGCTGCCCATGGGCTACAGCCTCAAGAAGATGATCTACGAAGTGGCAGGCGGCATCCGCGGCGGGCGCAAGTTGAAGGCCGTTGTCCCCGGCGGCTCCTCGACCCCGGTGCTGCTGCCTGAAGAGATCGACATTGGTATGGACTTCGATCAGGTGGGCAAAGCCGGGTCGATGCTCGGGTCGGGCGGTGTGGTGGTGCTCGACGACCAGACCTGCATCGTCGAGTTTGCCCTGCGAACCATCAGTTTTTATCAGCACGAGAGCTGCGGCTGGTGCATTCCCTGCCGTGAGGGCACGGACTGGCTGAAGAAGTCGCTGACTCGCTTCCACGCCGGATTTGGCACGGCGAAGGACATCGACAACATTCAATACCTGGCCGAAAACATGATGGGCCGGACGTTCTGCCCACTAGGCGACGCGGCGGCCATGCCGACGCTGGGTTTTGTGAAGAAGTTTCGCAAGGAGTTTGAGGATCATTTGAACGGGAAGCCCTGCCCGTTTGCTAAGCATGTAGAACTGGCCGTTGTGTAGCAACGAATAGGGGCTGGGAGGAATCGGACATATGAAACGCCCGTTTTGGAATAGCTCGTTGTTCCAGTCATTGTGTTTTGGTGGCGTGGCGTATGTCCTGATATACGCGTCCACGAAGGGTGTCATATCGTTAACGAACTACGTTTTGGATTTGCTTTGCTTGTTGCTTGCTTTTTAATTGTGATCTTGTATCGGCGTTTTGTTCTCCAATCCGGAAAGACTCAAAAGGTACCTTTAAGTGGAGGGTCCCCAGCCGGTCTGAATCGGGCGATCCGAAAGCTGCAGGTTGCCGTCGTAGTGCTGCCGGTATTACTTATCGTTGGACTTTTGCAAACCAGAGGTGCGCCCTTAGCGCCGCGACTCGTGGGAGCCGCGATCAATCTGAGCATCACGTTTTACCTGATTACTCTCATCCGCCGACCAAAGACGAAATTCTAAGGTCACGAAAGATTCAGTGAAATCGCAAGAGCTTGTACGCATACTTGAAGCCGACGGCTGGTACAGCACAGGACAGACGGGAAGCCATAGGCATTTCCGTCATCCTGCAAAGCCTGGATTGTTGGTTGTTCCAATGCATGCTGGAAAGGAAATCGGGAAGGGGCTGCTTCACAGTATCCTCAAGAAGGCAGGATTGAAATGACACGAGAATATCTGGTGGTCTACGAAAAGGGTGCGAATAACTGGAGCGCATTTTCTCCAGACCTGCCCGGATGCGGGTCGCTTGGTGATGCCCTGGATGATACACGCGCAAATATGCGCGAAGCGGTGGAACTCTACCTGATTGAAACCGCGAAAGCTGGAGAACCTATCCCGAATGCTTCGGCCACAACCGTCAATTTCGACGAATTCGACCCCGACCACGAGACAAAAGAGTATTTCGTGGAGTGGCTTCCGGTATCGCTTCCTCATTCTCTTTCAATCACAGAAACGACACAGGCTGCATAGGACACGAATGGCAGACGTAACCTTCATAGTCGATGGAAAGAACCTAACGGCTCCCGCGGGGACGCTGCTGATTGACGCGTGCCGCAAGGCGGGCATCGAGATTCCCGCGTTCTGCTACTACCCAGGGTTGTGCTTGCAGGCGGCCTGCCGCATGTGCGTGGTGCGCCAGGAGAAAGTCCCCAAGCTGCAAACGGCCTGCACCACCACCGTCGCCGAGGGTCAGGTCTTCATCACCGAGTCCGACGAAATTGCCCAGGCGCGCAAGGCCACCATTGAGCTGCTCCTCGGCAATCACCCGCTCGACTGCCCGGTCTGCGATGCCGGCGGCGAATGCGAACTGCAGGACATGACCTTCAAGTACGGCGCGGGCGAGAGCCTCTACGCCGAGGCCAAACAGCACCGCGAAGAACAGCAGTGGTCCCCTGCCGTCTACTACGACCGCCCGCGCTGCATCCTCTGCTATCGCTGCACCCGCATGTGCGGCGAGGGCATGGACGTGTGGGCGCTGGGCGTGCAGAACCGCGGC
>OCTA010004356.1_pt1 | contig 12421 bp, 13 predicted proteins | sample 1538991 | NCBI WGS metagenome assembly OCTA01 (sample SAMEA3539302, study PRJEB22396) | soil metagenome | biome: tundra; feature: field; material: soil | place: USA | collected 2010-05 | depth 0.15 m
ACGTCTCAGTGTGGGAAATCATCCAGATGGTCGTGCTGGCGGCGGTAGTGGTGCTCTGGCTCGTCGGCTTCGACATCATCTATGCGCTCCAGGATTATGAATTCGACCGCACGCACGGCCTGCACTCCCTGGTGGTCGCCTGGGGACCGAAGAACGCCCTGCAAGGCGCTTTCCTGGCGCACCTCGTGATGTGCGGACTCCTGCTCGCCTTTGGGCTGCTCTGCAAATTCCGCATCGCCTATCTCGTCGGCTGGCTGCTTATTGTGGGCTGCCTCGTGTTGGAGCATTGGATTGCCCGCCGCCGCAGCCTCAATTGGATCAACCTCGCCTTCTTCCGCCTCAACGCCGTCGTCAGTACTGTCTTCCTGGTCGTCGTCCTGGCCGAGGTCATCTTCCTGGGTGGCTTCCGCCTCCGTTAGCTACTGCGACGAGTTGAGGCACTTCGGCCCGCTGCCAGCCCCGTCCGGAGGCGTGAGCGACATAACAACGCCCTACCATGAACAAGGGATATATAAGGGATGTACAAGGGATACCCAAGGGATACCTAAGGGCTACCCAACGGAACAATACCGTCGCAACACCGGACCAACACCCACGCAATACTCTGGCACGTCGCTGTGGCCACCAGTGCTTCCACAACCGGCTCCGCTTCCCCTGCCGGACCCGGCTGCCACGCTGTCGGAGCGCACCGGCTCGCCCTTGAACGCAAGTAACGCGTCCGAAGGTAGGGCGTGCTGTCCCCAGCGCGCCGTCGGAGGTCGTCAAACCGTGCCCGTTCCGCACGCCGGTGCACGATTCCGGCGCGCTGGGGACAGCGCGCCCTACCAGCTCAGTCTTTGGTGCCCTGCTCCAGTTAAAACCAGCGCTACTCCCCAGAGTGGCGCTTGACGCGGCGGCGTCCTTGCAGTCAAGTTTGCCGATGGCTGCTTATGAAATTGAGTCCTAACCAATCTCTGGCTGGCGTATTGGAGCCAGTCTTCGCCATCCGCACGGACGAGGACCTTGGCATCGGCGATACGGACGGCGTGCGCCAGATGATCGACTGGTGCCACCGCCACCGGCTAAGCATCTTGCAAACACTGCCCATCAACGAGATCAGCGACGACAACAGCCCCTACAACGCCCTGAGTTCGCTGGCCATCGAACCGGCCACCATCGCCATATCGCCCCGCCACATTCCTGATCTGCCGCTGGCAAGATTCCAGGATCTGGCCCGACCGGAGTTGCTGGCTGAGTTGCGGGGCGGACCGGTCAATTATCCCGGGGTCAAGGCGCTCAAGCGCAAGCTGCTCGAGGCTGCCTTCGAGAACTTCCTCAAGCAGCACTACATACCGGAAACCGAGCGCGCCCTGCAATTCCGCTCGTTCCTGGTGGAGAACGGGGCTTGGCTGTCCGACTACTCCCTGTTCCGCGTGTTGATGGAGGAGAACGGCGACTTCCCCGCGTGGGACCGCTGGGCGCCCGAGCACCGCTCGCCGCGCACCGCCCGCAACTGGCTGCTGTCGCTGCCCGTGAAACGCCACGTTGAGCTGGTGCGGAAGCAGCTCTTCTTCATGTACGTGCAATGGCTGGCCTTCGGCCAATGGCAGGCGCTTAAGGCTTACGGCACGACGCAGAAGGTCTATCTGATGGGTGACATTCCCTTTGGCGTCGGGCGGTTCAGCGCGGACGTCTGGGCCAACCGCTCTATCTTCGACCTCGACTGGAGCGGCGGCGCGCCGCCTGAGAAGGTGTTCAAGGTTGATCCCTTCACCGAGAAATGGGGCCAAAACTGGGGCATCCCCAATTATCGCTGGGATGAGTTGAGGCGGCGCGACTTCGACTGGTGGCGCACCCGCGTTGGCAACATCCAGAAGGTGTTCCACCTCTATCGCATCGACCATGTGCTCGGCTTCTTCCGCATCTACTCGTTCCCGTGGACGCCGGACCGGAACGCGGAGTTCCTGCCCCTAACCGAGGCGCAAGCCGCTGCCAAGACCGGTGGCCGCTTGCCCGGCTTCAAGCAGTTCCCCGACGACACTCCCGAGCACAAGGCTACCAACCAGGCACAGGGCGAGGAAATCCTCCGTGTCGTGCTGGAGGCTTCCGGCGAGACCACCGTCGTGGCCGAGGACCTGGGTGTCGTGCCGGAGTATGTGCCGCCCACCTTGCTCAAGCTCAGCACCCCCGGCTTCCGCATCCCCACGCTCTTCCGCGACCCGGATGGCCGCTACTCTGATCCGAAGCAGTATCCGCGCCTCTCCCTCGTGCAACCCGCCACGCACGACCACCCGCCCCTCGCCGCCGCCTGGGCCGAGTGCTGGCACAACATCGACGCTGGCAAGGATGTGGAGACCAATCGCCGCGAGCTGCGTTTGATGATGGAGTTCTCCGGCCTAGAGAGTGCCGAGCCATCGCGCGAGTTCACTGACCAGTTGCACGAGGCGTTCACGCGGACGGTCCTGCAATCGCCGTCCTGGCTGGCCGTGTTCCAGATAACCGATGTGTTCGGGATGACCGCGCGCTTCAACACGCCCGGCTCGGTAGCGGCGACCAATTGGTCCTACCGCCTGCCGCACACCGTCAAAGAGCTCGACGAGGACCCGGTGCTGCTCCAGCAGACCGAGATGTTCTCCCGCCTCGCGCTCGAAAGCGGGCGCGTGAGCTAAGCTTTAGTGCGCGGAACAGCCGTAAGACTTCTCGCTCGCAACGGGAGGCGGCAGTTCCTGGAGCTTCGTGAGCTTGATGCGAAAATCCTCCGGCCCGCGTTCCAGGTACTCCCACGTAAAGGCGCTGGGGAACTCGGCCTCGAACTGGTAGCGCAGCGGTGCTGGATCATGGTCGTTCAGCAGCACGAAGTGATCGCCTACTGACAGTTCGCGCCAGGTCTTCAAGATGAGGCCGTGCTTGATGGAACAGGGGATGGGGCGCACATCCATGACCTTGTCTGCGCCGATAACCGAGGGGAGCTGTGTGTTCATTATTTGATTTGTATCTGTTTGTTGGTGACTGGTGACTGGTAAATGGGGGCGCGGTGATTACGTTCTGAGGCCCACGCGAGCGCGGCCATAATCGCTCATCATCATAGGGCTCCACGGCGGGTCCCAGACGATCTCGACCTCGGCCTCCTCAACCCCTTCGAGGCTGAGCAGGGCGTTCTTTACGCCCCAGGCGATGCTCTCATGCATCGGGCAGCCCTGCGTGGTCAGCGTCATCTGCACGTTGACCTTGCGGCCTTCAATCCGGGTGCCGTAAATCAAGCCAAGGTCCACGATGTTGCAGTCAATCTCCGGGTCCACGACCTGGCGCAGGGTTTCGAGAATGAGGGGTTCGTCCAGTTGCGGAGCATTCATAAAGTGGTTCCCATTGCGGGGCGGAAGTTGAGCGGTTTAACCTTGGGGTGAATGAGATGACTGAGCATTTTGATAACATTCACCGCCAGCGTGCCGAGGCTGAGCGCGAGCAGCGCGCAGCCGCACCTCGCCGCCACGGTATTGGCCAGAATGATTGCGATGACAGTGACGGCCATGCCCGCGATGTAGGCCCAGTAGCCCACTGCTTGCAGGCCCGGCGAATAGAGGTCCGCCAGCGATGGGACTTTGCTCAAGCCGATCTGGCGGCTGTAGCTACCATACCAGACCAGGAACGGGATGATCTTATAGAACATGCCTATGATGGCGAATGAGACGACGCCAACCAGCGCCACAAACCCATAGACATTTTCAAGCTGGCCGGTAAGCGTCGTAAGCGGCAACCCCGGCCATGACAACACCAGCGCGAGGATGGAGAGCGGCGCGAGCAGGCCGATTGCCGTCAGGAAAGCCTTCAGGCCCCAATCGAGTGTGCGGCGCTTGCGCGCGCGCAGAATCGCGATCATCTCGATGCCGTAGCACGCCAGGCCGGCAACCACAACCAGGGCAAAGGCGAACGCGAGGCGATTCCGGAGCAGGATGGTCACGAAGGAGCCGAGCAAGCCCGCATTTAACAGTGCCACGGAGGCGGCGGCGCGCCCCCGGCTTTGAATGTCGCTCAGCATGAACATCGGCACGAGTTTGTAGGAGATGCCCACGATCAGCATGATGAACACCCCCAAGGCCCCCAAGTGCGCGTGCGCGTGCATCGCGCCGATCTGGTCGAAGCGCGCCGTGAACGTTGCCACTGACTTCAGCCCATGCAGGAGCACGCCGAACGGGTTGCCGGGGGCGAGCGCCGACGTGGCCTCGTATGTGCATTTGCCCACCGCGATGGTCAGACCGGCGCAGACCGCCAGCGACAACCAACCCAATGCGGACGCCACGGCAATCGCAACCACATTCCATCGCGGCACACGTAGCAGTGTCCGGGCGATGTTATAGACAAACAGGCACACGCCGACCGTCAGCACCGCGCCGAAATGCCCGACCTGCTTCATGTTCCAGGTCCAGAACATCCAGACCATTCCGGTGAAGCCAACGAGGTGGAACACAAACTGCACGGCGGCGAGCTTCTCGCTGTAGAGCTTGGTTTCCAGTGCGACCGGCACGAGCTGATACATCGCCCCCATAACAATGGTGCAAATCCAGCCAAGCACGAACAGGTGCGTGGCCGCGATCACGTATTGGTTGTAGTGGTAAGTTGCCAGCATCTCTGGCCGCAGCAACAGAAAGGCGACCCCGATGAACAGCGCCACCACGCCGGTAATCATGAAGCGGAGCGGCAGGGTGACCGAGGGCGCATGCGGGTTGAACCCGGCTTGGCTCTGGGGCATCTTACTTGGGGTCACGGCTTTAGCGGCGGCGGACATGGGTGACAAATGTTCCATCCTTCTGCTCCTCACTCTCGCCCACGAAGCCCCGCTCCTCCAGTTGCGCGTAAAGGTGCATGGGTCGGCGGTCGGTGCGCGCGAGCAGTCGGGCGCCTTCCGGCAGAGTCGTCAGCGCTTCCAGAATCTTCACAAGTGGCTGCGGCGGCTCCAGTCCGCGGGCATCCACTTCAAGGACGGGAGGACCGCTGCACGAGCCAGGCTTCGAACCCTGCGGCGGTTGAGAGGGCGCCGGGGCGGCACTCGGACTAGCGGGGTCACGTGAACCGCGGGTAAACAACACCTCCCAATCGCCTGTGGCGGTGGGCTTGGACTCGTGAGAGAAACCCTTCTGGGCCAGCACTGCATACAAGGGCGCGGGCTCGAATGGCGCAATCAACAGAAGCTGCTCGCTGTCCTTCAAATGAGTGACCGCTCGCATGATCTTCCCAATGGGCTCCCGGCCATTTTGAATCTCTTCCCTGACGTCCAGCTTGACGGTTGTCGGCTTCATTGGTGACAGGTGTGTTCTAAGCCGCCTTGAAGAGCGTTAGCAGCATCGAGAACTGCTTGGTCGCCTTGGCCGCGTGCGGCAGGTTCGGCGGCATGTGAAGGAAATCGCCTGCTTTCAGGTTGTGCGGCTTGCCAGCCAGGGAGAACTCGCACTCGCCTGACAAGACCTCAACTAGTGCGTGCTGGGTGGAGGTGTGTTCAGTCAGTTCCTGTCCCTCCGAAAACCCGAATAGAACCACTCGCAACGTGGGCGTCCGCAGCAAGGTGCGGCTGACGATGCCGTTGGGCGCAAACTGTGTTTCCTGTGCCAGCGAGATGACTTTCCCGCTACTGGCATCCATTAATGGTTGCTCGCTCATGCCTGTAACCTACGCCAGGTCACCCATACGCGCCTTGATGCAAATCAAAGAATAGCTAACTTGTAAATCCCACACCTCTCGCTGGTCGGAGCAACTTTAGCCTTTGCCCCGTCGCGCATAAACCTTACCTTTGGACTGCATGAAACACTCGGGCAAGGCCAGGAAGGCAGCCTTCAAGCTGATTATAATATCACTGATCGTGCTGGTCGTGGTCTGGGCGCTAGGCGCTTTTACCGCGGCACTGGTCGCCATTATTACGGCCGTGGCCGTGGCAATCACCCCCGTGCTAATCGCGGTCTGGATCCTGTTCGCGCTATTCACGCTCTACTTCTTCCGGGACCCGAAGCCGCGGGTGCCGGCTGGCCCCAATCTCGTGGTGGCTCCCGCGCATGGCAAAGTGGATGTGATCGAGACTGTCACGGAGCCGCAGTTCATGGGCGGCGAATGCCAGCGGATTTCCATCTTTCTCTCGGTCATTGACGTGCACGTGCAGAATGCGCCGGTCAGCGGGAAGGTCGCCTCGTTCAAATACACCACCGGGCAGTTCCTCAATGCCCTCAAGGCCGAATCAGCCATTTACAACGAGAACGTGCTGCTCGGCTTCGAGGCGAGCGAGCCGCGCGGGCAGAAGGTCGGCGTGCGGCTGATCGCCGGGGTGATTGCGCGGCGCATCGTGCCTTTTGTCCAGCAGGGCGACGAAGTCGCCCGCGGCGATCGCATCAGCCTGATCCAGTTCGGCTCTCGGGCCGACGTGTACCTGCCACCCAACGCCAAGATCAAAGTGAAGATGGGCGACCATGTGGTCGGCGGCGAAACCGTGCTGGCGGTGTTTGAGTGATGTTTGGCCTAGCATGATCAATCCGGTTATGGAAACACCCCCAGCCAATCCCCCGCTCGACGACACGGGCGAGTCGAAGCTTAAGATATACTTCCTGCCGAACCTGCTGACGGCGGCCAACCTCTTCTGCGGGTTCGTGGCGCTGACGAAGATCGTCGAAGCCAATATCTCCGGCGGCGACTATCAGCAGATCAAAGTGGCGTTGGGGTTCATTTTGCTGGCGTGCATCTTCGATCTGTTCGACGGGCGCGTGGCACGCATGGGCGGTGTGGAGAGTCCGTTTGGGCGCGAGTTCGACTCACTGGCCGACCTGATCTCGTTCGGGGCGGCACCGGCATTCCTGGTGCATCGCGTGGTGCTTAAAGATGTTATGCCGATGCACCCGGAGTTCGGCTGGTTCATTGCCTCGATTTATCTGCTCTGCGGCGCGTTCCGGCTGGCGCGGTTCAACTGTCTGACGGCGATGCGCGCTGAGCACTCGAAGGAGTTCCTGGGCTTTCCGATTCCTTCGGCGGCGGGATTGGTGGCCTCGCTGACTTTATTCATGATCTGGTGGGACGAGAAGGACTTCGCCACCGGCTACTTGCGGTTCTGTCTGCCAGCGCTCCTGTTGTTCCTGTCGTGGATGATGGTGAGCAATGTGAAGTATCCGAGCTTCAAGACGCTGGATTTGCGAGCGACCCGGACCTTTACCAAGACGCTGGTGGCCATCCTGTTCCTGGGCAGCATCCTCATTTTCCGGGAGAAGATCCTGGTGTTCGTGCTGCCGGTGTTTTTCACGGCCTATCTGGTTTACGGGTTCATTCGGCCGCGCATCTCACGCAAGATGCGGCACGAGATTGAGGAAGAGGAGGAGGAAGAGGGACCAGCGGCGCCCGAATGACCGCGCATGCCCGCGCTGCCGCCAATGCTGGTTGCCGGCATAACAGGCCTGAGCTTCGGCCTGCTGCTCTCCATCCCGGTGGGGCCGATCAACCTGACAATCCTGAACGAGGGAGCGCGGCGCGGATTCAAATGGGCGGCGCTGATTGGCCTGGGCGCGACAACCATGGAAGTCATCTACTGCTTTATCGCCTTCACCAGTTTTGCCTCCTTCTTCACTCAGGGCTACGTGAAGCCGGCGATGGAGCTGTTCAGCTTCGTCTTCATGCTATTCATCGGGATCAAGTTCCTGCTTGCCAAGTCGGTGCAGGTGCGCCCGTTGCACCTGGGTGCGGCAGCGGAGAGGATCGAGTTGCGGCTCGAAGAACGGCTGCATCCGCGTTCAGCGTTCATGACCGGGCTGGTGCGGGTGATGGGCAACGTGGGGGTGCTGGTGTTCTGGGTTTTCCTGGCGCTCTACTTCGTCTCTCACGAATGGGTGACGCCGGACTGGCCGGGCAAGCTCGCCTGTGTGGCGGGCGTCGCGGTGGGCACGGGCGGATGGTTTACCGGGCTGAGCTGGGCGGTTTCACTCGGCCATGGCAAACTCAGCGAGAAGACGCTGCTGCGGATGGAACACTACTCTGGCGCATTTCTCCTGATCGTGGCGTTCGTTCACGGCGGCATCGTCCTTTGGCAGATGCGCCGTAAGGGCTGATCAGATCTTCACCTTGAACTCCTCGCCCTTCTTGAGCGAGGCGGCGAACGCAGCTAGCAGTTCCGGAATCAGCTCCAGGTCCTTCAAGCTCACGACCTCCACCGGCGAGTGCATGTAGCGGTTGGGCAGGCTGATCAAGGCGCTGGCGATGCCGCCGCGCGTCCAGAAGATAGCATCCGTGTCCGTGCCGCTGGAAGAGGACATGGCCTCGTGCTGCAAAGGGATCTTCCGGGCTTTGGCCACCGCCTCGATGCGCGCGACGACTTCCGGGTGGTTGCAGCCGCCGTGAGTAACTGTCGGCCCCTTGCCCACTCTGGTGTCGCCGTGCTGCGCTTTGCTCACGGTCGGGTAGTCGGTCGCATGAGTTACGTCCACGACGAGCGCCACGTCGGGTTTGAGCGAATAAGCAATCTGGCGCGCGCCGAGCAGCCCGACTTCCTCCTGCACATTGGACACGGCGCAGACTTCGGCCTGCAACTTGGCCTTGGATTCCTTGAGCAGCCGCAGCGTTTCGGCCACGGCAAAGGTGCCGATGCGATTGTCGAACGCGCGCGCGACCGCCAAACCGTTGCGCAGCAGATCAAATTCGTCGGCCAGTGTAATCGGGTCGCCAGTCCGGACGAGCTTCTCAGCTTCCTTGCGGCTGCTGACGCCGATGTCGATGAACAGATCGTGTATCTTCGGCACCTTGGCTTCCTTTTCATCCTTCATCAGGTGCGGGGCGACGTTGCCGACGACGCCTTTGACCGGGCCGTTACGCGCATGAATGACCACGCGCTGGGCTTTGGTGATGGCCGCGTCCACGCCGCCCATCTTACGCACGTAGATGAAGCCTTCGTCGTTGATATAATTGACGGCCATGGCGATTTCGTCTGCGTGGGCGGCGAGCATGAGCCGCGGGGAACCCCCTTTATTAAGCACCGCGACGCAGTTGCCGTAGGCGTCGGAGAACGTTTCATCGGCGAATGGTCCCGCATAATCGAGCCAGGCCCGCTGGCCGCGGGCTTCGTGGCCGACGGGGCTGGGCGTATTGACCAGTGTTTTGAGGAAAGTCAGTGATTGTTCACGCATGGGAGCATTTAAGCGACCGCCAGCGGGATTTGGAAGGCAAAACCTCAGTCAGAGCCTCCCGGCATCGGCCCTTGTGCTCTCCCATATCCACACTGCCGGCGGCGCGGTTCGGGCGTGACAGCGTCGGATCCGGGCATTATATGTGAGGCACTATCATGCTCTGGCTAATTCAACGCCAGCTCAAGTCGAAGAACATTGCGTCCCGTCGCAAAGCAGTCGAACGACTGTGCGACGCGCCGCAACCACGCGCCCTGGGGGCGCTGAGTGAGGCGTTGAACGATGAAGACGCGGAAGTTCGCCGACTGGCTGCGACCGCATTAGGCAAGCTGGAGGTCGAAGAGCGTATCGAGCCGCTGCTAACGGCGGTGCATGATCGCGACGCGGATGTGCAGAAGGCCGCAATCATGGCGCTCAAACGCACCCCGGATGAGCGAGTATCCGCCGCCCTGTTGCCTTTGCTGCGCCATGCGAACGCTGGCGTCCGCGGCTCCGCGGCACAAGTGCTTGAATTCATCGGGTGGCGTCCCGCCAAGAGCGAAGATGAGATGTGGTTCCTGGTGGCCAAGGGCCAGTGTTCCCGGGTCGCTTCCTTTGGCGCGGCTGCTCTCCTCCCGCTCGAAATGGTGTTGAACGCTGGGCCTTACAGCTTGTGCGTGGCCGCAGTCCAGGCCCTGGGCGAGATTGAAGACCAGCGCGTCGTTCGCCTGCTGCTCAAGGCGCTCAAGTCGAACGACGCGTCGGTGTGCGTGGCCGCCGTGGATGCCCTGGTCCGGGTGGGCGGACCGGAAGCCAGCGACCCGATCATCGGCATGCTCCACCATAAGAACGGCCCCGTGCGGCTCTCAGCCGTGGAAGCGCTGAGCCATCTCGGTGTGGCCGCGGCGGCGGAACCGCTGCGCTCGCTGTTGAATGATCCCATGTGGGATGTGCGCCGCGCCGCCGTCGAAACCCTCGGCCGGCTCAAAGACGACCGAGCTGTCGATGCGCTCACTCGCACGCTGGCCGACAAGGACGCCGATGTACGAGAGGCGACGGCCATAGCGCTGGGCGGCCTGAGCGACCGCCGGGCGATTGGCCCGCTGGTGCTAGCACTCAAAGACTCGACCAGCGGCGTGCGGCGCATCGCCGCCGCAGCGCTCTCGCGCATTGACGAGAACTGGAGTGCCTCGCCCGAGGCGCGCGCCGCCGTGGAAGAACTCAAGCCTGCCTTGTATGACCGGGACCCGGACGTGCGCCACTTTGTCGGGCAATTGCTGGTCAGCCTGGGCGCGGCGGAACCCGAGTCTGCTCCCGAAACCACCGAAGCCGATATGTCGGCCACCACCCAGGAGAAGCGCCGCAAGCTCGCCGTGAGCCTGTTTCTCGCGATTCTCTGCGACCCGGATCGCGATCTCCGTCAGGCCGCCGCCGAGGCGCTGGGCCGGTTGGGCGAGCGCCGGGCGGAGTCTGCGCTCGCGCGCACGCTGCGGGACCCCGACGCGGTGGTCCGGTTGGCGGCTGAACGGGCATTGCAGGGGCTGGCCGGGGCGCGGGCGGGTTCAGAGTCCCGACTTTAGGCTGCGCACATGTCAGGCGAAACCATTAAGCGGAAGGCATTCCTGTTCGTTGATGACGATGCGGGGTTCCTGACCGGCATCCAGGAGCTGTTCTCAGAAATGGCGCGCGGGAAGTGGGATGTTTTCACGGCGCAGAATCACGCGCAGGCGCTGACGCTGCTGGCCAAACTACGCGTGGACGTGGTGGTGTTGGACATCGGCATGCCGGGGATGGATGGCATCCAGTTTCTCCAATTGCTGGGCCGCACGAACCCGGGCCAGCAAGTGGTGATGCTGACGGGCGAGGCGACCGAGGAACGACGCAAGACCTGCCTGGAGAGCGGCGCAGTGCTGTTCCTGGAAAAGCCGGTCGTGGCGGACGGTTATGCGGCCATCTTCGCCGCGCTGGACGCGCTGGCGGGGGCGCTGCCGCAGGGAGGCTTCCGCGGGATGATGCGGCGGGTGGGCTTGCAAGAAGTGCTGCAGTTGGAGTGCCTGGGCCGCAAGTCCTCGGTGCTCGAGGTCTTCACCGGCAAGGTGCGCGGGCGCATTTTCATTTGCGAAGGTGCAATTGTGCATGCCGAGTCGGGCGCGTTGCAGGGCGAGGTAGCCCTCTACGGCTTGCTCGCGCTGCGCGGGGGCGAGTTCAACCTGCTGCCCTTCGCCGAGCCGCCCCGGCGAACCATCCAGGGCCAGTGGGAATCGCTGCTGATGGAGGCCGCGCGGTTGAGCGACGAAGGTCAGAGGTTCCTCGAGCCGGACGAGCCCGAGCCTGCCGCGGCGGGACCGGGCGAACTCGCGGCGGCCGCGGCTCAGGATCGGCCCGCCGACGAGGTGCGCATCGAGGAGATCGTCCTTTGCTCCGGCGCCGGCGAGGTCCTTTACGAATGGGACACCAAGTCGCTCGAGCTGCGACTGCGTTTGCTGGAGCAGATCGAGCAGCAAGCGACGCAATTGAGCGGCCTGGCCCCAGTGGGCCGTTTCGACCGACTGGAGATACTGACGCCGGACGGACGCATCGTCTGTCAGGTGCAGCCGGACCGGCGACTGTTCGTGCGCAGCGCGGGAACCAGCGCCGCCATCGCATGAAAGAAGGGCTCCAGGCATTTCTTGACCGCAACTTGCCGCTGCCAGGGGTAGCGGCGTGCAGCGCGCGGCTCGTGGACCGGACCGTCATGAGCCACTGCTACAGTGATTGGTTTACGCCAGCGCAGGTCGAACAAGCCCTGAGCCGCCTGGCGCTGGCCGCCGATAGTCTGAGCTACCACGGCATCCAGCCGAACCGGCTGTGCTGGGTCTTCGAGCATAGCCGCATTCATCTCGCCTTGCGCTCCGACGGCGCCTGCCTCGCGTTCTTCGTGGAGAACCGACCGGGTGTAACCAACGCCAGGCTGGAAGCAGTGCTGGCGGAATTCACGTGCCTGACGGCATTGTGACGCCGCCCGGCGACGCTAGACTCGGATGCGCAGGATGGGCAGCCCCGCCCCATGCCAGGAAGCTCTATGCTTCCAGGGCCGTTGGTTCCCCCGCGTCCAGTTCAAACGCTGGACTTAGGCTGCTGGGGAGCGCTAACACATCGCCGAGGTGGCCTGTCAAATGGGCTGCCCCCGGCACCCGGTGCAATGGAGAACCTTGGGGCTCCTGCCTTGCCACCCACTTGCTCCGCCGGAGCGCAATTTGACCCTGCCACGCGGGACTACTCCTTCTCCCCACCAGCGAAGCGCGGGGAGAGGGTGGGGGAGAGAATTCCCCGAACGAGCAATTCGC
>OCTA010004357.1_pt1 | contig 12421 bp, 12 predicted proteins | sample 1538991 | NCBI WGS metagenome assembly OCTA01 (sample SAMEA3539302, study PRJEB22396) | soil metagenome | biome: tundra; feature: field; material: soil | place: USA | collected 2010-05 | depth 0.15 m
GGTGAAGAAAGTTGCGTAAAAGTGGCCGTTCCGTCAGATTCTCGCTCAGAGCCCATAAATTCTCCCTTCACAACTCGCTCATGAACTTGTGCCTCGAGAAGAGGCGCCGGACGCGGAAACATCGCGCTTCCCGGATGCTTTCAGGAGCCGCTCGACCTCGGAGCTGGGGGGGTCATCGTGTGTATGTGGCGATCCGCTGTACCTTTGAAGAAGGGCACTTGCCTCTACCAGGTTCCGTCCGGTTTGTATATAGGACGCGGCACGCGCGACGAAGAGTTTCGGCGAGTCCGGTGCGATCTCCCGCGCCAAGTCAAAGAGGTTCTCGCTTTCCTGATAATGACCTTGCTTTGCGAATAAGGCTGCCAAATCAATCACGCGGCGGATATCACGTGGCGCGAGTTGCATAGCCGTACGGTACTCGCGTTCAGCCGTCTCAACATCTCTGCGGTTCTCGGCAATCCGAGCTAGGACATAGTGGCCTTCGACCTCGTCCTGGCGGCGAATCCGAGCTGCGACGTCTTCAGCCTTATCCATCCCGCCTCCGGCGATACCCGGCGCCTCAAGGTAGTACTCGAACAGGTCGCCTAAGGCTTCCGGATTCCCTGCATCTAAAACTACGGCCTTCTCAAAGGACTCATGCGTGTTTCGCGCGTATGCCAGTGCCGTGAGCAAACAGGACTGTTCAGCGCGCCGACCGTACGCTTTACCCAACCAATCGTGGTAACTGGAATGCAAGGAATCTTCGGCGACGGCCTTTTCCAAATACGTCGTGGAGCTCTTGTACTGTCCCTCCATGTAGTAGGCTCTCCCGATTAGTGCGTAGGTCGCGACGTCCTTTGGAGAGAGTGGGAGCAGAAGATCGAGGGCTGACCGGTACTGGGTTCGCTGGTACAGTTCCTCTGCTCGCCTTGAATCAGCGCCCACCCCGTGAGAAAGAGGGACAACCGATAGCAACAGCAGTACCGCCACCACAATATTCGGTCGATCACTGTGTCCCATGCCATTTCACAATGCAGATCGCTCGCCATTCCGAAATAGACTGCCCTTCGGTTTGAGGCGACTGCTCCTGGCCCGGCTTCTGGCTGAGCTTCCTGCGAATATCTGGCCAACGAACTTGTGGATATCCTCCAGAAACCGGTGGCGCGGCTGCTCCGGGGAGAACTGAGCAACCCCGGGAAATACAAGACTTTGTCTGTCGTGGGAGATGGTCGGTGAAAGTTCAATCCGCATGGTGGCCTTTTAGTTCACTCCGAGGATCATTGGGCCGTTGTAGTAGCGGGTTCTATTCCAGGGGCCGAACCCGCATTTTCATGCGAGCCGTTGATGAGGTAATCGAAGTATTCGATGCCGACGTCGTTCGTCCCGAATACCCGCGCCTCCGCGCGGGATTTATTGGTCACGGGTAGCCAGAACTGTCCGATCCGATCATAGCGGTGGACGACGTGAACACTGCGGATCCAGAACGAAGGGTTCTTCGCCGGACTGCCCTCCAGACGGGTGATCGCAAAGTCCGCCGCGTCAACCCAGATGCGACCGCGAATCATGAACTGGTTTTTCTTCTTCGGGCTGATTTCCAATACATAGGAAGATCGCCTCTCCGTTTCTTCGGTTCCGAGCACCTGGAAGTCATAGTTCTGCGGTATGATCCGCGTCTCCTCGTGCTCCGCCTTTTCGCTCGCTTCGCGCTCCGCGTCTATCATCCGGCGAATGATGTGGCTTCGGACGAACCCTGAGCCGCTCTCCGCCACCACTTCGAAGGTCTTGGCCCCAGTCTGGTTGCACACCACGCGCACCGTCATCTCAGCGTGCTTCTTGACCTTTTTGTTCTCGAAACTATACCGGCGCATTCCCGTGTACCCGGAGAACGCAGCCATCCTCGCGTTGTCGGCTTGCACCATGTGATCGACTATCTCCGTGACCGTCAATGGCATTGGGGTGGGAAGCGCTGTTTCCTGGATCATCGCTAGCAGTAAGGAAATCATTTCGTCGTCAGTTCTCCGTCTTGATCGATGATTCATGCATTTGGCTGGCCAGCGGAAACAGCCTGCCCCAACGTTGGCTATTGCCTCGCCGGAACTAGATGCTCTCTCCCCCTCAACTCGGAGAACGCACCCAAGCCCGTTTTGGTCGCGTGCCGATTTTCGGCAATTGCATCGGCATGCGCCGGCATCTTGCGGCACGAGAGAACATCAATCCCGGGCTCGCCAGGGCTCGATCCGATCTGGACGCCGGTTCTTCACATACGATCGGGTTGGATCGCAGAGTGCACGGTAATCTTCCGGATGTGATGCTCATGATCCGGGTTACCAAAACAGAAGAACGGTCACGCACCGTCGTCACTATCGATGGACAACTCTCGGGCGAGTGCGTAACGGTAGTCGAGACCTGCTGCAGTCAAGCCGCGTCACGGCGAAAGCCGATCTACGTGTTCTTGCGCGATGTCACGACCGTTGACCAGGCCGGCACAATGCTATTGCGCCGGTTGACCGCGAGAGGCATCCGCCTGCTCGCCCGCGGAATATATACGTCGTACCTCGTGCAGACCCTTGCTGCGCGCCACGCGCCGGCACAGGTCCCGTCCGCTGGTACAGAACACCTGGCCTCCGATGCAATGCGGAGGACGTTATGAGATCGCCTGCAACGGCGACGTCATAGACCTCAGCGGGAGAACGCCAGGATCCCGGCAGTAGCCGCCAGCGCAGGAACTAAAGAAGTCGCCACGACCGGGGCAACAATGCGGGTGGCGGGAAACAAGGACCGATCGAGCAGAATCACTCTCCAGTGGCGCACTTCAGCTGCTCCTTCGTACCCGCATTCTCTGCCTGAAGGGCGGCTCTTCAATCGTCGATCAGAGCAGGCCCACGCCGATCGCTGATTCCAAAGACCACACGACCACATGTCAGGATGCCGGCTGCCCGTCACCCGCCGAAGCAAGTGCCGACGCTCGGCACCATGCCGCTTCGCGCTTGAGTAGCTGGCGACACAACCGGCGGTCTCATTCTAAGCGTGGTGACGAGAGATAGAGGTCTCTGGCGGGCAGATGTTGCAGCGGGGCCGGCTTCCGAGGCTCAGCGCGCGAATGGCAGTCGCATTGCCCTAATTCGGATGTGCTCGGTTTAATCGACACAAAGGACAACCCAATGAGAGATCTCTGGAATCGTGCGTCTATGGGATGGTGCCGGACGTTTCATCCGGAACCTCTCTGGCCGGTTCATGGACAGTATCGCTGTCGCGCCTGCTTGCGTATGTACCCTGTTCCATGGCAAGAGGGCGACAGTGTTCCTACCCCGCCCGCAACGCCTTTGGCGGCAGATCCCGTGACTGCAAACGCCGCACGTTACTGCAGTTAACGTCTCACGCGCGACGCCATTGTTTGCAAGGAAACCTATAATGACAGCTCCATCGAGTTATACCGGCGGACACTACCGGCCGGATTCGTTGTTTCGAGGCACGCTTGCGATTATTGGATTGCTCGTGTTGCTGATGCCCGCGGGCGTTTCGGCGCAGCGTATTCCGGCTCCGATTGTTCAGACGATCGCCAATGAGAGCATTGCTTTTGCCCGGTATATTGACTGGCTCCATGCGCGGGACCCGTTCACTGAGTCGGGTCCTGTGGCGCTGAGAATCACCGCGTCCGTGCCCGGCCTGAACAAACAGGGCAGCCTCTCGTCCATCCGTGACGTTGGGGAATCCGAGCGCAGCGAGTACGCGATAACCGAACAGCGGGGAGACTCAATCGTATTTGCGCGCGTGATTGTTCCTTACCTTACAGCGCAACGCCAGGCGGAGGACCTGCCGCTCTCGTCGGTCCTCATTACTCCGCAAAACTATAAACTCCGTTATGCGGGCCTAGCCGACACGGGAGCTCGTGCGGCCTACGTTTTTCGGATCACCCCCAAGCAGAGGCGCGTGGGGCTGATTCGAGGAGAATTGTGGATAGACTCGGTGACAGGTGCGCCGGTTCTCGTGACCGGACAGTTCGTCAAGACTCCTTCCATATCCACGAGCGGGATCAGCGTCGTGGGCGAAATAACCGTGGTGCGCGAAATAACCTTTGTGGACGGACATCCTTTGGCTCGCACGACGCATATGAGCGTACAAACACGACCCTTGGGACGCGTTAACTTAACGATTGTCGAGTCGCCTTTGAACAGCGATATCGAGCCGTTAAGGATAGGTAGCGCGACGTTGGAGTCTACCTCGTTTTAAGGCAATGGCGCTGACACTCGACATTGCCCCCGTCGCTCAGTGGGTCACGGAAGGCATCCGGAACGAAGGTAACGAATGAGCAAAGGAGCAGAAGTCGATGCAAGCAACAATGGATCCGCTCAAATCGACCAGCAAGAAATCTGCGTGGGTGGACTTGGCGGCGCATTATGAGAAGCTTCGAGGAATGCACCTCCGGCAGCTCTTTAAGGAAGACCCCAAGCGAGGCGAGCGGTACACGCTTGAAGCGACCGGCCTGTTACTGGATTACTCGAAGAACCTTGTTACGGACGAGACCCTCGAATTGCTTTTCCGGCTGGCAGCCGAATCGAACCTGCAGGATCATATCGAGGCGATGTTCCGTGGCGAGAAGATCAACTTCACCGAGAATCGCGCGGTTCTGCACACGGCGTTGCGTGCTCCCCGGCACGCCTCGATGATGGCCGGTGGCGAGAATGTCGTGCCTAAGGTTCACGCCGTGCTCGACAGGATGGCGCATTTGTCCGCTCAGGTGCGGAACGGCGAATGGCGCGGGCACACCGGTAAGCGGATTCGGAATGTAGTGAACATCGGTATCGGCGGCTCCGATCTCGGCCCGGTGATGGCGTACGAGGCGCTGAAGTACTACAGCGACCGGTCGATTCGGTTCCGGTTCGTTTCCAATATCGACGGGGCGGACATACTGGAGGCGCTGCGCGACCTCGATCCAGCGGAGACTCTGTTGCTGGTTTCGTCGAAAACCTTCACAACGCTCGAGACCATGGCTAACGCGCGGACAGCGCGCGGCTGGCTGCTGGCCGGGCTCGGCGGCGACGAAAAGGCGATCGCGGGGCACTTCGTAGCAATCTCGACGAATGCACCGGAGGTGGCGAAGTTCGGGATAGATACCGCCAACATGTTCGAGTTCTGGGACTGGGTGGGCGGGCGATACTCGATGTCGTCGGCAATCGGGCTTTCCACCATGATCGCCATTGGCGAGGAGAACTTCCGCGCCATGTTGAGCGGTCTTCACCAGATGGACGAGCACTTCCGCACCGCGCCGGCCGCTCAAAATCTGCCGGCTCTCCTCGGCCTTTTGGGCCTCTGGTATAGCGACTTCTTCGGCGCACAAACCGTGGCGGTGCTGCCCTACGAACACTACCTGAAGCGTTTTCCGGCTTACCTCCAGCAACTGACTATGGAAAGCAATGGTAAGTCAATTACTCGGGCGGGTAAGAATGTCGCGCATGACACCGGTCCGATTTACTGGGGAGAGCCGGGGACTAACGGCCAGCACTCGTTCTATCAGTTGATCCATCAGGGAACACGGCTGATTCCGTGCGATTTTATCGCCTTCGCGAAGCCCATTCACGCGGTGGGGCCGCATCATGACATGCTGATCGCGAATGTGTTTGCACAGGCGGAAGCCCTGGCCTTCGGCAAGACCGCGGCACAGGCGGAGGCTGAGGGCACGCCCCAATGGCTCGTGCCGCATCGCGTGTTCGCGGGAAACCGCCCGTCGAACGTGATCCTCGCCGAGCGGCTGACGCCCGAGATTCTGGGCAAACTGGTGGCGCTTTATGAGCACGCCGTCTTCACCCAAGGAGTGATCTGGGACATTGACTCGTTCGATCAATGGGGCGTGGAGTTGGGGAAAGTGCTGGCGCAGCGCATCATTCCGGAGCTGGAGAGCGCCGCCGAGCCGAAGCTCGCACATGACAGCTCGACCAACAACCTGATTCGTTATTACCGGAAGCACAAGGAGACTGCATGACTACTCTGGGTTTCAACCAGCCTTTATACATACTTCCGTTCGATCACCGCGGATCGTTCCAGAAGAACTTGTTCGGATGGCACGGGCAACTGCCCCCCGAACAGACGGCGGAAATCGCCGGCGCCAAGCGGGTCATCTACGATGCTTTTCGGAAAGCCATTCACACGGGCGTGCCCAAAGATAAGGCAGGAATCCTGGTGGATGAGCAGTTCGGGGCCGCGATTCTGCGCGACGCGGCGGCCGAAGGATATTTCAGCGCTTGCCCCGCTGAAAAAAGCGGGCAGGATGAGTTCGATTTCGAATACGGGGACCGCTTCGCCGAGCACATCGAGGCGTTCGATCCCACGTTCTGCAAGGTGCTGGTGCGGTATAACCCGGAGGGCGACCGGGAGCTCAACCGCCGGCAGGTGGCGCGGCTGAAACGCCTCTCGGATTATCTGCACAGGGCGAAGAGTAGAACTTTGTTCATGTTCGAACTGCTGGTCCCCCCGGAGAAGGCGCAACTCGAACGGCTCCACGGTGACCGGAAGGCTTACGACCTGGAGGTGCGGCCGCACCTCATGTCGGAGGCCATCCAAGCGCTACAGGACGCCGGAGTGGAGCCGGACGTCTGGAAGATCGAAGGCCTGGAGCGCCGTGCCTATTGCGAGAACGTCGTGGCTGCCGCGCGCCGGCAGGGGCGCAACCAGGTGGGGTGCATCATCCTGGGGCGGGGCGAGGACGACGCCAAAGTACGCGAATGGCTCAGCATCGCGGCAGCCGTTCCCGGGTTCATCGGCTTCGCCGTGGGCCGGACCAGTTTCTGGGATCCGCTGGTGAACTGGCTGGCGAAGAACATCACACGCGATCAGGCAGTGGATCGGATTTCCGCGCGCTACCAAGAGTTCGTCACTATCTTCGAGACGCCCCAGCAGGCCGTCACGGCATAGGCAGGCAGGATGAAGAGAGACACAGTGAAAATAGCGCCATCAATACTGGCGGCCGATTTCGCCCGCCTCGGCGAGCAGGTGGCCGAGGCGGAGCTGGCTGGCGCCGATCGCATTCATGTAGACGTGATGGACGGGCACTTCGTGCCCAATCTGTCGATGGGGGCGCCCGTTGTTCAGTCGCTCCGCCACGTGACCCGCCTGCCGCTGGAGACGCACCTGATGATCACGAATCCGGACTTCTTCTTCGAGGCGTTCGTGCAGGCAGGTTCGGATTCATTCCTGGTGCACTGGGAGGGCAACTGCAATCTGAACCGCACAGTGCAGCGGATTAAGGAACTCGGCAAGCGTGCGGGCGTGGCGATTAATCCGGCGACGCCCGCGTCGGTGCTCGAGGAGGTCCTGCCGCTTGTGGATCTGGTGCTGGTGATGACCGTGGATCCGGGGTTTGGTCATCAGCATTTCCTGCGGACGACCCTGCCGAAGATCGAGCGCGTGCGGAAAATGATCGATCGCACGAACCCTCGCTGTGAACTGGAGGTGGATGGCGGCGTGGATGAATCGACAGCGCCGCTGGCAGCGTTGTCCGGCGCGGACGTGTTCGTGGCGGGGTCGTCGCTGTTCGGGCACGAAGAGGGGATCACCGCGGCGATGGACCGGCTGAGAGCCGCGATTTCGTTGAGTGGCAGCGCCGCTCTACGCGGCTGACTTTTATGAGAGGGGAGCAAAGATGCAACTGGGAATGATCGGTCTGGGAAGGATGGGCGCCAACATGGCGCGGCGCGTCATCCGAAAGGGGCACCAATGCGTGGTGTTCGACATGTCGCCAAAGTCTATCAGAGAGTTGGCGAGGGAGAAAGCCGTGGAATCGACTTCGCTCGCCGATTTAGTCGCGAAACTCACGCCGCCGCGCGCGGTCTGGTTGATGGTTCCAGCGGCGGTGGTGGACGACACCATTAATGACCTCGTGCCGCTTCTACAGCCGGGTGACATCGTGGTCGACGGCGGGAACTCGTACTACGTGGATGACATCCGCCGCGCTAAGGAACTGGCGTCGAACTCGATTCACTACGTTGACATCGGCACGAGCGGAGGCGTATGGGGACTGGAACGGGGCTACTGCATGATGATCGGCGGCGAGGAGGCGGCGGTGAAGCACCTCGAGCCAATTTTCGCGGCGCTCGCTCCGGGGAAGGGCAGCATTCCGGAAACGCCCGGCCGCGAGAAGATGGGCGGCACGGCCGAGCAGGGCTATCTACACTGCGGCCCGAACGGCGCCGGCCATTTCGTGAAAATGATCCACAACGGCATCGAATACGGCGTGATGGCGGCGTACGCCGAGGGCCTGGGAATCCTTCGCAGCGCCAACATCGGCAAGCAGACCGGCGAAGCGCCCGACGCCGAAACCACCCCGCTCCGCAATCCGGAGGAGTATCAGTACGACCTCAAACTTGACGATATCGCGGAACTCTGGCGCCGCGGTAGCGTGATCGCTTCGTGGCTGCTCGACCTCACGGCCGCCGCTTTGCTGGAAGATCCCCAAATGTCGCGATTCTCCGGTCGTGTTTCCGATTCCGGCGAAGGGCGCTGGACCATAAAAGCGGCGATTGACGAAGCGGTTCCCGTCCCGGTGCTCTCCAGCGCGCTTTACCAGCGGTTTTCGTCGCGCGGCGACGCCGATTTTGCGGACAAGCTGCTCTCCGCCATGCGGTATGAATTCGGCGGACATCTGGAGAAGTCCGCGGGAAGAGAACGGGCGGCATAAGCGATGGACAATCACTCGGACGCATTCGTTTTCTTCGGCGCCACCGGCGACCTGGCTTACAAGAAGATCTTTCCGGCACTGCAGGCGATGTTAAAGCGAGGAAGTCTGAACGTGCCCGTGATCGGGGTGTCCAAGGCCGGTTGGAACCTCGATCAGTTTAAAGCCCGCGCCCTGGACAGCCTGGAAAAGCACGGCGGCGCGGATCCTGAGGCTTTCCGGAAACTCTCGTCACTACTGCGGTATGTTGACGGTGATTATGGCGATCCGGCGACCTTCGAAGCACTCGGCAGGGAACTCCAGAGTTCGCGCCGACCGGCGCATTACCTGGCCATTCCGCCTGCCATGTTCGAACCGGTGCTCGAAAACCTCATACATTGCCGCTGCATGGCGAACGCGCGGATGATCGTCGAGAAGCCCTTCGGCCACGACCTCGCCTCGGCGCGGCATCTCAACAAGGTATTGCTCCGGAATTTCGAAGAGAAAAACGTCTTCAGGATCGACCACTACTTGGGTAAGCGGCCGGTGAACAACCTGGTGGTCTTCCGCTTTGCCAAATACCTTCATGGAGTCCTTCTGGAATCGCAATTACGTAGAGAGCGTGCAAGATTACGATGGCCGAGGACTTCGGGGTGCAAGGCCGTGGGACGTTCTACGACCAGACTGGCACCATCCGCGACGTGATTCAGAATCATCTCTTCCAGGTGCTGTGCAACCTGGCGATGGAGCCTCCGGTTCGCACGGACAGCGAATCGGTTCGCGATGAGAAGGTGAAAGTGCTGAAAGCCATTCCGGATTTGAAAGAGAAGAACGTGGTTCGCGGCCAGTTCCTGGGGTACCGGGAGGAAAAGGGCGTGGCGCCGGACTCGAAAACCGAGACTTTCGCAGCCGTGAAACTCGAAGTGAATTCCTGGCGCTGGCAGGGGGTGCCGTTCTATATGCGGGCTGGCAAGCAACTGCCCGTGACCTGCACCGAGATTGTCTGCCGGCTGCGAAAGCCGCCCGCTATTTTCTCAGCGGAAGGTGTAACTTCAAATTATTTGAGGCTGCGAATCAATCCGGATGTAGCGATCGCCATGGGTATGACCGTGATGGTGGGTGGCGAGACGAGAATCATTACCGAGCCGGTCGAGATGGTGGCAAGCACGCAGCCCACCGCCGAGCAGATGGATGCCTACGAGAAGGTCCTGAGCGACGCGTTGGCCGGCGACGCCACACTTTTTGCACGCGAGGACTATGTGGAAGAGGCATGGCGGATTGTGGATCCACTGCTCGGCAAGGGCCCGCCGCTGCATTTCTATGAGCCGCAGACATGGGGTCCGCCGGCAGTGGAGCAACTGGTCCCGCCCGGAGGATGGCGTAATCCGCTGACCGGAGATGGTTCGGCGAAAAGTGCTCTGGCGGCATAGGAGCAGGGGTGGAGGACGAGCAGGCCGTTCGCGGACGGCTCGTGCTGGCGCTCATCGGGGCGGGACCGCCTGGATCAGATGCTGTCGCTGACCACTCAGGATGAAACTCTGGGCTGATTCTCGGCTGCCGCCCCGTTTCTTAGCGATGGCCAAGGCGATGTCTATGGTTTTTCATGCAGCCTTTCCAACGGCTCGGGATTCCGCCACTGTTCGGTTCTCTTGGGGTACCTAGCGTAACTCGTAGGTTCAAGTTTTCTCGACTGCACTGGTTACTCCGGGGAGATCCTCTCCATCGTTGTCGGGACTTGTGCATAATCCCCGACGTTATGTAAAATCGAGTAGTGCCTATCGTAGGACCCATCGCCAAAATCACGGAGCTCGCTAAAGCCGCCGGTGTTCTTCGTCCGCGCGATGTCGCGGCTCACGGAATCGCCCGTCAATATCTACGTCTCGCGGAGCAGCAAGGGCTCGTCGTTCGATCAGGGCGCGGGCTCTACACGCCAGCCGATGCCGCAATCACGGAGTTCCACACCTTCGCTGAGGCAGCGAAACGCGCGCCGCGAGCCGTTATCTGCCTGCTCTCCGCCCTCCGGTTTCACGACATTGGAACCGAGAGCCCATTTGAAATCTGGATGGCAATCGGCGAAAAGGATCGCCGCCCGCGTTCGGACAACCCACCGATGCGAATCGTTCGCTTCTCAAAGCAGTCGCTTGAATTCGGCCAGGAGACACACAACGTTGAGGGAGTGCCAGTCCGCATTTTTTCCGGTGCCAAGACCGTTGCGGATTGTTTCAAGTATCGAAATAAGATCGGGCTCGATGTCGCACTGGAGGCTCTCCGCGAATCGATCAGGAACCGAAAAGCAACCACGGCTGATCTCTGGCAAGCCGCCAAAGTCTGCCGAGTCACAAACGTGATGAGGCCGTACATGGAGGCTCTCACTTGATGCCGGTCAAATCCCGGAACACCGCAGCATCCGTCCGCCAGAAGCTTTTGAATCTCGCCACCAGCACCGGCGAGGATTTCGGTCTCGTTCTGACGCGCTACGCATTGGAGCGCCTCCTCTACCGCCTCAGCCAATCGAAATACCGAGACCAGTTCATTCTGAAAGGAGCAATGCTTTTTCAGGTGTGGAGCCGCACACCGCATCGACCAACCAGAGATCTCGATTTGCTGGGCCGCGGCGAACCTTCGATTGAGCACTGTCAGGACGTCTTCGGTGCACTGTGCCGAATTCGAGTTGAGGACGATGGCCTTATCTTTTCCGCAGAGACCGTGAAGGCCGAGAAGATCAAGGAGGAGCAAGACTATGAAGGTGTCCGTGTCAGATTTCTCACGCGGCTTGACAACGCCCGCATACGCCTTCAGGTTGATGTCGGATTTGGCGATGCCGTGAATTCGGGGTTGCTTGACTATCCGACGCTGCTGCCCATGCCGGCGCCGCGAGTCCTGGCTTACCCCATGAATACGGTCGTCGCCGAGAAACTGGAGGCTATTGTCAGCCTCGGCATGGTCAACAGCCGCATGAAAGACTTTTATGATATTTGGTTCCTCGCACGAACATTCCCGTTCCAGGCGGAGGCTCTTGGCGCGGCCCTAAGAGCCACATTCGAACGGCGCAAAACGAGGCTGTACCCTGCCGGTCTGAGCGTCCTACTCGCCGAGCTATCCGGAGACGTCACGAAGCGAACCCAATGGCGGGCATTCCTGGGGAAGAGCCGCCTCACAGCGCCCGACGATTTTGCCCTGATCAACGATGCCATACGAGAGTTCCTCTTGTGCCCAGCGGGCGCGGCCAGTGCCGAGAGTCAATCGTCAGGTTCATGGCCACCAAACGGACCCTGGCAAAATCGGGACGAACCGAGCCCTCAATCGAGGGAGGTCCTGTCACAGGTCCGTTCTAACGAACCGGTCGCCGCACTGCCTAAACAAGATTCTGAAACTCGGCAAGACTGAAACGGCATTGTGCCCGGGGAGAACGAATCCGGAGGTGTCTGTTTGCAGACCTGGAAGCGGATCGAAAGGCCAAAAGTTTCTTTGTACCCCCATGGATGGAGGCGGCATGTTGATGATCCAACCTGAGTGGACCGTGGCAAAACCGTGACAAAACCCCTGGCGTTGAGGTTACTTGGTTGCCTTTGAGCGAAAAGCAGATTCCCCAAGTTGTTGAAAACCTTGAAAGTGGAGGTAAATCTAAGAAAGCTTTGGAGACGACCCCCTGCGCCCAAGGCAGGTGCGCTACCGGGCTGCGCTACGCCCCGACATTTTGTGCTCTCTTGATTTTAAAACCACTTCCTCAATTTGCGATATAAAACGGCCGGGATCTCCCGGCCGGCTTTGATCTCATAGGGGGACAGCGGCGCA
>OCTA010004358.1_pt1 | contig 12419 bp, 9 predicted proteins | sample 1538991 | NCBI WGS metagenome assembly OCTA01 (sample SAMEA3539302, study PRJEB22396) | soil metagenome | biome: tundra; feature: field; material: soil | place: USA | collected 2010-05 | depth 0.15 m
GCTCGCGCGCCATCGGCCTCGCGGGAACGCTGGCCGTCACGCGCTTCATCGTCCCGGCGGACTATGGAGAGGTCACCGTGGCCGCGGTGGTCGTGATGAGCGCCAATCAGCTGTCCACGATCGGCTTCGGGCAGTATCTCATCGCGAAGCCCGAGGCGCCGCGCAGCGTGGCCTTTCACGCGACGGCGTTCCACCTGGTGTTCGGCCTCGTGGCGGCGGTCGTCGTGCTCGCGTGCGCCGGTCGCTTCGCGCCCGCGCTCGACGCACCCGGCATGATGCGCTTCATGCCCGGGCTCGTGCTGAGCGGGCTGCTCGATCGCCTCGGTTACGTCCCCGAGCGGGTCCTCGTTCGAGACTTGCGGTTCCGGCCCGTCAGCCTGGCTCGCACGGCCGGAGATCTCGCGTACAGCGCCGTCTGCGTGTGGCTCGCCGCCGTGGGCTGGGGCGGAACGGCGATCGTCGTGGGCAACGTGGCCCGTTCGCTCGTCCGAAGCGGAGGCTTCGTCTTGGCCGCAGAGCGGCGAGACTGGCTGGAGCCCTCGTGGTTCTCGATGCGCGCGACCCGTGACCTCTTCGCGTTCGGAGTGCCGATGTCCATCGGCGCTCTCTGCGGCTTTGCGTCCCGGCGGTGGGACAACCTTCTCGTTTCGCGCTTCTTCGGCCCCGGGCCGACCGGCATGTACAACCTGGCGTACAACCTCGCGGACGTCCCGGCGATCCAGGTCGGCGAGCAGATCGGCGACGCGCTGCTCCCGTCGTTCGCACGGATGGAGGTCGCCCGGCGGCCGGCCGCCTTGGTGCGCTCGATGGGCCTCCTCGCACTGGTGGTCTTCCCGCTCGCCGTCGGACTCGGCGCGGTGGCACCGACCCTCGTCGACACGGTCTTCGACGCGCGCTGGCGCCCACTGGCGCCGATGCTCGTCCTGCTCTCGGCGCTCTCGGTGACCCGACCCATCGGCTGGACGGTGGAGTCTTATCTCCAGGCGCGCCAGCTGCCGCGCCTCGTCCTCGGGCTCGAAGCGTTCAAGCTGGTCGCTCTCATGCTCTTCATCATCACGTTCGGTCGAAGGAGCCCCCTCTGGACGTGCGCGGCCGTCGGCGTTGCCTTCGCGGCGCATGCCCTCGCCTGCCTCTGGGCGGTCCGCAAGATCGACGGCGTTCCTCTCCGCCGCTCCATCGGGGCGATCATGCCGGCTCTTTCGGCTTGCGTCCCCATGGTCTTGGCGGTGCTCGCCGTGCGCCAGGGTCTCCTCGCGGCGGGGTTCGGCGCGGAGAAGCCGGCGTTGCGGCTCCTCGTCGAAGCCGTCGCGGGTGCAGTGGGCTACCTCGTCGCCGCGTTCTTCGTGGCGCGAAGCCCGAGCCATGATCTCGTGACCCGTGTCATGGACGCCCTGCGGTCGCGCGCTTGAGTGCCGTTTCGGGCGGCGGGCGCCCGTCTCAGCGAGCACAGCGGAATCCAAAGGGTGCGCTCTCGTCTGTCAGGTCGTACCAATCGCGGGACGACGCGCGGTCCCATATGGCCTCGCTCTTGTAGCCGCCGCCGCGGCCACCGTAGGTCGTGCCGGTCGCGGGCCCGGTAGGGCCGGTCGCCGGCGAAGTGGCGTAGTACGTCGCGTCGTACCAGTCGGAAACCATCTCCACCACGTTGCCGGCCATGTCGAGCGCGCCGTAGGGGCTCGCTCCGTCGGGGTGGCTTCCGACCGCCTGTGCGACGTCGCCGCAGCCTGCCATGTTCACGTGGTCACAGTCGGGCGCGTCGTTGCCCCACGGATAGATGCGCCCGTCCGTTCCGCGCGCGGCCTCCTCCCACTCCGCCTCCGTCGGCAGGCGCTTGCCGGCCCACGTGCAGAAGGCTTCGGCCTGCGATCGCTCGAGGCACGCGGCCGGATAGTTGGTCTTGGTGCAGTCCCAGTCGCACTCCGGGGGCGTGCACGCTTTGGCGGCAACGCACGCGGCGTACTGGTCCTGGGTCACCTCCGTCTTGTCGATCTGGAACGCGCTCAGGGTCACCGTGTGCTGAGGCTTTTCGTCGTCTCGACACTGCGTGTCGCCACTGGCGCAGCCCATCATGAAAGCGCCCGCCGGAACGGAGACCATGTCGGCCGTCTGGCCGCTGCTGGTGCAAGCGAACGCGCCGTTGCCCGCATCGCCGCCGCCGCCGCCGGCGCCCGCTTCGTTCGAGTTCGTGGCGTCGAGAGCCGTCGTTTCGTCGCCCTTCATGCCGGCGTCCGTCGTCCCGGTCGTGGAACCCTGAGGGAGGTTCCCGCAGCCGAACAGCGAGGCGGCAAGCACGATGGCCACACGGGAGCCCGGGCCGTTGCCGACGCACCTCCGCGCATTCATAGTCAACGTCGCGCTCGCTACGTCGAGCAGAGCAGGCAGATTAAGTGAGATCGATCTCTCGTACGGAGCTCGGGCCATGCCGCACCAAAACGCAATGCGCGTGCCACGGATGACCTTTCTTTCTCCGCCGCCCTTTTCTCCGTGCTTTCTCTGAGGTCGTCACCTCGCAGCTCCCCGCTCTTTCTCTCCCTCGTCTCCAACCTCGTCCTCGACTCTCGTCGCCTCGTCGCACAAGACGGCGTGCACGGCGACGAGGGGCGAGGGGCGCAATTGCGCCACGTGCAGATCGCGAAACGAACGCGACTGCATGGCGAGCCAGGGCCCTCGGGAAACCTCGGCGAGGGTCGCGCGGCCGCGAAGTGGCTCGGTCGCTCGAGTCCGAAAGGGTGGAGGACACGAGGCCCCGCCGGAGATTCGAAGGGTCAGAGGGACGTGGCACAGGCCATGCTGAGCTACGGCGCGTCGTGAACCGCCCGTCCTTCCAGGGCCCCGCCTTCACGGGCGGTTGGCCCGTTTCCTGCCGCACCGCCCACGGCGTCATCCACTGCGCGCAACGCGGCGTGGGGCGACTGGTCACCGACTTCGACGAATCGAGCGAGGGAGATCTCGAGCAGGTCATGAGCTTGTCCCCATGGCTTGGCTCCTTGGCGATTGGTCTCTCTCTCGGCGCGTTCGGCTGCGAGTCGTCGCCCGCGGTGCAAGTGTTGTCCGAGTCCACTCGCCTCGCGCGCGAACGGCCGTCGCCCAAGGAATCCGCCGTCTTCGACGGCAAGGTGGTTCGCCTTCGGGGCGCCCGCGGAGAGACTCTCGGCGTCGAGCTACGCATCTCGGACGGGCGCTCGCGGGTCGCCACCTTGTCGCTGCCATCTGCCGTGGCCACCGTCACGGGCTTTGCCGTCGGCTCGCTCGACGTGCGCGAGCCGTCGACGAGCATGTACGGACCAAGCGCGGGACGCGGGACGTACCCGGATATTCTCACCCCGGTTCCGCAGCCCGTTCGCACGAACGACCTTGCCTATTTCGACGTGGCCATTCCGGGCGACGCAGCGCCCGGACGGTACGAGGGCGCGCTCACCGTCGATGCCCGGACGATCCCCGCCGTTCTCGACGTGAGCTGCGCTCGCATCGATCTCAAAGATCGGCCGCTCGTGTGGGTCTTCTACGCCCCGCGCGAAGTCGCGCGCGCCCATGGATTGCCCGACGGCGACGGCGCCGAGCTCGTGGACAAGGAAGCCCAGTACGACGCGCTCTTCCGGGCGCACGGCGCCTACCTTGCTTCGGACCTGCCTCCCGTGCGCTTCGAAGCGAGGACACGGATGATGCACGACGTCCCGTACTGGCCCGTCGCCATCGACGTGACCAGCGACGACACCGTGGCCGCGAGCGTCCGGCAGTGGCTCGGCCTCTTTGCGAACACCGGCGTGACGCCGTTCGCGATCCCCGTCGACGAGCCCCATACGCCCGCCGAGAAGGCCCGCGCGCGGCACATCGCCGAGGTCATCGGACGGAGCGGCGGAGGACGCCCTCGCCTTCTCCGCGCGGTGACGGACGCCGAGTCGCCGGTCTACGGCGACGCCATCGACGTGTTCGTCTCGCCGAAGGACATCCCCACGGCGGGGGCAGCGAACGCAACCGAGCGGGAACGCGACGCGGGAGGAGAGCGCTTCTGGACGTACAACGGCAAGCCGCCGGAAGCCGGGAGCATGGTTCTCGACGCGGAGGGCAGCGCGCTCCGCACCTGGGGCTGGATCGCGGAGCGCTATCACATCGCGCTCTGGTACGCCTGGGAGGGTCTTTATTTCTCGGACCGCTACAACGGCGGCACGTCGGCGGATGTGACGCACGACCCGGTCACGTTCGACGAGCGCCGTCATGGCGGCAGTGACTTCGGAAACGGTGACGGGGTGCTCGCTTATCCCGGCCCGCTTCCGTCGCTCCGCCTGAAAGTCCTGAGGCGCGGCCTGCAAGACCGGCTGCTCCTCGAAGAGCTGGAAGCGCTCGGCGGCGCGGCGACCGCCCGCGAGATCGAGCGCCGCGTCATTCCGGCAGCGCTCGGGGAGGCCGGCGCCACCGCGGGATGGCCCACGACGGAGGTCGCATGGGAGCGAGCGCGCGGCCAGGTGCTCGACGCCATCGAGGCCCGATGCCGATGACGACGCGCACCTGGTTCGACGAAGAACTCTCGGTAGCGGCCGCGCTCGGGCAAGCGGGTCGGCTCTTTCTGGCCGGACTCGAGCGGAAGGTGATCTTGCTCACGACCGGCGCAGTCTTCGCGGGCGCGCTGACGGGTGCCGTCCTGTGGATGAAGTATTCATACGCGCCGGAATACACGCTCCGCGTCGTCGAACCCGATCGCGCCCCGACCGGAGAGCCGAGCCCTCCGCGGCAGCTCGCAGACTACGTACGAAAAACGGTCTTTACGAGCGAGCCGCTCCTGGAGGTGATGAGTCGTCACGATCTCTATCCGACCCTCGCGCGCAAGAACCCGCGCGCCGCGCTCGAGTCGTTCCGTGAGGACATCGACGTCACGGTGCGTGAGAACTACTTCCTCCAAGAGCGCCCTGTCGGAGCGGCGCCGAGGTCGGCTCTCGTCAGCGTCATCTATCGCAGCGCCGACCCCGAGTTGGCCGTCAGCGTGACCCGCGAGCTCGGCGAGCTCGTCGTGCAGCGAACGCAAGCGATGCGTGAGAGCGAGGCGAAGCGCGCCGCAGACCTCGCTCAAGAGCGGGTCGAGGCGGCGCGCGACGCGCTCGCGGTCCGGCGTTCGGAGCTCGCTTCGATGCACGCCGAGCTCGATCGCGGAGACAAGGACGCGCCGGAGCACCGCATCGCGTTCATCGGGCTCCTGGGGTCTCTTCCGGCGCTGGAGCTCAAACAAGACGAGCGCGAGCGACGAGAAGCGGCCCTGGCCCTCGAGGCCGCGCTCGAGCGGAAAGGGGTCGGGACCCGCTTCGAAGTCGTCGACGATGCGCTGCTGCCTCACGACGCGGGAGCGAAGAGCGTACGGGCACTCATGGCGGGCACGACGTTCGTCCTGGGACTGCCGCTGCTGGCCATTGCCCTGGGCGCGTTTGCCCCGAAGAGAGCCGTCACGTGATCGCACAAGAAGCCCCCCTACCCGACGAAACAAGCGACCAAATCTCGAGCGCGGCGGCCCTTTTGCGCCGCGCCCTTCGCTGCTGGCGCACGGCTCTCTCGGTGCTCGTCCTCGGCGGCGCCGCCTGCGCAGTATTCCTCGTAGTGCGACACCCCGCGTACCGCTCAGAGACGGTCATTCTGTATTCGGAAGGCGCCCGGCCGGGGGACGACACCGAGCGGCCCGACACGGCCCGCAGCGTGACGTTCCGCCTCAAAGAAATCCTGATGTCGCGCGCGTCGCTCGACGTCATCGTGCGAGCGTTCGACCTCTACCCCGATATCCGGAAATCCGGCGGCCCGATCGAAGCGGTCGAGGAGCTGAAGAAGCACGTCGAGTTCAAGGCACCCGGCGGCGACACGTTCAGCCTTGCGTTCACCGGCGCTTCGCCGTCCGAGGCGCAAGCGGTGACGGCGCGCCTCGCCGACGTCGTGATCGGCCAGGACGCGGACCTTCGAAAGAAGCAGGCGGGCATGGTGCGCGACTTCCTGAAGACGGAGCAGGCGGCCACGGAGGACAGTCTGCGGGAGGCGGAGCTCGCGCTGGCCTCCTTCATGGCGGCGCATCCTCGGTTTGCTCTCGACGCGACGCCTCTCGCGACGGGCGCCGCGATCCGCGCGAGTGTCGGGGCAACCCCGCCTTCGACGACGGCGCTTCCCTTCGGCGGCGGGCGACCGCCGTCGTTCGGCACGCCGCGACTGCCTGCGGGCGCGCCGCAAGGCGTAACGAATGCGAGCGCCGGAGAAGCGCCGAGCCGCACGCAAGACTCGGCCACGGAGATCTTGAGGGCGAGGGCCGCGCTCGCAGCCGCGCAAGCCAATCTCGCGGATCTCGCCAGCCGTTTCACGGCCGCACATCCGGACGTGCGCGCGGCGCAAGCGGAAGTAGAGCGCGCGACGAGTCGGCTCGAAGCCGCGACGGCCGGAGTTGCCGCCGGTCGACCGGAAGCGGGCCAGGGTGCCCCGCGCGCCACGTACTCTCCGCCGTCCGCGGCGCTCGCGCGGGAGGCCGCGCCCGTCGCAGCGACCGATTCGCGCTCGCCGGGAAGGGCGATCGCCTCGGCCGCGCCGGTTGGACGGCCGGGCGCCCCGGAGCATGACGTCGTGGCGCTCGAAACCGAGTGGGTGAAGCTTACGCGGGGAGCGACCGAAGCGCGCCAACACGAAGACCAGGTCGAGGCCGCGCTCTTCGAGGCGAAGAATACGGCGGACGAAGGAGATCACGGGGTGCGCGTCATCGTGATCGACCCTGCCTTCTTGCCGCAGACTGCGGTGCCGCCCGGGCGCACGATGCTTGTCGCGCTCTTCGCCGGAGTCTCGCTCCTTCTGGCGGCGATGGCAGCGCTCCTCAAGGCGCTCCTCGGAGACCGCGTCTACGAGACGCGCGACATCGAGCGCTTCGCACCGGTTCTCGCCGAAGTACCACGAGGAGCCCATGCCTAGAGCCGTCGAGGTGTCCAGAATCATCGATATCTTCGGGCCGGTGGTGGAGATACCCCAGCAGGAGAGTCTCCCGCCCCAAGAGGTCGTGGAAGTGCGCCGACAAGCGAGCTTCTCTCCTCAAGAGGTCGTGGAGCTGCGCCAACAAGCGAGCTTCTCTCCCCAAGAGGCCGTGGAGCTTCGCCAACAAGCGAGCTTCTCTCCTCAAGAGGTCGTGGAGCTTGAGCCCGCGTACGTGCCGCCGCCGCCCCCGAGCGAGGCGCGAGGCCTGGTGTCGACCCGCAGCTCGGGCCCCCCGATCGCGCTCGATCACGTGGTCTTGCCCGATGCGCTCGACCCTCGCCTCGTGATGCTGAGGGAACCGACGTCGGAGCGCGCGCGCAGCTACCGCCTGCTGCGTCATCGTCTCCTCTCCGATTCCGATCCGCGAATCATCGCCGTGACGAGCGCACTCTCGGGCGAAGGCAAGACCACGTGTGCGCTCAATCTGGCGCTCGCGATCGCGGAGGACTCGATGACGCGGGTTCTCCTCCTCGACGCCAATCTGCGCCGCCCCGCGCTCGGCCGGATCCTCAATTTTGCCCCGTCGGAGAGCCTGGTCGAGAACGTCACGCGGCTCACCAACGTCGGGCCGCCCTATCCCATCGCCTCCGTCTCCGGCACGCGGCTCCACGTGGCCGCCCTCCGCAACGCGCCGCTCGAGATCGGCCGGCTCGATCGCACTCTCTTCGCTCTCGTCCTCCACGATCTCCGGTACGCCTACGACTACATCGTCATCGACGCCGCGGCGGTGCTCGAGAGCGGCGATGTCGACGTCGTCGGGGAGTGCTCGAGCGGCGTCATCGTGACCGCCCGCGCCGGCCGCTCGCGGAAAAATGACATGCGTCGTGCCATCGCGCAGCTTGCTCCGGCGCGCGTGCTCGGCAGCGTCCTCATCGATACCTAGGAGATCCGCTTGTTCTCTCGCTCGCTCAAGCACATCCATCGCTGGATTCGCGGGTACGGCCTTCACGCACTACGGAAACTCGGTGCGCCGCGCGTCGAGGGCCCGAAGCACGTGCTCTTTTCGATGTGCGACCACTACGAGCCGCTCTGGGGTGGCGCCACGGCGACGCACGGACGAGACCGCGTCGCGCGATGGGAGCGAGACTATCCGGTGCTCGCGAGCGAATTTCGCGACGCGTACGGGCGGCCGCCGCAACACACGTTCTTCTTTCCTGGTGAGCAATACTCCGAGGACTACCTCGCGGCGCTGGGCCGGCTGGCCCGCGCCGGCCTCGGCGAGGTCGAGTTGCACCTCCACCACGACGGCGATGACGCGTTGAAGCTGGAGCGCGACATTCGCTCGTACTTGCAGGCCTACGCCCAGCACGGCCACCTCTCACGAGATGCCGACGGTCGCCTCCGTTACGGGTTCATTCACGGCAACTGGTGCCTCGCCAACTCCAGGCGAGACGGCAAATACTGCGGGGTCGATTCCGAGCTCGGCGTCCTCTTCGACACCGGCTGCTACGCCGACTTCACCTTTCCCTCGGCTCCAGACGAAACGCAGCCGGGCATCGTGAACCAGATTTACTGGCCGACGGGGGATCCACGCCGGGCTCGCGCGCACGAGAACGGCGTCCGGGCTCGCGTCGGGCAGGTCATGGCCGACCGGATCCTCATGATTCAAGGGCCGCTCGCCCTCGCGCGGCGCGACGGCCGGTGCCTGAGCGGTCGCATCGAGAGCGCGGCCGTGACGGCGAACGATCCCGGGACCGCGAGCCGCGTGAACACATGGGTGTCACAGGGCATCCACATCGAGGGGCGACCGGAATGGCTATTCGTCAAGGTTCATACGCATGGCGCTCCGGACGCGCAGGCGAAGTCGCTCCTCGGAGACGCGGGGCGGGAGATGCACCGGGCGCTACGCCGATACAACGACGGCGAGGAGTTCGTTCTCCACTACGTGTCGGCGCGTGAAATGTTCAACATCGCCCTTGCGGGAATGCACGGCCTCCGCGGCGATCCGAACGACTATCGTGACCGTTTCCTCCGCCCGCCTCCGGTGACTGCATGAATGATCTCTACGGGCTCGTGTTCCAAAAGGTGCTTTACCCTGGGTGGGAGAGCGGCCTCCGACGACGTCCGACGTTGTCGCATTTGCAGGAGCTCGAGCGATCCGAGTGGTGCTCGCTCGACGAGCTCGAGGATCTCCAGGTCAGGGAGCTCCGAAAGCTGCTCGACCATGCGTATCGCCACTCGCCGCACTACCGGAGCAAGTTCGAGGAGCGAGGGCTCGAGCCAAGCGGAATTCGCACCGTCGCCGATCTCCGAAAGTTGCCCTTACTCACGCGCGAAGAGGCAACGGACTGCTTCGAAGCCAGGATGTCTTCGGCGGAGCCCTTGCCGCGGATCCGCAAGATGACCAGCGGCACGACGGGACGCCCGCTCGCCTTCGCCTACGACGTCGGATCCGAATACTGGAGGCAAGCGGCGAAGCTTCGCGGCTACGGTTGGGCTGGATACCGGCCGGGGGATCGAAGTCTCCATTACTGGGGCTCCATCGCCTCGGTGAAGGCGCCGCCCTTGAGAAAGAAGGTCAAGACCGGGATCGACCATCTCGTGCGGCGCGAACACTACATCAACTGCGCCGATCACTCGGAGAGGGCGCTGTCCGGCGTCGTCCGCCGGCTCCGGCAGCTCCGGCCCAAGGTCATCGTTTGTTACGCGCAAGCTGGCGCGGCCCTGGCGCGGCACGTCGTCGAGACGAAGAGTCGAGACTGGGAGGACGTCGCGGTGATCTCCGCCGCTGAGCGGCTGTTCCCGGCCGATCGCGACGTCATGACGGAGGCCTTCGGTCCGAACATCTTCGAGACCTACGGCAGTCGCGAGGTCATGCTCATCGCTGCAGAGTGCGACGCCCACCAGGGCCTGCATGTGTCGATGGAGAACCTCGTCCTCGAGATCATCGTCCGCGAGGGAGGCCGCGAGCGCCCGGCGGAGCCCGGAGAGCTCGGCGAGGTGGTGGTCACGGATCTTCACAATTACGGCGCGCCGTTCATCCGCTATGTGAACGGCGATCTCGCCGTCGCGTTGCCGCCTGGGCGCTGCGCGTGCGGACGCGCGCTCAGCCGTCTTCAGCGGGTCGAGGGGCGCGAGACGGACACCCTGCGCGATATTGACGGTCGCCCCGTCGGGGGCATGTTCTTCATCGTGCTCTTCTCGGTGCTGGCCGACAAGGTGCGGGAGTTTCAGGTGGTCCAGCGGAAGGACCGCTCGATCGACCTGAAGCTCGTGCCCGGAAGCCGGTTCGACAACTCGCTCCTCGGGATGGTCAAGCACAACTGCGAGAAGGCGCTACCGGGCGTCGACCTTCGGATGCACGTCGTTTCCGACATCCCCGTGGGGCCGAACGGTAAGTCGCGCGTCGTGATCGTGGAAAACTGACTCTCCATGGTCCCGCCGCGTTCCTCCCCGACGGACCGCACGGTCGGAGCGGCGGCCTGCGCCGTGGCCCTCGCCTTCGGCGCGCTCGCGCCGTCGGCGTTCGCCGCGCCGAAGCTCCAGGGCGTTGCCGAGACGTCCATCGGTTACACCGACAATACGCAGTCTGCGCCCGACGTCCCTCTCCCGGGAGGCACGCCAAAATCCGGCGGCGTGTTCGTCTTGCTCAGCCCCGGCATCGTCCTCGCGAACGTCACGCAGCGCTCCAATCAACGGCTCCAGTACACGTACACGTACGATCTGTTTCTGCAGAGCACGAACGCGAGCACATCGTCGAATCGGCTCGACTACCGAGCCTTCTTCGACCTGTCGCCGCGCGTGGAGCTGACGGTCGGCGCAGCCGCCATTCAATCGAACCAGTACTCGGCGATCATTATCACACCGCCCGCAGCGGGCTCCGTCAACGCGCTCCCGCCCGGGTCCGGATCGTTCCTGTCGGCGACGGTCGACGAGCTCATGTCGTTCGATCTGAGCCCAGGATGGCGAGCGTACGAAGCCGCGGCGGTCACGGAGCAAACGCCTCTCTTCGACACGGTTGCCCCGCGGACGTTCGCCCCATCGGGTCGCGCCGGCGTCGAGCGGACGCTCGAGCGGGACGCGATCGGCGGGGAGGCGAGGGCCGACTACAGCGTCGTCGAAGGCAGCCTCGCTCCGGACGGCACCGCCCTCGGCGTGCAGGAGCAGATCATCGGAACGGGCGTCGGGCTCTGGCGCCACGATTGGGGTCGCTATTTCACGAGCCGCGTCGAGGCGGGCGCCCTCCGGTTGCAGCGCCTCAACACGAACAGCGGCCTCTGGGAGCCCGCCGGCGCCGCGTCGCTCAACTACGTCACGGAGCTCGGCGATGCCGGGCTCGCTTACGATCATACGGTGACGACGAACCCCTATCTCGGGCAAACGCTGCTGATCGACGAGGTGAGGTTCCGTGGCGCCCTGCCGCTCACGAAGAAGGGCGAGGTTCTGGCTGCCGCGTCTGCCGGCTACCAGTTCGGCCGGCTCCTCGACGAGGACGCCAACCTCGCGGCGCACGTCGATGCGATCTTCGCCGACGTGGGCATCGGGTGGCAGATCACGAAATCGATCCTCGTCGGGCTTCGCTATCAGCACGTCGAGCAGATCTCGGACACCCGCGTTCCGCCCCTTCCCGTGAGCTTCGTCCGGAACTCGATCCTGGCCGGGACGACCATCAAATTTCCTCCGGAAAGCGACATGCCACACGCTTACCGCGCCCCGCAGCGTGTCGATCGCGCGGACGAAATTCGGGGCGCAGTCGAGCCGACCGAGAACGGGACCCCGGCGCACCCGGGCGGTCCCGGCACCTGAAGCGGCAGGCCCGTGTCTTGCAGAGTTAGTTCGAAACAATGGAAATCGAGGGAGCGATGGAAGAGCGCATTGCGGTCATAGGTCTCGGATACGTGGGTCTGCCGGTCGCGCTCGCTTTCGCGCGCAAGTTCAAGCGGACGATCGGCTTCGATGTCAGCGAGTCACGTGTGGCAAGCTTGCTGCGCAAGGTCGACACGACGCGCGAGGTCGAGGGCTCGGCGCTGTCCGACTCCACGCTCGAGATCACCGCCGATCCGCGCCTGCTCAAAGGCGCGAACTTCTTCGTCGTGGCCGTCCCGACGCCGATCGACGCCGAGCACCGGCCCGATCTGACGCTCGTGCTACGGGCGAGCGAGACCGTGGGAAAGGCGCTCACACCGGGGAGCGTCGTCGTCTACGAGTCGACGGTTTATCCCGGAATCACCGAAGACGTGTGCGGGCCGGCGCTGGAAAAGGCGAGCGGCCTCGTTCGCGGCAAGGACTTCACGCTCGGCTATTCGCCTGAGCGCATCAATCCCGGAGATCGAGAACACTCGTTCGAGAAGATCGTCAAGGTCGTCTCCGGCGAGGACGCGGCCACGCTCGAGCGCGTCGCCCGGGTCTACGGCGCCGTCGTGGACGCGGGCGTGCATCGTGCCGAATCGATCCGCGTCGCCGAAGCGGCGAAGTCGATCGAGAACGTGCAGCGAGAT
>OCTA010004360.1_pt1 | contig 12417 bp, 12 predicted proteins | sample 1538991 | NCBI WGS metagenome assembly OCTA01 (sample SAMEA3539302, study PRJEB22396) | soil metagenome | biome: tundra; feature: field; material: soil | place: USA | collected 2010-05 | depth 0.15 m
TAACTCAAATGCCGCACGCCAATGCCAGCCTTAATTATGCTCTCTGTGCTTGTTGGGCGCTTATGGGCTCTGCCCCCAAGTTCGCGGCTGCGGTGGGCCGGAACGCCGCATTTATGCGGCAGTTGCGCGCGAAATGTCATCCCTGCCGCATAAATGCGGCGTTCCGGGGGCAGTGCCCGGATGCGCCCGTGCTTGTTGGGCTCCGCAATTAATGTTTTGCCGGTTGACTTTACGGGTGCCTCTCAACGAAGGTAACGCCCGTTATGGAGCAGATTCGACGCGCATTACTTTCGGTTTCCGATAAAGCGGGGCTCCTCCCCTTGGCGCAGTCATTGGCGGCGGCGGGCGTGGAGATTATATCCACCGGCGGCACCGCCAAAGCGCTGCGCGAGGCAGGCTTGAACGTCACCGACCTGAGCGCCTACACCGGTTTTCCGGAAATGCTGGACGGTCGTGTAAAGACGCTCCACCCGAAGGTTCACGGCGGGCTGCTCTACCTGCGCGGCAACGAAAAACACGAGGCAGCCGTTCGCGCGCATGGCATCGAGCCAATCGACCTGGTCGTGGTGAACCTCTATCCGTTTGAACAAACCGTCGCGAGGCCGAATGTGAGCCTGCAAGAGGCGATCGAAAACATCGACATCGGTGGCCCCTCAATGCTGCGCAGCGCGGCCAAGAACCACGAAAGCGTGACCGTGGTGGTGGACCCCGCCGATTATGAGGTGGTCGGGGAGCAAATCAAATTGACGGGCGGCACAACCCTGGAGCTGCGCCGCAAGCTGGCGGCCAAGGTCTTCGCTCGCACGGCAGCCTACGATGCCGCCATCTCCGCACATCTTGGCCAGGCCTTTGGAGCGACGCCGGCGGCGACTTTGCCCGCGTCCTTGCAAGTCCAGGCACCGCTGGTCCAAACGCTGCGCTATGGTGAAAACCCACACCAGAAAGCGGCCCTTTATGGTGGCTTTCAGGATTACTTCCAGCAACTGCACGGCAAGGAGCTGTCGTACAATAACATCCTGGACCTGACTGCCGCGGCGAACTTGATCGCGGAATTTGCGGCTGACCCGCCCACGCTGGCCATCCTCAAACACACAAACCCGTGCGGCCTGGGACAGGGCGCCAATCTGCGCGAGGCCTGGGACAAGGCGTTTGCGACGGATCGCCAGGCGCCCTTCGGCGGCATCATCGCGGTGAACCGCGCGCTCGACCAGGCTTGCGCGGAAGCGATAGCAGAAATATTTAGCGAAGTCATTGTGGCGCCCGACTTCACCGCGGAGGCAATGGCTGTATTGCAAAGGAAGAAGAATCTCCGCCTGCTCAGGACCTTGAGGTCGCCGCTCACGGCGCAGCCGTGGGATGTGCGCAGCGTGGGCGCGGACTCGTTCTTGTGGCAGGAACGTGATTTGAAAGTCACGACGGCGGAGAACCTGAAGATCGTGACGCGCCGGCAGCCAACGGAGGCGGAGTTGAAAGCCATGTTGTTCGGCTGGCGAGTGGTGAAACACGTCAAGTCCAACGCCATCGTGTATGCCGCCACGGATCGCACGTTGGGCATCGGGGCTGGTCAAATGAGCCGGGTGGATGCCAGCCGGATCGCGGTCTGGAAATCAGGCGAGGCGGGCCTTTCGCTCAAGGGCAGCGTGGTTTGCAGCGACGCATTCTTCCCGTTTCCGGATGGCTTGATCGCGGCGGCGGAGGCGGGTGCCACAGCGGCGATTCAGCCGGGTGGCTCAGTGCGAGATGCCGAAGTGATTGCCGCCGCGGACGGGCGCGACGTGGCGATGGCGTTTACCGGCGCAAGGCACTTCCGGCACTAAACGCGGATGCGGCCTTGTCGTTAGTGTTAGCGGAGCAGCCAGTAAATAAGTCCGACTTGGCCAAGAGAAATGGCAGCGATGCCAGCCCAAGTGAGCCCTTCACGGAAGCGCAGCCCGGCCTGCCGGGTTTCGCTGAGCCAGAACTGCATTCTCAAGGAGCCGATGTCGATGGTGTCGCCATTGCGCAAGACGGCCTGGTGAACGGGTTGGCCATTGACGGTGGCCAAGGCGTCGGGCTGGGCACTCAGGACAATTCCCTCGGCCGGATTGAAGTCGAGTTGCAAATGCTGGTCCCACACGCCGCTTTCCTCCAGTCGCAGGTCGGCGGCGGATGAGCGCCCAATGCGTACAGGAAAACGGCGGGCCACCCATGCGGTGCCCGCCTTTTTGCCGGTCAGGACCTTAAGCTGGACCATCACCAGAACCGGCGCGGGACATATAGTTTATCGCCCGGATAAACTTCCAGGTCCAGACTGGGATTATCTCGCGCCTTCGCGCAGTTAATAATCAAGCTGCGCCCATCCACTCGAGTCAGCCTCACCTTTTTCTTGTTGGCAAAGTCAGTGAAGCCGCCAGCGGAGGCAATCGCCTTCAACACCGTAATTCGGGTATTGTAAAGCTGGCGGTTGGGTGCCTTCACTTCGCCATCGACGTAATACCAGAGCGTGTTTCCCTCTTGCTTTACCGTGACCGTCATGTATTTGAAGAACTTGGGAACGTAACACTCCCGGATATCCTTCTCCAATTCGCCCGGGGTCTTGCCGTCGGCTTTGAAGGTCTGGTTCAAGGTCAGTGTGATGGTCCCGTCCTCTTTGATCTTCCCTTCGAAGATCGGAATCAGCGTAGGGGTGTCCAGCAGGGCGATGGTCAGCGTGCCGCCCACGTGGAGCACTTCGATTTCGGGCCCGCCGCCATTGGTCACGGTCGAGCCAGCCACTGGAGGGGTCGCCGGAACTGGGGCAGGGGTTGTGGTGGAGACAGCAACGGGGTTGGTGCTCGATGCGGCGGTCAGGGCCGGCGGCAGTTCCGCGAATTGTTGTTCCGGTGAGTGGGTCCGGCAGCCCGACAGGCCGAGCCCGGCGCAAAGCAAACCGCAGACTGCACCCCAACGCCCCAAATGCTTGCCAATGGTCCTAATGCTCATTCAATCTGAATCCCTCTCAATACTTCTGTTTAATGTCCAGCTTAGCTTTGTCTTCCGCCACGGCACCTGTCTTTGCGACTGGCTCCGTCTCTTCGCTGCGGTAGTAATAATCGTGGTAATAACCGCTATAATAGTAATAGCTCTCATCCTGAGACATGTTGATGTTGTTCAACACGATGCCCACGAGGTTACCGCCGACCTTCTCGATCAACTGTTTGGCGCGGATGTTCATCGGCTGCGGATAACGGCGGTATTGGATAACCTGCAGGGTCATATCCACCTCGCTGGCGAGGATCGATGCGTCGCTGACGCCCATAATCGGCGGTGAATCGAAGAATACGAAATCGTAGCGCTGCTTCAATTCCCCAATCAGGTCCTTCATTTGCGCGGAGCTGAGAATGCCCAACGAACTGCTGGGCAATTTGCCGCTCGCCAGGAAATCCAGCGTCGGCAAGCTGGTGGTTTGAATCACTTCCTCCAGCGTGTTCTGCCTCAGCAAATAGTTGGTGAGGCCGATGTTGTTGGTCACGCGCAGCATCTTGTGCAACGTCGGGCGGCGCAGATCGGAGTCCACTATCAAGGTCCGCTGCCCACTCTGGGCGAAGACAGCCGCGAGATTGAAAACCGTGGTCGATTTGCCTTCGCCGGCTCCCGCACTGACGACGGCGATGGTGTTGAGCTTGTCGTCTTTGCGCGAGAACAAAAGATTGGTGCGCAAGACGCGATAGGCCTCCGCGTGCGGGCTCTCCGCCCCTTCCTCCATGAGCAAGCCGACATTCTGCGGAATGACACCCAGCACCGGACATTGGAGCGAGCGCTCCACGTCATCGATCGTCTTCACACTGGTATCGAGGTACTCGATGAAGAAGGCCAAACCAACGCCTACCACCAGGCCGATGATAATGCCCAAGGCGATGTTGAGCGGTTTGTTCGGTCGCACGGGACGCACGCCGGGCACCGCTTTGTCCACAACCTCCACCATCAAGGTCTTGGGCAGCTCCACGTCGATCTTTTCCTGCGAGATCTTATAGTCGAGGATCGTGCGGAATCGTTGCAGTTCGTCGAGGGCGCGCTTGGCTTCGAAATAGGGTCGCGATTGATTGGCCTTCGCCACGTCGGTGGTGGTGGCCTTCTCAACCTCTTTTTGCAGATTGGTGAGACTAGTGCTCAGCGAGAGCACCCGTGCATCCAGGCCGAGCATGATGCCCTCGACCCGGCTCCGGATTTTGGTATGCAGATCGTCCGCACTGGCCTTGCACTTAAGAACCTCGGCGTGTTCCGGCCCGTATTCCTTCTCCAGCGTCACTAACCTTTGTTCCGCCATGGTTAGTTGGTCGAGCAAGGAGCTGAGACCGGCGTCCGGGGCGGCGGTCGGGATGGCCTGGGCGAGGCCTTCCAGCCCGCGCTCCGCACCCAGACTCTTGAGGCGGTCCAACAAGGTTACTTGCCGGACATACTCGGCTTCGCTTTCAACGCGCAAACCCTCGATCCTGCGCAGCGTGTCCGCCGACATCAGGGGCGAAGGGCCCTCTCCACTCGCCATCGCATCCGAGATGTTCAGTTGTACGCGCAGGTCATCCACATGCTGCTGTGCTTTCTTGACCTTTTCTTCCTGCTCCGTGAAACGCTCTTCTAGCGCCTTGATTCCGCCCTTGCTCAGCGTTGTGCGTTGTTCGTGCCGGTGGGCCTTGTAGGCCTCGGCAACGGCATTGGCGATCTTGGCGGCTTCATCGGCCTTCTCGCTGTAAACGGTAATCGCAATCAGGGTGGTGTTGCGAACGGATCGGACGTCCATTCTGGACTTTAACAGCAGGATGGTTTCTGGAGTCTTGAGGCGTTCCCCGTTGGCATATTTCTTGCCCCATTCCTTGTTCAGATCAAGGTCATCGATGACCTTGCCCAGAATGACTTCGGATTGGATCAGCTCGAACTCAGTCTGGAGATAATAGGGATCATAGGCATTCATGTTTCCTCGCTCCACCATGCCGGCTACGTCCGGCTGGTCGTGCTCGATTTTGATGCGCACGGTGCTGGAAAAAGACTCCGGCAGAATGAAGGTCACCAACGTAGCCGTGATGACCACCAGAAGGAAAACCGCCAGGATGACCGTTTTACGAATGCGGATGATGCGCCAATAATCCAGAAAATGCAGTTTCGTTTCCTGGGTCGGTGATACTTTCAATGGGTCCATAAATCAAAGAAAAGGGGGGCAGTTGCAATAGACCAGCCCCCCGTCATTGAACCAAGGTTAAATCAATAGCTACCGGTGACTCCCACGTAAACCCTGTTGCGGTCATACGCTCCCCGTCCCGGCACGTCGGAAGTGAGATCGTCGTAATTGTAACCCACCTCCGCAGAAAAGTTGGGAGTGAAGCGATATTGCAGGTTCAGGCCAACCAGGTAGTAATTATCGGCCTGGCCATTGTACGGCCCGCCGTAATAGGTGGAGTTCTGATATTGGGCCAGGATGCTCCCATAGAGCTTCGGCGTTATCCGATGATTGAGCGACGCGTAGATCGTGCCAGCCTCCGCATTGAGCGTCATGTCGCCGTTATTGCCTACGTTGAACACTGAGGCCGGGCTGTAATCGTAGCTGAAGCCGACCTCGAAATAGCTTTCCGGCAAATACGTGTACCTGAGGCTGCCCACCGCATAAGGGTTGAATTCACTCTGCCCGGCTGGGTTATCATAATACTCAGTGTAATACCCGCCAACCCGGAACGAACCGGTCAAGTCTGGCCGGAAATTATGGTCAAGCCCGACATACAGGTAGTACATACGTGCATCCCGCTCGTCGCTCATCACCGGGGTGGCTAGTCCAGGACCATAATACCCGATCGCCTGATTTCCGGTGTATTCCGTGTCCCGGAACTGGAACCCGAAGACGCCAATGGTCTGTGGCTGGATCTGGTAGCGCAGATCGAGGTGGGCCACGTTATCCAACTCATCCAGCAAGCCAGTGTTGCTAGGATAAAAGCTTGGCGTCCCAGGAGTTCCAGTCGGAGTATTATCCGCATAGGAATAAAACGTGTTGGCGTAGCCCACGTCCAAGCTGAGCTCCGGAGTGAGCTGGGCCGAAAAACTAATGCTGCCGAAATTGCGCATGTTGTCCCCCGAAATGCGCTGGAACGTGGTGAACGTATTCCCCGCCCGTAGAAAATCCGGCTCCTGGCCCATCACGAAGTCGTCCCGCACGCTAAGTTGATACCGCTCGCTGAATGCGTGGGTGAGGGCTGCGTAGAACTCCTGGGTCTGATCGTAATTCTCCGTTTGGTTAACTGGCTTGTTGTCGTAGTATTTGAAGGAATATACGTAGCCGAAACTGAGGCTGGTTTGCTCCATCGGGAAACTAAACTGGATCGCGGGGCTGATCTCCCAGCCGGCAGTGCCGCGTTGGGAACCGGCGGGCATCGCTTGATTGTTCGGATATGTATTGAAGTTATCATCATAAAAGCCGCGGAGCGTGGCGGAGGCGGTCCAGGGCTTGCCGGATTCTGAGGTAAAACCAGGGAGCATGTCCGCGTGAAGAGCGGAGGCGCCGACTGCGACCAATCCAACGGAGGCAACGATTCTTTTCATAGTTAAAGTTTAGTTTCTATTACACCCAACGACGAACAGTGCCGACAGTAAAACTTGCATATTCTTACCGAAGACGCCCAGCCTCTGTCAAATAAATCTTCACTTTTTTTGCACCAGGAAAACCGCGCGATCAGGGCCCCTCTTCGCCGATGTCTGGCCAAACCGCGCGTCCGCTCGTTTCCAGGCTGAATCCATCATCATTCCGCACAACACTGACCGGCACAGCACGCTTCAGTCCGGAAACGATTGCGCACGTCACCCGCGACCACGGGAAAAGGTTCAGGCTATTGACCGCTTCCAGGTATTTCCGTTCAAATATCTTTGGAGCTACGGCGCAGGGATGATCAAGATTTGGCCAACTGGCAGACGCCGCGGGTCCAGTTTGGGATTGGCGGCCATGAGCGCGTCCAGTTTGACACCGTACTTTCGGGCAATCAGAGCAAGCGTTTCACCCGCCTTGACGGCGTGGGTTCGGGAGGTTGCTGCGGGAGCGGCCGAGGACCGACCCGCGCTGGAGGGCTCGGCTGGCGCCGCGTGGCCGAGGGCCGGAGGTTGAACTGTGCGCGCCGCCGGCAATGACGCGCCGACTTGATTGGTGAGGGTCTGCAGGCGGAGGGCGTAGGCCCGCCATTTCTCGAGGTCCTCATGCAAGCGCTTGTTCTCTTCTGCGAGCTGCTCAAATTCGCGTTGTTGCTTCTCCGTCACCAGGCCCAGTGAGACAGTTTGAGCCAGTTGCTGTTTGCATGCCAAGATACGTGTTTTCACCATTTCCTCTTTGCCCGAGTTCGGCATCAGCTTCAGGAAGCGCTCGAAGTGGTAAATCGCAGCGGCGGGGTCGGACTCCTTTTGATCGTACAGCCAGCCCAGTTCGAAGTGGGCCGGGGCCGATTTCGGGTTCACCTCCACCGCCTTTTCGAATGACTCTTTCGCGCCGGTGAAGTCCATGGTGTTGACGCGGCTTTTGCCTGCCAGGAAATAGGGCTCCCTCTCCTCGTCCCTCTGGGCGGAAGGCAGGCAACCGCTCCACACGAGGACGGGGACCAGAAGCACCGCGATCCGGAACAGGCCCACTGAAAACGTCATTGCCGGAGACTAACTGAGCCCATGACAATACGCAATCACGCGAACGGATCACGCGAACGGATTCGACTTCATTTCCGCGGCTGGATGCAGGGGCAAGCACAAGGGGCCGATGATTAAATAGACCCAGGCCATCACCAAGTGCAGCACACCTGCCACGGCCAACCGCACGAGGTCAAGCGCACCGCAGCCGTAGATGACAACGACTGCGCACATAAACAGCGCCCCCGGCATCAGCGCCGCGCCTGCCAGGCGCCAACTCCCCCGCAGGCTCAAGTCCCGGTTCGCGAAGAATCCGACCAGCCACACCGGCAGAAAATAGACCGTCGCCAGGCACGCCCATGTCACCATCAACCCCACCACCACCAGCCCCGCAGCCATCGCCAGAATAGCCGGCGCCCAAGCGCCCCACCACGGCCCGAGTTCCGTGCGGTTGAACGCCACCTCCTGGCCGTGCGGATACTCGCCTCGCACGTATCCGAGCAGCGAGAACACCATGCAATCCGTCCGGCCAAACTCTACCTGCACATGCGCCGGCGAGCGCGCCTCGCCGGAGTGATCCAAATCGACGATCAAGGCCAGGAATCTCCCCTCGGCCAGGCGCGAGGGGGTCGGCCCTTGCCAGTCCAATCTGCCAGACCGAAGCTCTCCCTGCGGGGGCAATTGACGAATCGCCTCGCTGATCACTGGAACCCAAGCCTTGTGTAGAAACCATACGACCGTGCCGGCAGCCAGCAGCGCCACAATGAATTGCACGATCAGCAAACGCCCTAACGACGCGCGCGCGAAAGCCGCCACTCCCCGCACCGTCAGCGGTTGCCAGGCGAACTGTGCTTTTTCGACCGATACATTCATATGAGCCCCGCCGCAACGGTGACCGCCAAGCCCCCCGACAAACAGAACTCACAATCCAGCCTGGAGCCGCCCCGGACGCGGTTCAGGCTGCGGGCGTTTGTGAGGCCGGCGGTGCCGGCTGGGTGGGAGGCTGATTGGGTGGGGGCGCGAGAATCACTGAGACGGGATAGCGCAGTTTCATCACGTCATCCACCAATACTTCCACAAAATAGCTGCCAGCCGTCTTGAACTCAACCTGCCTGAACACACTGATATTGGTCGCGTGCAGGCCGGCGTCCGCCAAGGTGAACTTCACCTCGCCCTTGCGCAAGACCGTGGTCTGGTCTGGCGCGATCAGGCGGGAGGACTCGACGAACTGACCCACGCCAGCGGTCCAGCGGTTAAATACGCTCACCTGAAACGCCATCGCCGGCAGTTGCGCCACGCGAATGAAATTAATCACGCCGATCAGGAAGAAGTTCCCATTGGCCTCCTGGCGAATCTCCTCGCACAGCAGCGAGCATTGCAGATCAGGCAGAATTCGAGTTGCTTGCATTAGTTCTCAAACTTGTTTCGGATTTCGGGCTTCGGATTTACCCTCGGGCTCTCTCCGCCGCGCGAACGGTGTTTTGCATCAGCATGGCAATTGTCATCGGCCCCACCCCGCCAGGGTTGGGCGTGATCTTGCCGGCCACGGCTTGCACGCCCGCGAAATCCACATCGCCCACCAGCCGCGAGCCTCCCTTGGCCATCGGGTCGCTGACGCGGTTCACCCCCACATCCACCACCACCGCGCCGGGTTTGACCATGTCCGCCTTCACGAACTCCGCCACCCCCATCGCCGCGATCAGAATATCGGCCCGCCGGCAGTGCGCCCGGATGTCACGTGTCGCCGAATGGCAAATAGTTACGGTGGCGTTGGCGTGCTTTTCCTTTTGGCAGAGCATGGCGGCCATCGGCTTGCCGACAATATTGCCGCGCCCCAGCACGACCACTTCCGCGCCGTCGATCCTGACCTCAGACCGCACCAGGAGCTCACGTATGCCGGCCGGAGTGCATGGCAGAAAACCCGTCGGGTCACCCAGCATCAACTTGCCCACGTTGACGGGGTGAAACCCATCCACATCTTTCTCCGGCAGCACGCTGGCATAGACGACCGTTGCCCGGAGGTGCGACGGCAGCGGGGCTTGCACTAGAATGCCGTGCAGGCGCCGGTCGGCGTTCAGCCGGGCCAGCAGCCCCAGCAGTTCGGCTTCACCCGTCGCGTCGGGCAGCACGTGGGTCTCCGAGTAAATCCCCAGCTCGGCGCAAGTCTTTTCCTTCCGGCCCACATACACCTTGGACGCCGGGTCCTCGCCCACGCGCACAAAGGCCAAGCCGGGCTGGACCCCTCTCGCCTTCAACGCCGTGACGCGCGCAACCAGTTCGCCCTGCAGTTGCCGGGCGATGGCCCGCCCGTCGATAAGACTGGCAGGAGGCATTACTGCACGACCTGGATCTTCTGGATGGTGATGACCGGTGTATTGCCCCAGCGCTCGTCCAGGCTCTCTTCGCCTGTCACAATAATCCGCAGGCCCTTGTAGCGCCGCAGATCCAGTTCCTTCGAGGTCGTGTAAAGGTAATCAATGTCCCGGCCGTTCTCAGGGCTGACCAGCTTGAAGCGGGATGGCGCTTGAATACTGGTCATGCCGCGGACGATGCCTTCGCGATCCACAATCCGCGGCGGCAGCGGTTCCTCCACCACCGGCTCTGTCGGGGCCGGCGTCGGCGGCAGCGCGGGCGTCATGGCGGGCGGCGCCATCGCAGGGGGCATGGCTGGGGTTTCGGTCGGCGGCGGCGCCACGGGCGGGGCCATGGCCACAGTAGTCGGCGTCGGTGCCGGCTCAGGTGGCGTCGGCGTGGGCGGGAGCGGCGCGGACGCTTCCTGTTTCAGATACTGAGCGGCCACAAACGCATAGGCGCTCGGCGGCGGCTCGACCTCCGCCCAGTCGCCTTTCGTCGTGACTTCTTTCAACGCGTCGCCGCGATGCAAGAGACCGATCACGCTGTAATTCTCGCCCGGACCGCTGCGCAAGTTCAGTTTCTTCGGCAGCACCGTATGGTTGGCGGCATCGATAAACGAGCTATTGATCCACGCATGCGCGCCGGGCGGCAGCGTGATCTTCGCCCAGGCGGACGGCTCGTCCGGCCCGGAATTATTCCGCACGATCTCCTCGAGCACGGTCACCGACTGGCCTTTGGTGATCCGCGTCACCACTTCGCTCTTGAGCTTGGCCTGGCCGCGCACATTGACGTTGCTGGCCACCACCACCGCCGGGCCCGCAACCAGCGGCACCGTCTTCAACTCCGGCGCCGGGGCTTTCTTCTTCGCCATGGCCTTCTTCTCCGGCGCCTTCTCTGCTTTCTTCTTCGCGGCCTTCTTCTTCACCGCTTTAGCCGACGGCGCGTTGGTCTTGGCGGTCGCGGGCGCAACTTTCGCCGTCGGAGCGGCTGCCGGAGTTGCAATCGGCGCAGCAGGGGGGGGATTGGTCGCTTGTTGCGCCAACAAGCTTGTCGAAAGCATCGCCCCTAAAACTAACCAATAGTTGTATTTCATAACTCAGCTCATTAAAGAACTAATCTCGGGTTCTGTCAATGTCCGCCATTTGCCTGGCCGCAGCTCCCCCAGCTTGATCTTCCCGATCTGGACCCGCTGCAACCGCTTCACTATCACTCGCTGCGACTCGAACAGCCGCCTTACTTCCCGGTACTTGCCCTGCGCCAGCTCCAGTTCCACCACGCTGTGCGACTGGCTGGCCGAAATCAGCCGCACCCTTTCCGCCTTCAAATTCTCCCCCAGATAGAACACGCCTCGCGTGAACTGGCCCAGCATCTCCGCCGTCACCCGCCCTTCCGCCGTCACCACATACTTCTTGCGCACCCCGAAGCGGGGATGCGTCAGGTGCAGGCTGAACTCCCCGTCATTGGTCAGGAAGATCAATCCTTCACTATTATAATCCAACCGCCCCACGGAGTGCAGGTGGCCCCATTCTTTGGGCAACAGCTCGTAAATCGTTTCCCGCCCATGTTCATCCTTCCGCGAGCAGACCAACCCCGGCGGCTTGTTGAGCGCCACGTAAAGCTTGCGCTTCACCCGGACCGGCTTGCCGTCCACCGCTACCGCGTCATGGACGGGGTCAACCCGCGTCCCCAGCACCCCGACGATCTTGCCGTTGACCGCCACCCGCCCGGCCAGAATCATCTGCTCGCCGGCGCGCCGCGAGGCGACACCCGCTTCCGCCAGGAATTTCTGCAAGCGAACCATCCCAATTCGGACTGCGGACTGCGGACTGCGGAATAGGGGATTGAAACGGGTGTGCTGGGCTACTCATTCCGCACTCCGCAATCCGCATTCCGCATTGGCTTACGAGTCTTTCTTGGTTTTGCGCAGGCCGGTGATGCGGTCTCCCGCCTTCCACTGGCCGCGCTTGCTGAGCAGCTCAATGCGCTCAAAGCGCTTGAGGACGTTTCGTTTGCCGCCCAAAGTGGCCGCCGCGCGCAGACTCCGATGCTGTGACATAACTCAAATTCCAATTCTTGGTTACTGACGTTTAATCCGCTCCAATCGAAAGCGGACGGTGGTTGTAACACGCCCGCCCCCATTTGCCAATCATTATTCTCGTGGCGTTTTCGCTCGCTTCCGGGGCCGCTTTCTGCCAGAGTCGGCCTCGGTTGGCTTGAGATTACATCGCTTCGACGGCGCTTGGGTGTCTGTTTCAAAGCGCTGAACAGCGCCACCGGGAGCCTGGTTTCAACCCGGGTAGTGTCACAAAGTGCCAAACCTTTGGGATTGAACATGAAACATGCGGCTTTCTCGCTCGCTAGCGGTCTTCTGTTGTCTCTCACGCTCACCGCTGCCGCGACGACGCTCTATGTGGATGTCAACAACCCGGCACCCGCCGCCCCCTACACGAACTGGGTCAC
>OCTA010004361.1_pt1 | contig 12417 bp, 16 predicted proteins | sample 1538991 | NCBI WGS metagenome assembly OCTA01 (sample SAMEA3539302, study PRJEB22396) | soil metagenome | biome: tundra; feature: field; material: soil | place: USA | collected 2010-05 | depth 0.15 m
ATGACTGCGGTTCCAGCAGCGCTCCCGCGCTTCGTGTAGTTCATGACGCCGGCGTCGCCGTAGAAATCGAGCAGAACAACTTTGCGTGCATGGGCGTATGCGGAGAACTTTGGTGCAGCGTGTGTCAGTTGCTTTGCCATCTCGGTCGCAGTTCCAGCAGCGGCGGGCTCAGTATCGAAATCTTCCTCGTTCGGTCTTGTTGGATGACCACACTTCCTCTTCTGTCTTCGTACTCGTCTCGGTCCGCCCGGGGGAAGGTCCAATGGAGGGGCACTGACCGCCGCATCGGAATCTTCGACGGGTCTAGTTGAACGATAACGTTGCCAATCTCGGACGCGAATCGTCGTACCGTACCCCGGTCAAGCTTGTTCAGTTCCTTGCCGGAAACTCTCAATTCGTAGCAACTGTCCTGAAAACGGTCCTTGGTACTTTGCCAGATGGTTTCGGCGAACTCGTGGCCATTCTGGTGCTGAAGCACATAAGTTGGGGGCCAGACCACGGATTTTCGTTCGATGACCATCTGCTTACCGGTCCGACCATCGGTCACGAGTACTTCAGGCTGTTGCTCCGTTCGATCCCCCGTCCTCTTCACATCGAGACAATCCGAGAGGGCAGTCCGAAGAGCAGCGTGGGGTCGTCAGTCTGGCGACCCACGCCGCACTACGCCCGGCTCATTTGGCGTCCTGAAACTCCGGATAATCGGCGCCAAGCGTGGTTTGCCGCCAAGAGTCGAAGTCCTTTTTCATGGCTTCGAGCTTCTTATACCCCATCTCCAGAGCCGGCTTGCCGAGCAGCAGGTGAAGTGGCGGATTTTCTGAGCCTACGGCTTCGATGATCGCTTCCCCGGCGCGTACCGGATCGCCCTGCTGCTTGCCGCTCTGCTCGCGGCTCTGTCGGCGGCGCTCGCCCGCAGTCGAGTCGTAATCGTCGATAACGGTTCTGGACTCAAGCAGCGAACGTCCTGCCCAGTCTGTGCGGAACGGACCCGGCTCGACGATCAGCACCTTGATGCCCAGCGGGGCGAGCTCGATCGAAAGCGACTCCGACAAGCCTTCCACCGCGTACTTGGTGGCGTGGTAGTAGCCGGTTGCGGCAAAGCTCACCAGCCCGCCAATGGAAGAAAAATTCACAATGTGGCCGCTGCGCCGCTTGCGCATCCCCGGCAACACGGCATTGGTCAGGGCGACCAGGCCAAAGAAGTTGGTCTCGAACATGGCACGAATCTGGTCCTCTTCACCTTCTTCGACGGCCGCAAGATAGCCATATCCCGCGTTGTTCACTAGGACGTCAATGCGCCCAAACTTCTCCTCAGTCTGCTGCACGGCCTGGGCGATCTGCGCCCGATCCGTCACATCCAGTTGCACAGCGAGCGCATTCTCTTCCTGCCCGGAAACGAGCTCTTTCAGCTGATCGGGATTGCGCGCCGTCACGACCGCACGCCAGCCCCGAGCCAGCACGAGTTTTGCAAGTTCCTTGCCGAAGCCGGTCGAACAACCGGTGATAAACCATACCGGCGATTGTTGCTGTGCCATTCCATTCTCCTTTTTCCATTCGATGTTCTTTAGTCCCGACTCGGACCAGAACATGTCTCGGCAAGTCCGGCTTGCTCGCTTCATCCGGATCGGTAGGCTGGCATGATTTGAGGAATGTATTTCCGCGAAGCCGGTTTCTGGACCGCGAGCTGAGACTTGAGAGCCAGCCGAACTTACCTGAAACCCCGTTTTTCGTGCGCTCGCTCCTCAGCTCATGAGGAATCTGGGCCCGCTACGATAAAGGACTTCCCCGGTTATCCTAGCACTAGGTCGGATCGCAATGGCAGATATCGAGTCCTTAATTCTTGGTAGCGGGAAGCTGACCCGGATCTTAGTCAACTCCTTTATGCCGGCGTTCATCCACCGAGTACAGGGCTTGCAGCAGGAGCGCTCGCAACAACTTCTCTGGCGCGATCGACGGTCGCCCCGTCTTGGCGTACAGCTTGTTGAACCGTGGTTGCAATTCCCTTAATGCCTCATCGGTCATGACACGAAGGGGGCGCAAGGGGTGATCGTGCGGAACTCGCTGCTCGGGGCTGATGTAGCTGAACACGTCCAACTGTTGCTCGTCTTTTCCGCGCATGCCTTCTTCTTATCAGGTTGTGCTGTGGAAACAAGAGAGTTTCGTGGTACTGCGTCCGCTTCAAATCGAGTTTCTTGGTAACCTGCTAGAGGGCCTGAGAACGGAGTTGTGGGTATGTCAGAGCCCGGGTCGTTGGCGCATTGTGTGGACGATAATTGCGACGTGAATGGCAATAGCTGCTCCCGCGCCTGTCATGTGCATCAAGAAAGTCCCGCCGCCAGTCTGCTGAATGGCGGCGATACCGTATCCGCCTAGTGGAAGAAACAAGACGATCGCGGTTCCCAGTCCTGGGTTGTAGCCTCGGGAAATGACCGCCTGGACGACGTGAATGGTGCCATTCAGGAGAACTAGATATACTGCGACAAGTCCGAACCCAGCGCTCACCGTCGCTGCCAGTGCCAGAGAGATCCCGATGACGCCCCACACTCCGGGCACGTTAATGACGAAGACAGCCAACGGTGAGAGTCCTACTCTTCGTTTCCCAATCTTCTGATTGACGAACAGTCTGAACCGATCGTTGTCGTGCTCCTCGTATTGGTGGACCATGTAAACCGGTAGGCAGAGAAACGTAGTCACGAGCGAAACAGGCCAAGAGTGCACGAGGACAGGAGTCAGTAAAAGCAACAATAAACCGGCTAGGAACCCACCATAGACCCAGTTGGCGATTAATCGGGCGAACATTTGTTCCTCCCCCTCGAAACCCTCGCGTAACGGATTTCTTGACTGCCCTCGTCTAAAGCGAAGGTTACTCTATTTTGGTGGCGAGAGCCGATACCGTTTCCCGCGTCGAATCCATCATTGGTTTGGCGTCGCCCTAGCAAGTTGCGGAAAAATTCGCACGTACATCAAAAGGCGACACCCTCAGGCGCTAAAGCGCACACTCATTTTCAACGACCTAACGGCACGACTGAAGTCGTGCCCTTCGCAAAACCTGCCCGAGAGCTGGAGTTTTTCCGCAACCTGCTAGGGCTTTGGACGTGCAACCCTGATTCAGCTGGGTCTAACGCAGTTGCTACAACATCTAACTTCGTGGAGGTCGCAATGAGTGAAGGCGTGAGCGTGATCGACTTGATGCAGAAAGCAAAGGAACTCTCTGGCAACTACGAGAATGTCGTTCTTTCCGTGATCAACGATCATGTCATCCGAATCTCGTTGATGAACGCCGCGCCCACTCCGGTTTTCGACCGCGAGCCTTCGAGCAGAATGCAGTAAAAGATTTCCACCTGATAAAGATGGTCGCGTTTCGCTTCAAAGAACTTCCGTCGTTGCTCAATGGCCGCTTCCACAATCGGGTCGTCATATTTCGCGAAGGGTATGTCGGGCCGGTTCGATTTGAAGAGATACTGGCACGAAGTGAATGCCCTCCCATGTGAAGTGGTTGAGCGCGTTGAGCCTCCGCTCCCAGGCACGCCAGTCGAACTCGTGGGCCCAGTAGGACACGAGGCGTCGTAACCAGTCCAACTCAGTGCCCTGTTCCCAGCCTATGCCGGGTATCTGGTCGGGCCATCTCGTATGGCGCAACCGTGCCCGCAGATCGTCGAGCACCTCATCGGCCACATGAATCCGAAACGTTTCCACTAAAGCAATTCCCTCTTGGCCATGGCCAGTCACCAGCCAAACGCGCTGGGCAAAGGCCAGATCAATCCCGTTACGACACAGGCTAAATCATGTCTCCGTTTCACGCATGATAATGTCCTCTGCCATGCACAAATCAGTCTGAATAGAAGCCAGCCGATAGCGGCCTTTATGGGCAGCTCTTCGGCCATCGACGGTAGCTTGCAATAGATCAGTCATATGCCTCCTCCAAAAATTTCAGCGATGGACTCGCAGAATTCAGAAATCACTTACCAAACGTGTCCCCGAACATAGGCAGGCCGCTTTTTGACTGCTCCTGCGTGGCTTCCTCTTCGATCACGTCCCAATGCTCGACTAGAACACCATCCTTGATGCGAACGATGTCCGCCGCAATCCAGTTCACGGGCAGTCCGAAGCGGGAAAACCGTCCGTGCACGATAACGAAATCCCCTTCAGCGACAATCGTTCCTGCCTCATACTTCAGGGTCGGCGGAAGGCTCTTGATGAGATCGAACAAGCCTTCGCGCCCGGGTTCAATATGAGCGCTGTGTTGGATGTAACGTGGCGACCAAAATTTCTCGGCCGCAGCGTAGTCGCGCTTGTTGAACAGCGTGTCGAAGGCTTCCAGGACAAGCTTCTTGTTGTTCTCCGCTGCTGTCTGCTTCATCGAATTCTCCTTGCGCCGAGTAGATTCCATAACATCTCAGAGCTTCGACCCTCCGTCGACCGGGATACTTGCGCCTGTAATCCAGCGCGCCGCGTCCGACGCGAGGAACGCGACCACGTCTGCGACATCTTCCGGTTTGCCGATTCGCTTCAATGCCTGCATCCCGAGCGCGACGTTCCGCCCCGCCTCGGTTTTCGCGAAGTTCGACATGTCCGTATCGATCACGCCCGGTGCGACTGCATTGACGCGAATGCCCCGTGGCCCGAGAATCGCCGCCCAGTTCTTGACAAGGGTTTCTAGCGCCCCCTTGGTTGCCGCGTAGGCAAGGATTGAAGGCTTGTCCAAATCGGGCCTGCCAGCTACGGCGCGGGCTCCGAGAGAAGAAATCACAATGATGTTCGAGTCTTCGCCCAGGATCGGCAGGAGTTGCTGCACCAGAAAAAACGGACTTCGCACATTCGTCGCGAAGAGGTTGTCAAAGTCGGCCACCGTATGGTCTTTGATGGTTGCAGCCATGGTGATTCCCGCGTTGGACACGAGCACATCCAATCGCTCGCCGACAATCAAGCGAACTTCCTTCGCCAGCAGCGTTGCTCCTTCCGGAGTTCCCAAGTCGGTCCTGATTGCGTTCGCGCGTCCACCTTTTGAAAGGATGCCTGCCACGAGAGATTCCGCATCCTGCGCGGAACGACCGTAGTGCACAAGGACATGCGCACCGGCGTCGGCCAACGCTGACGCGGTGGCACGGCCGATTCCCCGTGACGCGCCTGTCACGAGCGCGGTCTTGCCCTGAAGTGCAGTCATTGTCTTATGGACCCTTCCAATTCAGATGAACTTGAATGCTCACGCCGAACATCAGTCGGCTGCGGCAGTGGTGTTTATCGAAACAACCCCGTAGCTCGTATCCAGAAAACGTGTTGTCTCGAAAACGAAGTCCTCGTGATTCTCGTACCACGATCCGTGGTTGGCGTCAGGATAGAGGATCAGCTTGGCATTCGGCATGTTCTGAACCAGATATAGCGAATTCACGGTATAGACAATCACGTCGTGATTTCCGCTTACAACTAGTGTCGGCTGCGTGATGTTCTTGAGATAGGCGAAGCGCTCTCCCGGGTGAGAGCCCCATTCGCCGACAGCGGCGATCTGCGCCGGCGCGACTTTATCGCTGATGGGGGCGTCGCGGTTTTCGGTGCGCGAGAGATAGCGCTTCAGGAATGCGCGGCCAGCTGCCTGACTTTTCTCCGAATCGGTGAAGAAGACTTTCAGCCACAGGTTCTCGGGGGGATTGTATGTAGCGCCGAAGATCGCCGCCGTCTCGGGCGTCATGTGGCTCTCACCATTTCCTGCGTCATGATTGCGCGGCGCAGTTCCGACCAGGATGAGCTTGCGAATCAGTTCAGGGCGGTCGAGGGTAATCTGTTGCGCGACCATGCCGCCGATCGAGAAACCGAGAAGGTCCACATTCTTCAATCCGAGACCATCGATGAATGCTTCCGCGTTTTTCGCCATGCCGGCAAAAGTCGTGGGCACTTTGCCGGTCGAACTCGCGATGCCTGCATTATTGAAGATGATGACCTCGCGTTCCTTGGCAAATCCGTCCAGAACCGCTGGGTCCCAGTTATCAAGGTTTCCGGTGAAGTGCTGGTTAAAAACGAGGGGCAAACCGCTTCGCTTGCCCCACCGCCGGTAAGTGAAGCGTATGCCGTTGGCCTCAACGAACTGCGTGGGGACGGTAATTGCCGTAGACGTATTCATGACGAACTCCTCCTTCTTGAAACTTCTCAGATGCCGTCAACCAGTGTGACGCGATAGGTCGCCCCTTTGAGACGATGCTCACGCGCCTTGCGATAGGGCGGGCTCTCGTACCATGCTTTCGCCGCAGCCATACATCGAGAATTCGAGGATCACGATACCCTCCGTGGTCACCCCTTCCAGGTCTTCGTGCGAACCGTAAAGCGCGAGGACTTCCACTGCGTGCCCGATAAGCGTTGTCTGTGCTTCCCTTGCGTAAATATCCAGCTCGCCCTGATCGCGGGTCTTGTCTCGGGTGAAAACCAAATAAGCACTCATCGCAGTTTCAATTCTTTTGGTCCCGGAGTCCCGGAGTTCCGTGCGTCGAGTGGGAACATAAGTTAGGCGTTCGTGCCGCCGTCGACAGTCAGACTCGCACCGGTGATGTAGGCCGCCTCTGGACCAGCCACGAACGCTACCAACGCGGCGACCTCGTCCACAGATCCATAGCGATCCAGGGCTGTGTTGGCTTTCTGGGGCGCGGCCCAATCGCCGGAGGCGGGATTCAAATCCGTGTTGATCGGACCCGGCTGGATGTTGTTGACTGTGATGCCCCGGCTGCCGACCTCTCTGGACAAGCTCTGAGCGAACATCTTGACGGCTGCCTTTGTGGCCGAATAGGGCACGAGGCCGGGCGTCATGCAACGCTCGCCCACGCAAGAGCCGATCGTGATAATGCGGCCACCGTTCTGCATTTGCTTCAGCGCGGCGTGAGTCGCGATGAAGGTGCCGCGAATGTTGAGGTCAATCAAGTGATCCAACTCCTCCAGCGTCGCCTCCTCGAATCTCTTGGGAATGGCTGTGCCGGCGTTGTTCACCAGGATGTCGAGCCGACCTAATGTCGCGACGGTCTTTTCGACCGCGGCTCCAACGGCGCCCGCGTTAGTGGCGTCCGCCTGTATCGCGATCGCCTTTCGGCCACCGCGTTCAATCTCCTTGACAACCGACGTGGCGGCGTCGGCACCTTTCGTGTAAGTGATGGCCACGTTTGCTCCGTCCGCTGCCAGACGCTTAGCGATCGCAGCGCCGATGCCGCGCGAGCCGCCCGTAACGAGTGCAATCTTTCCTTCCAGTTTCGTACACATTGTTTTTCTCCTGTGTCGCTGGTTTCGGTATTGTTTGAGATCAGACTAGAGTCGGTTGTTAGAGCGATAATGAAGTGGAACGATTTTGGAAACAACCCTCATTGGGGGCTTCTTCTGGATACTCGATGTTGGGACTTGAGAACACTACTATCGAGGGGGACGAGAGCAACTCTAGCGGTCGCCGAGATCAATCCGCTTCCGTCCGAAGAGCCGGGCGTCGATGGACCGAACTCCAGGGCCCAGCATCAGCAGCGCCGCGCCGACGGATGCTAAGATCGCGCAACTGCGCGGACTGTCAGCCTTCGCAACAGCAGTCCACAGTTCGACCAGCACCACTAGCACTCCCGCCATCGGAGTCCATAATCCGACGAGCAGCAGCAGCCCCACGCCCACCGCGATCGATTGGAAAATGATTCCCGACCATTGAGGGGCTCCCAACAGGTGGGACAATCCGTCCTGAATTAAGACAACCCCGGCAACCAGCCGCAAGAGGAGAAGGCCCCACCCGGGCCAGCCGTTGGGGAACATGGAGAATAATCGTTGCAGACAAGACCTCAACCCGAGCTTATGAGGTCCCGACGCGGTGCGAATCCCCAAAAACTGGGGTTGGAATACAACTCTTCCGAGGGGGTTGTATCTCCGTGGCTCAGAGTTCGATGATTCCGCGCTTCAGTCCGATCGTCACAGCATGGGTACGGTCGTTTGCACCAAGCTTGGAAAGGATGTTCTTTACGTGGCCCTTAACGGTTTCTTCGGTGATCGATAGTTGATCGGCGACGAGTTTGTTCGCGTTTCCTGATGCAATCAATTTAAGAACTTCTATTTCCCGCGCGGTTAGGAGGTCGTCTGCGATGTGATCGGCAACTTCCGAGGCAAGACCTGCTGGAATGCGCTTGTGGCCTGCATGGACGGCGCGGATTGTGTCAAGAAGCTCTTTGCGCAGAGAGCTTTTTAACAGATACGCGCGAGCCCCAGCCTTTAGAGCTCGTGAAATCTGAACATCGCCGGAATACGTCGTGAGAATGATAAAGCGTGCGTCAGGAAATTCCTTGCGGATCGCGATCATCGCGTCGATCCCGTTCATGTCGGGCATCTGTAAATCCATCAGCGAAATATCCGGCCGATGTTTTCGGAACGCCTCGATCGCTTCCCGCCCGGTCGCCGCTTCCGCGACGAACTGTATGTCGCTTTCGTCCGCGGCAAGTGCCTGTATTCCCTGGCGTAGAACTGGATGGTCGTCGGCTAGCAGAATGCGTATGGGACTAGGCTGGGCGTTCATAATCGCCTTCCTTCTTCTTCCTAAACACACGGAGATTGGACTGAGCGGGAGATGATTCGTAGACAATTGACGCAGCGATCCTCAACTCTACCTCGGTGCCGGCTCCGGGCTCACTCCATACATCTAGTTGTCCGCCAATTCGCTCTGCTCGCTCGCGCATGCCCGTCAATCCCCAGTGTCCCGCATGTTCGCCTCGATTCTGCACTCCGGGATCGATGCCCTTACCGTCATCCCGGATTCGTAATCGAAACACTTTCTTGCTATAAGCAACTTCTGCCTCGATTCGTCGGGCCTGGGCGTGGCCGACAGCATTTCGCAAGGCCTCGCGTGCGATACGGAAAATTTCAACGTGATACTGAGGGCGCAAGGTTTGCGCCAATCCTTCAATCACAACCAGGATCTGTGCGGGATCGCTGTTGCCATGCTTTGAAATGAGTTCTTCACCAAGCGAGGTGATCTCCTCGGCCAGGCTCTTCGGAGCAGGTGCGAAGGAGCGCAAATCGTGAATCGCGTCTCGCCCTTCTACAATCGCTTGCTCAGTCCCATCCAAAGCTCGATCCAGCATTTGCATTGCCTCGGCTGTGCGCTCAGGAAGAAGATTGCGGCCTCTTTGAAAGTGAAGCAGCAGTCCCTGAAAACTCTGCAGCAGCGTGTCATGGAGTTCGCGTGCGATTCTCGTGCGTTCGGACAACCGCTCCTTGAAATTCAGATCCAACCGAGCCGCCACTTGACGGATGCGCCACTGGTAAGTCGCCCAAGCCAGGCATACGGCCGCGGCGGCACATAGAAGGAGGAACCAATTGGTCTGGTAAAAGGCTGGAAGAATAGCAAAGTTCAAGGAAGCTCCGGCCTCATTCCAAACACCGTCATTGTTGCATGCGATCAGGCGGAAACGGTAGTTATGAGGTGGCAAGTTTGTGTAAGTGACGTATCGAGCGCTTGTCGGTCCGCGCCAATTGTCATCAAAGCCTTCGAGCTTGTAGCGAAATCGGACGCGTTCCGGCGCTGTCAAACTGGGAGCCGCATATTCAAACTGCAAGGTCCTCGTTCTTGGCCAAAGACGCAATTCGGAAAAATCTGTGAGTGTTCGGTTATCTGCTTTGAGTGCTTCAATCGTCACCGGCGGCGGGAGAATGTTTTTCGGCAAGTGCCGTGGGTCGATCACGGCAACACCCGCGGTGGTGGAAAACCAAAGCCGACCATCGGCTGCCTTTGCTGCAGTTGGAAACGGCTCACGTTGTCTCACAAGTCCTCGAAACCCGTCGTTCGCATCGAACGATTCGCCTTGGACTCGATAAGAAGACGAAAGCATGGCTCTGTCCAATTCCAGGGGACTCACGCGGAATACCGCGAGAGCTGCCGCGAGCCACAGAAAGCCGTCGTCATCTTCGACGATTGCGGAAATTGAGTTCCCCGGCAATCCGTTATCCTTCGTGAGAGTGACGAAGTGTCCATGATCGAAGCGACTTAGCCCGGCCTCGCCTCCGATCCAGGTGTGTCCTGCGCGGTCGCTGGCTATTGTGAATACTCTGCCAAGAGGTAAGCCATCCTTCGACGAGTAAACGCGGAACTGGTCACTTTCATAGACTGCGACTTCTCCATCCTCGAATCCCATCCAGACCCGCCCTTGCGGATCTCCGTACAAAACCCGGCACCGATATTGAGGCAGACGAACCCTACTCCGGAAATCAGTCCATTTGCCGTCCCGCAAACGCAACACTCCTCCGCCCTCGTCGTCCCACACCGTAGCCCACAAATTGCCGCTGGCATCATGTGCGATCGCGTGTACGTCGTGTACCTCATCAACATCCGAGACCTTCGAGAAGGAGAATTTGCCGTCATTTTCTCGAGCGAGTTTGAAAGGGCCCCCAACCCAGACATGACTTTCTCCATCTGCGTCCAGACTGAGGATTCTGTTGGGCTTCGAAGGCGGAGAGGGTGGCAGCTGATATGAGACAAATCTTCCCGAGCGAAACCTTTGCACAATGTCGCCGGTGTAACTGGCAAACCAGACGCTTCCATCGCGAGTCGAAGTCACGGCAATCTGGTCATCCGGAACCAGTCCCTCTCGGCTCGAAAACGGAGTAGCCTTGTTCTCACGAATGCGATCCAATCCGCCGGCCGTGCCAAACCACAAATTTCCTTCTCTGTCTTTGAAGGTTGAATACACCAAATTGCTGGAAAGTCCGTCGCTTGTCTGAAACTCATCAATGACAGGATTGTGATGACGTGCGATGTTGCTCACACGTCGCAGCCCGCCTCTGCCAAGACCGATCCAGACGCTATCGTCGCCATCGAATAGCAAACACATCGGCTCGGCGACAGGAATCCTAGTTCGTGACCCACTGTGAGGTGTAACAAATACGACATCACCGGACGTATGGGTCATCCAAACGTTTCCGAGCGACGAGGACGCCATCGATCGGATCATTCCTACCGCTTGCCCCGTCGCCGTAAAGTGTTTTGCGTTCCGGTCAAGAGTGAGGATTGTATTTGTGTTGACGGAGTCGCTGCTGAGCCCGAAGTTGAAGTGATCGGTTGCCACCCACAGCTTTCCACTGTGGTCTACCAGCATTGTTTGGGCTCCGGGCGCAGGGTAACCCGCTTCTGCTCCAACCCGTCTCCACTTGCCGTTCTCCAGCTTACTCAGCCCGTAAGGACCGCCAGCCCAAATTGCGCCACTCGCGTCCTCGACAATTGACAGAATTCCGCCAGGTGGTACGTCGTCGGACTGCGAATAGGTCGTCAAATGGCCGTTGTGCAGCTGGCCGATTCCAGCGGAACTAAAGCCGATCCAAAGGCTTCCATCCCGCGCGGTATACAGGGACCACACTGAGGAGCTGGGGATCCGCTCTCCGAAACTCGGCTCCCAAGCGACGAAGCGTAGACCGTCAAATCTGTATAAGCCCACTTCGGTACCGAGCCACAAATACCCATCCGGCGTTTGAGCAATTGCACGAACCGGCCCCGGAATGCCGTCCTTCGCGGTCCATGATGTATGCGTAAACTGGGTGATTAGTTTCTGCGGGTCAAGAGCGTTGGCAGGAACAGTCAACAATACGCCGATCACAAGCAAAGTGCAGAGCCACTCCGGACCGGCCCTGCTGAACGCGGTTCGTCGCGCGATGTCTTTAGAAAGCTTACCGGCCGCCAAAGTACCCTGTCGGACGGAGCCTTCCTGCGGCTCGATCTGGTTCCTGAAGTTCAACCCCTGAACTCCTAGAAGGTGGACGTGCATCAATCCTACCGCAGATGGTAGGCAGCATGGCGGAGACCCGTAAAATCGTCTGCGTTCACAGTTAGCGTAGGGTATTCGGGCGCGAAGTAGCGCAGTTCACCGAAAACAGGAGAAACACCGCGTGGTGTTCCCGCTTGGGCGCGGGAAGCATTTCGTTTGATACGCTCTTCTAACTGACAATTGATCTCAGACCAAATATTCGAATGTCTGTTTTTTGCACGTACGGTCACCTCAGGATTCACCCAACATGACCTGGCGCGAATACCACGAGTTGACGAAGCACAGTGCCGAATCGGTGCGGCGAAATCGCCACTATCTCGATTGGGCCAACATGCCCAATCCATTCCGGCATTATGAGGATGTTCCCATCCTCGATTTGCCCTCCGACCCTCCGGCTCCGCCGATTTCAGCTCTCGAAGTACTCGAAGGGAAAGTGGGAAACACTTCAGCCAGGGATGGTGCGGAATTCCTTTCGCAACTGATGTTCTATTCAGCCTCGATTAGCGCGTCCAAACGAGTGCCGTCAACCGGATCTACATACGCACTGCGCGTGAATCCTTCTTCCGGCAATCTGCACCCGACTGAATTTCACTTCTATACCCATGGCCTCGCGGATTGGGTCGACGGCCTCTATCATTACCGTCCCTCTTCCCACATGGCAGAACAA
>OCTA010004362.1_pt1 | contig 12416 bp, 11 predicted proteins | sample 1538991 | NCBI WGS metagenome assembly OCTA01 (sample SAMEA3539302, study PRJEB22396) | soil metagenome | biome: tundra; feature: field; material: soil | place: USA | collected 2010-05 | depth 0.15 m
CCGTGGCCATTTTCACGGATCCCGGCATAAAAGCCCGATACTCCTGATAGTCGCCGATGACGCGGTAAGCCCAGTGCTTGCCGTCGCCAATGGGCCCGGTCGTATCGACCGATACGCCTCCGGCATAGTAGTTGCCGTATTGCATCGAGATGTCGGTGCTGCGCTCGAAGAGGGGAGACTTGGTAAAGATATTCATCGTGCCGCCGGGCGAACCCGTGGGTGCGAGAATCGCATCCGGTCCCATCACCAGCTCGGCACGGTCGATCAGCGCCGGGTCAATGTTGGTGTGGGGGCCCGCGCCGCTCGGCTGCAAATACTCGGAAAAACTGTCGACCAGCCTGCCGCCCAGGCTCTCGAATCCCCGAAAGTCCATGCGGTCGCCGATCCCTCCCGGGCCTGCGCCGCGGCCCCAGCTCATGCCGGCAAAATAGGTCACGTCATCGACCATCGCCGTCGTGCCCAAATCCGTGACCAGGGCGGGCGGGATGACACTGACCGTCATCGGCGAGTCGAGAATGCTGCTGGCAATTCGCGCGACGGAAGCGGCGTCCTCAGCTTTATACTGATTGGCTTTGGCACCCGTGACTTGGAATTCAGGCAAGACAACTGGTTCTTCAGAGGAAGTGGCTGAAGGGGGCGGGGGCGGCGCCACCTGACCATAACCGGCGAGGGGAAGGACCAAGAGAATGCCTGTCACACTGACGACACCTCGGGACAGGGCGCAGGTGGCGATTGACGCACGTACCATATTCATCGAATTTCCTTGTTGTTGTTAGTTCAAGTTCAGGATGATCGAGAGGGATTGCAATTGGGTGTCTAACAGGCGCCATTGATGTAAACTTTTCCATCAAATCTTCGCTTCTTTGAAGAAACGGTCCCAGCTGCAGTTCTTGCTCGCGTCCTTTGTGTGTTTCTATCAGTCGTATTATAAAATAGATACGTAATTACGCCTACGGCGCGGGGTTTTCACCCTTTGGGGAGGAAAGCTAAACGGACCTTTGGGGTTTAACGACCGCTACTTGGGGTTATTAGGTGTAAACGTTTGCATCATGTCGTCGACGTCCTTGATGTAAAGGGGAAAAAGTAATCGTAACCTATTGATAATAAACAGAAGACGAGAATGTTTCGACCGTTTTTACCTTTCTCTTAGGGTATTTTATCATCATGGTTTTTCGATTCCTTGAGCACCAGATTGATGCAAGAAATGGCAACGATCTCACTGATGTTTTCTCCAGCGATGGCAGGATAATCACCTCTGGATTATGGGCAAAGCCGGGCTCCATGCCGGTTGGTATCCGAAGCTTGGTTTCAGGCATGGAGCAATGGACATCGACCGGAAGCAGATAGATGCGCTTGGGCATCGGCATGTGGCAAAATCTGCGAACATCAATCCCGACAACGTGACCTGACCGGACCCGACGCGGGGTCCGGCGACCGGCCTCTGCGTTTCTTGCTGGACTGTCGCGTGGACGCTGGTGTCCACGCGAGAGAGGAAGAAATCGGCCACGTTGCGGATGGCTGCGAGCCGTCCGAAGCGGGGCTTACAAGGCAGATTCAAATGGCCGATCGAGCCTCAGGGAATCCTTCAGTGTACGACTTCAAGCTTGCCCGATTGCACCGAACGGGTCGCCGCGATGGCGATCCGAAGCGCGGCGATCCCGTCTTTGCAAACGATGGGCGCCGGCCGGTCGAGCCGCACGTTGTCGACGAAGTTCTGAAGCTGCGTGATGTAGGCCTGCTCGAAACGCTCGTAGAATCCCGGAATCGAATCGTGGGCGATGACACCCTTGGTCATCATCAGGATCGCAGTTTCACGGTCGTAGCCGATCTGAATTGTGCCCTCCGTGCCGACGATTTCCGAATGGATGCCATAGCCGTAAACGCCGCTGCGGCTGAGGGTGACCATGCCGAGGTTGCCATTCACGAAGTTGAGCGTCGTGATGCCGTTGTCGTAGTCGCCGACCTCGCCCACCTCCGGATAGGCCAGCGCGCCGCCCGCGCTGAACACGCTCTTCACTTCGCCCATGTACCACCGGGCCATGTCGAAATCGTGGATGCCCATGTCAATGAAGAGGCCGCCGCTGCTCGCCGGCCGGAGAAACTCAACCGGCGGCGGGGACTTGTCCTTTGACGTCGACTTGAAGACAATGGGCGTGCCGATGGCCCCCTCCTGAATCTTCTTCCAGGCGGCCGCGAAGGCTTTGTCGAAACGCCGCATGAATCCCAACTGGAAGAATGCGTGGCACTTGGCCACCGTCGTTTCAATGAGCGCGCCCTCGTCGAGGTCGAGCGTCAGCGGTTTTTCGCAGAAGATGGCCTTTTTTGCCTTGGCCGCAGCGGTGATAACCTCGCCATGGTATTTGGTGGGGGTCATCACGACCACAGCGTCCACTTCCTTGTCGGCGAGGAGCTCACGGTAGTCCGTGTACGTCTTGGCGGCGCCCGTTTCACGCGCGATTGACGCGGCGACATTGGGCTGCACGTCGCACGCGGCGCAAAGCCTCGCGCCGGGCAGGCGCGTGCTGACATAGCGGGCGTATTGACTGCCGAGACGCCCGAGTCCGATCACTCCCACATTGAGTACTGTATTTTTTTTCATGGTAGAATGAGGTTGATGGTCACTTCACAAGTTCGATAGGCACGGAGATTTCAGACGGAGGGTCTTCACCGTGCATGATCCGGGCGGCCCATTCGACCCCGGCGGCCCCCATCCGGGCGGGGTTCTGCGCCACGGTAGCGGCCATGATCCCCCGACTCACAGCCTGGCGGGCTTCGTCGAGTGCGTCAAAACCCACGACCGTGATGCGACCGCTCCGGCCTGCGGCGGCGATCGCCTCCGTCGCGCCGAGAGCCATAAGATCGCTGGCGGCGAAGAGCGCGTTTACCTCGGGATGGGCCTGAAGGATGTTTTGGCAGACGGTGTAGCCCTGGTCGCGCTCCCAGTTGGCCGGCTGGGAGGCGACAATCTTCATTTCCGGATGGCCCGCCAGCGCCGCATGAAATCCGCGCAGGCGCGCATCTCCTGTCTCGTGGCCGGGAATGCCCTCGAGCACCGCCACCCGGGCCCGACCGCCCATGCGCTCGACGAGGAACTGCCCGGCCAACCCCCGCCTTCGTAATTGTCCGAGCCGATGAAGGTGGCGATGCGCCCGCCGGCTGCCTTCAGTCCGGCGGCATCCGCCCGGGTGTCCACGATGATGACCGGAATGCCGGCCCGATTCGCCTTCAGGATGACGGGGATGATCTCGCGGGAACCGCTCGGGGCGATGATCAGCACGCTTACCCGGCGCTGGATCAGGTTTTCCGCAATCTGCATCTGGCGTTCGACGTCGATCTCGCGCTCGGCGGCCTGGACGAGCAGATCGAGGCCGTGCGTTCGCGCCGCCTCCTCGGCGCCGCGCTGCATGTCGATGAAATAGGGATTGTTCAATGTCTTCACGACCAGGGCCACCACCGGTTTGCCGGCGGAGGTTCCTCCTGCCGGGCGGCTGCAGCCAGCTGGCACGCTGGCTGCCAGGGCGAAGGCAAGAAAACGGAGGCAGGCGGGAGTCATCGGGATGGGGATTCAGCCTTTGCGTTCCCTTAAAAGCATATCCAGCAGCACGGCCGCGATGATCACTGAGCCGATAAAGACCTGCTGGATAAAGGAAGAAACACCGAGCAGGTTCAGGCCGTTGCGCAGGACGCCCATGATGAGCGCGCCGACGAGGGTGCCGAGGACCGAACCCTCTCCACCCATCAGGCTTGCCCCGCCAATGACCGTCGCGGCAATCGCGTCGAGCTCGTAGCTCAAGCCCGCGATGGGCTGTGCAGAATTTAGGCGGGAAGTCAGAATGATGGCGGCCACGCCGGCCAGGCCGCCACAGGATGCGTAGATTGCGATTTTGCAGGAGGCGACCGGCACGCCCGACAGCAGCGCGGCTTCCTCGTTGCCACCGACGGCATAGACATACCGGCCAAACTTTGTCCGTCGCAGCACGAACTGCGCGGCGGCATATATCAGGATCAGCAGGACAACCGAAGCCGGGACCGCCGCAAGGCGTCCGTTGGCGAGCCAACGGAACGATTCGCCGAAACCCGACACTGGCCGGCCGCCGGTCACCAGGAGCGCGGCGCCCCGCGCCACGCTCATCATGCCAAGCGTGGCGATGAAGGGGGGAAGCCGTCCCATGGTGATAAGCACACCATTGACAACGCCGCAGGCCGTGCCGACGGCCACGCCTGCGACCATCGCCAGCGGAAGAGGCCAGCCGGCATGCAGCGCCTGCGCCAGCACCACGCCGGCAAATGCCAGAACGGAACCGACAGAGAGATCGATGCCTGCCGAGATGATCACAAACGTCATCCCCACAGCGATGACGGCGTTGATGACCGTTTGCTGCGCGACGTTGAGCAGGTTTGAGACGGTCAGAAAATACGGGGTGAAAACGCTGATGACCCCGCCCAGGACGACCAGCACCGCCAGGGTGCCAAACGGTCGCGCTTGGGCTATGAGCGTGCGGCGGAAGTTCATGCGGCGTCAGCCCCCAGGGCGCAGCGGAGGATGGCCTCAGGGGCGGCGTCCGCCGCCCCAAATTCGCCCACCAGGCGTCCGCGGTTCATTACGAGGATGCGGTCGCTCAGTCCGATAATCTCGGGCAATTCCGAGGAGATCATCAGGATCCCCTTGCCCGCCGCGGCGAGGCGCCGGACGAGCTGGTAGATTTCCGCCTTGGCGCCGACGTCGATGCCCCGCGTCGGCTCGTCAAACACGAGGATCTCCGCCGAACGGCAGAGCCATTTGGCGAGCACCACCTTCTGCTGGTTGCCGCCGCTCAGGTTCAGGACCCGCTCGCCGAGGCTCGGCGTCCTCACCCGCAGCTCGGACACCAGGCGGGACGCCTCCGCCCGCTCCCTTGCCGCCCGCATGACCCCGCCGGAGCTGAACCGGTCGAGACTGGCCAGGCAGGCGTTTCGCGTGACGCTGTGGGCCAGAATGAGCCCCTGGCGCTTGCGGTCCTCCGTGAGAAAGCCGAGCCCGAGGCGGATCGCGTGGCGCGGCGAACGAATGACCACCTCGCGTCCGCGGATCCAAACTCGGCCGGAGTCGATCGGATCGACGCCGAACAAGGCCCTGGCCAGCTCAGTGCGGCCCGCGCCCATCAGCCCGGTCAGCCCCAGCACTTCGCCCCGGTGGAGCGTGAAGGAGATGCCCTCGAGGACGCCCCGCCTCGTCAATCCCTCCACGCGCAGGGCCTCCCCGCCCGGCGCGGCGCTGCGCGGCGGAAACTGCTCATTAAGGTCCCGCCCGACCATCAGGCGAATCAGCTCGGCCCGGCTGCTTTCCGCGATCACCCGCGTGCCAATCAGGCGGCCGTCGCGCAGCACAGTCACGCGGTCGCCGATTTGAAACAACTCATCCAACCTGTGCGAAATGTAGATGAGGGCCACGCCCCGGGAGCGCAGCGTGCGGATCACCTGGAAGAGCCTGGCAATCTCGCGGTCGCTGAGCGCCGAGGTGGGTTCGTCCATCACCACGATCTTTGCCTCGACCGAGAGCGCCTTGGCCACTTCGACCATCTGCTGTTCGGCGACGCCCAGGCGCCGGACGGCCGTCCGCGGATCGATCGCCACGCCAAGGCTGCCCAGGAGGTCCGCCGCCTTCTGGATCATGCTCACCTGGTCGATGACTCCGGGCAGGAAGCCGCGCGGCTCGCGTCCGAGAAAGATGTTTTCCGCCACGGTAAGGCCCGGCACCAGGTTGAACTCTTGGTAAATGACGCTCACCCCGACCGCCTGCGCTTCGCGCGGCGTGGCCAGTTCGCAGGGGCGTCCCTCGACCTCCAGGGTTCCCGCATCCCGGCGAACCGCGCCGGCGAGGATCTTCACCAACGTGGACTTTCCAGCGCCATTCTCCCCGAGTAGCACGTGCACCTCACCGCGACGCACCTCAAGATCGACGCCGTCCAGCGCCATCGCCCCCGGGAAGCGCTTTGCGATGCCGCGCATCTGAAGGAGAACCTGGCTGGAGGGGGATGCCATATGGGACCGGTGGGGCCGGCGGCGCCGCGTCACCCGGGAAGGCCGCCCGGCGACACGGCGGGCGCGCTGGCGTATCTGTTCCGGATTAGGGCCTCGACATCCGCCCTGCTATTCTTGATGGGCCCCTCGGCTTCCAGTTTCAGGCTCGTGACGGCCGCCGCCCAGATCGTTGCCGCGGCCGGCGTCGCATTGAGGCGCCTGGCGACATACGATGCGATGCAGGTGTCGCCCCGGCCGCTGCGGCCGACGAGCTTCCGGGGGAGGAAGGGGGCTGCAAAATATTCGCCTTGCGCGAGGACCAGCACGCCATCGCGGTGAGTCAGCACGATTTCCATGGGCCCGAGTTCCGCGAGCTTGCGCGCCGCCGTCTTCATGTCTTTTTCGCCCGTGAGGGCCTCGGCCTCGACCGCGTCGGTTTTCAGGATGTCGATGTGGGCCAGCACTTCCGCCTTTTCCTGCCACGGCTCGAATTGCAACGTGCCATCCGGACTGACGACGCGGACGAATCCCTGGAGATCGGCGACCAACAGCCCGCCCTTCTTGTCCAACTCTTCAATGACATCCATGCCCACCTCGCCCCGCATCGACGCATTGATCAGGAAGGCCCGTGCCGACAGATCCGCGAACTGGTCCGGCGTAAACGGGCCGGCGGTCTTGGCCACCGTCAGGACGCGCTCATCGGGGTTGGTCGTTGGATAGTACAGCCGCAGGACGGTTGAATCGGGCGTGTAGGTGGGGTACACGTCCACGCCCAGCCGGGTGAGGGCCTCAACAACGCGAATATCCTCGCGGGCGAGGCGGGTCACGGCCGCCGTCTTGAGGCCCATCATGGCCGCGACGTGGGCGCCGTAATTGAAGCCCCCGCCGTCCACCGAACGGGTTCCCGCTGGCGAGACGATGGTGTCCCTGGTGTAGTTGCCGAATAGGACGAGATCGTACTGCATGAGATGGGTTGTGGCGGATCCGCCCCCGTCAGTCGGTCACTTTCACGCGCCAGAGGGACGCGGCCAGAATCATCGAAACCACGGACGTCCCCATCCAGAAGAGGACGGCGCGGTGAAAATCATAGTGCCGGACGCCGTTGACGATGCTGGTTCCGTTCTGGATCAAAGCGCCGCTGATCCGCTCCTGGATGGCCGCGCCGACGTAGCTGAACACGCCGACGAAGCCCATGACCGCCCCCGCCGCCCGCTTAGGCGCGATGTCCACTGCGAACAATCCGCCCAGCGAGGTGATCAAACCGCTCAAGGAGAAGCCGTACGCCAGAAATGCCCCCGCAAGCAGGATCGGGTGCCCGGGAGGGCTGAAGAACAGGAACGCCAGCGCCGAGATTTCCAAAATGGCGCACGCGAGATTGACGGGGGGCCGCCTCGCCTGGAACAGCTTGTCCGAGATGAACCCATATGAGACACACCCCGCGAGCCCGGCCAGCGGATACAACCCAATGAGGCTGCCCGCCTGAAGGATGGAATACCCCTTCGACTCCTGCAGGTACAGGATACCCCAGCCGCTCATGGCGTAGCGGGTCATATACATCGTGGCGCTGGCAAGGGCCAGGATCCAGATCGACGGCAGCTTTAAAATGGAAAGCTGCGTCTGCCAGGTGGATATCGCCGGAGCGGCGCCGGCGGGCAGGGGGGCGGCGTGATCATCCTTCCAGTCCGCGACCGCGGGCAAGCCAAGGGTCCGCGGACGATCCTGGACCATGAGAAAGACTGCGACGGCCACCGCGACGCTCACGATCCCGGGCATGGCGAAACCGGCGCGCCAGCCAAAATAGGACACCACCGCGGAGGATGCGATAAACGTCAACCCTTCGCCCATCGGATGCGCCGTGCTCCAGATGCCATAGTAGCGGCCGCGCTCCTTGTTGCTGAACCACTGCGACAAGGACACAATCCCAGCGGGGGCGCCAAAGGATTGAAACCATCCATTCAATCCCCACAGCACGATCCAAATCCACAGCAGGGGGGACCAGCCCATGAATAGGTTGATCAAGGCAGACAGCAGAATGCCCGCAGTCATGAACCTCTTGATATTGGCATGATCCGCCAGAAACCCGTTGACGAGTTTTCCCGCTGCGTATCCGTACAAGAGCGTGGAGCCAATCTTTCCTAGATCATCCGGCGAGAAAATATTGGCATCGATCAAGGGTTTCTTGACCACCGACAGGCCCAGTCGACAGGTGTACGCGATCCCGTAACCAAATGTAATTGCCAGGATGATCGACAGACGGTGCCGGCGGTAGCAGCGATCGATCACTCCCCGATCCGTGAGGAGAGGTTTGTCGTCCCCGGCCGCAAAGAAACGAATGAATCTGACGATTGACGGCATCGTATGGGAGGGTGGGGTGCGGCATGAGAAAAAGGAGATGGAAAGAAAAAATCAATGTAAACGTTTACCTTTCAGCGCCTAAGTTTCTAATCCTATGATTCATCAACAAGATTGCCTTAAAATTAGCCTTGGCCGCAACCGGAGCCAGGCCGGTGGCGAATTTCGATTATCCAGGCGCTTGAGCAGCAACTCGGCGGCCGCGCGGCCCACCTCGTACGCTGGCTGCCTAACCATGGTGAGCGGCGGATCGAGGGCGTCTGCCCAAGGAAGGTCGTCGAACCCGATGACGGCCACATCCTGGGGAATCTTCAGATTGCGCGCATGGATCGCCTCAATGGCTCCGACGGCCATCAGGTTGTTGGCGACAAAAAGGGCTGTGGGCGGGACCGGCAGGGCCAGCAATTCATCCGCCAAGGCGATGCCGCTTGCCTGCTTGTAGTCGCCCATCCGCACGTACTCCGGATTGACCGGGATTTCGCTGGCCGTGAGCGCCTGTTCGTATCCGAGCTTGCGATCGCGGCTGGTGGAGATGTTGCCCCGACCCGTGATAAGGCCAATCCGCCTGTGGCCAATCTTGATCAGATGCGCGACCGCATCGAATGCGCCCTGGTAATTGTCCACTTCGACCTTGTCGATCGTGGAATCGGAAAGGCTCCGGTCCACGGTCACAATCGGCATGCCGGATCCGGCAACCTTGGAGACCTCTGGATCGTGATCATTGATCGGCGGCAGGATGATTCCGTCCACCGATTCGGCCAGCATGACGTCGAGGTAGAAGCGCTCCTTGTTCATATCCTCATCCGAGTTGCAGAGCATGACCGCAAACTGGTTTGCGTACGCGACGTCCTCCACGCCGCGGGCAATTTCAGCAAAGAACGGATTCTGGATATCCGGAATGATCAGCCCCAGCAGGTGGCGCTTGCCCCCGCGCTGGCGCAGCCGCCGGGCCACGCGGTTGGGCCGGTAGTCCAGTTTCTTCATCACCTTTCGCACAGCAATCAGCGTCTGGGGCGCGACCTTCTCGGGATGGCTGATGGCCCGCGAAACAGTTGCGATGGACACACCGGCTAATTTCGCAACATCGGTCAGGCTGGACATGGAATGCGAAGGTAAGTATTCCAGCGGCGGGAAAGCAAGAAGGTCCGACAAGGACCGCCAGCAAACACGATTTTGCGCGCCGGGACCCGGCATCAGCTCTCCGAACTAGCCAGGCCGCCGGACCTTCCTGGCGCGCTCCTGCGAGAACTGGGAAAGGGGGACACCACGCGGCCTTACGCCACCTGCGCCGTCGCCGCGGCAAGCTGCTTCCGGTGGCGTTGGAGCGCCTGCTCGTACAACAGGAGATCGGATTGGTTGCGCTCGAGAATGTAACCGTAGTCGGCGACCGTGAGCCCGTAATAGGGCCTGGTGCGTTCCGGGTTCACGTTTTCATGGGGTACGGGCTGCCGCACCTGGCAACCCAGGGCCTCCTCAAAAAGGAAGAGAGACTCCTCAAACTGTTCGGCAATGCCGACGAACGCGAAATCGCCTACGCCGCGCCCGCGGAAATAGCGGGTCGTCTGGTTTCTCATCCAGTCGAGGTCCGCGAATTCCCGCAGCGACAGGCCGCGCTCGTGCAGGATTTTGCAGCAGCCGTCGGGGCGGTCGGGATTGCGGAGAAAATAGTGGTAGTGCGATACCAGCCGTTCGACCGGGTGTCTGACAAACGTGACCATCGGGCTTTCGGGATAGAGGGATTCAAAGGCGTCCGCGAAAAAATGCCCGTGAATGCACTCGGTCCCCTCCGGCACGAGGCTCACGCGGGCTTGCTCGCGCGTGAAAATCGTCCCGTAGTTGTCCCACATGCGATCTCCAAAGACTCCTCTCAGCACGGTCTTGAAGCTGGTCCCGGCGCACTTTGGAACGTGCACGCTGATGATCATTTGCCGATGGGTGACGACGGGTGCTGACTGGCGGTTACCCTACAGACAACCCGACCATCCCGATCCGCATGGGATTGGATAACCATTAGTGAATCCAATGATCGCAATTAGCCCGTAATCGTTAGGGAACTACTGCCATGCCGCTGACAGGCCCCATCCGATCCGTTTTTGCCGCGGGCGAGCGCATGCTCGACCGTCTGCTCTGCGTCCTCGGCGCGGTGGCCTTTTCGCAGATTCCCGAATTCATGCAGCAGTACCTGCAAAGGCTCGGCGGGCACCTCGATGAGGCCCGGCGGCAGTTGGACCAGCTTCAGGCGGCGGCGGCCCGATCCGGGCTCACGCTGGACCAGTTGACCGCGCACACGGCGGCCGCGACCGATCCGGCGGTGGCCCGCCTGGGAGGGGTCCTCAGGGAAGCCGCCGCCCGCATTGATGGACTTGCGGTTGCCGAGAGCGCGATCCGTCACGCATCAGTTCTGGCGCGGCCCTTTGTGTTCCTGGGTCACCTGGACCCGGGGATCGCCCGCGCCACGTGGTCCATTTTCAAACCGGCCGTGCCGACCACCGCCGAAGGGCTGGTCTATGCGCTCATGGGTGTCCTGGCGATTCTCGGGACTTATCACATCGGTGTCCGCCAGCCGATCAGGCGAGCCTGGCTGGCGAGGGCTGACCGGCAGAAACGCAAGGATGTTGCAACTTGAACTGTCCAAATCACCGTCCGTTCCTCGCCGCGAAGCTTGTCCACAGTCGTTGGGACTAAGCTGGAACTATGCATTTCATCGGGTCGATCTAACCCAATCTGCTGGACACCTCGGGCTTGCGTCGCCCACTCGACATACCTTCGGGTATGCCTCGGGGTTGTTCGCCTCGGCGCCCAGAGGGCGCCCGCCTCGGCTCACCCCTGCGCTTCGCTTCGGGGCTTTCGCCCTCTTCGCGCTGGCGCGCTCCGTCCTCAGCCCGATCTGTCTCAGCATCTTGGGCTACCTCGACCCGCGAACTGCATACTTCCGACTGCTATGAAGCCGGTCAGGTCAAGCGGGATTTTTGGGATTGAGATTAGGATGTTTTGAGATGGGGGCTATGTCTGGGAGAGTTGCTCATCAAAGCCGCGAGCGAAGCGTGGAGCCAAAGGCTGCGGAGCGAGCGGCTTTTGTGAGCAACTCGGTCACGGTGCTTGTAGATGACGGCGGACTTGGCGGTGATCACGTTGACCGTCCCGAAACGCGAGGAAACGACCTCGGTTTAAACTGCTATCCGTCCCGTTGAGGAACATCTTGATTTATGCAAAGAGAGGGACGGCCACGAGCGGTGCCATCTAAGGATCGGGCGTTGAGCCCATGCCGGAACACGCACGCGCGCCGTGGCCGTCAAGTCGTCAGGCTGCTGGCAAAGAACAAAAGAGGGAGTTTAGACCGGCGCGAAAGACGCATCGAGTTTGAGCTGGGCGGGCGTACATTGGCCGGTGGCCAGCCGCCACAGATCGATCGCGAGCCGTCGGGCAGCGGCTACCGCCTGCTTGCGGCGCTGCCGGGCCGAGAGCGATCGCTCGACCAACGCGCGGACTGGCGGATACTGCGGCTGCCAGCGCACCAGGCGCCAGACCAGTTCGAGGAGCGCGTGCCGGATGGCGCGATTGCCACAGCGATTGATGCACCCGTCTCGGGATTTGCCGCCGCTCTGACTGATGCCTGGGCACAGGCCGGTGTAACTGGCAACCTGGCGGCGATTCTTGAAACGGCTCCAGTCCAGAACCTCACGCAGAAGGATGATCCAGGTGAGCGCGCCGACGCCGCGCGGCAGTTCCTTTGGCGCGGCCGCTTCGAGTTCCGCGCGCACTGCGCGCTCCTGCGTATCGGCGGCCAGAGCGAGTTTTTGCCACACTCCGACTACCTCTTTCAGCCACTTCGGCAAATCCACCGCGAGCCGTTGCCACTGGGCCGGGCGCCACCACGGGCCACTCGCCCGGATCCCCTGCGCCAAAAGCGCACTGCGGCCCTGGGCTTCGTGGCGCCGCCGCGTCCTCGCCAACTGCTCGCGCAGGCGTACGCGCGCCCGAGCCTGTTCCTGCTCCGGTGTCGGCACACGCACGATGGCCAGCGCATGCCGATTGCCACGAACGTAGCGATCCAGTCGCTCCGC
>OCTA010004364.1_pt1 | contig 12415 bp, 7 predicted proteins | sample 1538991 | NCBI WGS metagenome assembly OCTA01 (sample SAMEA3539302, study PRJEB22396) | soil metagenome | biome: tundra; feature: field; material: soil | place: USA | collected 2010-05 | depth 0.15 m
CGGTGCGGGCATCGATCAACTGAGCGCTAATCCGCACCTGGTTACCCTCGCGCTGAACTGCCCCCTCCACCACACCGTCTACACTCAGCTCTCGAGCGATCTCGGGCAACTTTTTCGTCGTGCCTTTGTAGCTCATTGCCGATGTCAGGGAAATGACGCGCAGCGTTGAAACCTGGCCTAGATCGTTAATGAGCTCTTCAGTCATCCCGTCGGCAAAATACTCTTGCCCTGGATCGCCCGAGAGGTTCTTGAGCGGCAGGATCGCGATCGAGTGAATCTCAGTTTGCGCATGCGAATCGCCAAACCACTTCCTGAAGGCCGCGTAACCGCTCGCCGTGACGACGACCAATCCAAGCACTATGCCGGCAAGGATACGTGGCGAACGGAAGACTCCTTGCAAGATGAAAGGCGGCGCTTTGTCGGCTCCTGTCTCAACTCTGTCTCCCGACCCCACCTCAACCTTACCGATTGGCTGGTCGGTCGAATTCGAAGGAACGGCTTCCGCCAGCGCTTGTGCAGCTGTCTTTGAAGGGTCGAAGTGGAACCTGGGAACATAGTGCCCGGCAGGAAGCTCGATGCGGATTGCCGGCTTTACCACTTCCTCAAGGTAGTACTGCGCGAGCTTCTTTCGAACTTCCGTGGCCTTGACCCGCACCACTGAGTCGCTGCCCGTGTCGTAACCGACCGGACGTCCAAACATCTCGGCCCCGATCATCCGCTCCCGCAGTGAATCGATTTGACCCTCCAGGGCATGGCCGACGATAAGCTGAAGAAAATCCTGGGCGCGCTGGCTCCCCGCAAACGCATGGCTCGCCAATACCTCTTTGAGGTGCTGACGGACAAGAACGACTTGGCCCGAACTGAGCTCATCCAGTTCCCGACTTGGTTCCTCGGTCGCCATATTCCCAATTCCCGTTAAGGTCTCAATGTAGCACAACAAACGTGCCTGACTCGAACAGGAAAGCCCGGGACCATTCGTCTCTTAAAGCTATGAATAATAAGGTCTCAGTCCCAACAAACGTCCCAGCAAGCTGTTAATAGCGTTGCGCGCTGCCGGACCCGGTGTTGGAATGGCCACGCTGTTCGGAAAGGCGTAATCAGATCGCCTTTCAGAAAACGTTTACCACGTTATCATTCCACCGGCGTCGGGACCAAGGGTTGTTTTTTGCACCGATCTGCTGTTGGCGATCTGGTTGGCGTGAAGGAGAACTGGGGCATGCAGCAGCACCCGACAATGAGACGAACTCAAATGGCCACTCCGACATTGTGGCACTGCGTCGATCTCATTGCCTGGGGTCCGGCTCTATTCCCGCCAACGTCCAGGCGTTTTGCGGTTCGACTAAAACCCGGGCGGCAACCGCCCAGGAACGCTATTACCTGGATCCGCAGGCTTTTCCGTAACCATAATTGGCGGCACTCTCCAGCTCGGCGCGGATTCATCGCAAACTGGACAGGCAATCGAAGAACCTTGTGTCCAGTCATGAATCGGCTTTCTCAACACCGTTGCACGTACGACAAAAACTCAGGAGGCAGGAATGAAACACAGATTCAATTCTTTGCTGATAACACTGCTGTTTGTATTCGGATCCTCGGTGATATCGGCGCAGTCGACAACCGGTACAATCCAAGGACAGGTGACAGACTCTTCCAGCGCGGCCGTCGTGGGCGCCCAGGTCACAGTAACCAACACACTCACAGGTGAGGCTCACTCCATAACCACGAACGGCCAAGGGCAGTACGTGATACCCCATCTTCCAGTGGGTGTCTATCGTGTCGAGTCCGAGGCGGCCGGCTTCAAGCACATCGTGCGCGACGGCGTTACCCTTGCTGTCAATGAAGAGGCCCGCGCCGATCTTGTACTTCAGATCGGCAAAAACAGTGAATCGGTCGAAGTCCATGCCGATACCGTTCAGGTAAACACCTATACCCCTGAATTGGGAGAACTTGTCAGCCAGAAGTCTGTTGTGGATCTTCCGATCAATGGTAGAAACGTTTATAGTCTCCTCGTGTCCCTCCCTGGAGCGTCGAACATCAACGCTGAAACAGTGCCAAGTCGCGACAATAGCACGTTCGTCGTCAATGGCGGCCGCGCCACCTCGAACTCTTGCTTTATCGACGGCGGCTTTAATAATGACATTTGGCGCAACCAGTGCAGCACGCCTCCCAATCCCGATTCCATTCAGGAGTTCCGGCTCCTCAGTTCCAACTCCGATGTCGAGTTTGGCCGCCTGCCAGGCGCATTCATGAACATCATCACCAAGTCTGGCACCAACTCCTATCATGGATCGGCCTATGAGTTTCTCCGTAACAATGACCTCGATGCCGCGACTCTCTTTGAGACCGGCGTCACGCCTCTTAAGCAGAACCAGTACGGTTTCACCGCCGGTGGGCCCGTCCTGAAGAACAAAGTCTTTGTCTTCGGGTCGTGGGAAGAATTAAGGCAAAATCAGGCTCAAAATGTGAACTCGGTTCAGGTTCCCACCACGCTCGAGCGTCAAGGCATCTTTAGCGCCGCCGGAAGAATGGCCGGCACAAAGGAACCCATCGACCCTGGTACTGGCAAGCCGTTCCCGAACGACAACATCTTCGCCGGGACGATAAGCAAAGACGCGGTCGGCACGGCGATTGCCAATGCCATTCCAACAGGCACCAATGCGGACGGAACCTTTACCGCAGTCGCGCCCGCAAACGTCAAGGAATGGCAATATCTCTTGAAGGGCGACTATCAAATGACAAAGTCGCAAAAGTTCACTGTCAGTTGGTTCCAGTTGAACACAACTCAAGGGAACGAATTTGCGTACTATAACGAATTCCCTGGATGGGGGGGGCGTATTGACGGTGTGCAACAGCACAATCTTGTCGTAAACCACACTTGGACCGCTACCAACAACCTCCTCAACGAAGCCCGCTTTAACATGATGCGCCGCACCACTCCATGGAACATGGTGGATGGTAAGACGCTTGACCAATTCGGAATGAACTTCAAACAAGGCGGTCTCCAGGACGACCCCAGGCCCGTTGCTCCCCGTATTAATGTGGGCGGCAGATTTACCACCGGCGCATGGGATGCCGCGGGCCACGATCACTCCATCGGTGGATCCGATACCGTCACCTGGATCAAGGGAAAGCACAACATCAAGCTGGGCTCCTTTGTCATGGTCGGATACTATGCCGAGACCGGCTCCAGCACCGGTGGTGGCTGGATCCAGACATTCGGCGACCTCACAGGCAACTCCCTGGCCGATTTGATGTTGGGTTATTCCTCCACATTCAGTGAGGATAGCGGCGATCATCCCGATGAAAGCGCCAATTACTGGCACAGCTTTGCGCAGGATACATGGCAGATCGCCCCGCGGTTAACTCTCACTGCCGGCGCCCGCTACGAAATTACAACTCCTCTCGTGTGGACGGTGAACTACATCTCCTCTTTCACCGCGGGCCAACAATCGACAGTCTTTCCCAATGCGCCAAAGGGCCTTCTGTTCTACGGCGACAAGGGCGTTTCCCGCGCGGGCAGGCCAACTCCCTACAACAACATCGCGCCTAGAGTGGGCCTCGCCTACGATCTGTTCGGTAACGGCAGAACATCAATCCGTGCCGGATATGGACTCTACTATATGGCCGCGTATGGCGACGGACTGCGCGCCCCACAACCCTTTGTCCTCACAGACAACGAAAACGCGGACACAAGTCTTGTGAACCCTTGGGCAAGGAGAGGTTCCAACCCCTTCCCATACACCGTGCCAAGTGGCGCGGCGGCCCAATTCCAACTCCCCATGGGTGCGGATGTGTTTGCCCCCAACGCAACAACGCCGCGTCTCAACCAGTTCAATGTGACAGTGCAGCACCAGTTGGCGAGTAACACCAGTCTTCAGGTAGGTTATGTCGGAAACATCTCCCGCAAGATGAGCGGCAACATCGACGAGAACAACCCTGTTTACGGTCCGGGAGCGACTCTCCAGAATATCGATCAGAGGCGCCCCTATTATTCGCTCGGATTTCAGGCGATTGGGACCTATTTCACCGGCTTCAACGCAAGCTATGACGCCTTGCAGGTTGTAGTCAATCAGCGCGTGTCGCATGGCCTCGGCTTCAATGCCAACTACACCTGGGGTAAGGGGACCGACGTTGTATCCTCTGACAACTACAACGGCTCGCTCGGCTTCACCGATTCAACCAACCCCGGCCGTGACAAGGGACCGACGGACGGGCTGCCTCACCAGATATTCAACTTCTCCGGCACGTACGACACCCCCAAATTCCAGAACCTTGGAAAGGCGGCCAGTATGTTGCTCGGTGGATGGCAGGCAAACGCAATCGTCTCGCTTCACAGCGGAACGCCTGTGAATATCACTTCGGGAATCGACAGCAATATGGATGGAGTCAATAACGACCGTCCAAACGTGTCCGGGAGTTACACGACTTCGGGTAACCGTACGCAGAAAATCGCGCATTGGTTCAACCCCACGGCGTTCACACCGGCACCCGCCGGGACGTATGGGAACGTCACGCGCAACTTCCTGACGGGTCCAAGATTCATCAACGCCGACCTGTCCTTCTTCAGGATCTTCCCAATCTATAGGGAACAGCAACTGCAGTTCCGCGCGGAACTGTTCAACGCCTTCAATCACGCCAATCTCAACAATCCGAACGGGAACGAGGCGGCTGGTGCTCAATTCGGTCAAATCACCTCGGCCACGGTCGGGCGGATTACCCAATTCGGTTTGAAATACTCGTTCTAAGAGTTACCGGGCCGGCCCGCGCAGGCGTTTCTGGGTGCGCGGCCGGCCCGGCTTTTCTGTTCGTTACTTTATCCAAAAGCAGAATATCGAGGGGAAGATGTCGAACCGCAAATGCCTCGCAATCATTCCGTTTGCAGCCAGCATTCTCATTTCCATGTTTCTCATCACGATTGCCGCAGTGCCGGCGTCAGCGGAAGATCTGCGCGCCGCAACTTCCACCAAGGCGGCAACTAAGCCCTTGTACCGCGACCCTGTCCACGACGGCGCTGCCGACCCGTCGCTAATATGGAATCGCCAGGATAAGAAGTGGATGATCTTCTACACCAACAGGCGAGCCGACCTGCCGAACTCCGATCCAAAAGATGTTGCATGGGTTCATGGGACACAAATTGGTATTGCCGAGTCAAGCGATGGCGGAACAACCTGGAATTACGCAGGCACGGCAAAGATTCCATACGGAAAGCCCGACTACACGTTTTGGGCGCCTGAGCTGATTTGGGACCGCGGTCTCTACCACATGTTTGTCACTGTTGTGCCGGGCACCTTTCACGATTGGAATGCATCTCGCGAAATCGTCCATCTCACAAGCAAAGACTTATCCACCTGGAAATTCGAGTCAACCCTGCCCCTATCCTCTGACCGTACAATCGATCCTTGCGTTTTCAAGCTCGACAATGGAACCTGGCGCCTCTGGTATAAGGATGAGCGCGATCATTCCTACATTCACTATGTAGACAGCCCCGATCTCTATCGATGGACCGCGGGCGGCGTGGCCATTTCCGATCGCCCCAGTGAAGGCCCAATCGTCTTCCGATGGAAGGGAAGCATTTGGATGATCGTGGATGCATGGGCCGGATTGGGCGTCTACCGATCATCCGATGCATCGCACTGGACCGCTCAAAAGGAGAATCTGCTTGCGGGGCCGGGACTGCTACCGACCGACCGGGCGGAGGGTCACCACGCCGATGTTCAAATAAGTAATGGTCGCGCCTTCTTGTTCTATTTTGTGCATCAAGGAGGGCAAGACCAGCTTCCCGGAGTTCCAGACTCCGCCCGTCGATCTGTGCTCCAGGTTGTCGAATTGACCGAGCAAAATGGGGAGCTGAAGTCCGACAGGAACCAGCCGACATTTGTTTCGCTCGGACCCGTGGCGGATAGTATACATTGATGATGCTGAGGCCAATCTCTACCTGCCTCGACGCTTCAAAATCCGCTTGAGAGATATCTGAATTGACTGTCCCTGTTCGACCGAGAAGCCGCTTTAGCCGGGAGGGCCGGACAAACACACATCGAAGAACCAAATGACGCAGCGCAAACACATGCCTGGCACGATCCCGCGAAAGTTGTGGTTGGTATGCGCCAGAATGCACATTCATGACCAACGGTCAAGAATGATTATGCCTTATCGGCGTTCCGGGATCGTGATTCCGGCACTATTGGCTTGTGCGATCATGACGGTTGGAGCGCAGCCTTCATCGCGCCCGGTCGAGCCATCGCTCGTGAGGCAATTGAATCGGGCGATCGGCATGGCCGAGAGCGGCGATAAGAAGCAGGCGTTGGTTTTAGCCAACTCGCTTGTAGAGAAATATCCAGATTCTGTGCCGGCCCTCAAGTTGCAAGCCGCGCTCTTGGAAGAGTCCGAGCGCGAGGTGGAAGCGTCGCGGGTATACGAACACGCCCTTCAATTGGCGCCGAACGATCCCGACCTCCTCTTGAAACTTGGAACAAATCGGCTCGCCGCTGGCGACTACAATCAAGCGATCAAATTGCTGCTCCGCCACTTGAATGTCCTTCCTCGGGACGGCGATGCGGCCTTTTATCTTGCGCAGGCATATCACCTGAACAAGGAAGATGACCTGGCCCTGAAAACGATCCGTGAATGTGTCAAGATTGAGCCCGGCAACGCTCAAGTCTGGCAGAAATATGGAGAACTGCTTTGCAGTTCAAGGGACAGCGAAGCCGGCCTCAAATCACTGATGAAAGCGCAGCAACTCGATCCTAAACTGGAGCAAATCGACTTCGACATCGCAATTGCACACTACTACAGGATGGATTTTCCCAATGCCGCCAAGTATGCGGCAAAGGCTGCCCTGAGACAACCCAAGAGCCTGAAGGCGCTGGCGCTGCTTGCTTCAGCGGAGGAGAACTTATCGCAATGGCAAAATGCCCAATCCGGATTTGAACGCATTCTGGCCATCGAGAAAAATGATGTGGCTTCTTTGCTTGGTCTGGGGCATTGCAAACTGGAGCGAAAACAATATCAAGCCGCAATCGATGCACTACAGCATCTATTGCAGATCGACCCGAGCCAAATGGAGGCTCATTATTATCTATCCCGTGCTTATGCCGGCCTGGGAAACACGATCGAGGCGCAACACCAGGCAGAACTGCATCATCTGATGGAACAACTCTCTTTTGCGCCACCCGAATTGGGAACCGAAGGCAAAGAAGCCAACTGGAATCAAGCCCGGCAGTTGCTGGCAGAGCATCGTGAAGACGAAGCGCTACGTTTGTTTCAGAATAGCTCCAACGGACCCTCCGCTTCTCCTGGGGATTCGTACGTGTTTGTGGGTTCGCTCTATCTCGCTGCCGGAGACGCAAATGACGCCCTGCGCAATCTGCATCGCGCATTGGAAATTGATCCAACGGTTCGAGGAGCTCATACCTATGCCGGTATGGTGGCGCTTCAGCAGGGCGAATTAAATACAGCCGAGAAGGAGTTTGCGGCAGAACTTGCGAATGATCCGAATTATCTGCCCGCGATGGCGGAATTAGGCGAGGTGAGATATAGGCAGCAAAGATGGGCGGACGCAGCCGACTTACTTTTTAGGTCCAAGACAAAAGTTGCCCCCTTGCTGTACATGCTCTGCGATTCCTATTTTCATCTTGGAAAAATGCAGGAAGCTGAGCTGACAGCCGAAGTCCTTGCCGCGTATGTGCACAATGATCCGGAAACCATGCGCGGCCTTGTCGATCTGGCGAGCCGCAATGGGGAATCCGCCCTCGCCCAGAGATTGACGGACAATCCCGATCCCCAATCGCCGCCTCTTATTGCCCCTTTTCGGTCACGGTGAGAATTTGGTCCGCCTTGACGTTGGTCAATATCTGTTTCACGCCGCTTGGCCACCTCAGTTCAATCGCATCGATAACGCTAGCGGCGCCCAGTCCAAAGTGAACCCGCTTATCGCTCGAAGAGTTATACCCCACGGCGGTCGTCGCCTCGTTGTATTGATTGCCCTCGGACGTTGAGATTTTCACCCGCGTCCCCAAACCATCGCGGTTGGACTTGACACCCACCAAATTCAGAATGATCCAGTGATTACGGTTCTTTGAATGATTCATCAGCAATTCGGGAGAACCGTTCAGTACAGAGACAACAATGTCCACCTTTCCATCATTGTTAAAATCGCCGAAAGCTGCTCCCCGGTGCGGCGCCGAACTGGAAAATCCACGTCCAGCCCTTGCTCCGACTTCCTCGAAGGTCAGACTGCCCTTATTGCGAAACAATAAATTCGGAAGCGCAAAAGGCCGGTGCGCGGCCGCGTCCGCATTGTCGAGGATGTCCGAGCCGGCTGCAAATAGATCCTTTCGTCCATCGTTGTCGAAGTCAATTGCGCCCGTTCCCCAGGCAGTAAAGCGGCTGGTAAGGGTGGTGAGCCCAGCCTCGTTAGTGGCATCTTCGAACTGACCGCCTCCAAGATTGCGATAGAGCGGAAAGGTATTTCCGAACATAGCAGTATGAAAGATATCCGGCCTGCCGTCGTTATCAAGGTCGCGAAAGTCCGCGCCCATCCCAGCCACGGTCTTGCCGTTTCCTGTAAATGCGACCCCAGCCTCCAAGGCGACATCGGTAAATGTGCCATCGCCATTGTTATGCAGAAGAAAATTGGGAAATGTGTCGTTCGACACGAAGATATCGGTGAAGCCGTCGCCATCGTAGTCGGCAAAGGCAACACCCATCCCCTTGCCCACATACTTTGAGATATGCGACTGTGCGGAAACGTCGGTAAACGTTCCGTCGCCATTGTTGTGATAGAGGATGTTCGGTGTCCCTTGGAATCCATCCGGTGAACAGTAAGCTGGGTATTCCTGAATATGGCACAGCGTTGCGGTTTTTATATCGTAGTTCAAGTAATTCACCACGAGCAGGTCGAGTCGCCCGTCGTTGTCGAAATCAAACCATCCTGCAGTTACCGCCCAGGGTTTGCCGTACCCGGGAATCCGCCCACTCACGCCGGCCCTCTCTGTTACATCGGTGAACGTGCCATCTCCGTTATTGTGAAAGAGTTGATTGGCATTTACGCCGGCGACATAGAGATCGACGAAACCATCATTGTCATAGTCAGCCGCCGCCACACCCATCGAGTACCCAATCCCTTTGAGGCCAGCACTCTCCGTCACATCGGTGAACGTACCGTCGCCGTTGTTGCGAAAGAGGCGATTGTAGTAGTCAGGATTTGTCTTTACCAATGACGGGATCTCGGCGCCATTGGTGAAGAAGATATCCAACGATCCATCGTTGTTGTAGTCGAATACAGCAACTCCGCCCATCATGGTTTCGATTGAGTATCTCTGCGGGCTGACGCTGTTTCTTAGGGTGAATTTGATCCTGGATACTTTGATTGTATCTTCAAATTCTATGGTCGAAGGCGTAGGCCCCGCCCCCCTTGCAGCATTCTTACCCACGACAGCCTGACGACGATCCGCTATGGCTGGAGACGCGATTTCCTGTGCCCCGGATTTCACACTTGCGCAAATGATGGTGAACTCGACGAGCAGACAGCACAAAGCAATTTGTACGGAGTAGATTGCCAGCCCGTTGGGTATTCGCGATGCTATTTCAGCAGTTTCTCGGAATATCGAAGGATTCATGCGCCTAAAGCGCTTGCTTCGTAAGTACATCATATCTTTGGGGCCAGATTTCGCGGAATTAGGGTTAGTGCGGCTGGCTCTGATCTTATCCTGTGCACCACCTAATGAGGTCGGCCTGGGTTGCACCAACCAGTTAAATCATATCCAATCACGCCCCTAGGCGAGGTCAACCGCTGCAAATCCCCTTACCATGAACCGAGCCTGTGCGGTGATCGCATCCGGCTTCCTGACGACGGGAACGGCGCCACTCATTCGAGATTTTACGGGCATTCCCGGCGTTTCCGCTTCCACTCACGAGGGTGCTGAATTACTTGCGACCAACTCCGGTGCGTTCGACGCCGGTTTTGCAATCTGCACCAAGTGTGGATTCGCCGACAGCATGAGAACGGCAGCCGATGATCTTCCTCGAAGTGGGGAGGGGTCGAATTTGCGGAACATCTGCCACTCCGGATGAAGCGTGGCGGCAAGAAGTGTTGGGCGAAAGGGGAGGAACCGGTGATGCGTCACCAGCATCTCGCGGCACAGCTCGACACGGACCTGCTTGAGGTAGACCTTGAAAGCGCAGCTGGCCTGCCGACTCAAATCATGGCGACGACGTTCGCTGACGCACTTCAACTGGCGGCTGCCGAATTGCTTGAGGTGGACGTGCCGGAGATCAGTCTCTCCGTCCATGACATCGAAGAACAAACCTCATGGAAGATTCAGCTCTACGATAGCGAAGCCGGCGGCTCGGGACATATCCTCGAGCTGGCGGACAGACATCATGAACTGCTCCCAGCGATCAAGAATGTGCTTACCGGGGATCAGAAACACAATGAATCTTGCGGTAACGCGTGCATCCAATGCCTCCTGACCCCGGGAAGTCAAGCTGCATACGAAGCCGGCCTCCTCGATCGACGCGCTCTCCTGGCTCTGCTCTGAGAGCACAGAGAGTAGGCCAGTCAGGTCCGGACTGGATCTCCTCCTGTTCGCGAAGCCAGCTTGCGTCGGTCGCGGGATGGAGTCGCGCGAGATTCGGGACACTTGCTCCCGGAGAAATGGAAGCCTGCGTTCCGCGTTTTCGCGATAAGCTGCGCTGACTCCAACGATCACATCGCGCGCTGGTATTTCCTCCTAAGGCGAGAAAAGCGGCACACGTGTCGCACACGCGGCCGCTACTGAGTGTTGGTTTTATGAGTGGTTTAGAAAAGAGGAGACTGACGGGGGTTCAGTCCTCCCCTTCGCACTCGCACATTGAGCCCTTTCCTAACCGCTGAGAGATTTGGCATATCAGAAACCAGAAGCTCCAGATTCGTCGCTGTTTTCGCGATCCGAAAATATGAATTATCAGGCAGAGGATGAGATGCACGAGTACTTGAGATTGGCGCCGCGACTTTGAACGGATACGCTATGCCCGCGGCAGGCTGACTGGCGAGCCGGGCGATTCGCCCGCACACGCCGTTGCAGTCATTGACTCGATCGAGGCTCTTCCTCCGTTTCCGAAAGCGAGATTCTCCGGAAACTTACATCAGAGAGGGCTTGGAGCCTTCAGCGCGATCACAATTTGTTCTTGCTGCTTTTCACCGAACGCCTTTGAGGTCGTTTGGGAACAACAACTAGTCGTTTGTTAACAACTACTGGAATATCGGTGCCAAGAAGTTCCTGAAGCCTCGTCACGTTTTTCTTCTGGGCTTCATCAGAGACTTCCCACGTGATTTCGAACGGAACTATCTTCTTCTTTGCCATGTGCGGAAGGATACCATTGCGCCGCGGTATTCCCTGAGAAAACCAGGGTGAAACGCCTGCCATGTGCCGTCGCACCATCACAATATCCACGTGTGGAGATTCCGATCGCAATTCGATTGTCACATTTGGATGAGGTTATAGGATGATCGATTCACGGGCGTATCCAATGTCTCCGGTGAATTGTACCTGCAAAGTTGGCTTCAGTTTCGTAACCAGCCCAGCGAAGAATCTGCAGTTGAACTTCAAAATCGCAGATCCGGCATTAGAATACTTCGGCGGTTCGTCAGCAATGCCGCGTTGTTGAGCCTCGGTGGGCGTGCATAAAGCACGCCGAACAATGAAGGCAGAACCGTCGCAAACGAAAAAGGAATGACCTTGGGTGAGTAGACCCAGGGAATTTCGCCCTGAGTCTCTCGCAGAACCGTACGTGACACTCTCGCGTCATACGGCTCCCATTACCCAGCCCGATTTCCGGCAACAGTCCAGTGGAAGAACATTTCTGGACAAACTCGCTTCATCTGGCGGAGCCAGTCCGCGCTTCCCTGTTTATGACGCGACAGGTTTTTGTATTTCCGTCTGGCCCATTGTTCAAGCTTCCTGTCAATATATCCAAGCAGCTTGTACATCACCGTCCGATAGAATTCCCCATAGTAGTTCCACCACCCACGAATCACCGGGTTATATTGCTGTGCCAGTTCGGCCAGCGTGCCCGGAGTCTGCCGATGCAGCCTCCATCCACGCACAGTTTGCCGCATTCGCTTCGTGGCCTCGTTACTTGCACCCGGCTGAAAGCTGGTAAATATCCGGTCCTGCTTGTTCCGAGCATCTCGCGGTCTAAAAGTAAAACCGAGAAACGTAAACTGCACCTGTGGATAGCACCCTGTGCGACCGCTGTCCTTGCAATACACAACCTTTGACTTTTCTGGATGCATCGTCAATCCACATGCTTCCAATCGTAATGCTATGGAACGCATCACGGCCTCGGCCTGCTCCTGACTGCAGCAATGAACCACTGCATCGTCGGCATACCGAGCAAAGGGGCAATGCGAATAGGTGCGCTTCATCCAGCAATCAAA
>OCTA010004365.1_pt1 | contig 12414 bp, 10 predicted proteins | sample 1538991 | NCBI WGS metagenome assembly OCTA01 (sample SAMEA3539302, study PRJEB22396) | soil metagenome | biome: tundra; feature: field; material: soil | place: USA | collected 2010-05 | depth 0.15 m
TCTCCCTGATCACGTCCGCGCTCAACGTGTATATCCGGGACATGCGCTATCTGGTGGAATCGGCCAACACCGTCCTGTTCTGGATGGTGCCTGTGGTTTATTCTTTTGCCATCATTCCCACGAACTACAGGGCCATTTACCAGCTCAACCCGGTGGCGGCGCTGGTGATGGCCATGCGCGACATTCTGATGGAGGGGACGCGCCCGGGCACTGCGCTGCTGCTCAAACTCACCGGGATCTCGATGTTCATGCTGGCTACCGGCCTAGTGGTCTTTCGGAGTTTGAAGCCGCGGTTCTCCGACCATCTGTGAAGATCATGAGCGTGATTGAATTTCACAACGTGTCCAAAAATTTAACCGGCATGCCGGGCAGATGCTGCTGCGCAATCACTTGACGCACTTTTTGACCCGCCGGCGGGAAGACCCGTTCTTCGCGCTGAAGCACGTCTCTTTCTCCGTGAGGCGGGGTGAAAGCCTCGCTGTGATTGGAAGCAATGGGGCCGGCAAGAGCCACTCGTGTCCAAATTAGCTTGTCAGCCTGAGAGGGGAAGTCTCTGGTAGTGTGGGTTCAGTTCCGCCAAGAACGAATCCATTGGACCGAGGAGACTTCACCTTGAAACGAGGATGCAGCATTTTCAGCCAGATTCTCCAGTTGATCCCGCGTGACAGCTTCGAAGCGGCGGTGCGAAAGCATCAGGCCGAACGGCATGCGCGCGGTTTTAGCAGTTGGGGGCAGTGGTGGCCATGCTTTTCTGCCAGTTGGCGCAAGCCAAATCGCTGCGCGAGATCACGGAAGGATTGCAGGCCAGCGAAGGCAAGCTGAAGCACCTGGGATTGCCGGAAGCGTCGGCACGTTCGACCCTGGCGTATGCCAAGAGCCACCGGCCCTGGCAGTTGTGCGAGACGGTTTTTCACCAACTGCTGGCGCATTGCCAGCAGCGCTTGGGGGTGGCTAAGGCCGGCGCCAAACTGGGCCTGCCAAGCAAACTGCTGAGTCTGGATGCCACCGTCATCGATCTGTGCGCGGCGGTATTCGACTGGGCGCAGTTCCGTACCACGAAGGGGGCCGTCAAGCTGCATCTTCTGCTGGACCATGACGGGTATCTGCCCTGCTATGCGGTGATCACGGAAGGCAAAGTGCACGAGATCCAGGTGGCCCGCAAGTTGAAGCTGCAACGCGGGACCATGCTGGTGTTCGACCGCGGGTACACCGACTACGATTGGTTTCAGCGTTTGACCGAGGAGGGGATGGATTTCGTGACGCGTTTGAAAGATAACGCGACCTACATCGTGGTGGAGCGGCGCTAGGCCCACGGCGACGGCGTGCTGAAGCAGGCGGCATCGGAAACCGCGCCGTTCTTGATGCGGCTGGCGTTTTCCGTGGCGATCAACAGGGATCCCGAGATTCTGCCGATCGACGAAATCCTGGCGGTGGGCGACGCGGCATTTCAGGCCAAATGCATCGAGAAGGTACACGAATTCCGAAATGCGGGGAAAACTTTGCTGTGCGTGTCGCATTCGAACATGATCCGGCAGTTGTGCGACCGCGCCATTTGGCTCGACCATGGCGAATTGATCCTGAGTGGTGCGGTGCCCGACGTATTGGAAGCAACTGGGTATCCCTTTCACTCAGCCGACCGCAACCTGTTGTGCCGCCTGCCGTGGGGATTTGGAGCGGCCAATTAAGGTGTCGTAGGTCTTCGGAGAGGTGCTGGCTGCTTGTTGCATGAGCCGGAAGAAGAGCTTGCCCCGGCTTTTCGACTTCCGACGGTTGAACCGAAAGGTGTACTCATCCAGGTAATAGGACAGTTGTTGAGGTGCCACTGCGCCTTGGTGGGTACCGAGCAGCCACCGCTTCAACAAGCCGGCGATCCGGTGAACGCGCGGCATCAACGTGGAGGCTTCCTTCCTCCGTCCCCGGAGCACCGTGATCTCCCGCTGATACCCCTTCTTGTCCAAGCCCGAGTAGCCTTGCCAGGCGTCGGTGTGGAGCGTGCTTCCCGGCTCGACGCAATCTTGGACGAAGGGGTGCAGACTGGCGGCAGAGGCATCTTCAATCACCCGCATCCGAATCCGCCCAATGCCCGGACCATCGGCCTCGGCAGCAATGACCACCAAAGCTTTACTCTCGGTTTGCCTGCCGAAGACGCCCTCTTCCAATCCACCGACCATGGTTTCATCTACTTCGATCCAGCCCTTCAGCCGGTCCCGATCTGGCCGCACCATTGCGCGTCTCAACTTATGCAGCCACGTCCAGGCAGTCTCATAACTACCCAGCCCCAAGACACGCTGCAACCCTAACGCGCTGGCTCCATTCTTCTGACTCGTCACATACCACATCGCGCGGAACCACATCACCAGGGGTTTCTGCGTGTCCTGGAAAATTGTGCCCGCCGTCGCCGAGGTCTGTCGCCGGCACCCACAGCACTGGAACAAGGTGGCACGAACCACGACGGCTTTCGATCCCTGACAATGCGGGCATCGAAAACCATCTGGCCACCGAAGAGCCACCAGGTATGCCCGGCAGCCGTCCTCGGTCGAAAAGCGTTCCTCGAACTCCTGAATGGTTCGCGGGTAGTCCTCCACAGCCCGAATCTACAGGTTGTGGTCGGCTGAGTCAAGGGGATACCCAGTTGGAAGCATATGCGGGGCGGCAGATAGCGGAAACGCGAGAAACACCGGTCCAACAGGTACGCGCTGGCCGCCGGATGCAGCCACGCGCATAGATCGCCAGCAACGCGCGCGGATGGAACTGAATGTCTTCGACCTCATGTTCCGGCCGGACAAAGGCGATGGTCTCCTCCGGCAGCGACGCGTACCTGTACGGGTCACCAGCGTGGGCAGATCATAGTCCCCGAATTGCAATTGGCTACCGGCGGGAAGCCCTGCACCTTCACCATCGAACTCAAGCCCAGCCGTCGATCTGTGCCCGGATATGGCCCTCGTCCTAGCTAGAGCTGCCCGCACACGTCCAGCCGGAACTGCTCCCGCTCGGGAATCCCGGCTAATGCTGCCTTCTATGCGATGGTTCGCTTCCGGAGGGCGGTACGCCCGCTCCATCTCGTCTCGAATCTGTTGTAGAATTTCCTTCCCCATCCGCGCGAGGCTGCCTTACGCGCCCTGCCCGACGTCGCTTCGCAAGAAATCGCGCTCCACTCCGACCGCCCGGCAATCCGCCTCGACCATTTCCCGGACCAGGGCATCGAAAGTAGTACGCGGCGTCCATCCCAATTTCGTCCGCGCCTTGGTGCAATCGCCGAGCAGAAGATTTACTTCCGCCGGACGGAAGAGCGTTGGATCGCTCGCGACATAGTTCCTGTAATCCAGGCCGGCGTGAGAAAAAGCGAGTTCCACGAACTCCCGTACGGAGTGGGTCTCGCCGGTTGCTATCACATAATCGTCCGGCTCAGGCTGCTGCAGCATTAGCCACATCGCATTTACGTATTCACGCGCGTGTCCCCAGTCCCGCTTTGCTTCCAGATTCCCTAACTGTACGTTCCGGCTCTGTCCCGCCAGGATACGGGCCACGCCGGACGTGATTTTTCGCGTCACAAATTCGAAACCGCGCCGCGGCGACTCATGATTGAAGAGGATCCCGCTGCTAGCATGCAGGCCGTACGCTTCGCGGTAGTTCCGGGTCAACTCGAAGCCGCAGACCTTGCTGATGCCGTAGCTCGAGCGCGGGTGGAAGCGTGTCCGCTCAGTTTGCGGCAACTCCTCGGCTTTGCCAAACATTTCGCTCGAGCCGGCGAAGTAGAACCGGCAATTCGGAGCCAGGTCCTTGACAGCGGAGAGCAGAAAATGCGTGCCGTTGATGTTGGTGTTGAGGGTTGAAAACTCGTCGTCGAACGAGTAGCTGACGAAGCTCTGCGCCGCGAGATGGTAGCATTCCTCGGGCGCCACCTTGGCGACTACTTGATATACGCTCGCGAAGCTTTCGAGCGAAGCGGCGTGCAGCGCCACTTGGCCGCGGACGGCGCTCAAACGTACCAGCCGATGCTCCGGATCCTCCAGGGCCACGCGCCGCACGGCGCCGTGGACGTCGTAGCCTTTCGAAAGAAGCAACTCGGCAAGATAAGACCCATCTTGCCCGGTAATTCCGGTAATCAACGCCCGCTTGCCCATACTGGTTGGCACCCGTCCTGCCGCCCAACAGCAGGTATACTATTCCAACTTTCGGCGGCTCCCGCCAAAAGCTGAATGAACTATTATAAGCGACAGCCCTCCAAAGAAACACGTCTAGTCTCAGTCTTATCTGGGTCTGCGTCATTTTCGTGGCTGGAAGTTGCGCCCGCGCATTTGTTGGGCCGATAATCTGAATGTGCTGGATCGTTCAGATTGGAAACTCTGTGAAGCAATCTCTGCAGGACCGGAACCCACCCCCGAACAGCTCCAAGCCCTTCGACTGAAGCCGCACGAGGTCCTACCCAAGTGGAACTACACGATCTCACCCAATCTGTGAAGTTGTTGTTGCGTCAGCCCCTAGTGTATTCTCGTGAGATGGACGCGACTGAGGTGCAGTTGAGCCAGCCGGTGGAGCGCACCCCGGACTCAATCATGCGTCGGTACCAGCGGAATCGGCACTGGCGGCTTTACCCCAAGGAGTACATTTATCGCAACTTTCCGCCCGCCGGCCGCTCCTGGCTGGACTTCGGCTGGGGCACCGGCGAGATCACCACTCAACTCGCCGCCTTGGGGGCATCCCGTGTGATTGGTGTGGACATCGATCCCGGTTTGATCCAGTCGACCGGACGTCGCGCGGAACTGGATCGCGTTTCCGGCCGTGTGCAGTTGTTTTGTGGAGACATCGCCACCATCGAGCCGCAGCCCGTCGATGTCGCGCTCTGTTTTGCGGTCCTGCACCATGTGCCGGACCGGCTGGGCGAGACTGTTACCGCCATTCGTCGCTGGCTCAATCCCGGAGGTCTTCATCTGTGTCGAGCCGGTCACCCTGGCACACTGGCTTGGACTGGGTTTCACGGCACGTGGGCGTTCCACCAGGGCCGCTAGATCCTGGCGAGCGAAAGCTGACCGAGCGGGGTCTTCGCCTGATCGCAGATGGCTTCCCCTCCTCCCGCCGTGTCTACTCTCAAAGGAAACTACGGGACGGGCCAGCTCTAACGCGTGGCACGAAACGCACAATACGTTCACGCAACTGTCCTGCGAAGATGGCCTGCCCGGACTGTTTCTGTATTGCCTGGCGCTGCTGTTTTGTTTCAAAATTGTGCGCTCGGTCGAAAAGCGGGCTCGTCGGGATCCCGCCTTGTCCTCCGTACGGCACATGGCGTTCGCGCGATGATCCCAAACGGCATAGCTTAATGTATTCTGGAGAGATGGACGCGACTCAGGTGCAGGCGAGCCAGCAGGTGGAGCGTACTCCGGACTCAATCATGCATCGCTACCGGCGGAATCGGCACTGGCGGCTTTACCCCAAGGAGTACATTTATCGCAGTTTTCCGCCCGCCGGCCGCTCTTGGCTGGACTTCGGCTGTGGTACCGGTGAGATCACCACTCAGCTCGGCGCCTTGGGGGCATCCCGCGTGATTGGTGTGGACATCGATCCCCGCTTGATCGAGATGACCGGACGGCGCGCGGAACTGGATGGCGTTTCCGACCGTGTGCAGTTGTTTTGCGGAGACATCGCCACGATCGAGCCGCAGCCCGTCGATGTCGCGCTCTGTTTCGCGGTCCTGCACCACGTGCCGGACCGGCTGGGTGAGACCGTTGCCGCCATTCGCCGCTGGCTCAATCCCGGAGGCGTCTTCATCTGTGTCGAGCCAGTCTCCTTCGCGCCCTGGCTGGACTGGCTTTCCCAGCACGTGGGCGTCCCGCCAGTGCCGCTAGATCCTGGCGAGCGAAAATTGACCGAGCGGGATCTTCGCCTGATCGCAGATGGCTTCCCGTCCTCCCACCGTGTCTACTCGCATGTCTTGGGGCGGCTAAGTCGGCTATGGCCGGCAGCCGACCGCGTGTTCCGCCGTCTCGACTCCCGCTTCCTCCTCCTTCCCGGCGCCAGCCGGCTTGCCGGCACCGTGATTCTTATCTGCCGGACGGACTGAGACCGATTCACCCTTCCAGCGAAATCGTCGCGCAGCGGGTCGATACGCGCATCACGATCCCTCAAGCCGGACTTGGACGCCGGCGCCTGGAAGCAAATCGCCCGCGTACCCGAACATCCAATGTCCCTTCAAAAAGGGGTGTTCGTGGGATGGTGTGGGCAAAGATTACGGACCTCACTCCCGAAGAGACCTCCATGCGGGCGCTAGAGTCGCTCGCATATGAAAAATGGAAACAAGCGGCTCGAACGGAGGCGGCTGGGCGTACAATCAATCAGTACGTAGCGTCCAAGAGGCCAGAACGCGAATTCCGGCCCGAGGCTGCCCCGGCGTGCCGGCGAGGGCTCTGTTACGGGTCCTCTGGCCCTCTGGACAGCGAAAGGAAAAGCAATGATGTATCCATCCCTCTTAAAAAGCGCGCGGTGGCTCCGTCTGGCGTTTACAGCGCTCGTGGGCGCCGTCGCTGTATTTGCCCAACCCGGCGCGTTCACCCAATACGCCTATGTCTCTAATTACGCCGGCGGAGTGTCGGTCGTAAACGGGACGACTGGGACCGTCGTCGGATCCCCTATACCTCTGACCGGCCCCCTGACCGGCTTGGCCTTGGCCGGGGGGCAGCTCTACGTGGCGCAGAGCGGCGCCAACAGCGTGACGGTCGTCAATGCCGCCTCTAATGACCTCCTCGCCACTATCCCTGTGGGCAGCACACCATTGAGGCTCGCGGCTACTCCGACCGGACAAACGGTCTACGTAGTGAACAACGGATCCAACACCGTTTCCGCCATCAGCACCGCGTCCAACACCGTCATCGCCACCATACCGGTTGGAACGGGCCCGACGTCGTTGGCAGTCACGCCGGATGGCAGCCGCGTGTTCGTTGCGAACCCCACCTCGGGCACCGTCTCGGTCATCAGCACGGCCTCCAACACCGTTACCGCTACATGGACGTTCGCCGCCGGCGTTAACGGTGTCGCGGTTTCCCCGGACGGCCTGACGCTGTACGTCTCAGACATCTCGAACAACACAGTCAAAATATGCAACGCGGCTTCCGGGAGCCCAATAGCGACCATCGGGGGCCTTCACTACCCGGACTCTATGGCGCTCACTCCGGATGGCAAGTCTCTATACGTATCCAACAGAGGCGCGGCGTCTGTCTCGGTAATTAACACAGCGTCGCGGGGCATCGTGGCCACCGTGGGCGTCGGGGCAGCGCCGATATCGGTCGCAATCTCCTGGGACGGCTCGGACGTCTACGTGGCCAACTACAACGCGAACTCGCTGTCCGTCATCAGCACTGCAACGAACTCCGTCGTGCAAACGGTGACAGCGACCATGGCCAGCCCGTACTCGGTCGTCGTAACGAACCTTTGTTCCCCAGCGCCCGCCGGGCTGCCTGCCATTTCCAGCGAGAAAAATTACGGCTCGGGAACACAGCCATTGGTATTGCCGGGCCTACCGCAGGGTTGCTACGCGCCCACCTACCCGGGGCCAACCAACAACACCGTGACCGTGACGACCGCAGCCGCGCTGCAGACCGCGCTCACCGGGGCGGCGTGCGGCGAGAAAATCGTGGTAACCGCCGGCATTACCTACGACGGCGCCGGTTTTACCGTCCCGGCGCTGCCAGCGCCGGGCTGCGGCACGAATCCCGTGCTGGTGGTGAGTTCCGCCATCGCATCGCTTCCGCAATACACCATCCCATCCCAGTCGTTGGCTGGAAGTGCTTCGGTCCCGACGATCGAATGCAATGTGACCGATTGCAGCGCGCTTTCGATCTCGGATGGCGCGGCGGGGTGGTACTTCGCCGGTCTGGAATTCACGCTCGATCCAGCAGTGACAGTTACGTATCCAGTAGTCGTAATGGGCGACTACACTGCCACGGCGGAAGCGCTCCCCAACTACATTACTTTCGACCGCTGTCTGATTCATCCCAACGGATCGTCCGGCGCTAGTGATGCTTCGCGTGGGATAGACCTCAATGCAGTCTATGGCACCGTGATGTTCAGCAACATATGGGGGTTCATTAGCAACACCAAAGACACGCAAGCCATCTTCATCTACAACACTACCGGGCCCGATCTTGTGACTGGCAACCACCTGGAGGCAACCGGCGAGAATGTCGCTATCTTCACCATTTGCGCGACCGGGGTCTGGGTTCCAGGGTACGGGATTCCCTCCTGCCCGCCCCCATCGGATATCACAGTCACACGCAACCACCTTTTGAAGAATACCGCATGGTATGGAGGGCCCAGCGGCTGTGCCAGCGGCAGCGGAACCGTGACGACAAATGGTACTGCGGTGAGCTGGGTTTCGGGAACCACATTTGCTCCTGGAGAAGGGGGGCAGAATATAGCGATCGACAGCGTGGTATACACAATTGCATCCGTCGTCGCGACTCCGCCGTACACCTCACTAACCTTGACGACAAGCGCTGGAGTTCAATCCACGCCCGTAGCGTTCACTCTTAGCAGTAGCGGCCCGTGTTACGAGGTCAAAAATTCGTTGGAGTGTAAGCATTGCCAGCGAGTCCTGGTGGATTCCAACTGGTTCGATACGACATTCAGCCAGGGCCAGGATGAGTTCACGATTGTGAACTGTGTGTTTTCCGGAGTGTTTGTTTGTACTGACATGACATATACGAACAACCTTTTCGAGCATGGACCCACAGTAGGAGTGTTGGCGGGCAATGGTAACACCTCCACTGGGCAGAAAATGCTCTTTCGTAACAACCTGGCGGTCGATATCTCGGCTGTGTCGTGGGGCGGCTATGGCTGGACGTGGGAGTTTCAAAACACCGCAAACGTGACGGTAGATCACAACACGATGCTGAACAAGCAGGTAACGTACAACAACGGGATCTTCTGGGGAGATCCTCCCCCGTCCACGAACACGGCTTTTCAGTGGACCAACAGCTTCAATTTTGGATCGCCATTTGCGGATGGAGACAATCCTGGCCATACGATTGCGGACCTTCCTAGTCCCACCTTTGGCGGCACTGTGTTTGTCGGAGACTATTGGCCGTGCCTCAACTCGTATTGCACAGGAACTCCACCATATCCAAGCGGAATACAGACAGTCAACTCAACCGCTACGCCCAACCCGCCAAATACAAATGCCTGTAACGTCGCAAATGCGCCCATTGCGCAGTGCTGGCCGCTCGATTGGGCGCTGGTGGGATTCCTGGACTTCACGGGCGGCAGTGCCGGAACCGATCTGCCCGGAATGGCTCTGGCACAGAGCAGCCCCTGGTACAAGGCCGGCACGGATACCCTGGACGTCGGCGCCAACGTTCCAGCCATCCTGGCGGCGGTTTCGGGCGTGCAATGACGGCTTTCAGCGGTCAACGTTAGCGCTAAGCGGTCGGCCTTGGGGGTGGAGGCCGGATTTCACGCCGTTCCTAAACCCAGAATGGCTTCAGAGCACCGCGCCCTCGGTGCCCTTACAGCGGGTCAGTGCAGACGAGCGCTACTGGTTCATTTCTGCCAAGCGTCGGAAGGCCGGATTGATCCCTGGCGCCGGGCGGCGTCTGCCGAGATGCTACACTGAAACCACGAGGGACTGCGGCAGACCGAGGCCATGACTCCGCCCCATACAAAGGCGTTGCGCGGGAGTAACTTCGCCCAGCCGGCAGTGCCCGCCTGGCCGGCCAGTTCTATGGCCGCGCCCCGCCCGGCGTTCTATCTCACGATGGTCTTTGTGTTTGTGGTGTATGCCCGGCTTCCGGAGATCATGGACATGGTTATGGTGTCCGCGGTGCACTCGGTGCGGATCATCATGCTTCTCGCTCTTTTGGCGGTGCTGTTCGGTGGAAATATACATGCCGTTTTCTCGAAAGTCGGTATTTGCCTGATTGCCTTCACCCTTTGGATGTGTCTCTGCATTCCATTCAGCATATGGCGCGGCGGCAGCTTCCAAACGCTGCGGGATTTCTGGGCGTTGTCGCTTCTTTCCTTCGTGATCGTCGCATCCTCCGTGCAAGGGCTGGAGCAGTGCCGCAAGATCATGTCCAGTTTTGCCGCGGCCGCCATTTTCATTGAAGTTCTCGCACTCATAACGGGGCGAGTACAGTCGGGCCGGATGGCCCTGCTGGGAGGCACGCTAGGGAATGCCAACTATCTGGCCCTGATGCTGCTGATGGGCCTGCCGTTTTGTCTGTTTGTCGTCCGCACCCGGCCGGGAAAGTCGTTTTTCAAGCTGGCTTGTGTGGCGATGATCGTTTTCATTCCGGCGACTGTGGTTACGACCGGCTCACGCGGCGGGCTGGTGACCCTGGCAGTCATGTTCATCCTGTATTTTGTGCGGTTGCCGGTCGGCCAGAAGATTGTGGTGGCCGTTGGCGTGCTGGTCCTTGCGGTATGCGCTATCGCGTTGTCGACCCGCAGCGCGTTGGATCGGTATAGTACTATCCTCGGATTTCTTCCGTCCGATCAAGCGCAGTTGTCGGAGTCGGAGCGATCCGCGTTAGAGTCTTCGGAGCAGCGGAAAGTGCTGCTGCGCGCCAGTTTGCGGTTGACCCTGCGGCATCCCTTGCTGGGCGTCGGTCCGGGGATGTTCGAGGTCGCCAATGCAGACTTCACTAAGGAAACTACGGGACGGGCCAGTTCTAACGCGTGGCACGAAACGCACAATACGTTCACGCAACTGTCCTGCGAAGATGGCCTGCCCGGACTGTTTCTGTATTGCCTGGCGCTGCTGTTTTGTTTCAAAATTGTGCGCTCGGTCGAAAAGCGGGCTCGTCGGGATCCTGCCTTGTCGTCTGCACGGCACATGGCGTTCGCTCTCCGGCTGGCGCTCATCGCGTTCACCGGGACCTCCATCTTCGCCAGTAATGCCTATATGTATTACTTTCCTATGCTGGCGGCTTTATGCGTGGCCTTGGATCGGGCCACCGCGCCGCAATTCTCCTCCCAAATGCCCGCCGGATCGGAGCAACCCGTTACCGCGCCACAGGCGGCTAAGGCTCCGGCGCACTTCCTGCCGGGAACGCTGGGCGGCGGCAAGACCATGGCGTGGAAGAGACCGCCCACCAGATAAACACACCGGGACGATCCGCCGTCACGGCGCTGTCTGCCCTTCCGAGCGCTTCGGCGGAGTTGGCCACCGCCGGACCTTACGCCAGGGTACGGCATTGCTCGCGGGCGCTCCAACCCTACGGAAACCATGGCTGAACGACCCCACGCACGCTGGAGATGCCTCCAGTTTGTGAGCGGGAATCCCCGCCGCGGTGCCGTCGGGCGTGGCTTCGGGTGCGCACCGCGCAGAGACCCCGCCATCCGCATGTCATACTGGGGACGTGAACGCGTCCACTGGTGAAACCCGGGTTGCGGTGCTCGGGCTAGGATATGTCGGGTCAGTCACGGCTGCCTGCTTGGCGCATCTGGGTCACTGCGTAACCGGCGTCGACCGGGATGCGCACAAGGTTGAGAGTATCGAGACCGGGCGGGCCCCTTTCTACGAGCCCCGGCTGGCGGAGTTGATCCAGGAAGGCCGCACCAACGGCCGCCTGTCGGCAACCACGCTGCTGGAACCGGCCATCGCGCAAGCGGAGATCGCTCTGATCTGCGTGGGCACGCCGTCCGAGCGGAACGGAAATCTGGGGCTGGATCAACTGCGGCGGGTCTGCAGCCAGATCGCCACTGCCTGGAAGGGGAAAAGCCAGCGGCTGATCGTGGCGGTGCGCAGCACGGTTTTCCCCGGTACGTGCGAGGAACTGACCGCCGAGTGTCTGGGCGGCTCCGATCGCTTTGCGGTCGTGTCGAACCCGGAATTCCTGCGCGAAGGCAACGCCGTGAGCGACTTCCTGGAGCCCTCTCTGCTGGTGGTGGGCGGCGCCAGCCGGAGCGCCGTGGAAAAAGTGGCGGAACTGTACCGGCCACTCGGAGTGGAAGCCTGTCTCGTGTCCCTGCGAACGGCGGAGATGATCAAGTACGCCTGCAACACCTTCCACGCGCTGAAAGTGGCCTTCGCCAACGAGATGGGCGCGCTCAGCGGCGCGTTAGGCATTTCCGGCGCGGAAGTCATGGATACTTTGTGCCGGGATGCAAAGCTGAATATCTCGCCGGCATATCTCAAGCCCGGCTTCGCATTCGGTGGATCGTGCCTGCCGAAAGACCTGCGCGCGCTGGTGTACCGCGCCGGCCGGCTGGATTTGAAAGTGCCGTTACTCGAAACCGTGTTGCCCAGCAACGACCAACACTTGCGGCGGGCGATCCAGCAGGTGATGGATCTGCCGGCCGAACGGCTCGGCGTCTTCGGTCTGGCCTTCAAGGAAAACACCGACGACTTGCGGGAAAGTCCGGTGGTAGCCTTACTGGAGCACCTGATCGGCAAAGGACGCCAGGTCCGGGTCTACGATCCGC
>OCTA010004367.1_pt1 | contig 12413 bp, 12 predicted proteins | sample 1538991 | NCBI WGS metagenome assembly OCTA01 (sample SAMEA3539302, study PRJEB22396) | soil metagenome | biome: tundra; feature: field; material: soil | place: USA | collected 2010-05 | depth 0.15 m
CCAGCTTGTGCGCTTGCACCAGCCGAGGTAACGCTGTCTCGATATCCACCCCCCTGTTCTCGGCCTCTCTGAACGCCGCCAGGAGCGGGCCGTGAGCTTCGCTCGCCCGAACCAGTTCGAGCTCTTCAGGCGCCAGACCAGAACGTTCGAGAAGGGAGTCCAAACGCTCGGCCTGCGCCGCCTGGGCCAGCGTTTGGTACTCGGCACAGAGCGTCGGCCACGACTCGGCGGCGTGATGCTCTCGCCGGATTGCCTCGTGTGCGGAGATGTCGGCCCCCTCGTTGGAAAGGACGCCGACGAGGACTTCCCGTGCCGTCTGCGGATTCGTCACTCCGTCATGGGACGTCTGCGGGTCCGGGTCGTAGTGGGTGTCCACGTAGAGCCGGTTGGTCTCCCGGCCACGTGTGGCCGCCACGTACAGCACCTCTCGGGTGGTGGTCGGTGACACCAAGGCGTGCGCGGTATCGACGGTCCTCCCCTGTACCCGATGGGCGGTCGAGGCGTAGGCCAGCTCGACGTGGTCGGAGACGTAGGCGGCAGGGACTACCACTTCACCGCCGCCACCGGCTCGCTTCACGGCCATGCTGCCGTCGTCATTGGTCGCGGTCACGACCCAACGATCACCGTTCTTTACCCAGCGCTTGCCGGTAGCGAGAAGGCGGTTGTTCTGGCGGGTGACGACTTCATCCCCCACTCCGGCCGTCTGGCGTCCGGCTACAGCCAGTCCAAAACCGGTGACGGCCCCCGATGCCACCCGATCGGCCCTGGCTCGCCGGTTCAACTCAGCGACCGTTGCGGAATCGCCGGCGATCATCAGGCTCGACTTGCCGGCATCGACGTCGGACTTCCAGGCGAGATAGACGGCGTCCAACAGGGTCTCCCGTTCGCCCCCGGTGATCCGACCGTGGGCCTCGTAGGTGTCGATGACTCCTTCTCTGCCGAGGCGCATCTCGACGCTCGCTGTCCTCTCCCAGTCCTCGGTGAACCGACGAACGTCGGTCAGCTCGGGTGCGAGGTCGCCCCGATCCCTGGCCAGTAGGCCGAAGGCTCCACCGGCGTCGACGGCGCTGAGCTGGCCCCAGTCTCCGACCAGGAGCACCTTCGCCCCTGCATCGGTCGCTGCGCTCACCAGCTCGTCCAGCCCGAACGTTCCTGCCAGGCTGGCTTCGTCCACGATCACGAGCTGGCCCCCCCGGAGCTGCCACTGCGAGAGGTCGGCGTCTAGCCTCTGCAGCCGGTCCCTGATCCGTTCCGCTGAGCCAGAGATGGGATAGGGATGGCGGGCCAGCTTGCCTGCGAGCTTGTCCCGCTCAGCCAGCTGGCCGGAGCGCTTGCGATGCTCAGTCAGCCATTTGGAGTTGTTTTCCGTGTCGATCCCGAGGTCGTTGGCCAACACTTCGGCAGCAGCAGCAGAGGGTGCGAGCCCGATCACCGACCCCGGACCGTGCTCTGTCTCCCAGACAGCCCGGAGCCCGGCCATGGTGCTTGTCTTGCCGGTCCCGGCTGGCCCGACGAGTACGTCCAGGGCCCTCCCGGACGTTGCGATCTTCTCGATGGCGAGCGCCTGATCGGTCGAGAGCGCGTACTCCTTGTCGGGTAGTGGGATTTCAGCAATGGCCGCCACGGTGGCGATCTTTACGGTCGGGGCATCCACCCGGCGCCCGGCATCGAGGAGGCGAGCCTCGGCATCAAGGAGGGTGTGTGTCGTGTAGACGGTGTGGTCCTTGGGCCGGAGCCGTGAGCTGCCGTCGGCCCGGATGTAGCGGCCAGGTGTGTGATGGACGGTCGGTGGCGTGAGCGTCAGAGAGCACTCGACAGCGAGATGAGTGATTCGCTCGGCCACCGCCAGGCGGTCATCGGGAGTGGCGAAACGCACCCCATGGATGGTGCGGTGAGCCTCGGCCATGAGATTCTGGCGGCTGTAGGTGGAATGGCGTTCGGCCACCTTGGCGACGATGGCCGATGCGGCATCACCCAGCATCTCGTCGGCCAGATCGCCGACACGGAGCAGGGGCAAGTCGTTCCGACCAGTGAGGCTGGCGACCCAAGCGACCTGCTCGTCACCGACGTAGCTAGCGGCCCTCTCCCGCCATCCCTCGGTCATCTCGGCCAAGCTCCGGTGCTGCTTGTCGGGTCGTGTCGCCAGGGTGGCATGTTGGTGGAGTCGCATGTCTTCCACGGCGGTCGGTCTCCGGCCGTGGGCGGAGACGAAGTTGGCACGCAACTGATCCTTGTAGTCGGCAATCTGCTCGGCCCGTTGGGAGAACTCCGCCATCAGCGTCTCGGGAACGCCGGCTATCTCCCACCGGGGCGTGTCCGTGTGCCGACGCCTACGGGCATCCCACCCCACCCCCAGCGCTTCCGTCAGGTAGTCGGAGAGAACCCCCTGGTGCATCTCCCCGAGCATGATGACCGACTTGTAAAGGCCCCGACTGTCGAGGGTCCTCCACCGGCCGTCCGACACACTCCTGGCCCGGTTCATCACCACCACGTGGTCGTGAAGCTGCGGATCGCCGGCACGGCTGTCCCAGTGGGTGAAGGCAGTCGCCACCACCCCGGTCACGTCCTCTTGGACCACCCCAGCGTGGCCAGACCGGGAGTGGAACACCTCTCGTTCGGCGTAGGTGAGGACGTAGTCGATCGCTCGCCGGTGGCACTCGTACATGACTCCTTTGGTTCCCTCGTCGGCCAGTGCCCAAGCGGTCGAAACGGACTTCGACGGGCTGAACGTGAGGTCGAAACCGGCCACCGGAGTCTGCCTGGTGCCGCTGGGCGGCGTGGCCCCGAGCGGATCGCCGGTGATCGGATCAGCGCAGGCCCCGAGCATGTTAACGAGGTGCTCTTCGGTCACCTGCGACCACTTCTCGACTCCGTTGCCGTCGTCCAAATCAGCCAAACCCGACCCCAGAAAGACGCCAGGAGGCGTCCCCGATTCGGCGTAGTAGCGGGTCAGGTTGCTCGACTGTTCCGGCGCTCCATCCCCGACCGCCACGGAGTCCATGAGGTAGCGGAACCCGCCGCCCAAGCTGATTCTCCGGATCGAGATCATCGTGTCCAGGCCCTGCTTTCTCGTAGTGGGAAGTGCCACTGCAACTACAAGCGGGAGCGCATCCAGCTACCGAGAAATCGCTGGTCACGAAATTGTGAACCTCGGGTGCCAACGGTGTGAAGTAGCGGTGGTTGGCGGGTGGCTGTAGGGGGTGCTGGTGACCGGTGGACGGTCCAGGTGGCGGCAATGGCGGGTAGTGCTGGCGGCCGATGGAGGTGGTGTGGGGTGGCGGCGAACAAGGTGGTGCTGGTGACCGGTTGAGGCGACTGAAGTCCGTACTCTGGATCCTTCCTCGCTGGTAGTCATGGACGGGAACCCTCAAGAACGCATCCAGGCAATCTTCGATGACGTGGATGCCATCGTCCCCGTCTGGCACGCCACCCGGCGGAACTATGCCCACGCCGTCCAACATCAGGGCCGAGGCGTCCGGGCGGCGGAACGAATCCTGATGTCTGCTTTGGGCGACCTGGGTCTTCAGCGATGGCGCAACTTGTTGTCCGCCCGAGCGCAGATCAACACCACCCGGGATGGGTTGGACATGATCAGGGCTCGCCGGATTCGGGCCGACGTCGAAGCCGCCCTTGCTCATCTGGTTGACGTCGAAATCAGCGAAGCCGAACACGTCGCAGTCGCCCAACAGGAGTTGGAGGCAGTTGCCGCCCGCCTGGTCCCCTTCGGCCACCTTGCCGTCATTGTTTCTGGCTGTCCGATGGAGCAGCTGCAACGCATGGCGACCGACGGCTCGCGATCACTCAAGAACACTCGGTCTGGAAGTGCCTCACCCTCGGTTAGCTGGATCCCCATCCGCTAAAGGTGTGGGCCGCCACCGGGCCGCCCGGGAGGAAGTCACCATGCCCGTCGCCGATTCAGTCAAGAACTACAAGCAGCTCTTGGGTCAGCTCGCTACTGCTCACGAGAAGGCCAGCACACGGTTGGCGAACGTCGAGGCCAAGCGAGCCGAGGTCATTGCTTCACAGAATCAGCTCGTCGCTGCGACCGCATCCGGCGTTGACCGTGCCGTAGTCGACATGGCGAACGGGGTGGGGCCGGAACTGACCGCTGGGGTGCTCGGGATCGACGTGGGCGAGGTCAGGCGGCTGGTGAAGGCCGTCCGGCGATGAGCGTCCTCAAACCCACGGCCGAGCAACAAGCAGCCATCGATGCCTTCGTCACCGGAGGCACGGTGGTCATCCACGCCGGCGCCGGGACCGGCAAGACGTCCACCCTCCGTCTGCTCTCTGCCACCCGGCCAGAGGCGAAGGGCCTCTACCTGGCCTACAACAAAGCGATCCAGACCGAGGCCGAACAGTCCTTCCCCCGCAACGTGGACTGCCGGACCGCTCATAGCCTCGCTTACCGCTGCTTCGGCGCTCCCATGCGTTCCCGGCTAAACGGCCCACGGGTCACCGCCAAGAAAGCTGCAGGCGTCCTGGGGGCCCCTTGGGTACCACTCGACTCAGGCCCGGATCTGGATCCATCGACAGTCGCGTCGATGGCCCTACGAGCAGTTGATCGATTCTGCCATTCTGCCGACGTCGACATGACCCGCAAGCACTTCGTCCCCCCGGAGGCTCCCGGGGACACCGATCTATCCGGGCTTGCCGCAACGGTGGTGTCGGTAGCCCGGCGGGCATGGGCGGACCTCTCCGCCCCTACTGGCCATTTGAAGCCGTCGCATGACGTGTATCTGAAGCTCTGGCACCTCTCCGGACCAAAGTTCGACTACGACTTCGTGCTATTCGACGAGGCCCAAGATGCAGACCCGGCCATCGCCGATGTCGTGACCCGCCAGGCATCTCAACTGATTGCCGTCGGTGACTCGGCGCAAGCGATCTACGGGTGGAGAGGGGCCACCGACTTTCTCGACCAGGTAGAGGCCGAACACCACGTGGCACTCACCCAGTCGTGGCGATTTGGCCCCGCCGTAGCCGAGGAGGCGAACGTCTGGTTGGGCGTAATCGGGTCCGAAATGCGCCTCGTCGGTTCTCCCCACCGGAAGTCCTCGCTCGGCCCGGTGGATCCTCCCGACGCGATCCTGTGTCGGACCAATGGAGGGTGTGTCTCCGAGGTCATGGCCGCCCAAGAAGACGACCGACCGGTGGCACTCGTTGGTGGTGGCGAAGACATGGTTCGTCTGGCCGAAGCCTCACAGCGAATGACAGCCGGCGAGCCCGCCCGGCACCCCGAACTTGTGGCCTTCAAGGATTGGGCCGATGTGCAGGATTACGCCGAACACGACCCTGGCGGGTCGGACTTGGCCGTCGCGGTGCACCTCATCGACAAACACGGGCCTGAGGCGATCATCGGAGCGATCCACTCGTGTGTTCCCGAATCCGAGGCCGAGCTGACCATCTCCACCGCCCACAAGGCAAAGGGGCGAGAGTGGGGACAGGTCCTCGTCGGCGACGACTTTCGTTCCCCGAAAGATGATCCGGTGACCGGAATGCCGGGGCCGGTCCAACGCGAGGAGGCGATGCTTGCCTACGTAACGGTCACCCGCGCCATGTGCCGGCTCGACAACGGCGGTTTGGCTTGGGTCCACGATCACCCCTCCGTGGTGGGGGGAATGGCGAAGGTGAAGAAGGATTCACCCGCACCCGGCCGCAGGTACGGGCACGCCGACCAGGACCCGCCGGGATACGACCATAACATTGCCGCCGGAGCCACTCGTCCCGAGGCACTGGTGGCCGCCGAGGCCGGAGCCGAGATGTGGAGATATGCATTCGCCCGACAGTCCGGGCAGACCCATATCGAGGCGATGCAGGCCCACGAGTCCGGCACGGACCAGGGCGCTATTGACGTGACCCTGAAGTTCGTCGACGAGGTTCCCGACCATGTAGACGCCCCGATCGAGCAAGCCGCCGAGCGTGTCTCCACGACTGTTCGACCCCCTTCTCTGCCGGCCGTGGGCACACAGGTCCGTATTCGGGGCCACCGAAGGTCGGCGTATCGGGTGACGGGCTTCGGGAGCGATGGATCGGTGACCCTCATCGGCGGCCCGAACGGCGGGTGGCGTTCAGTCATGCCCGAGCGGGTGGCGCCGATCGCCCGGCCTCGAAAGCCCAACAAACCGCAACCCGGAGCCACACCGAGTTCCGACCCGGTTCCCGATGCCGCTCGGGCCGTGGGTCTGTGAAGGTCCGGGAAGTGCTGACGGATCTGGAGGCCCACGGGTGGTCGTTGCATCGCCAGCGTGGTAGCCATCGCATCTACCGCCATCCCGACCAGCCGGCTCGGCGGGTCGTGGTGGCCGGCAACGAAGGAACCGACGTGCCGCCAGGTACGCTTGCATCTATCTACCGCGAGGCCGGGTTTGATAGACCCGACCGGCGATGAGGAGGTCTTGATGCGCTACACCGTTGTCTACGAGCAAGGCGATACGAGCTGGGGCGCCTATGTCCCCGATCTGCCGGGCTGCACCGCTGTCGGCGCTAGCCGTGAAGAGGTCGAGGTGCTTATCCACGAGGCCGTCCGCGCCTACCTTGACGACGTCCGTGAAGCAGGGCAGCCGATCCCTCGACCAGGTAGCGCGACTGGGCTGATAGACGTTGCTTGAGAACAGCAGGATGGCCGATGCGACGAGGGGCTCCTCTTGTTGACGGAACTGCCCGTGACGGACGAGACCATTCCCGTGCGTTACCGGGCCCGCAGGGAGCAGGCGGGTCTCGACTTGGCAACTGCCGGCCAGGACGGCCTGATTGCCAACCGTCACGGAACATTCACACGCTCAGGTGGGTAGGGTCCTTCGTGTGGGAGCGTCTGACGTCGCATCCGAACTTCTGCTTGCAGTCGGAACCCGGGTGGAGCATTCAAGAGCTGTCGCACGCCAAGCGGCGATCGCCTCCAATCTGTTGGATGCCCAGTGGAGTTCCGCTCTATGCGATGCTGCCTGGCTGCACGATGTGGGATATGCCCCTCAAGCGGTTGCATCCGGGTTCCATCCGCTCGACGGAGCTCGGTGGTTGCGGACTCATGGGTGGAGACCTGAAGTTTGCCGCCTCGTCGCGTGGCACACGCGTGCAGGCGCCGAAGCGGATATCCGCCACCTCAAGAATGAACTCGTGACGGAGTTTCCCCCACCTCCCGAACTCGCCCAGGCAGTGCTCACATGGGCGGACCTCACTTCGTCGCCGGCCGGAGAATGCTGCACACCGAACAACCGGATCGCAGATATCTTGCATCGCTACCCACCAGAGTCCGCTGTGCATCGAGCTACCCGCGCCAATCTGCCTGAACTGTTAGCGGCCGTGCATCTGGTGGAGACTCAGCTAGCCATTGAGCAAGGAGTCCTCCAATGAAACATTGTCGCACGGGGATTGGGCACGATATCCACCGGCTGCTCCCTGGATATGCACTGGTCTTGGGTGGTGTCACCATCCCTGCTCCCGTGGGGTTCCATACCCATTCTGACGGGGACGTGCTTTGTCATGCTCTGATTGACGCTCTGGCTGGTGCTATCGCTGATGGCGACCTTGGGACACACTTCCCCGAGGATGATCCCGAGGCCGAGGACGCCCGCAGTCTTGATTTCCTCCGCCAGTTCGCCGGCCACGTCAGGCGGGCTGGCTACGAGATCGTGAATATCGACGCGTTCGTTGTCCTCGGCACGGTCAAGCTGCGCCCCTTCGTCGAAGAGATGCGCGCCAATGTGTCCGACGCTCTCGGTATTGACAACAGCAGCGTTTCGATCAAGGCCAGATCCAACGATGGTCTCGGTCCCGAAGGTGAAGGCACTGCGTGTGGAGCGTGGGCGGGCGTGCTCGTCTACCCGACCGCTGACTGAGCTTGCTCCCATACCCGCTCAAACGAGCGGATGACGTTGCTTGCAATTCCCTGCGATTCGTCCTTGCGGAAGCAGAGCACCGGCGAGGCTGCAGCCGGGTTCCCCCACAAATGCATGTTGACGAGCAGGTCGTCATCAAATCGAAGAATCGACGAGTAGAGGGTAGCTCCGGACAAGCGCACGGCCATTGGGTCTAAGTCGATAATCGGTTGGGCGTATCCCACGGCCAGCCGACACCGGGCCGCGAGATTCGCCCCAATCCCCTCTTCATCCCCCCTCCGCTGCACTGCCTCGCTATCTGGATCACCGAGACAGACGCGCACTTCAACTCCGTCACTGATCTTCGCCGCGAGCATCTCCGCAAAGTTCGGTATGGCGTCCCACATCCAAAGCCCGGCGTAAGCAAGCACGTCGATGTGATGAGTCGCGTCTGCCAAGAGCGATCGGATCGTCGCCGGGGCGACCTCCGTCCTCGTTGGGTACAGGCCGACTAGTTCGCCCACGCCGTTCATAGGCGCGTCTGCCTCGGGCCAAAGCACAGCCATCGGGACTCCGAGCGCTGATGCAGCACTCTCCCGTAAGCGCAGATGAGGTGTCCTACCGCTCTTGACCCAACGCTCGACGGTCTTCGGATCTACGTCGAGCTCCTGTGCGAACCGCTGAGTGTTCCACCCCCGCTGACGGATCGCGTCTGCGAGCCGGAAGTTGCGCTCCATCCGAAGACCATAGTGCTGCAGGGACTTTTGGTTGCGTAGGTCGTCCCGAAAGTGTCCTCGATCCGTGGTTATGCCGTCACCCCTCGCAGGCGGACAACGGATGGATGCCAACCCATTCGCCGTCACCGAATCGCCACCGACCTCGTCGCGAGGTCACCGCCTCCCGAACACGGACATACGTCGACGTCGGGAATTCACCGTTAGCCGGATCTTCCCCCGCTATCGGCATGACCACCACGTTCGCCGTCCGAAGGGATGCCGAATCCGAACTGGCCGCCATCCTCACTGGCGACACTCCCACCCTCCCCTCTGCCACCCTCCGTCAACTCGCTACCGCCCTGCGCTACGACGCCGACCAACCACCTGCCTGGGCCGACGACATCTGGAAGCATCCCGGCTGGCGATCGATGGCCGCCTTCATCGGCCACCACTTCCCGAGCGCTCCCCATCCCGAACTGCTCGTCGTCCGCGCCCTCCAATCTGCCGGAGTCGTACGCGTTGACCCTGATCGCAGCGCTGACCTGCTCTCAGTTCTGGCTCGGCTGAAGACGCGATCACACCCCGTTGAACGGCCACAGACCGACCTGGTGAAAAAGCTGACCGACCAAGCACGGACTTCGCCGGCAGTCACCCCGCGTGACCACGAACGCGATCCCCGCCAAGCCGTCGGTGAGATGTTGAACCGCCTGAAAATCGACGCTGGTCCCAACACCAAAGAGTCCGTCCTCACCTCGGCGGCGGCCGCCGTCGGGCACGTGGAGAGAGTGCTCGCATCACGCAAAGGAGCTCGGCCCGGCGTGGACTCCTGGGCCACGTTCGTCAATACATCTCAGCTGGCTGGCAACTCCACCAGCAGGCAACGGCCCGGCAATGCGTTTCCTTCCAGCTCCGTGAAGCCCGAGTTGACCGCCCTCTACTTCGGCATTGGATACCGCCACCGGGTCAAGACTGAATCGCGGCCCGCCTTTGGATTGTTGTGGTGGTTGGCGAAGCCCGAGCTGATGCCCCCACCACCAGTGGTCCGACGCTGGAAGATGTCTCTCCAGCGGATGGAGACCAAGCTCGACTCCGGCAGAGCGGAGAGCAATTCCCCTACCAACCTCGCCGTCGGCATCTGACCGGCAGGGAGGCAGAACCGGATGACTCAAACGTTCAGTCCTGTTCGCAGGATTCGTCACCGGGCGCCCCCCGCCGACGGTCCATCCGTATTCGATCCCCGCACCCTCGAACTGTTTCTCCTCGGCGCTGAGCTCGACGAGGAGGATGCGAAGGCAGCCGGGCTCCTGGGCTACGTAGCCCCACTGTGGTGTCTGACCGCTCTTCCCCATCGCGAGCCGAGGCTCGACCGAAACGGCGAGGTCCCCCGTGAATGGGTCCGGGTCAATGGCAGCGTGACCATGCGTCTGCGTCCCGGCCTGGTCGATGCGGGCACCGCCAGGGAACGATGGGCGTACCCCTTCGGCGTCATCCCTCGCCACCTGCTTGCCTGGATCGAGACGGAGGTGAAGCGCGGCGGGGACGCTTGGCATCCCGACACGTTGACCTTGGACCTCGGAGAGTCGATGAACGCTTGCCTGCATACCATCGGCTACGGAAGCAACGGTGGTGGAAGCCGAGGGAACGCCACCCGTCTGGCCGACCAGATCACGCGCCTCGCCTACGCTGATGTCATCGTTACCGACACCCGGGAAGATGGCGATGGTGCATGGAACCATCGAGGCGAGCACTTCAGCTTCATCGGGGGGGTGAACCTGTGGTGGCGTGATCGCTGCCACCACGGAGACACCCTCTTTCCGAGCAACGTCCGGCTCACCGCCGAGTATGCCGCTTCGATCAGGGATCGAGCCGTCCCCATCGACCTCCGGGCACTGCGTAATCTCCAGACCGCCAACGCAGGAGCGCTCGCGATCGACCTGTACTACTGGCTGGTGCGGCGGGTGTTCACCCTCAACCATGGCAAGCGAAACTCAGCCCTGGTGACCTGGCAGCAGCTGGCATCCCAGACCGGGGGTCAGTACGCCAACGTGCGTGACTTCAAGAAAGCTGTCCTCGGAAAGCCGGGGAAGTCGGGACCAGGGACACTGCAGACCATGCTGCTGGCCGCCTACCCGGCCGCCGACGTGGCTCCGACCGAAGCCGGCCTGCTGGTCAAGCGATCACCACTGCCTGTCGCCCGTCGTCACGTCATCGACGCCTGAACAACCATCACGCGGCAGTCGGGCCGAGACGGCGCGTACTTGGAAACCACCCGGGTGTCGGCGGCCATCAGGATATATACGTTGGATCCGAAGCCACGGATTAATCGCCGTCAAGACGTGGGGGAGGTCCCTGGTACGGAAGTCAGTTCGCTCATAGATTCTGAGCCTCAGCCGTTCCCCAGTTCGACGGGTGAACGAGTTGGACGACGTCTCTCACCCGAACATGCCAAGGGGGTGTGAAAGGAGCGCCGGAGTCTTATCCTCACTGGCGATCCGCAACTACGCTGATGCCAGACCTGACGAGGAACATGAACGAACTCCCATCGCACGAAAAGCGCGTCTGCTTGTTTGCGGCACAGCAGTTGGCTAGCGGCAGGAACGGTGGCTTCGTCACGATTGACTCGTGCCCCGATGAGGAAGAGCGGCAACAACCGGCCATTGACCTCCTTGCCCACGACAGTCTCCGCTCGATCAGCGTCGAGCACACGCTCATTGCGTCGTATTCAACGCAGCTCCACGACAACAGGCGAGTCAATGAGGTCTTCGCGGACTTTCCGACACGGTTTGATCACTTGCTCGAGCCGACCGGCCGCTACACCCTCGCCATCCACACCAGGGGAGGCCATCTGTTTCCCCGCAAGCACGAAGCGAAGGAGCTGGATCGACTTTGGGCACTGGATCCGCATTCAACGGCTGCCGGTACCGGAAATCCCGCCGAGGTCGCCCAATCACGGGACGGCCCAGCCACCACATTTACCGGTTTCTGTGACTCTGTATCGAATGCGCTGTGTTGTCGACGACGACGGCTCTTTGCAACTCGTCTTTCAGCGCTCATCTGATCTTGAGCAGCAGCGAGCTGAACGCATCGGCAAGACGCTCTCGGACAAATCGCCGAAGCTAGAAGTGGCCAACTCTCTGACCCCGCTTGCCCAGTTCACCCTAGAAGCCGCTGACGAGACTTGCACCAACTTCGACACTGAGGCGGAGTTCTTCGGGCCGTTCAACCAGAAGGTGGTCCTGCTCAGAACAGAGGGCCGTGACGAGTGCATCGGTGATGCGATGGCCGAAATCGTGAAGGCAGGCCTGTGGCCCTGGCGACGCACCTAGCGTTCTCGATCACCGGTTCGGGTCTGCCATTTCCGCCGGGCGCGGTTTCCCCGTGGACCTACGAAGCGGGTAGTCACTCGCGATGAACACCGGGCGACCCGATTCGCGGACAGTTCGCCGCCGGGTGGGGTCGCTCGAAAGTGCCTGGTCCCGTTCCGGGGCAGTGGGGCGCCAAGGGTTACCAGGGAATGTCCGGTGGGTTGCTGTGCGAGATCAGTCGTCCTGTTACGGCGTGCGGCTCGATCACAAGGGCGTGCTGTTTGACACCTTCTGCCCATGGACGGTGCGTGAATCGACTCATGTCGTCCTGATCCGTGAGTTCCTCGTAAATACGGAGCTTGCCAAATACCATCACGCTCCAGCCCGTCTGAAAATTGCTATCGCTTTCATCGACTTCGAAAGTCGCGTCCTTGTGATGCATCGCCGCATCCCGTTGGCTGCCGCCGCCGACCAGGAACACGATGGCATGGCCGATGAGCTGGTAGTTGACCGGGAACACCACGATCTTGGCGCCTTCCTGGGGCCGATCCAAAACGGAGCGAAGAAGACCGAACGGATGG
>OCTA010004369.1_pt1 | contig 12408 bp, 13 predicted proteins | sample 1538991 | NCBI WGS metagenome assembly OCTA01 (sample SAMEA3539302, study PRJEB22396) | soil metagenome | biome: tundra; feature: field; material: soil | place: USA | collected 2010-05 | depth 0.15 m
GGGCATCCGCTGGAAGAGCCGTTGAAGATTTATCCGGTCAGCGACCTGGTGAACAGCCCCAAGACGGATGATGCGCGCTGCATCGAGCCGGTGGCGATTAACCGGGATATGTTTGAACGCCAATGGTGGGGGGATGAAGGGAAAAGCTGAATGCTAAAGGCTAAAGGCTGAAGTATCCCAATTCCAGGGCCCGACCCTTTCACGACCCTTTCATGGACCGGTGGTTTATGCCTCGGGAAACATGTTCCGGTATTGCAGCCATTTTCGTGAGCAAGTCGAGTGCGTTTAAGACTTCTGCAGCTCTTGCAGCAGGAAATCTCACGTTTATTCGCAATTTGACACCTTTTTACAGAAATGCCGATTCAGAAGAAAGCCATAAATTGCGGCCTTCCGGTTCCTTCGGACAATTCAGATTATGTCTGAATCGTTCGGCCTTCCTGAACCACATTGGGATGGCAAAAAAGCCTTTCGGAAACCGGCGGCGATTGGCAATCGTCCGAAAAGCCAAAAATACGATCTCTCAAAGGGAAACCATTGAGAGTAGCTCGGCGATTTGGCGGAACACCTAAATGGGTTTTGTTCTTTTCTTTGAAATAATAGTTCAGCCAATTGGAAAGAACATCCGGGAAAATAGATAATTCTTCAAACTTACCGTTCGGGGCGATAGTTACGTTTGTTTTTCCAGAGGATAGCCGAAACTGTTCAGGGATCGTTACCTTACCTTCCACACGCCCGCGTACAACCGTTTTTGTTTGCGGATCGAATCCTGTTACCGGTCTACTATAACTCCAACCACCAAGCAACTCTTCTGTTCCTGTCATGAACGATCTCAGAATTGGCTTGTCCACGTTATCCAAGAGCACGGTAAGATGGTAATTATTGTCATAATGGCCTTCACACCATGCTATTGCCTTACCAATGAGGCCCTGGAACAAGTGGTCATGAAGCGATTCTTCCGTAAGATTGCTTGAAATCTTAATAGGGCTACGGCGCTCTGCCCGAACCTTTTCAATGAGTTGCCTCTGCTTTTCATACCAAAGGAAAAACCCAGCGACATAAATTGCTTCGTACACGCACACCAGTTGATGCGTTTGTATGACATTCAAGACCTCGCTCCGAAGTTCTTCTTGCCTGTTCGGCGCAACATCGGCAATGTGAAATTTGCCACCATTCGCAAAGCGGACTTGCAGCGCTAACGCCGTTTGAGAAAGAGTTTGGAGCAAAGATTCAGGAATGATCAGACCAGCAAAGATTCCTAATTCGCCAGGAAACCGTTCTGCTGTTCCTGAATAACCCTTTGCTCCGGACTCATCAGCCACGAGGCACAAAGTGTTCACAAGTGAAAATATCCAGCAAAATCTGCAATCGCACAATAAAGTTTAAGTCTCGTCATTCGAGACCGAAACTCGCCGCTTTGTTACATCCCGTTATTTATTAGGGGGTTTTGCACGTTGGGAGTCAGAGTTTCATTGGAATATTCACCCGTTTGGCTGCCCGTTTAGAAATTTGCCACTTGACCGCGACAGGCGCTTCTGCCACTTCCTTTTCACTGCGATGAGTTAGGGCAAGGGGATTTTCCATTGCCCGGGCAGGGTAAATTAATCGGCGGGGTGAAAAAATAATTTCTAATCAGTCTAGTGAACCGATGAATCCTATCGAAATTCGGCCAGCAGCCGTCGTCATCACTGGCGTCACGCGCGGCCTTGGTCGTGCGATGGTCGATGAATTTATCCGCCTCGGTCATACGGTGTTTGGCTGTGCCCGGACAAAAGTTCAGATCGATGAGCTAACGCGAATGTATCCCAGGCATGTTTTTCAAACGGTGGACGTGGCTTCAGATGCGCAGGTCAAAGCTTGGGCTGAGGATCTTCTTAAAAAATACGGACCGCCGGATTTCGTGCTAAACAACGCGGCCATTTTCAATCCCAAAGCGCCGCTCTGGGAAGTGGGAGCGCGCGACTTTTCCGAAGAAATCGACATCAACATCAAAGGCATCGTCAATGTAATACGCCATTTTGTCCCATCGATGATAGGTCGTAAGCGCGGAGTCATCGTGAATTTTAGTTCGCGCTGGGGAAAAAACTTTGAGAAGAAAATGGCGCCTTACTGCGCAACGAAATGGGCTGTTGTCGCGCTCACGCGGGTGTTGGCGGAGGAGTTAAAGCCCGAAGGTGTAGCCGCCATCGGACTCAATCCCGGCATCGTAAGGACGGGAATGCTAGAACGATACTCTGGCAACGGGACCACACTTGACACATCCAATTATCTCACACCGGCTGACTGGGCGAAGATTGCAGTCCCGTTTATCCTGCGCTTGCGCCTAAAAGACACGGGCAAGGTGCGCAAGATATTTACTCCATCATACCTGCGTTTACAAAAACACCCTTAAACACGGAGACAACATGAAAAATATGCATCGCGTCACAAGGCCGGCTTGGGCGACCATGGACAGATCGGAAACCGTAGTGATTTTAGTTGCCAGTATTCTTCTCGGTATATATGGAGGGTGGGGGGAACGAATCGCCACTGCACTTCTTTCATTGTGTGGAGTTCCCAGAAGCTCAATTCATGACATTTGGCCTATTGTTGATGTAATTGTCGTAACATCTGGTTGTCTTTTTCTAATATATATTTACAAGAAGCTCAGAGTTAGTTGCTATCCAAGTACCTTCATCTACTGCTTCTATATGCCTGAGATTTCCAATTCAAGCGGGAAGTCTAAGGTCGTGGGTTATTGTCATATAAAGCCCAATCGCGAAAATGGCGAAATAACTGCGAAAGGTGCTTCTTTCTTTTGGGAAAATGGACGCGTTGGTGACAGTGCTGGATTCACATCCGTTCTTGTTCACTGCTCTAAAGAAGCGGGTGAAGAAATTACCTGCCATATACACTTTAACATAAACCCCGAGGATTCGGGAAAACGAACTTACCATCACGGTGTCTTGATTTTCCAATTAGTGACCAACGCCACGGCCAGCACAGATAAGGATGTATACGCAGGCTTTCTGATGTCGCATAAAAACGAGGGTTTGTTCGTAGGTTATTTGAAATCGCATAAAAAAGATTCAGAGCTTAACGAAAAAGAAGTACGCGCAAAGGGTTATGCGGAATGGTATTGTAAGGGGTGCGTTTCAGAAAAGAATATTCATGGTGTCTTAGAAGAAAACGGGGATATGCTTTTTGCTAAATTGGATGGCATGTTAGAAGACCCGCCGCCGCCCTTATGGAAATCCATGGATCATTACATTATCAACTATTGGAATCGCCAAATCCCAACGCCTCAGTCAGTCATCCTTAATCACAAACTTCACACACAAATCAATGAGTATCTTAGCAAGGTGTTGGCTTTGTTTGGACTGGATGGCCCTGCTATCAGTCGATTCCAAATGACCGTAGCTCACATTGCAAAGAAGGAGAAAGACGACACATTAGTGGCATATGAACGAGCACTCAAGCGTGAGCTTACTGGGCTGACAAAACAGAGTAGCGAAAGCAAAGCCTTAAACGACAGAGCCAAGATAATATACTCCGAAATAAAGGACTTCTTGGTGGGTGATTCTCTGCTTGATATTGGCTGCGGAAACGGACTTATTAGCAATTTGTCTAGAAATCATTTCAAGCAAAAACTGTTATTGGATGTTGTAGAATATGTGCCGGAAGCTTTTAATCTGGATTTTAAGCTTTATAAGGAAGGGCAACCGCTTCCGATTAGTGAACCGTTTGACACCGTTTTTCTCTTAACTGTTCTACACCACTCAAAGAATCCTGAAGAGCTTCTAAAGCTGGCTTGGGGAGCTACTAAGAAAAGACTGATTATCATTGAATCCGTTATAGGCGTTCACCAAGTCACACCACCGGTACGGTACGAATTAGCAAATTCAGACATTGAAGATCAGATTGGCTTCGCCGCTTTCGTTGATTGGTTTTACAACAGGGTGCTTCACGACGACGTTCCCGTTCCTTACAATTTCACTACAGTGGATGATTGGGAATCGACCTTCTCGAAAAATAAGATGCGACTCGCCAGAACAATTCATTTTGGTCAGGATATTGAGATAGGACCAGAATATCATGTCCTATTTGTCCTTGAAAAAGAATGATCAGCCTTGATTTCCGTATTCTTTGCTTCTTCGCACAACATCCGTTATGTCTAGTAGGACTGTCCCCGCTTATGACAAGGGACGGGTGGTGGTGGATGCCGGGGCGTGGCGGGAAGGGATGAAAGTGAAGATGCCCGGCAGCATCATGCAAGAGTGCGCCGATGGCCTCGTCCTCATTGATATTCGGTTTAACTATTTTTCAATTTTCGCAAGATAATCTTCCGGCCATTCAATGCGCTGTTAAGGGCGCTGGCCAATTTCGGGTTGTCCTTGGTGCGCGCCAAACGCACAAATAAAGCTATTGCCTCGTCACTGGTATCGCGCGCTTCCTTTAACCGGCCCACCATCTGAAGTGTATCCGCCCTGGCGGCGAGCACGTAGGCCAAATCCTCCTCCTGCTCATTTTGACCGGCGGCAATCAATGCCCGCAGGATGTCCGCTGCTTCATCGAATGCCGGAACAGCTCTGTTGAAACGCTCTGCCTGGAAATATCCCTCACCCACGTTGTAGAGGGAACGAACCACGACTGGCAGTGCCTCCTCATGTCCGCCGGCCGCCAACTGCCGGCGCAATTCAAGGGCTTCCTCGTGGCAACAAAATCCTTCGTCTTCACGTCCCAGATGGATTAGGGACCACCCCTTATTCATGACGGATACGGCATAATCTGCCACCAGGGCAGCGTCCCCAAATCGCCGATACAATTTTTGGTAAATTGCGACGGCGGCATCGTAGGATGCCACAGCCTCCGCATGGCGGTCTAAGTCGCCCAAAGCTGCGCCTTTGTTCCCCAGCGCGTATGCCGCCAACATTCTGACGGCCTCGCTATGACCTTTGAAGGTTTGACAGGCCAATACGGCTTTATCAAAAGCCTCGATGGCATCATTGCATAACCCGCGACTTCCGAGCGTGATGCCATCCTGGATGAATGACTGCATCATTTCGGTTATCTCTGATTCACTTGGCTCATTTCTTTTCATGATTTTTGCGGCGAACGGAAGGTAGGCAGTTATGCTATCAGACGTTTGAGTTGGTCCACAATCTGAACCATGCCCAGCGTGTCCAGTCCGCAGTATTCTTGCAAATCCTGGCGCACACGGCGGCGTTCGGCGGCGGTCACTTGGCCGTAGGTCACGCGCAGAAATTCACGGCCGGCCGTGTTACCTTCCTGAATCGCCAGATGTTCGTAGCCTTTGCCAGTGATCGCTGGGAGCACGGCTTTCATTGAGTTGCTGCCGTTCTGGCTCGGGTGGTGGTAGCGGAAGCCTCGGAACGGCAGCAGCAGGTCCACGATGCGCGGCGTCACTTTGCGCAACCATGGTTTGTATTCCGGCAGCAGTTCGCAATTCTCCTGCAGGCGGCTGGTTTCAAAGCCGGCGTTGTATGCCACCACCGAGCCGCTTTCGGGCAGGTCGGCGCGGAGTTGGCGCATGAATTCCGGGCGCGGGTCTGAGGCCCCATCTATTAAAAAGAAGCGATGCTCCGGTTTGGTGCCGGATGAACGGACGATGTGCAGGGAGTATTGAAATGGCACCTGCTGGTAGGGTTTGACGCCGTCAAACAGCGGGATGGCCGTGCCGATGGTCTCGAAATCCAAGTAGCTGACGGGATATTCGAGCTGGCCGAGAAACGCGGCAAGCGCGGGGCGGTCAATGTGCGGCTGGCCGGCGAGCAAGACGGCGCGCTGGATGGCTTGATTGTCGGTGAGCGTGACGTCGGCGGGAATGTCCGCCAATTTTTGGATGCCCTGCTGGAGCAGGGTGAAGCTTTTCGCACCGCCGCGGTAAAGCGTAAAGACGTTGGCTTCGGGCAGGAACGACCAGCAGCGGTCGTGCAACGCACAGGTGTATGGATTATCGCACTGCGGGCCGATCTGAATATCTGGATGTGCCTTGGCACTGATGACGCGTTGCATGGCATCGATCTGTTCCTCGATGTCACGGCTCAAGGCGGAGATTTGCCGGGTGACATCTTCGAGCGTGAAAAACTTTTGCGGGTCAATCGGGCCTTGCCGGACAAACTCGTTATTGATATGGGCGAGGAAACATTTGCGGAGTTTGATGCCCGCGCCGGTGAGGACGAACGCCTGGAACGCGATGTCGGGCAGATGGACATCCTCCTTGAGACTGGTGGTGGATTTGACTTCGACCAAATCCCACGCATTGCCGGTGACCGGCACGAGGATGTCCGTGCGGGCATAGCCGCCGTGGTAAGAAAAGGCCGGTTCATACAAAGGTCGGCGAGATAAAATCGCCTTTTGAGTTGCGGCGATAACTTCGCTTGGGTTGACGATGCCGGGCGCGACCACCATACCGCCGGGGAAAAGCTGCTGCGCCAGTTCGCCGACTTCCGTGCCCTGATCAAAAATGGCCTGCTGGGCTTCGTCGGGAACGGGAATTTGGTCTTTGGCGTTGTAACGAAACCAGAGGAGTTTCGAACATTGCCTCCCCATCAAGAAGGTGGACTTGGAAAGACCTAGCTGACGGATGGGATCACTCATTCACGACTAGCTCCTTTGTATGGCTTCGGAAGAAGGTTGGCTAGTAGATACAGGGGATGAATCGGTGTTATGCCGTCTTTAGCCAATTTCAGATAGGAGAGACCAGGATGCTGAACCAGCAAGTTGGCAACCGCTTGTCCACGATTTTTTAACTTTTCTGGTGGCGCGCCATAAGCAAGAACGACTGTTTTAGCTCGACGCGCCATGGCCTGGATGGATTCGTCATTCTTCGGCCCGACGGGGTCATTGACGTCCAGCAGTCTGGTTTTATCGGTGGCGCGGTAGGCATGGACATTACCGATCAGTTGACCGCCGTAGTCCCAGGCGCGGGAAAATTTACCGGTTTTACGCAAGGTAGGATCGCTGAATTCCAAACAGGCAACGCTGGGATTCATGAGAATCCACAGGACAAGTGGCCGACGATGATCCCAAATCTCTACAAGCTCATAGCGATATTGACCACATTCCGAAAAACGAGCAGAGACAGTGGAATCGGCGGGCCAAGCGGGGCGAGATTTTCCTCCCGGATCATGTTTCTCGCTGATTGTGCTCATGAATGTGTTGCTTGTGGTTCTAACCTCACGCAAAACCCGGTCATCTACGTTGGTAAACGTGCGGCTCATATTCGTTTGGCCAGAGGCGTGGCCCACTTAGCGGCGGCGCGAACGTGCGGGAATTCGGTGGCGATTTCGGCGAGGATAGGGGCACGGATTTTGAGGCTTTCGCGCAACCTGTGCAGGACGTCCTCGTTCAGGTAAATCGTCAAGCGATTCAACGACTTCGCCATATCGCTGAAGGTCTGCATGGAGCAAGGATGTAGGCAAGTGCATCTGGCGGCAAGCGAACACATCAAACAACGGCTTTTCGGCCTTCAATCGCATGGCGGTTCGTGGCAGGCTGGGGGCATGGCAAGTGATGCGAAATCCAAAAAGAATCCGGCGGCGACTTAGCGGGGGTGGGTTAGAATTCGAGGGTGCGGCATTTTTCGTCCAAGGCGGTGATGAGGCGGCGGACTTGGGCGGGGTCCAGGGTTTCGTCCTGCCGGCGCAGGAATTACCTGGATTTTCTGATGGAATTTGAGGCAATAGCGGTGGCGGAAGGGGGCAGCGCTCTGGCGCGCGAGTTGATTGTTGAGGGCTGATCGTTGAGGATGGAAGGCTGAATTGATAAAGCAGAAAGTGTCATAATTCTAGGACCCTTTCCGGTAAATACTACAAAACTAGGAACCGACCCGTTCACGGTGGATTTCCGGTCGCCGTTGGCTACAATCGCGAGATCGAATTAACGGCGGTGGCGTCGGGATGCAAATTAGCCTCAAAAGCGAGAGTTGATCGTATCCACAAATCGAAGTAAAATGTTTTTTTACGTGCGCTGGATTGATATTATGGGACACATCGTAAGCAACTGGAGTTCAAATTTGGGATAATTGATGATCTTCAGTTTCTCGTGTTTATGCCATATGTTTATAATCGAGTTGCGTTCCGGGCCGGGTGTGACGGTCCGCTCCCAATTTTGCTGCGGACGTATTGCGCTCTGGTTTCGCTTGAATTAGGGCTAAAAGATTTTCTTGGTTTGACCGAAAGCCCGGGAAACGGTGGCCACGATCTGCCTGACCTGTTAAATCAAGTAAAACAACATGATCAACGGCTTGCTGGTCCGATTAACTCAATTCAAACTCAACTGCGTAATCGACTATCTTCAGTTCGCTGCCAAGGGAAGGCGGGGACGGCGCATTCGATCCCTGCACGTTCATACCCATATTTGCGCTATGTCCGCCACGAGCAAGACTGGGATGCGGACTATTCGACAGAGGGTCAGTTGCACGATGTCCACAATATAGTACAAAAACTTTTTAGCACGTTAAAACATCATGGCGTTGATTTATGATAACCTTAACAAATTTATTACAGAAAACTAAGGCTGCCTCTTTAGGAAAGGTCTGCTTAAAGTATTCGCATCCGAGCCTCTACCTTCTTTGCATAACGGAAGACTTTAACGGGCTTACCGAAGAAGCGCGCATGGAATTGTTCGCTTCAAAAATAATGCTTAACCCATCTGAAATTGTCGAGTGCCTATCAGGAGGCACCTTGCAAATCGCACTCGTAACACCCGAGGAACAATGTGCAAAATACTCCTTCCTAGATGAAGCAAACACGGGACATCACTGGATTGAGTATTTAAGTGGAACTACAACGGCGAACAAACCGGTTGCAGCTATCGAAGGCAGGCCGACAGCTATCCATTTTTACGGTTTCAAAGGAGGCCAAGGGCGCTCCAGCGTTCTAGGTCTGTTGGCTAAACAGATGGCAGACGACGGATATCGTATTCTAGCAGTGGACGCAGATTTGGAAGCTCCTTCTTTAGATCTACTTCTAAATGCATCCGCCTCCACTCAGTATGGGACATTGCTGACATATAATACGCCGCTCGGTCAATTCCGACCAATATCAGCATACACTCCTCGGCAAGGGCAAGGTACGGTCGATCTCATTCCCTGTCGTCCAAATGGGCCAGCATACGATCTCGATTTCGCAGCATTTGTGCTTCGTTCTTCGCTTGATGTAATGCTTCCGGAACAAATGGCGAAAAACATACTTCGTGAAGCAATTGCACAAAAATATGACCTCATTTTTTTTGATCACCGATCTGGCCTATCTACTTCCATCCTCCCAATAATGTCAGCGTGTCCCGGTCCCGTAGCAATTTGCCTCAGACTTGATGAGCAATCATCTGCGGCGACCGGCTTCTTCGAAATATTGCTCCGTCAAAACGTTGATTATCCAGGGTTGTTCATCAGCTTTAGTCTCGATCCCGAAGACACTGCTGATAAATTGCGAAACCGAAATGGCAACCAGATTGAAACATTACTGAAAACACTCGCCGCGTCACTCGCCCTCGGTAGTTTGCCATCGAATGATTCAGGCCAATATGAGTTACCACTAACGCCAGACGAACTCAGTGAATATTGGATTCCGTGGTTTCACGACCGTTCATTGCTTTGTGCGCGCTTACCTGCACCATCTGATCTGCAAAAATCAAATCTCGAATCCCTTCATCAATTTCGGACTGTGATAGGTTTCACGGCGAAGAAAACTCCTGTGTCGGCGCCTCCGATCTCGGCGGTTTCGCCCGTTCTGAGCGGTAGCGGGGGAGCAGATGAAGGCCTATTCATCGAGACTGAGGCACTTAGAAAGCTTTTGCCAAAAAATACGCCCAACACCTATATTTTCGGCAGAAAAGGGACGGGAAAGACTCGACTGTTGCGTGAACTTGCTGTTCGTCGGCTTGGGGAACCCCTAGTGGTGGCTTCTGACTTCCGGGCAGAATCGGGAATTCCCTCAAGTGACGGTGCTTTTAAGGATCTTGCCGATAGCCTGAACAATGATCCTGAAAAATTCTGGTGGGCAATACTTGGTTCCGCGCTTGAGATCCCAAGTTTTCCTTCGCGTGAAAAGCTACTTGCTTCGTTAAATGGCTTTGCGGAGCGAGCGCGACTGAACGGAGTTAATTCGATCAAGATCAAAGATATAATCAGTTTGGCAGTCCAACAATCTTCAAAGCGAGTATTTCTGATAGATGGTATCGAAACTGCATTTCTATCCTCGCGGCTTCTGGTTTACCTTGAAGCGTTGTTTAAGTTCCTTTTATCCCTACAAAATGACCCAAAGTTTGATGGTAAAGTAATGGTGCGACTTTTCTTACGGACTGACCTCGCGCGGCGCGCATTTCAAAACGTAGAACAACAGATAACAGGCCGCGTCATTTATCTTTCTTGGGACACCCAAAGCATTTTGAATTTTGTCCTTTCGCGCATTGCGGCACTTCCGTGGTTTACAAAGGCTTTTCCTGAGACGGTTCAAAAAATTCATAATCAACAAGATATTCTCATCTCAGGCAACCTTTCCGTTGAGGAGTGCGACAGCTTACTTTCAGAAGTATTCCCTCAAAAGATCCGTCGCAACAATTTGTTGACGCTCACTTTTTTAAAAACCTACTTTTCTGACAGTGCAAGTGAAACTACTACATATTATCCACGCATTTACGATCGTTTTTTGCAGCTAATAAATGACCCGACAGATCTTGGGCGGCAGTTCACCAACATTTCTAAACTCGAAGAAGGTCGCGTTAGCCAGTCCTTAATATTTGCTGCCCATGAAAGGGCCGCGAAAGACTATCTCCAGCAGGTTGAGGCGGAACTGGTCTATCTTCTTCAACTGGCACAAGATTATTCTAAGAACTCACACCGTGTTAAAGAACTTTTGCAGGCCTTCGCTGGCCTTCCAACACCATTCAACTTGGATACTTGTGTCCAAGATCTTCGTTCAAAACTCCAAGGAGTATCCGAGGCGGAAATACGTGCCGCACTAGTGCAAATGCGTGAAGTCGGCATTTTTGAAGAAAGGCCAGGTTATGCTGGTGAATGGAGAGTGGGGCGTCTATTTAAGGCTTCATTAGGAATGAAATACGTTCGATAGCAATGGACGCGCTGGATAGAGAACTTCAGCAGGGATGAGGATAATTGGGGTCAATCATTTTGGTTTTCGGGAAATCAATGGCATCCATTTTTGAGAGGTGAAGTGATGTTCCACTTCGCGCCGTATTGTGGGAGAAAGAATGCGGATGCTTTGCAGTGCCTCTTGTTTCGCCAGCCTGAGTAGCATTTCAGGCCCGGCTTGCCAGCCGGCAGTTCTTTTCCATGCCTCTTCTGTGATACGTTCGACTTCTGCATTGATTTGTTGCTCTTTCGCTGCATTGCTTGCAATAAGTTGAGGCAAGACGTGTGGTTGATCTGCATTGGTATTCACGTGCTTTTTTGGTGGCCGTTTTCCTACGACTACATTCTTGCTCTTTGCGGCATCGTAATGCTTGCGACAATGCTCTTCATGGCCGTCGGCATGCTCCGTCTGGACCCAGGCTTTGCACCGTGGGCACTGAATCCACCCGTTTATGTCAGCGGGCAATTCGACGGCATTGTAAAATGGAATTTCTCCGTAAGTCGCGTGCAACAGCAGATTATCTTCACGGGAAAAGATGACCAACGCTCCCAATAGGTCGTTTTGAGATGGTATCTCCCTCAATGTCAGCGACAAACGAGTTGAATTATCCAAACGGATTTCCAATCTCGGTTCGGCGTGGAGCAAATCGAATTTGATGCGTATGATGACGCCCAACTTTGGATTCATTAAGCCTGACGCTTCCAACGACCAAGCTGCGAATGTCCGCGTCGGTTCGTTAGGCTTGTCAAAGCAGCCATGTTTGGGCCAGGGCCAACCGAGCGGAGGATCAACCCATACAGAGCCGCCATTGTGGCGAATGAAAAAAACTTTTTCACCGCACTCAGGGCACGTCGTGGGGCGGCAAAAATCTTCATTGCGCCATGCCCAATCGCGAAGGCCATGGGAGTCACCACCCCTGTTTGAGCCGCTTGCCCCGGAGCACTGCCATCCACCACCTGGATGAATCGGTACGCAGCGCCCGTCAATGTATCGAAACTCAATTTCCCCTCCACAGTGGATGCACGTAGGCATGAATTATCCTTTGCTTTGAACTGGCGATGCAAGTTGCTGTGCCAACTCGGCGGCGGTTTCGGGTTGCAGGTGGTTCATTTCAGGTCTTCTTTTCTTGGCGTGGACAATTTGCGCAGGAGCTCACGATTGCGATAGACTTGGCGGACCATTGCGTAAAGGCCATCCACGTCGGGCTCGTATGGACAGACGAAGACCGGGATGCCCTTGGGGTGACCGGGCGTAACCAATCTGGGCACCGGATTGCCTTCCTTCCACCTCGCGATGTGTTTCGCCGATTGTTCTT
>OCTA010004370.1_pt1 | contig 12407 bp, 10 predicted proteins | sample 1538991 | NCBI WGS metagenome assembly OCTA01 (sample SAMEA3539302, study PRJEB22396) | soil metagenome | biome: tundra; feature: field; material: soil | place: USA | collected 2010-05 | depth 0.15 m
TATAGGAGGGCTTGTTTTTTGGCCGTTCTCTTCAAACTTGTTTAGGACAAGAGTGGGTCAACTTAGGACGCCCGTGTAACGGCAACTACTTCGTACTCTCCCACAGCGGGAACCGTAAGCACTAACTCGGAATCGACTCTGCGAAACGGCAGTTCTTTCCCGTTGCTGAGTGTCATAGCCTTCCCCGGCGCGAAGCCTTCCGGTATCTGAAGCCGGACTTCCTGCGGACCGACTGCGGAGATGGCGCGGGCCGGCCCTTTCATAAGAGCGGGGGTGGTGTAGTTGACAAGGTGGAGCGCTAGTCCGGGCTCGGTCTCCCAGTAGAACACATCGAAGAGCCCGGCGCCCGTCACCTTGGCGCTGAACGCGTCCCTTGCGGCCCAACGCACGGCGTTCGCCAATAGCAGACCCAGGTCTGGATTCCAACTGCGCCAGAATGTTCTGTCTATGTCGTCGCTAAAGTAAACCACGCGCCCAGGCGCTTCTCGCGCGACCACGCTTGGCCCCACAGTCCCATCGGACTTAGGGAAGACAAACTCGACAGGGTAGGCTGGATAGGGCGGGATGCGCGTGAGGATCGGATCGGCAATATCGTGAATCGGAACGCGGAATATTGGGCCCGGCAGGAACGTCGTATTCTCCAGCCCATTCAGAATTGGATGGCGCCTTTCAACTCGTAAATAGGAATTTTCCAGTGGCCCTTCGAGCGGACCTTTAACGGAAGCGCCGAAGACGCTGGCCAATGCGAACTCCTTGCGCCTTTCACCCTCGCCATCATAAAGTGACGTCTCCAGGGTGGCCACCAGCGAGCCGCCTGCCCCCTGATAATCGCGTATCGCAGCGCAAGCTTCATCCGGCAAAAGCGCCACGTTGGGCAATACGATAACCTTGTACGCCGCCAGACGATCGGTTGTCAGGTCTTGGTCATGCACCAGGTCGAACGGTATTCGCGCCTCGAGCAAAGCGTAGTAGTAGCCCTGCAGCGCGTCCGTGTTGTGCGCCAGCGTCGAATGCCAAACCTGCGTTCGCTGCGGCCAGACTAAACCGACATTGGAAAGTGAACGCTTGTTGAAGTAGTGCCGTTCGTTGGCGGCGAGCCAATCGAAGAATTCGCGCGACGGCCGCTGCCACCGGGTGTCTTTCGGGTCTCCGCCGAGCCAGGTCTCCCAGGGAGCCATGCCGCTGGCGGCCGTCTGGGCAAGCCACATCCGCATCTCAACGGAGGCTTTGCTGGTGTGTCGCCAGACCGCATCGCTTAAGTTGTAAGCGCTCGTCACATTCGTTGCCGTGCGTCCGCGCATCACGCTGTAGCAGACGCGTCCTTGTTGAGCGCAATCCCACATGGGCGTTGCGCCCAGCCGATCCTGATGGTCGGCGTTCATCCATTTGCAAAGACCGGCTATCTTTGCGACGTTTATTTCGGCACGGATGCTGCCTCCCAGGTTGCCGACATAGACGCGATCGGGGCGGCCTTGTGCCGCTGTGCTCTGCCAAAGATTCCAGATTTCGAGCACCCGCTCCATGCGCCACCCGGTCCAGCGCCGGTAGTTGGAATCGCTCCGCGCGGGTTGCTCCGGCAGCTCCGCCGAAAACCGCCGCCGGTATTTTGTGCGGCAGACATCGCAATAGCAGATGTCGCCCAGGCCGGTGCCGGGCCAGCCGTTCGTGTAGAAACCGTCCGTGTCGTAACCATCGCGCAACTCGCCGATGATCGAGGTCATATGCTCGTCAAAGTAGCGGCCGAACATACACGTGAGATACAGCTCCGACGTGGCGTGGTGTTGAACCGGCTGTCCGGATCGGTCGCGGGCGAACCAGTCGGGCTCGGCTTCGAGTGCCTCACGAAATCCCCAATTGGGGTCGAGCCGCGCGATGAGACGCATGTCAAGTTTGCGCATAGCCACGGCGAACTCGCCATAGACGTCACGGCTGCCCAGATACCTGGATCTTTGATGGTGGGGGACCAGCGTGGGATAAAACGCCAGGATGCCGCCAGCGCTTACGACCAGGCCATCCGCCTTGAGACTGCTCCAATAGCGAATCCACTTTTCGACATCCACCGAGGCGGCGTCTTTTTCGTTCAGGTTTGGTTGCCCCACACGGCGGATGCGCTCATACCAGTATGGTTTTGCGACTGTAGGGACTGCGGCGCCGGGTATGGCCGCCGTCGCCAGCAGCACGCTTGCATTGAAGTCTCGCCTGGTCATGAGATGCTCGTCCCCTCCCGCCGGCCGGCCCGGTTTGTTACGTCTAACCTGTTGCGTCTAGCTGTTGCGTCTAACTCAAGGCTTTCGTTCGCAAGCCTCCCGCCGCCAGCGACGAGCCAACCGCGCTTGCCCAAGCCGCCACATAGAACAGCCCGCCAATAATTAACGTCATCTGCAGCCCCAAGTAAATCGCCAGAAACATGGCCGCCGCCGAACCCATCACACTCGACGCCGCATTGATCGCCCAGGCCCAGCGCACTGAAGCGGGCATCACCTTTTCAAGCATCGAAAGTCCCGTCGGGAAAGGCATGCCCATCAGGAATCCTACCGGGACGATCAACGCCACCGCGCAACCCACCCGCACCGCGAACGGCAACGCCACCCCGCCTTCCACAATGGGCGTCAAGACGGTTGAGAGAACGACGATGGCCGCGGCAATCAGCAGCAGCACCAAAGTGAGACGTCGCTTTTCTCCCCGCACCACTCGCTTGCTCGCCCAACTCCCAGCGCCGCTCGAAATCAGCATCGAGAAAATGATGACCGTGAGCGCGTACGTCGGATGGCCCAAGAACAAAACGAATTTTTGAATGAGCGCAACCTGGATCAAAATGTAGCCGGCTCCGATGAACAGAAAAAACAGCAGCGCTCGGATTGCGCCCGGCGCTCGCGGCAACCGGCTCCCCAGCAGCATCGGCGGCAAGGCCAGGATGATCAGCGTCGCAACGATACTAATCGCCACCAGTCCAAACAACAGCGGCAGCGCGCTATTCACCTTGTAATCGGCCGTCTCGTGCGAGGCGTGCCAGAAATACCGCCACAAATCACGCGCCTGAACAGTGTAGAAGAAAAACGGCCGGTCGTCGGAAACCGGCCGCACATCGTAAACATAGGAGTCGTAGAAGCTGTTCGGATCCGGCGCTGTCAGAAGATCGCGGAACGGCGTGTCCACCGTCGTGCCGGGAATGTAAACCACTTCCATCCGCGCGACCTTGGCAGCCTGCCGGACGCACTCCAGATCGGGCGCGCCGAAGGGCTCCCGGGAAACGAGGATCGTATCCTGCGCTCCCCATTTGCTCAATTGTTGCAGGTGCTCGCGAACCACGATCACATTGCGCGCCGGGTCGTTCTGACCAAGCTGCTTTAAGGCGCTTTCGGCCAGCGCCACGGCTCGCAGCGACTCGCGCGGCGGCACGAATCCCCAACGCGTGAACGCCATCACACCGTCGTTCGTAAGATGCCGCAGGTAGTCGAGGAACGCGTTGGTCGTGTAGAGATTATTTTCGGAAAGGGCGAAGGCGCCGGCCGCCGTGGAAGCCCAGGTATCCACCAGCGTCGCCTGCAGAACCTGATATTTGTCGTGCGAACGCCGAACGAAAGACCGCCCGTCTTCGACGACAATCTTCACCTCGGGCCGAAAGTACAGGCGATTGCTGTACTGCGGAAATCGCTTCCGCATGATCGTCTGCGCGATGATCGGGTTGATCTCAACTCCCGTCACATCCTTGCTGCCGGAAGCGAGGGCGCGCGATACGTCCCATCCGCCGCCCGGACCAATGATGAGCGTCCGCGCCCCGGGCCGCAGAATGTACGGAAAGCCCGGCCCGGCGTAGGTCAAGTCGAAGCGCTCCTTGGCCGAGAGATGCGCGAAATCGAAGCGCGCCACCCCAGTCGCGGCATCGGCATCGATCACGATGCTCTTCATGCCGTCCTCCGGCTTCAGAGCGATGCGCGAGAAACTGTTCCACGCCACAAACTCTTCGTTGACGATGCGTTGGCCTTTGGCATACTTCACGTCCATGATGTGCGCCTTCGAATTCCAGGTGATGAGGCCCACCAGCAGAATCCCCAACACCACGCACAGGACGCGGCCGCGGGTGGCGCGCGCAAGGTGAAACCAGATCGCCGCCGACACGGCGAATAAAACCGCGCCCACTAGAATCGTGTTTGGCCCGCCAATCCAATTCAGCAGACTCACCAGCACCCCGCAACCGGCGGCCGCGCCGATCAGGTCGAAGAAGTAAACACGGTCCACCCGTTGTATGGTCTCGGCAACGATCAGCGAGAGAATCGTCCCCGAGAAAAGGAATGGAATCGCCGCCACGAAATAGGCCGCCATCAGCGCCAGCGTTTTCATTTCGCCCGTCTGATGCAAAAGAAACCACAGGCAAAGCACGATGGCGATGGAGTTTCCCGCCGCCAGCATGCCAAGCCGCTTAAAAAGCGATCCGCCCAAACCGCCGACCAAGTACGAAAGCACGCCGCCCGCGCCCAACCCGAATAAAGCGATCGAGATCGCAAGAAATGCGAAATGATAGAAATAAATGACCGAAAAAACGCGCGTCAGCGAGAGCTCAAGCAGCAGCGTTGCCAGCGAAGTCGCCGCGACGCCGAAGTAAATCTGCGGCCATTGTTTTCGTCCCGCCCTGGCCGACGCCTGCCGGGGGAGTGTGTCTGCGGGTGGCAAATTTCTATGTTAGTGGACGGGCGCTAGTACACACGGTTACACCCGCCCGCCCCGCCAGTTTCATAAACCTCAGGAACGCCCCGTCGGATCGGCGCTGCGAATCTTCGGTAATGGCTTTCTCAAACGGAAGGGGAAAGATCCGCTACTTGTGCCGGTAGGTGATGCGTCCCTTGGTAAGGTCGTAAGGAGACATCTCCAAGGTTACGCGGTCGCCTGCCAGAACTCGAATTCTATTACGTCTTAGCTTCCCTGCAAGGTGCGCAAGTACGGTGCGGTCCTGGTCGAGTTGGACACTGAAAAGGCCACTCGGAAACTTTTCCACTACGGTTCCAGTTACTTCAATGCTATCTTCTTTACTCATTAGCCTCTTGTCATAATTTTTGCGCCGGCCAAGTGACACACTTCGGCCCGCACTCGCAAGTATATCGCAAAAAATAGCCAGTTTTCCGCTTTCCATGGCATCTCAAAGCAGGTTTGTCAATTAGGGTACTTTCCCGTCATCCGGCTGTGTTCTACTCTTTAGTCGGAGGGCTTCACCCTTCACCGCTCCGATGAGAAATGTGATATCGACCCCGCCGAACGAGTTTAAGGGCAAGAACATACTGGTGACCGGCGCGGGACGCGGCATCGGAAAGCGCCTCGCCTTAGGATTTGCCAGGCTTGGCGCGCGCATCGCCTTAGTGGGACGCAGCAAAGCCGAAATCGACCTCGCGCACATCGAGATTGAACAGAACGGCGGCAATGCCCTCAAAATCCGCTCCGACGTCACCGATCCCGAACAGTTAACCGTTGCCGTGGACCGTGCGCGCGTGGCCTTTGGTTCCCCCATCGACGTCCTGATCTGCGCCGCCGGTATCGCCGGACCCTTGAAGCCTTTTCTGGACAGTTCCGTCAAGGCTTGGACGGAGGCCATCAACATTAATACGTTGGGCGTGGTCTACTCCTGCCGCGCCGTTCTTCCGTCGATGGTTGAAAAGCGCTCGGGCAAAGTCATAGTCCTCGTCTGCGATAGCGATGCGCCGCCCAAGCTCAACTTTTCCGCCTACGAAACTTCGAAGACGGCCGTCGTTCGATTCGTCGAATGCCTCGCCGCCGAACTGGCCGACCACAATGTGCAGGTAAATTGCTTCGACCCTGGACCTGCCTACACCAGCCTCACGGACGAAATCATCGGCGCGCATGCCCGGCTGGAACACAACGTAATCGCGGCGGCGAAGGAGACCCGGCGCACCGGCGGCGTGTCTCCCGAATTGCAATTGGAGCACGCCACCTTCTTAGCCTCGGAAGCCTCCAATCACATCAGCGGCAAGCTGGTTCACGTGACCGACGATTGGAAAAGACTTCGCAACGCCCAGCTAAGGCCGGAGTCGATGACGTTGCGGCGTGTTTTGAAGTAGCCTACTCCGTCGCGAACCGGTAAATCGTTGTGTGGCGAAATTCTCCGCCCGGCTTCAACTCGGACGACGGAAACTTCGGCTGGTTCGGCGAGTCGGGATAGTGCTGCGTCTCCAGGCAAATGGCGGTTCGGAAATTATAAGCGCCGCCGACACCGTGGTTGGCTCCGTTCAGAAAATTGCCCGTGTAGAACTGAATGCCAGGCTGGTCGGTAAAAACCTCCAGCACGCGCCCCGATTTCGGATCCACCACTTTTGCCCGGACCGCCGTGAGCGCGCCCGGCTGCGTCAGAACGAAATTCTGATCGTACCCATTGGCGATCTTCAGCTGCTCGTTGTCCTCTTTAATCCGTGCGCCAACCACCGTAAGCTTGCGGAAATCAAACGGCGTCCGAGCTAGCGGAATCGACGTGCCCAGCGGGATCAGCGTCTTGTCCACCGGCGTAAACCTGTCCGCCGCGATCATAACTTTGTCGTCCAGAATGTCGCCGCTCCCCGGGCCCGACAGATTGAAATACGAGTGATTCGTGAGATTCAAAACCGTGTCCTTGTCGGTCTTGGCGCGGTACTCGATGCGCACTTCGTTCTTTGCCGTCACGGTAAAGATGACAGTCACGTTCAGATTGCCGGGAAACCCCTGCTCGCCGTCTGGACTCAAATAGTGCAGCTCAAGCGCTGGCGCGCCCGGCTTCGAAACATCCTTCGCATCCCACACCACTTTGTCGAAGCCCTTGGTCCCGCCGTGCAGCGTGTTGCCCGATTCATTAGTCGGAATGTGGTAAACGTGGCCGTCGAGCGTGAACGTTCCCTTCGCCAGACGGTTTGCGTAGCGTCCGATCGTAGCGCCGAAGTAAGACGTGTTGGTCTTCGACGTGTACCCCTCCAGAGTGTCGAATCCAAGTACGACATCGCCGAACTTCCTCCCACGGTCCGGCACGGAGATGTACGTGATCGTCCCTCCGTAGTTGGTGATCCGCACCTCCATGCCCGCCGAGTTCTTCAGCGTGTAAAGGGAAACATCCTTCCCGTCCACTTTTCCCCACGCCTCCACCGGCAGGGGCGTCTGGGCCGGAGAAATCGCTGCGAGTGAAAGCAGCAAACTGGTGAGCGGCAAGGCTCGGCGTAACATTCTGGTCATAGCGTCTCTACTGAGAGTACTTTACTGCAATAGTGAAGTTGAGGTTGTTACGTATGTTAAAGCGGCTCCTGTCTTTGCCCATTCTGTTCTCTTCCGTTTTGTTCGCGCAGCAGCCGGGGAAAGCTCCGCATACGATTCGGGCGTCCGGCGAAGCGACGGTTTCGGCGCCGCCCGACCGGGCCGAGATATCCGTCGCCGTGTCTACCGTGGACGAGACGGCCGAAGCCGCGGCCGCCCAGAATGCGCGGCAGACCACGCAGGTGTTGGATGCGTTGAAGCGTCTCATGAAAGGAACCGGCGCGCTGAAAACTTCGGGATATTCGATCAATGCCGAGTATCAGTACGAACAAGGGCAAACGCCCAAGCTGACCGGTTATCGAGCGAACAACAGCGTGCTGGCCACAGTGGACGATCTGGCCCTAGTGGGACAGATCATCGACCAAGCGGCCTTGTCGGGCGCGACTTCCATCCCGGGCGTGTCGTTCACGCTGCGCGACGACGCGGCGGTGCGGTCCAAGGCTCTGGCCGAAGCGGCGGTGAAGGCGAGGGCGAGCGCGGAGGCTATCGCGGCAGCTTTGAATCTGAAGGTGCTCGGTGTTTTGGACGCACAAACGAACGATGCGGCGAACGTGCGCCCCTTGCCGCTGATGCAGTCGCGTGTCGCGGCCCCAAACAGCACGCCGATTGAGACTGGCACACTCGATGTCCACGCCTCGGTAGTGGTGACGCTTGAAGTGCAGTAGCCGCCCATTCCGAACGAGGCGTGGAAGCAGGTTCGGTTGAGCTTTCGGCTCATAGCGATAGATGAAAGCCCAACCCCGTCGCAGCGGGCCGTCCTCCCATAAGCGCTAACTTACCGGATCGAAGCGGAATCCGGAATAACGTGCTGTATGGAGACGCCGCTATCGGCGAGAGCTGGACATGCAGGCGGCGCGTTCTGTGGTGGTCTAAACTGAGCACATGGCAACGGCCTTTGATCGGATTACGGTCGAGCCCGGAAAGTGCGGCGGCAAACCGTGCATCCGGGGAATGCGGATCACGGTTCGGCGCGTTCTGGAATTGCTTGCGACTTATCCCGACCGTGAGAGCCTGTTCGCCGAATACCCTTTTCTCGAACCCGAAGACCTGCAACAGGCGCTGCGGTACGCGGCTGCGGCAATCGACGACGAACGAGTGAGCATCGATCGCGTGGCGTGAGGCGAGTCTTGCTGGACCAGGGTCTCGCCCCTCACGCAGCGGCGATTCTCCGCCGACATGGCTTCGACGCGGTTCACGTTTCGGATATCGGAATGGAAACGGCCGAGGATGTCTTCATTCTCGAGAGGGCTCGAAATGACGAACGGGTGTGTATCACGTTGGATCACGATTTTCATGCGCACCTTGCCATTGCCGGGCATGGACGTCCTTCCGTGGTATTGCTGCGCATCCAGGGAGTCGATGCGCAGGGCCAAGCCGATTTGATCCGACTGGTACACGTTCGGTGTGAGGACGCGCTTGCTGAAGGCGCCGCAGTCTCGGCCGACCGCGAAACCATCCGCGTTCGACGGTTGCCGCTAAGGTGACGTTCGCGGGTCTCGGAAAGGCTGGGCGCTTGCTATTCGTATGGCCGCTCCGCTAGCCGCCACTCTCAGTCAGGCTCTGATATTCGGCCTTTACACGTCGCAGTATCGGCACATCCTGATCGGCCTCGCGCCAGAGTGAAAGAAAATGTTCGTACTCTGCCTTCGCTTCTGCTTTCTTGCCTACAAGCGCCAGCGCTTTGCCTCTCCGCCAATGCGCCAGCAGAGCGATAGGATCGGAACCGACAATGCCGCGGTGATCGATAATCTTTTGGAACTCAGCCGCGGCTTCTGGCGCATGGTGCAAGGCTAAGTAGGCTTCGCCGCGTGCATAAATTGGATACAAAGATCCTACGAAACCGACGGAGCAGCATCCCTCCCATGCGAGTTCGTACCGAGCCGCACTACCCAGCACATCAACCGCCTTGCCCGCTTTGCCGCGCTGCATCGCTGCAACGGCGCTCAGCGTCGGCAGGAAGCTAAACCGCACCCAAGTATCTTTCGGATAGCGCTGCTCTAGATTGTTTGCCAGCACCTGTAAACGGGACGAATCACCGGTAAGACCGAAGGCGAGCGCTGCTCCATACTGTGCATCCCTGCCAGCCGAAAACCTCTGTGCTGCCTCCGCTCTTCTTCGCGCTTCAGACTTGTTCCCAAACAAAGCTTCGCGTACGGCCGCGGCGGCCTCGTGTTGCGCCGCACTTTCTCGGCGGTCCGCCGCTAAAGCCACTTCCACGGCCCGTTCCGACATTACTCGCGCTTCCTTCAGACGTCCAGAAAACGCAAGAACGGCCGCACGTTCGCCCCAGATCCAATCCTGTATTTCAGAAAGGTGTTCTGATGCGATACCCGCTCGTTCCATCTCCGCTTTGTCTTCCTGAAGGAATGCAATTTGGTGTCGAACCATCGGAAAGTCAGGCAACATAAGTTTACGGTCCGTTGCGCGCTGCAGCCACATTTTTGCTTCCGCAAAGTTGCCTTGGTAGGTAAATACAGTTGCCAGATGCACGTAAGCATAGGCATTGTCCGGGTCCACCTCCACGGCCTGTTTGGTCTCTTCCAGAGTCTTCTCGAAAAGCCCCAAGGCTTTGGCGGTGGCACCGTACAGCGTGTGACCGAGAACATCACGCGGGTAAACGCGAGTCCACAACTCGCACGTCTCCATTGCTTTTTCCAGGTTGCCCGTCACCAGGCGATCGTAAGAAAAGTCAATAAAGAATCTTTCTTGATCGCTCGCGCGATCACGTTCTTGGAAAGCCCGCCGCGTGTACTCACGCGCCAACTCCATTTCGCCGAGGGCGCTGTAATCTCTCCCAAGAACCGCCTGTGCCGTCGCGAAATGCGGATCCATCTCGATAGCGCGTTTGATATAGGGGATGGCTACCGCGTGTCCCTGGACAACTCCCACTTTCATCCCTTCGACAAATGATTTCCATGCTTCGAGCGAGGGAGTGGTCGCCTCCGCGAGCGGAGTCGAGTGCTCTGTGATCGTCGTTAGCGCCTCCCCTGCTCGGTTTCGGAACCTGCCAGCCATTTGGCTGATGGCGCTCAACACATCCTCTTTTCGCGCAGCTTCCGCTTGTTCCACATACAGGAGTTCCCCCGTGCGGCAATTTTGCGCGCGCAATAGAAGCACATAGTGTTTCCCAAGGCTGGAGATTGAGCCATCTAGTACGATGGGACTTTCCGTCCTCTCGCAGACGTCGCGCGCGGTTTCGATGGTCAACGGAGTATCCGGTGGCTTCGCCATCAACCGCAACACGTGTTGAATCCGTTGGTCCGAGATCAGACTGAGAAAAGGCGACTGGCTAAGCTCCACCGCCAGACCCTGCCGTAGCGTGTCATTGAAGACCGGGTCGCCTGTTTTATTCAAGAAGTCGGCGAGGACAAGTGTGTCTTTGTCTGTTAACACCGGATGGGAACGTCGTGCGAAAAAAATTGGGATAAGACCACAGACGAGCAAAAAGACGACCGAGGCTACTGCGAGCCTCCATTTTACCGAACTGACCGATCTTCGCGGACGCAGTCGTTCCAGATCTCTCGATACATCGGCGGCTGTATGGTAACGCCGCTCGCGATCTTTCTCCAACATTTGCGCGATGACTTTGTCGAGGCCGACAGGCAAGGCTGGATTCAGGCTTGAGGGTGCGGCAACGCTGTCGTGCAGCACTGCTTCCATCGTTAGCAGCGTGTTGCTCCGTTCAAAAGGTCGGATGCCAGTTGCCAGTTCGTAAAGAACCAAGCCAAGAGAAAACAGATCGCTGCGTCCGTCGATCGCCGCCCCCCGCAACTGCTCGGGCGACATATAGGGTATAGTGCCCGCAATTCTTTCCGGAGGTCTGTCCCCTTCCGTTGACCGCATCCATTTCGCTATGCCGAAGTCCAGTAACTTGAGCCTGCCATCCATCGAAACAAAGAAATTAGCCGGCTTGATGTCGAGATGGACAATGCCCTTGGCGTGCGCAGCTCCGAGTGCATCGCAAGCTTGCGCTGCCAGCCCAATCAGTTCGGCCGTACCGACCGCCCCCGCCTCAATGCGTTGGCGCAGGTTCTTGCCATCCAGCAGTTCCATCACCAGCACCGGTTGGCCACGATGTTCTTCGATGGCGTAAATCGTGCAAATATTCGGATGATTCAAGCCGGACGCCGCACGCGCTTCGGCCTGCAACCTGCCTATTGACCGACTCGCGGCTGCAGGATCATCGTAAAGAAACTTGAGCGCTACGCCACGCCCAAGCTTCAAATCCTCGGCTTCGTAGACCACCCCCATGCCGCCGCTGCCGAGCTTCGCTCTCACCCGGTAGTGCGAAACCATCTCGCCTTCCATGACCGGATAGCTGACTTGTCGCCGATTTGCGTTGACCGCCACCTCAATCGCCGGGCCTTCAAGGAAGCTGTCGGCTTCGTCGTAATGAATCAGCAGACGCTCTACTTCCAGCCGCAGGTCCACATCCGCCGAACACGTTTCCGCCAGAAATGCCGTCCGGCGATCCACATCCAACGCCAAGGCCGAATGAAAAATCTCGTCGATGCGTCGCCAGCGTTCCTGGTGCAAGATGAGTTCCTAAGCCCGCAGTTCTCCGAGTAGCCAAGCCTTGGCGAACTTCCAATCCCGCATTACAGTTTCTGCCGACACGTGTAGAACTTCTGCAGTCTCTTTCACACTCAATCCGCCAAAAAATCGCAACTCCACTACCTGGCTCTTGCGCTTGTCTACCTGCGCCAATCGTTCCAACGCTTCGTCGATTGCGAGGAGATCGCGCTGTGGCTCAAGTGCGCAGATTGTCGACACATCAATCGCGATTGGCTCGAGTGTTCCTCCGCGCTTCTGGGTCACCCCTGCACGATACAAGTCAGTCAAAATGCGGCGCATCTGCCGGGCGCAAATTGCAAAAAAATGCGCCCGATTCTGCCAGTTTACCCGCTTCAAATCCACCATTTTCAGGTACAACTCGTTTATCAGAGCGGTTGTCTGTAGCGGCTCCGCCGCTCGCCCTCGGGCCATGCATTGTCGTGCCGCTCGATGCAACTCGTGATAGATCAGGGGAGTCAGCCGCTCTAGAGCCTCCTGGTCACCGTCTTTCCATGCCTGCAGCAATGCGGTGATCTGGTGGCTGGGGTCGGAAGTCATATCTACCGCTTATC
>OCTA010004371.1_pt1 | contig 12406 bp, 23 predicted proteins | sample 1538991 | NCBI WGS metagenome assembly OCTA01 (sample SAMEA3539302, study PRJEB22396) | soil metagenome | biome: tundra; feature: field; material: soil | place: USA | collected 2010-05 | depth 0.15 m
AGTCAATAGCAGGAAGAATAGAGACAGGAACTAGAATTTACTAATATGGCTAAAACATTTCCACAACCACGAATTTACACAACCAAAGAATGGGGCGCTCGTCCCGTTGCCGAAGAATTTGAAACAACTCATATTGAAAAATCTTTGCTGCACCACATGGACTGGCCGAATAGAGCTTTGATTTCAGATCACGCTAAAGCAGTTCAAAAAGCATTTGAAGTAGCTCGTTCTTGTCAAGCCGATCACATGGATCAGAACGGCTGGTCAGATACAGGTCAAAATTACACCGTATCTCGCGAAGGTATTATTTGCGAAGGTAGGCATGGTTCTATTGCAGCTACAAAAGCTGGAAAGAACGTAGTTGGTGCGCAGTGTCAGGGATTCAACAGTCTTTCTTGCGGAACTGAGCACGAGGGAACTTATGACGATGTAGGTCTTCCTCAAGTTCAGTGGGACGCTGCAGTTAATCTTCAATGTTGGATCTTAGACTGCAATAAACTTTCTAGCTCGGACATTGACGGGCACAGAGACCATATAAGCACTGATTGCCCAGGCGCGACTTTTTATAGCCAGCTTCCGAAATTTCGCGAAGATGTTCACACGAAGCTTGCTAAATGGCGAGCAGAAAATAAATAGGAGTTCTAAAATCATGAATCTTTCGTTTCTATCCACTTTCATTACTGGCACAATAGCCAAGTATTCTGTAACCCTCGAACACGCAGTCCTGCTGGTAGTTGGACTTGTCGTAGCTGCCGAAGCCACGGGAAATGATTCCGCAAGTAAAAAATCCGCTGTTGTTTCTCAAGCTACTGCACTGCTTGCCGGTCTTAATATTCCAAGCTTCCTAATTACAGCCTTCCTGCCTTCCTTAGTTGACGCTGTAGTTGCTGAGCTAAATAAGCTTCCATTTTTCAAGTCTGCTCCAGTAGCGCTCGCTGCTTCAGTATTAGACCCTAGTTCCGTTCCACTAGCACAGTAATCACAATGCTTAACAACTTCCTAGCTTCCTTTCTGGATAAATTTCTAGCGGGAAAAGCTCCTCTACTGGAGCACGCTGTTCTTTTGATCATAAGCCTGATCATTGAAGCTGAACAACCAAATGTTGCGGGTCCTGATAAGAAAAAGAAAGTGTTAACAGAGGCTGAAGCAACTCTAACCGCTCTTTCAGTTCCGTCTTGGTTTATTATGGCGGTCGCTCCCTGGCTTGTAGATCAGATTTGTGCGTACCTTAACGCCAAGAAGTTTTTTCACTAGCTATAGCTCAACTTAACGCGCTCATTGATTCAGTCATTGAGGGAGTTATAGCAACCGCGATTGGGAGGTTCTTACCCAAACACCAAGACCTCATAGACGCCAATACCCCGCTTAAGCTCATGGAAGGCACCTACGAGACGTTACAGCACCGAGATGACGCTAAGCTCCAAGAGCTACCCAACTTGCCCTCCTACACCCCTTCAGAGACGTTACAGCTCAATCCTGTAGCTGACAACACGGACAGCTTTATCAGTAACCTACAAAATGAACTTAAGAAAAAAGAGACCTAGTTTACTTGCTAGGTCTCTTTCTATTCCGGCTAAAGTTTGTAATTTGCTAAAAAGTCTGAAGTGCTTTCCCAGTGATACGGCTCTATAAAACACCCGTTATCGTTTACATCCAAGCCTACTCGGCAACCAGTCCAGTTTGTAAGTGCTTGCCAAAACCTTTGCGTTGGATGCTCAATACAGTAATTAACAAAAGCGTCCAAGTCTTTTCCAGATCTTAGTGCTGGAAATTCAATCACTCATCATCCTTCTCTTCCAGAATAGTTGCAATATTACGGAAGTTAATAATCTTGCGTTTCTTGCCGCGATAGCTAACTTCAATTGCGTCTGGAGCAAAATAGAGAAACCTGTCACCTTTATCCAGGTAAGTTTCCATCAAGGCTCCGTCAATTGAGACTTCATCAGGAGCATATTCCACTACACCAATTAGCGTAGAGTTCTTATTATCAGGCAGAATAATTCCACCTACTGATGTTTGTTCCGACTCTTCTTGAGTAAAGATTACGTTATTTGCTGTTCCGATCATAAAATTCTCCTAGTTATTTAGATTTATTCAGCTTCTGGCTTCAATACGACCCAGACTAGCTGTCCCGTAGACAATACTGACAGCACGAAGGAACTTATCATTCCCATAAAGACTACCCCGGGAACTGCAAGTTTGCTAATTACGAACATCGTTCCATATAAGCTTGAGCACAGCATTGCAATTATTACAAGCAAAACTCCGATAGCCGTAATTGATTTTACAAATAATCCCATTTCAATTTTTCCTCTCGTAAGAATCAACTGTTTCTAGTTCTTTGTTCGGTTGAGAACTCTGTTTATAAGCAAAGTTCTTAGCCAGGTAGTCGCATGTCTCGTTCAAGTTAGCTCCTGAATGAGATTTAATGAATGCGAATTCAATATTGTGCAATTCTCGCAGCTTGTCTAGTAGCTTAAGATACTTTAACGAGGACTTATAGCTATCCGTCCGCATTTGTTTCCAGTTGGCGTAGAAATCGTTGTTCTGTATCTTCTCGAAGAATGTTACCACATACATACAGTCCGTGTAAATAGTGAAAGCAGTTCGTTCTTTGAAGTGCTGGAGAACTTTAACAATTGCTAGAATTTCCGGATCACCGCTGTTAGAAGGATCAATCATTCCACCACAGAGGATCTTGCCTATTGCCAGGTTCTCGTCTAGCACAATAGCACAGTATCCGCCGAACTTCTCACGACTTCTGCCTCTACGCTGAACCTCAATAAAGCTTCCGTCAGTAAACACGTTATAGTGAGTAAGTGTTTCTGTAGTAACGAGAGCTGGTTTATCTAGCCACAAATCTCGCATGAACCGTTTTATCTTAGCGAGCATTAAAACAGTATTCCCTTTTTCCAGTCCCAAATCTGAACCTTGCCGGTCATTGCTGGATGAAAATGACAAAGAGCTAAATCCCTAGCTGAACCAGCTTTGTATCCAACGAACTTGACTCTTGGCGTAAGAAAAGCTACATCAGCTTTGTGCCAAACAAATTTCCTCCACCATTCGCTAGATACTGAAGCAAGGACCAGAAATAGTGTAGGCGCTTTCTCTGCATTGTGCAAGCACTTTTCCGCCCAAGGATAAATGTTTTTGAACGGAGGATTCAACCAGTTATTCGGAGCCCTAGAGGTTACTCCCGGCCATATCGTCCCTCGAGCAAGTGAATCTTCTTCCTCGTCTATGAACATATCGCAGACAGAATTCTCTTCACAAGCAGCCAAGTCGCAGTAAAGAGGACCAAATCTAGCAATAACCGCGTCAAGAAGTTCCAGAGGAGTAGAAACAATTTGCTCGCTAGGCTGGGTTCCGTGAACAGGTCCATCCATTTAGCACAATCCTTTCAACAGCTCAGGGCTTCTACCAGCTTCTGCGAAGGCCGATTTAAGCTTAGCCGCGTAGCTTGCTCTAGATTCCATCTTAGCGGGACGCGAGAGGCAAAGAAGCCACATTTCTAGTTCGTAATTCAAATCTCCTGGTTCTAAACTATCAAATACTTCGCAGGCTTTATGATCATTTTCTATCAAGGCCGAATCAAAATATTCGCCTACCAGATCCATTGCCAATTCTTTAGATCCGTGGGCGCATAACCTGTTTCCCGCTTGAAGCCAAACAGGCCACTTGCGCTCCCTATCCCAGCTACTCACTTTTAAGCCTCTTCTTAACTTCGTCCCAGATGTAAAACACTACTTCAGCGATGGACTTCAAATTAAAGAAACTGGAAATAACAACAGCAGCGATAGCTCCCAACGCAGCCCCATCTATTACCAGAATCAACTGCTCAAACATCAGCTTTAGCTCCTTCTACAACTTGCCTTTTCATATTCCTACTCCAAGCTCTAAGTTCTTTTACTGTAGCTTCGTATTTAGCTGGAGGAGTAAGCCCCAGACTGTTCAGTGCCAATTCAATAAGTGCTCCTACGAGCTTGCTATCGTTATTAGCTCCCGGAACCCTGCTTTCCAATTTCTCTAGAATCTTAGCTGTTTCTAGATTGATCACAGTAGAAACTACTTTGTCTTTTTCAGGATTTACTGGCATTTGAACTCGATCCTTTCTTATTAGCGTGACCAGAACCGCTTTTTAGTAATCTTGTAGCTTTGAGATTTGTAAGCTTTAGCACTATTTTCTAGAACAAGCTGACATAAGGTGCATCCGGAATGTTTCATAGCTAAAATCCTTTCTATTTGCTGTAAGAAGCTATAATAGTTGCTGGATCCCAGACGGTAGCTGACTTCTTGATCAGATCATAACCCTTATTCCAAAACCAGTCAATAGGAAGCTGCTCTACCCCCGCCTCATATTCTGCTACTAAATGCTCGATAGGAACTGCGTAGGCCATATCTAGCGTTGGCTTAATAAACTGCGGATACTTCTTTTTGAACTGTGCTGACGGCTTGAATTTGAAATTAATGACAGCTAGCGCCACATGTCCGCAATCGGCAATTACTTTCAGGCATTCGTATTGATGCTGCTTCAAGCTGCAGGAGTCTGTTTCTTTGCAAATGTTGAAGCTTAAACGCTGCCGTAATTGTTTCAGCTCCATAGCACAAAAAAAGTAAGGGGTTACCCAAAATACGTCGAAGGGCTTTTTACCTCCCGATTGAAAATTTTTACCGTGAAAGGGTCCCGAATTTATTACGTCAGGGATGTGGTAGGCAAAACCTTCATGCGCCTCGCAACCTCTAAGCAACGCCGTCTGAAATTCACGCTCCATTTTCTTGGTTCTCTTGCCAATTACGCGCCCACCTAAGCCAGCACTTAATTCCTCTGAGCAGCTCTGCTTGGAAATCTTTCTCAGCCACAAAAAGTCACATTTCCGAAAGGATCGCCGATCACCCAATTATACCCACCTGCAGTCCAAGCTCCATTCCAGCTAAACGAGACTTGCGCAGCACTCACGTAACCGGGAGACTCGTAAGGTTTGATATTAGTTACAGGAGGTTCTGGAGGACCTTTAAGCTCAATCTCGTGCTCTTCCTCCCAAACAAAGGGAAACTCTTTTAAATTATCCGCCAAAGCAACAGAAACTAAATGCTCCTCAATGTAAATAAATAAGTAATCCCCCAGCTTAATCAGATTTACAAAAGAATCCAAATCGTCAGATACCTTGGGGAAGCCCATATTTACGGAAGCGCTACTAAACAGTTTTAGTTTCATTTTGTCTCTTTTCTTTGCTACGTTTGGTTTGAACCAACATCAGCGCCATTAGCGCCATTAGCAGTTCGCTCATTTTTACTCGTATATAATTACTTCTATAGGAGACTCTTCATCAAACACTTTCGAAATTACCTGCTTAACATCATTCCAGTCGAGGCCGCCTAAGCCGCATCCAAGTTTAGGCACAGCTACCTTAAAAATAGCTGAACCAGGTTTTCCGCTGTCGCACAATTCTCGAAGTTCGTAAAGAGCGGTCACAATGTAATTGAGGTTACTCTTATCTTTCCAGTGATTCTTTGTAGGAAAATTTATAATGTAATGGTTGAGATTCCAATACAGGCAATCTCTATCAATGTGCCCTAACATAAGATACTTTTGCTCACAAGCGTATTTGTATTCAGAAAAGTAATGCGGAGGCATCGCTTCTTTGAAAGCCTTAGCCAGCCCAGCTCCCATAACGCCCACACAATTGACTGGATTAACTACAGCAATTTCTTCAGCATTCCCGATAAGTTCTAGAATATTTCCGGTTCTATAAGTAATCATTGGCTACCTTCCCATTTCTAATAGAAGCTTATCACATTGTCTGCCATAGAAGCAAGTATTCGGCTATGGCTTGTTGTAATTACTTGTCCCAATGCTTTCGACTTAATCAGATCAACTGCCATGATAGTTGTCTCCTCGTCTAGTCCAGAGCTTACTTCGTCTAGAAACAAGATAGACGACTTTCCGCCAGTTAGCCAGCGAGTCATAGCTAGAATAAATATGAGTGTCAGCAGGTCTTTCTGTCCGCCTGAAGCAGATCTAGCTTCAAAAGGTTCTCCCGTTTGCTTACACACCCAAACACACAAGCTTTCCTTGTCAGTTGCACTTATATTAGACAGCTCGACCGCAAGTGGGAAATCTTCTGGAATAAGCTCTTCAATATAGTTTTGAATTTCGGGGATAGCAGATCTCATAACCAGCGAGGGAATGTTCTCTTTGCTGAATGCATCTCGGATAAACTTCCAGAGATCTATTTGCGTTTGCGCTGTTTGAAACGCTACAAGTTCCTTAACTGCTTTATCCCACTCCTGCTTAATTCGCGTTAATTCTTCTGCCTTCAAATCTCTATATTTTTCGGTAGATTCCAGTTGCTTAATGGCTACTGCCCGTGCGATGGCTTTGTCGGAGTTTTCTTTTGCTTTGAAATATTCTTCATCAGATACTTCATTTAGTTCCAGCAGCTTAGCTTCTAGCTTTGGAATATCTCTGCGATTAATTGCGCTAGCTATCCAATTCTGTTCCTTCGGATGCAGCGTATTTACCGCTCGCCACAGATCAACTTCTTTGTCTACGTTCAATAACGCTTCTTGCTGCATTGCGTCTCTAGCAGCCGTGGCACGGTCAATAAACGGACAGGGTAGGGGGTTAGCCTTACAACCAGCACAATCCAATGTTTCAGATTCTACCTTCAATTCTAGAAACTGCTTATGATCTTTTAGCAGCTTCCTAGCAGTTTCCAGTTCTTGTTTATCTTCCTGGGTGAACTCATTCGGAATTCTCGAATAGAGAAGGCTTAGCTGCTCTCTTACCTGTTTAGCCTGGATCTTATCGGAAATTATTTTCTGAGCTGCAGAAGAATCCATTGCATGAGGCAGCTCAAATATAGCTTGCTTTAGCTTGCTTACTTCTTTCTTCAGGTCATTAAATTTGACTTCTTCTTGCTCAAAGCGTTCAGCCCAGAATTGTTTCTGTTTTGTGTAATAGGCCACGTTTGATTCTTGGGAATCTGCTTTTATCTTTGCATCCAGCCACTTGTAAAACTTGGTCAATTCGTCAAGCTCTAGGAAGTCTTTCAATATGTTAAACCGCTCACCATCTGTAGCTCTGATAAAATTAGACTTACGTTCCTGAGTAAGGATGATTGTTTTAGTCCATATGTCTTTGGATCCGATAATAGGTTCTAGCTTTTTGGAAGCTTTAGTTACAGCAGGCCCCTCGAATTTCTTTCCGTTTTTGAGAATAGACATGCCGCTTTTACCGACTAAGCGAGTTACTTGATATGTGTCAGCTTCAGTCTCAAACGTAACTACGATCTCGCCTAGACCTCCTTTAAAGAACGCAGAAAGCTCGCGATCACTTGAGACAAAAACACCAAAGAAGCACGCATAGACAGACTCGAGCAGCGCGGTTTTACCTGAACCAGTAGGACCGACAATAGCAGTCCAATTATTGCTAGTAAATGTTACGTGTTTTTTGGCTCCTTTCCAGTTCTCGTATCTGATTTCTTTGATGTTCCTAATGAGGCAAGGATAGATTGTTCTTGATGCTTGACTATAATTAAGGGACTCGAAGACTTGTAGTAAAATATCCCTCTCGTCACAAGCGCTGTCAGCAAGAAATTGGACAAAATAATCACGAACAGTAAGACCGTAATTAAAACCATCTCGCACCTCTTTGTGTTTACGTTCTCGAACTTGTTTAGGATAGTCTATTTTAACATTGTCCGTGTAGCACTTAGCAAATTCGGCTAGCTCTGGAGGACATTTTACGTAGTCAGTATGCTGAACTTTGCCGCAATCTTTTTCAGTTTTAATGTTTATGTAGCGCGGAAACTCCAGAGTATGCTCTTCGTATCCGGCTTGGTTAGTGTCTATTTCTACCCAGCCGTCCGAATTTCCATCTTCCCCGAAATTAAGCTGAGCCAGCGCCCCAATGTAACGCTTAGTATGTGGCTGGTTTCTATTGTGAATGTGGCCGAAGTAGGAATCGTGCTTTCCCAGAATCTTAGTAAGCGCTTCCTCGCTAGGTTGGATCTTATTCCTATCAACCGGAGCAGTTCCAGCAATTTCAGCGTGCCCAAACGTTATAATTCTCCACTTAATCTTAGTCTCGTCGCAAGCGTCTCGGTAAGGAGCCACAAGTGCCTCTAATTCGCACAGAAATGCCTCTGTAAGGTCTCCGGAGTATTTCGAGGGGCGTAGCCAAGGGATTGCTACAAAAACAGTGTAAGGGCATCCTGGAAGCGTAAAGACAGACATCCCTTCTTTGAATATTTTTACTAGAGGATTGCCTGCCAGATAATCGAGAGCTGACGGAGAACCTAAGGGACCTTGGTCGTGATTACCTTCGCAGATGAACGTAGGTATGCCTGTTTCTAGGATTAGTTTATTCAGCTCAGAAACCATAGTTACTGCCGACATGTCCAAGCTCGTTGAGATCTGCCAGTTATCGAACAAGTCTCCGCTATCGAAAAGCCAAGAAACACCACGATCCTTCATAGATCGCAGTGCTTGTCGGGTATACGCTATTTGCTCTTTGAACGTCTTTGGGCGGTAATGTCTGTCCGCTATGAACGCAATTCTATGCTCTTTTTGCAAGTTCCACTTCTTTGACTGAAATAACAGTCACATCTGCCTCGGGTCCGAATTTATTGCAAATTCTACATAACGCAGACTCCTCCGGAGGATATCCGCAATTAGTGTCTGTCGCAAATCTCTCTTTGAAAGTAACCCTGTAGCTAGCTTCGTAATATTTAAGCATCAAATCTCCAAATAGATAGGTTTGTTAACAGGTTGATAAGCTTCATTGCAAGCTGCTCCATTCACAAATACAACTTCGCCTATTTTAGCGGTTCCGTATCCGGAGTGCAAGTGTCCAAAACAGTGTAGTTTCAACTGGCGAAGTGAAGGTAATTTTCTAGCTAAGCACTCGCAACCAGCTGATTCTAGTTTCCTATCGAGGTCTAGTATTCCTTTTGGAGGTCCGTGAGTAATCAACACGTCCGTATCAAGCGGTATTCTGTTCCAACGGTCAGCAAGTTCAGGACTGTTTCGGGGGATATTAAACGCCCAATCTCCAAAACTAGGTTGATAAGGACTTCCATAGAACTTTACGTCTTCAATAATACACGCGGCATCTTGCAAATAGACACAACCGGGAACTTGCCTAAGAATGTCTTCTGAGTCCCAAGAATACTCTGGTTGCTTACAATCAAAGCTCAGATCGTGATTTCCAGCAATTACCAGTTTGTGCTTAGCGTGAACAGACTTCAGCCAATTAGCGAAACTCAGAATCTCGTTAAATCTGCCGAAATGACTCATATCTCCCGCAAATATGAACACGTCGCAAGGAGGCACGATTACCTTATCGTGGTAAGTATGAGTGTCGGACGTTATTGAAAGTCGCACTCGTCGTCTACTTTCTGATTTGCTTTCTCTACTAAGGTCTGATTTTTCCACTCGATGATCAAGTCTTGCAGCTTCGGAAAATCTGTTTCAGCTAATACTTTCTTAAACACTTCTACATCCGCCTCTGCGTGATAGAACTTGTTCCAAGGGGAATATCCCAATATCTCCTTGAAAGCTACAAACTCTACGAAGGAACGCTGCCCATCTTTAATCACCGCACCAGGCATATTTGTGTGGTCGTTGTAAGGAGTCCAGCCCGCTTGTCTAGCAATTACTCCAGCTAGTTCGTTTTTAACTAAATCCGCTGGTTTCTCATCTACCAATATTCGTGTAGAGTAATTAAGCCAATTTACCGCAGCGTCTAGTTTTTCAAAATCAGGTTTAAGCATTTGGTTCATTCCTTGCTGCATACGCTACGTCAATTTTAGTAAGGAGTTTCCTCCAGCTTGTGACAGTTCGAGTAACGGGCTCAACCTCATAGCAATTCTTATCGCTGCGCATCAAACCTTCGTAATAAGAAATCTCGTATCCAACTGTAAAATACTTGTCTCCTTTATTGAAAATAATCGCGTGGTATTCTGTTTGTCGCTTAGTGGAGACAGAAGTTTCTTCGGATTCTATAAATTTTAAAAAACCATGTTCCGGATCTTCGGTGCTGCAGCCTTCGAAAAGGTCTTGAAAAGATGCTTCACTAATTACAATAATCATTTTTTGTTTACCTTTCGCTAATAGAGGTAGTATACTGCAGAAATATGTGTTTTGTAAAGCTAACCAGATCTCCAGCTCCAATTCCATAAATGTTTCATCAATAGTTATGAAATTCCAGCCCGGATTCTGGTCTTTAAACTTCTGCCAGAATATTTCTGCTTCAGATGAGATAACTTCCGGGACGCAACGAATTATGTTTTTTGGAATCATTGTGCTCCAAAAAGCCCGGTTTTGGGAATAATGATCGGACTTACTCGTTTAGCAATCAGAGCTTCTTCCCGTAGAACTAGAACTTCTTTCAGGTTTCCTCGAGCTTTGTCATATCGCTGAGCCAATCTCAAACATTCTTCTTGCTGCTTGGCGAACTTTCCATTTCTAAACGATTCTGGGTGCCACATGTGCAAACAGTTGTGCTCTAGCCAAACAGGTTCGCCGATTAAAGTAGCTGCGACTGTATCGAAAGCTCCATCCTCGTAGCCCCAAGTAATAAAACGGTTATCAAATCCACCAATTATTTCCAGATTCTCTCTAGAAACAATATTGAATCCTCCAGTAGAATGCCTGTCCCACTGCAAATCAGTAGCATTTGGTCCTGGATTCCAGTCTACTTGACTTGATTGAAGCATTTTCTCGGTGTAAGACTTTTTCAGAAACGAAATAGTGCTATAAGGAATCACATAGGAAGGAAACGCAACTAGGCCAAATGTTTCTGGATTCGAACCAGAAATACTAGCTTCTACCAGCTGCAAACCTTTCTGGATGTAATACGGATCCACAATGAAATCAATGTCAGCGAAGACGTAAATATCTGCATCAGGAACTCGCTCGATACAACGATTCAGTGCTCGTCCACGATTAAACAGCTCGGGATAGTTGGTATCTTGTGCAGCAACTAACGTAGCGTCTTTTCCGGTGAACACGTCAGCCAAATAGCCAGTAACTACGCTGTAATTACGTTCTCGATACTTGTCAGTTTTTCCGTAAGGAACGCAGATAGCGTATTTCACCAGCCATAGTGTCCTTCGTATATTGCGCTAAGCCTAGAGTTTTCTATTTTCAACTCGTGGTCGGCTACCAAAATTCGCATTAATGTTAAAATTAACACATGATCGACAGGCATTGGTTGCTCGTGGTCAAGCAGGCCCTTAACATACTTATAATCGTATTCCGTCATACTAACACCCACTCTCCTTCGAAAAATTCAACTTCCTCAATCCTAATGCACCTTCCTAGGAGATCTGCATATTTAGCTGCTTCGATCATATTGTCAATATCTACATATGAATGGGTATCCGGATCCTTAAACGTTAAACGAAAGGTTGGTATTTCTTGAGAAGTCATAGGTTCCTTTCAATACAGCTCAATAGCCGTTTAACTTCGTCTCGAGTATAATTCTTCGGGTCTTTACCAGCTTCGATGTATTCAGACTCAACTGCATAGGAGTTTAGCATGGTTTTAATCTCAAGTCTAGCTTTTTCTCCAGCTTTATCTGCGTCAGTCCAAATGTAAATCTTTGTTCCTCGCTCTTTGGCAAGCCACCAGAACCAAGCTCCACAGGCTTCTTTAATTGAGGAACCTAGCACAGCTATCGCCTTGCCAAGTAGTCCGGTTGATAACACGTCAAACATGCCCTCGCAGACGATTAAATAGGGTTCTGGAGCCTTCAACCAGTAATCAGCTCCCCAGATATAGAGAGACTTACTGACTCCTTTAAGGGCTATCCATTTGTGATCTTCCCAGTCCAAGCAGCGATACAATACTTCTGTCGGATACTCGGGAGAAACTGGATAGGCATCAATAGCTAAGCTCTGAGATTCTTCAATCCACCAAATAGGAACTACTCGGCTTTCTACTTCAGATATGCCTCGAGACTGGAGAAAGGCACGCCCCTTGTCAGATTCCCACGCATTCTGGAACCGGAGATTAGCCGTGTCCAAGCCTTTCTTAGAACTGCGATATGTTTTGTGTGAAGCGGGATCATCAGAGAATACTAGCTGGCCTGCATAAGCTTTCTCAAAATCAGTCCAACCGATTACCTTTTTACCAGGACAAGAACCTGATTGGCAATAACCGATTCCGTTGTCCACGTTCCAGTAAAATTTCTTGCTAGCTCCGCACATAGGGCAGCAATCACACAGATATTCGCCCGAGCTGCCGGTATAGGAACCGCTAGGAAGTTTCACAGCTTAATAGAATCGACTACCTTTCCCTTTGGCAGCTTCCACTTGTAGTTTCGTCCCCGCTCCGTCTCAAGCAAATCGCAACCTTCACAATATCGTAGCTCCGCTGTCCACCAAGTTTCCATTGTGTC
>OCTA010004372.1_pt1 | contig 12406 bp, 10 predicted proteins | sample 1538991 | NCBI WGS metagenome assembly OCTA01 (sample SAMEA3539302, study PRJEB22396) | soil metagenome | biome: tundra; feature: field; material: soil | place: USA | collected 2010-05 | depth 0.15 m
ACCGAGATCTACACTCTTTCCCTACACGACGCTCTTCCGATCTCAGGGACGCGAGGAGGCCGCTTCTCTGGTCCGCGACGGCAATTTCCAAGCCGCCGTAACGGTATTGGACCGGATCCTCGCCCAGTTCCCGCGGAATACCGACCTGCAGGAAGATCGCGCGGTGGCGGCCCGCGAAGTCGAACGACAGCGTCGCGAGGCGGAAGAGCGGGCCAGGCGAGCCTTGGCTTCGCTGCAGCAGCGCGACCCCGCGGTACAACTTCAACTCGAGGCGCTTGAAGCCGAAGACCGCGCCAGGCGGGCGCTGGAGGCGTTTTCCGCCAAGAAACGGCCAGCTACGCCGGCGCCGCAGGCCCGCTGGAATTGGCTCGCAAGACTATTCGCGCTGGAGGTGCGCGTGCGTTGCGCGCTCTTCAGCCTTACGGCGCAGGCGATCGCAACCGGCCACCGCGGTGCCGCGATGCTCTTCGCAAGAAGAAGGGAGAAAGTCACCCTGCTGGACCGATTCGCAGTCGCATCGCTCGATTGGCTGGCCACGCACGGGGCGGGCAAATCCGGAGTCCAGTCAGCCCAGGACAGACTGCTACGGGAGTTGGGCCGCCGCTGGCTCCGGTCCAATCAGGTCGCGCCACTGTCCTCCAAGGATCTTGCCATCCTGGCGGGCATGGCAGGCTTGGCTTTGGTCTCGCTTGTGACGATCGGCAGCTTCTTATTGCGATCGTCCCGTGTGGAAGTACAAGCTACACCCAAGTCTCTGGAGTTTACGGAAAAGGCCGGCGCCTCTGCACTACCGCGAGAGATCATACTCTCCAGACCCGACTTGGATTTTGCCGTCGTGACGAGACCGAGCTGGCTGCGGACATCCAGGTCCCAGAGAGGCTTGACCGTGGCAACCGAGGACGCCTCGCTGACCGCGGGGCCATACATCGGAAGGCTACGAATCGAATTCAAGTCGAAAGCCGCAAAGAACAGGTTCATCGACGTACCGGTCAGCCTGACGATCCTGCCGTCAACGGAGGTCGTCCCCAACAGTCTGGAATTCGACTATCCCGGTGCGGTTTCGCAGCAACTGACGGTCAGCGGCACCACGACCTTCACCGTTTCGACCGACCATAGTAAATGGCTGAGAACGGCCGTGCGGGGCCAGACAATAATCGTATCGGTCAAGGGGACGGCGGTGAATCCAGGCGCCACCTATACGGCAACCGTAATAGTGCGGGACGAAAGCGGAACCGAGATTCGGGTGCCCATTACCTTTCGGGTTGTGGGCTAGGACGAACTGTCGTGCTACCTGGCTACGGGCAACTTGCATTGCGGGAGCTGTAGCGACTGAAGATCGAGGAGACTTGGCGGTTCGCCGACTCTAATAGCAATCTCATATTCTTTCGTGTGACCGTTCCGTAGGGTTTGGCGCGTCTTCTGACCAGAGAGCGGACTCCAGTGGAAGACACCTGATCTTCGGCTCTCCGTTGAGGAATCACCATAGAGCCATGCAAGTAGCGCCCACGGTCCTTGGACCTCGACTTCTGGCGTAAATAGGGGCTCGTCTGGCTCAGCACCCTCAAAATCGCCTTTGACGTTGAGCGACTTGGAATGGTGGAGATCCCAAACGATCACGTCTGTCGAGCCCGCTTGAATTGGAACCTCCTTTCCATCGATCACAAAATCGAGTTTCTTCACGAAATTGAACCGCTGGACCGTGATTTGCAGGTGAATAACTGGTTGCTGATGGCTATACAATAAACGAGAGAACTTCCACAGGCTCTCGAAGAACCGCACAAACGAGGTTTGAAGCTGGACCTTCGAATTGGCTTTCTGCCGGCAAATGCCATTAGTGCAATCGAGGCTATCGCTCAAACCATCGTAGAGCTTCCACATCTTGCCGCTGAGGGGCTGGAAAACACCGTCGACATCCTCCGGTGATGCTCGCCGTGTCGCGTTTTCAGAGAAGGGGTAATAACTAGCCAATGCTCTGTAGCTCCGGCACAGATCCTCCCCTGGGGCGTTGACTGCATCGGTATCCTGTTTGCCCAACATGGAAGGGATTTCCTTGACTGGCTCCAGAAGGATTTGCCTCACCGACTCGGACGTCTCACCATTGAAACTAAGCGAGATTTGATCGACGCTGTCCCGAGCATTGGTGACGGCGCCCCTGATTTCCTGTACCTCCTGATCGTGTGACGGGCCCATGCTTTCGGCCGCTTCCAAGCGGTTCTTCAGCGCATTCAGCTTGGTGAGATAGTCTTTCGCCGGCTGGAAATCGCCTTGAGCGGGGACGACCGCCCGCACGGGTTGAAACGCCGCCATAATCTCTTGGCTGACGGCTGTGTTTTCACTAGCAAGCCCTATGAGACTCAACAGAAAGTGTTGATTAGACATCTTGTCGAGCTTTGTCGCGGCGTCTTTGAGGCTACTGTAATGAGCGACTCTGGCCCCCCCCAGGAAATCCATCCATGCTTTCTTGTAATCAGCGGCATAGCGCATGCGGTAGCCGGCAATTTCCGCGGGAGCCATCTCTTTTGAGTCGCCCAACACCCAATCATTGTGCTCGGACTTCTCTGGGTGGTCCAAAATCTGTTGCATCTTCTGCCAACCCTGGCGGGTAAAGCAGCCCTTGACGATTGTGCTGGTCACTGCATCGTTCGGGAACTGCTTGTTGTAGTCGATCGGAGGCACTCCATCACCCGCCTGCTGCAGGAAGTATTGATAGTGATCGTTCTGCAAACCGCGAAAGTGCTGCTGAGCAGATTCGATCACGTTCGGCCCGGGCGGGTTAATACAGGTACCCTGAGAGTCGGAAATCGGGAGAAGTGCCAGGTAGGTACGGAATTCGCCCGGCAACAGTCGATCTTCTTCTGTGTTACCAGCCCCAGCTCGTGCCGCTTTCCAGGACCTAACCAGCACATCCGCCATCGACTTATCCGCCTTGTCCGGATGAGTCGTTACCATCATGTATGCCTTCAGAACCGCAAAATCCGCCTCTTGATTGCCACCGCCATTTCCCAGCGACTGAAGATGACCGGCCATCTGGAACATCACCGGTTGAAAGACACGGCGCATTTCAGTGCAATAGAGCGCCTGGGCCGACTGCAACAGTTCATTTCCCTGATAGAGACCCCACCCCATGAAAAACGGCGCGTGATCAATTCGGTACCCGATCAAATCGTCGACCGGCTCCCGCAACTGCTCCAACCGCTGCACGGCTGTGCTCGCGGACGTGGGGCCCTTCAGTGCCTGTCCGCCGCGTAACAATTCTTTTTCCAGACCGCGGTTCCGGACATACGAAACTGTGAACGCGGCCATAAGGAGAATCCCCAAGGACGCTGCCGTGCCAAAGATCAGGGCCCGTGCGCGGTCGCCCCGCGAACTGGTCGCGCTGACGCCTTGGGCCGAACGGTCCTCGAAGAGCACCCCATCGAACAGAGCCGGCACAAACAGCCATTCAGTGTTCTCTCGCGACGTTACGGGCGGTTGTGGGGATCTCGCCGCTGATAACTGGCCTCGTATTTGCTCCTGGCTGAGGACCGTGGTGGCGATGACGGCTTCCGAGCCCGCCGGTTCTCGTGAGGTGGTCTGTGCCGACCCTTCCGAACGGTCCACAATCACCTTGCGCGTGCCCGAGAAATAGAACCCGCGGAGGAATGGGCTGACCCGCAGTTGGCTGGGCTTGGCCACTTCTACCAGGAATTGCACCAGGTTCTTCTGCAGCCGCTGAAAGTGCCGTGGGAATTGGTACTGTACCGCCGCCTGCACGCGGTCCTGCTCTCTAATCAGCAAGGGCACGCGGCTATCACAAAGCGAATACACCACCTGGGAAAAATGCGAGTTTACCGCGCGCGCCGTTTCTTCGGCATACGCGCCTCGTCCCGCCGGATTAAACGGCCGAATGGTAGCACCGACCGCCTGATCCGTTTCCCTTGGACCCAGGTTCGAAACAAACTCGGGGAAGCCCGTGACGGAGTCCAGTCGGGTGAAAAGAACGTAGACGGGCAATTGGACGCCGAGCGAACTTGCCACGTCAGTGAGACACTGATTCCACGGTCGGGCCGCAGCGGCGATCTCCTCGTCGGTGGCAGCAGCGGACAGAGGGGCCTGATCGATGCACAGCAGGATGGCTCGCGCGGGCCGAGCCCTGCGGAAAACCGAGGAGGTTCGGCCGGGCATCAGATACTTGAGAACATCCCTGATTGCCGACGGATCGCCTGCCAACGACGCCGAGATTTCCACGATCAAAGCTTGGCGGGCGAGCCAAATATTCAAGGTCTTCGTAGGGACCATCTCGTTGCCCTGGTAGACCTGGCCGGCCAGGAGTTCGGGGTCCAGGCCGGAGTGCAATACCACACTGGTCTTTCCCGACTTGTCGGGTCCGACTACGAAAAACACCGGCAGCGACGAAAGCGATGCCCTTTTCATCCTGGGCGACAGCCTCAAGCGGCTGTCCGCCTCCCGGAACAATGCCTGGACCGGACTTGGGCCCGCAGCGGCGGACGGAGCTACAGCCCCACTGGCTGCGTTCGACGATGGCGACGCCTTGGCGGCCTTCCGCCTGCTCCGCCACACGAACAGGCCCGCGATGACACAGACGAGCGCCACCAGGGCTGCCACGAACACATTCACGTTATTGATTGCAGTCAGCATACGTGGTCCGGTCTCGCACTCACCTTGAGACGAGTCCTACAAACCGCGAGACCCCGCCGGTCAGCAGGAGGCGATACGCCACGAAAACTACCAGGCAAGCGCTGAAGACACCGACCGCACAGCTCAATGCGAGCTGCGACATGCGCCGCGAGAGGGCAGGCATCTCAACGTTGACTTCCGGAATCCAGCCGCGAGAGAGTTCGATTCCTCCACCCGCGCCGCGGACCCGGATGATTTTCTCAGCTACCGGATCGCGCCAAGTCCGCAATTGCTCCCCAGACCCGGAACTGTAGCGCCCCCGAAATCCCAACAGGAAACAGAGCAGATAGACCTCCAGGAGATCGATGGTGGGTTTGTTTTCCTTTCTTTTCAGGATCCCGCTAAGATACTCAAAACACGTCTCGCCGGCGTGCAGAGTGCCGTAAACGTCAAGCATCAGCGGCTTTTGTGCCCAGTCCCGGAACGCCGGGTTCGATGAATTGAGAATCGTCTCATCCAAAAGGGCAATCACCGCGAAGGAGACGAGACGAATATCTTCCTGTTCGTAAGAAAGAGACTGGGCGGAGCTTTCCGCCTGTTGCAGCGCCTTGCGGATCTGGGTCCGAAACATGGCCGAATCGCCCACGGCAAACTTGCGGGAGCGCAAGCGCGCGGCGACGGTCAGAATCTCCTGGTAGCAGATAGCAAGGTTGGGCGCCGACGTAGCGGCTGATGAAGGATTCATGCGCGGCGGTCTCCCAGCACGATGTGCAGTTCTAACTCGGGATTGACCAGCTCTCCGGGGACGTAGATGCCTACGTTCCGGCAATTGCGGACGGGATCGAACAGGCGGTGGTCCTGATCGATGGAGAAGTACACCATTCCGAACTGGGCCGGCACTGCCGCCGGCGGCATCGGCAGGTAAGTCAAAGGAACTCCCGGGACAGCTTGTCGTACGACGCGTTCAATCCAATCCTGTGCGGAGACTTTCACCAGCGACGGCACGTGGGATATCAGACTGGTTTCCGGCACGTCCGCCTTGATGCCAAGAACCCAGCGTGATTTTCCGAAACATCGCGCGTCGTCCACCTTGCCCCGAAAAAAGAGGTTTTGGAATCGCTCCATCGGGATAGAGACGCAGTTGGTCGGCAAACCGAGTTCCAGATGACGCTGTATGTGACCGTCAAGTGCGGTGAAACAGTCGCCAAGCGCCATGTGGTCATAGGGGGGCAGATTGTCGGGCTCGGAGCTTGAGGCAAACGTGCAGAGCACTCCTCCCAATTGGGACAGGGCGAGGTATAGCTTAGCCGGGTGGGGGCTCTTGCCGGTCTTCCATAGGCGCAAAACCGGTATCGTGGAGTTCACCGCGTGCAGGAGCCAGAATTCCACCAGTTCTTTCGGATCGCTGCGAGAAGCGGAGGCTCCGACGTTTCGCCGGCGCTGTGAAAGGCTACGGCTCTTTTCAGCGAGAACTTCGAGAAGGCGCTCCGACAGGAACTGCAAGCGCGGGCTGGCGGCCACCTGCAGGCACGGAGGAACGTAGTCGGGATCTAAGACATACTGACCCCTGCCATCCCGAAGGATTCGCGCCAAGGGCATGCTCACATCCTCGGGAGTCAGTTCGCGCTCTACTCCAATCCGCAGATTCTGCATCAATACCTGGATGGGCTTGAGATCCTGCCCGGTATTGTAGTCCGTAACCTGAACGGCCGTCGATCGGAAGCGGGTGGGTCTGGCATCCGTATCTGCCTCGGTGACAACGACGTTTTGCCGCCCCTCCTGGTAGGATGGCACCATGAGAAACAGCATCAGGGGTTGGCCGGTTTGGGGGAAAATGTCGGCAATGGGCAGAACAGGCGGAAGCTCGTCCTGTTCGGAGAGCCGAAACGCCAGTCCGTCGGGCATCACGCCGCATGCGTTGCGCAGCACGAAGGAACCATTCCGCAGTTCGTTCTCATCAATGCCCAAATCAACAAATCCGTAGTTGAACTGCCAGAAACAGTCACTGACGAAGCGAATGGAATCTTCAAAAGACCTGGATTGCGCCTGAAAGTGATGCGGGGCCAAATACATGCCTTCGGACCATACCAGCCTGTTGAGCCTTCTGGACGGAGTTCTCATTTTCCGGATTCGAACTCCACTATAGCCGACCGTGATGCCGCCCACAACCGCTGATGAGGCGAAGCGGTACGGTTCACTGGATGACGGATAGTTCCTGGCTCCTACAGTTGGGTCTTCAGTAGAATCACTATTTCCATGGATGGCTTGACGATTTCGCCCGGCACGTAAACCGCCAAATTGCGGCTTTTGACAATTCCCTGCCAATAGGGTCCGGAAGTCTCGAGTTGAAAATACTGGTAGCCCAACTTCAACGGAATGAGGCTGGGCACTTGGGGAGGCCGAACGATCCGAACACCGGCAACGGCGCTGTTGATCACCTGCTGAATTTGCACCGACGAAGCGATCTTGGCGAGCGACGGCGTCAGCTTGTTCAGCTGATCCGTCTTCAGTTCGGACGTGATGGCGAGGAAGATCTTACTGTCCACCAGAAAGCGATCCTCAGGGATCGAAGTCGAGTAAAGGTATGGTTGGTTCGTGGGCTTAAGGGGCAGGGTAACGAATTGCCTGGGGAGGGCTGTGTCCAGAAGATCGCGTAGCTTCACGTCGAGGTCGGTGAAGCAGGTCCCCAGGTCGTCGTGGTTATACTGCGGCAGATCGTTGGGATCCACCTTCAAGGTGAATGCGGTCAGCGCCCCGGCCAGGCTCAGCATTTGGGTGTAGAGATCGTTGGGATGCAGGTCCGCGGCGTTCAGAAAATGGCGGAACACCGGCGCGTAAGCGTTCACAGTGTAAAGCAGCCAAAAACTCTGCGTGTCGGATGCGGTGTACTCGGTGACGCCCTGGTTCTTGAGGCGCCGATTCTGGGATTGTTCCTGGCTCTTGGCCGCTAGTAATCCGGCCAGTTTGCGGAGGATGGCGACCAGATAGCTATTCGCCGAGACGTGAAGCAGGGGAGGCACGAAAGCGTGATCCAGTTCGAGGCGATCTCCCTTGCGAACCACGCGTGCAACGGGCAATACCGACTGGCCGGTGGCGTCGTCCTGCGGGAAGAGATAGTGGAGATTCTTGCGGGCGATCTGTACCGGTTTCTCATTCAGCCCGGACGTTTCGTCCCGCAGGCTCAGCCAATCGGCGACAAATCGGGTGTTGGCAGTGCCTCGCGCTGCGAACGAAACGTTCGTCACTCCGGCGCGGTACTGAGGCACGGCGAGGGAGACCGTCAAAGTGGACTGCCCCTCGGGGAAAGCATCGATGAGGGGCCGGGGTTCGGGCTCGAGGTCGGAAGCCGGGATATCGAATAGCAGGCCATCCGGAAAGATGCCGGACGCGGCGGAAATACCGAAGTAGCCAGTTGCCAGGCGCGCGGGATCCACCGTGAGCGCCTGAAATCCATACGGATAGCCGCAGAGAGACTCCACAAAAAACCGCAACTGGCTTTCCAGGTAGAGGTCCTGTGTCTGCAGGTGCTGTGCCTGTAGCAGAGCGCCTTTGTTCCACAGCACGGGCTGGAGTTGTCGCATGGAATCTACATTAGCAGCTTACTCGACCGCCGACCTCCTGATTTACCCGCTGGTCAAGGGCCTCGGAATGCTGTACTTTGTTATTGATGCCGACCCAGACTCGGGAAACGACGCTGGACGAACTGGAGAACCTCGCGGAAAGAGGATGCGTCTACGTCATCCTGGATGCGTGCGACGCGCCCGTGGTGCCCGAAAAAGCCAGGAATCTCGGCGAGGGACTGGCAGTCTCGCTGTATAACGGCACCGCGCAGGAGGACTACTGGGCCCTCGCGCCCTATCTGTGCCGGGCGGACAAGAAACTTCTCGAATGGGTCAAGGCCTCTCTGTGGAAGGAGCCTTGGGGAATCGTCGTAGTCTCGACTGCCGACTTTGCGGCTGTACGCGCGCACTTTCGGCGATTTCTGGTGGTGCAGTCTCCGGAAGGCGAGTATTGGTACTTCCGGTTCTACGATCCACGCGTGCTGCCGGTCTTTCTGGAATCTTCCAACGACAATGAGCTGAAGGATTTCTTTGGTCCGGTGCAGGCCTATGCAGTGCACAGTCCCGAGGAAATAAAGTTACGATTGATCAAAGCCGTTTAGGAGCCATATGCCGCCGGCCGCACGCATCACCGACATGCACGTCTGCCCGATGGTAACGGGACTGGTACCGCATGTGGGCGGCCCGGTTCTGCCCGCCGGGTGTCCCACGGTGATCATTGGCTTTCTGCCCGCTGCGCGCGTCGGCGATATGGCACTCTGTGTGGGCCCACCGGACGTAGTCGCCATGGGCTCGCCGACGGTGACTATCGGCGGTATGCTGGCGGCCCGCATCGGCGATTCGACGGCCCACGGCGGCGTCATCGTCGTCGGCTGCCCGACGGTGATCATCGGCGAAGTGGGAATGGGCGCGGCAGTGAGCGCCCAGGCGGGCACGATGAAGGTGGCAAAATTGGCGGGAGCGGCGTTCACGAAGATGAACTGCGACGCGGCCAAACACCCTCCCGTGAAAGCCCAGCGCTTGACCACGGGTGGAGCATTCGGGTCGCAGGCGGCAACTATGAGCACGGCGAAGAAGCGCGCGGCTGCGTTTACGCCGACACACTGCGACAAATCGCGAGGTTCTTGAAGTCAATACCAGGATGGGTGAGATTCCATGTTGATTCGGCGCGAACAGTTCTCTGCCCTTGCCGGCCCTGTAGGGACGGAGTTTGCGGCCAGGCTTGCTCTGTTGCTACAGCAGCACTTTGAGGAGGCTCGGCAAGTTCCCTCCCGGCAGTTACAGGATGACATTGCCCGGACGGTTCGACGGGCACAAGTGTACGGGCTGGCGACCGAACGCGACGCCGCGGCGTTCGTAATCACCGCTTTTCTGTTGGGTGAAAACTTCGACGACGACTTCCCCGCCGCGCAGCAGGTGCTCACTTCTCCCGTTCTGGGAGGAGCGGATAAGGCGGAGTGGCTCGAAGAATGGACGACTAAACTGTTTCAGACACTGACGCCGGCGGGCAAATAGATGTTCCTGGCAAAACTGTTTAGCGCCGCGTGGCAGGGCGCTACCGACGATGCTAAGGCGGCAGCGGCAGCGATCGCGACTGGCGCCAAGGTGGTCGGTGAGATCCCCGTCGCTGCCGCGAAACTTGAAAACACTGCGGAACAAGTAGCCGTCTCGGGCCTGCAAAAAGTCACCGAGGGAGGTTTGGCAGCAGCCAAGTTCACGGCGGTCACGGAGTCGGAGTGGCAGGGTTGGATGGATGTGAAATCCGCCCAGGTTTTGCAGAGTCTGAACGTGCCTGCCGACGTCGAGGCGGAGCAGCACGCAGCAGACCAGCGCACGAAGAACCTTGAGAGCGCCTTTAGCAGAGTGCAGAATGCTGCGGACCGAACCTTCTCCTCGGCGCAGGCAAAGCTGCAACAAGTGAAGGCGCAACGACTGGAATCCGCGCGGGCGCTCAAATCGAAGATCAGCGCAACCGGTGCGGCGGCGGGCTCAACTCTTGTGCGGGGTGTCAGGGATCTCGGGCAGAATATCGAGAGCGGCTTGAAGAAAGTGGACGGCCTAATTGTTGACGGGATTGTTGACGGGGTCGGGAACGTGGTGCGAATCGGATCCGCGGTGGTGGGAGCAGTAGCCAACGCATATCACGATGCCAAAGCCTGGTTCACTGGGCAAAAGGTTGCTAGCGCCTGCCAAAGTTGCCAGTTGCCGCAGCGCGACCCGGGTTCCCAACTGTCCACGATGGTCGCCAAGGAGAAAGCGCTGGTCGCGACTGCCAAGCGAAAGGGGCTGGGTTCCGACCCGGCGGTTTTGGCAGCCGAGGGCCACGTGGATGCCGCCAATAAGGCGCTCATGGCGGCCGATGTTTACGACGACCCTGCCAAGACGGGACAAGTTGCCCCCGGCTGGACGCGTGTCAGCGACGACGAGTTGAAAGCCTTGAATCTCAGCCCCGACGACTTCCACCCAAACCCGAACGATTCTCAGTTCCGAGCCGCTCTATACAAGTCAGACGACGAGCCTCCGAAATACACGCTGGCGTTTAAAGGCACAACGATGACGTCGGAAAGCGACTGGAAAAACAACATCCGGCAAGGGCTCGGTCTTGAATCAGATTACTATGAGCGTGCACAACAATTGGCGCTGAAAGTCAACTCTCAAGTGGGAGACTTTGATGTAACGGGTCACTCTCTTGGTGGCGGCTTGGCATCGGCGGCGGCCGCCGTCGTTCCTGGAACGAAGGGTATCACGTTCAATGCGGCGGGCCTGAATCCCGAGACCGTGCCGTCGCCGGATATGGGTGCGCTACGAACGAACCTGACCAACTACCATGTGGACGGTGAGATCCTGACCACTTTGCAGACGCATACACCGGGGCTGGCGGAAGCCGCCGGAACCCCTGTACTCTTGCCGGCGCAGACGGGAGAGGGTATGATCCAGAAGCATCTGATGACGTCAGTCGACGAGGGCCTGCTGGACCAGGGGGCGAAGTCCGAATCGCAACTGCGCGAACTTGTGGGAGCGCCATGAGGGAAATGGGGGCTGTCTGTCTGCTGCTGATGGCCGCAGTAGTCGCCACAACTTGCGGGAATACAAAAATGAAGACGAAGGAATATTTCTCCGACCCACATGTAGTCACATTAGTAGAGGCGGCCGACCGCGGCGACGCGCGTGGCGTCGCTGCGGCAGTGGCGGCTGGTGCCTCTCCAAACGCCGAGGGCAAAGAAGGCATTACCCCATTCCTATTTGTCCTCGCCTCTAGCCGTAACAAAACCGGCCTGCGCGCACTTCTTCAGTCCGGCGCTGATCCAAATCGGTTTACGGCAGGTGGCATGTGCCCAATGGTGCTCGCCGTCAGGGCCGAGGACCCAGAGTTTCTTCGTATCCTGCTCGGTGGCGGTGGAAATGCGAATCTAAAGAACGCCTCGTCGGAGCCCGTGCTACAGGTTGCGGCCCGGGATGCCCGGTGGAAAAATGTCGAGCAGTTGTTGGAACACGGCGCGGATATCAACGCTGTGGACGGCAGTTCGTTCACTGTCTTGATGAACCTCGTCGCCTTGCGCCGCTACGAACAAATCGGCTGGCTCATTGAGAAAGGAGCAGACGTTCGCGTTAAGACCCCGAACGGGACGACGCTGGCACAACTGGTCAAGAAGGTGACGGTTCGGTCAGATTCGCCAGCGTTTCAGTGGCGGGAAAAGGTGATCGAGCTTCTTCGGGAGCGGGGGGAGGATGTCGCGCGATAGACTGCAAGGCGCGTCCGCCCGTTAATCAGAAGCCTGTTCGAGGCCATCCAGGAATTCTTTAAAATCATTCGCTAAATAATGGACGTTCGGGAATTGTGACACGTCCGTTGGAGCAAGCCCCGCCTCTTCTTCATGATCCCAGAAGTGCCTTTGTTCGGACCATCGGAAATCAGAAGGACTAGGTTGCCTCAGGGATCATCCGCAATCGCCAACGAGGTGCCGGGCAGCCTGGCCCGAACGGCAGAATTTCTGGTGATGAGATCGTCCGGATCATTCCTTGAGATACCAAAAAAAACTGTTTACTAGGGTCGTTCCCCATCCCCTGACAGTGAACAGTGCAGGCTCAGGCATGCCGCCGTTATATTGGAGCAGAAACGCTCGGTATGACTGCGGGAAACCGATTTCCAACTTCGACTCGTACCGGTTAATTTCTTGGTTGCTAACATTACCCAAAGACTCTTGCATGCTGACTATCATTTCTTTCCT
>OCTA010004375.1_pt1 | contig 12400 bp, 9 predicted proteins | sample 1538991 | NCBI WGS metagenome assembly OCTA01 (sample SAMEA3539302, study PRJEB22396) | soil metagenome | biome: tundra; feature: field; material: soil | place: USA | collected 2010-05 | depth 0.15 m
CATTCTGTTATCATCGGGGGAAACGTGCGACAGACTCAGCCCGATGGGGCAGTGGATCGGAAGTTTGCGGCACTGGCTTCGGTGGTCACCGCGGTCATTGTTTACTGGTCGTTGTTCCCGTTTGAATGGCTCGACCGCACCGGCGATTCGAACGGGCTGGCGGCGCTGCTTGCCACCTGGCGGGACTGGCCCCAGCGCGCCGACCTGCTGGCCAACATTCTGCTATACATGCCACTCGGTTTCTTCACCGTACAGGCATTCCGCCGGCGGCCGCTTTACCTGGCGCTGGTGACTGCCGCCGGCATGGCGCTATCGGTGGCGATGGAGATCACGCAGTACTACGATCGCGGACGGGCCACCTCCCTGTCGGATGTGTACGCCAACACCGCCGGTACGCTGCTGGGCGGGGCCTTGGGTTATGAACTCCACCGCCAGACTCCCGCGCGCCTGCCCGCGAGTTTCAGGCAACGCCCTTATATCATCCTGATGCTGGGATGTTGGCTGGGCTACCGTCTGTTCCCCTATGTGCCCACGGTCGATTTGCACGCCTACTGGACCGCCGTGAAGCCGCTCTTCCGTTCCCCCGAACTTCCTCCGCTGGATCTCTACCGGCACACCGTCATCTGGCTGGCGCTGGCGCTGCTGCTGCAGGCCTTGGCGGGGGTGGCATGGAGCCGCCTGGCGTTTGTGCTGTTTGTACCGCTCCTGGAGGGAATACGCATCCTCATCGGTACGCCGCTTTCGCCGGCCGAGGTTCTCGGTGGAGCGATCGCTGTCCTGTTGTGGGTGGGAGGCATGGCGCGCCTGCGCGGCCGCGGTCTGATTCTGGCGGCGTCGTTCACTCTGATGATCATCCTGCGGGGCTTGGCCCCGTTTCACTTTCACAATACCGGCCGCTCTTTCCAATGGGTGCCGTTCCGCAGTTTTCTGTGGGGTGATTTGGGTGTCAATGTCCAGGTCTTCCTGGAAAAAACCTTCCTCTATGGGACCCTGGTCTGGCTCTGGGTGCGCGGTGGCTGGTCTTTCACGGCGGCTACCCTGGGGAGTGCCGCAGTGGTCCTCGGTATCGCATTCGCGCAGGTTTTGCTGCCCGGGCGATCGGCGGAGTTGACCGATATGGTCATGCTCATCATAATGGCTTCTATCCTGAAAACAATGGCCGAAGACCTGCCAGCGGGGTCCGAAGCCCGCGCCGGATGAAAACCGCATTCTAGTACCGGCAAGTCCTTCACAAAGCCGGACCGGGAGCAGGTCTCGGCTATAATGAAACGAAAGAAACGGCCACCAATATGTGCGGCATAGCCGGGTATATCTGCAATCAACCCAAAGATCCCGATCCCTCTCTGCTGATGCGCATGTGCGACCGTATCCAGCATCGCGGGCCGGATGCCTACGGGTATTACCAGCAGGGCCCCGTGGCTTTGGGGCATCGGCGCCTCAGCATTATCGATGTCAGCGGCGGTCACCAGCCACTGGGCAATGAGGACGGAAGCATCCAGATCGTCTTTAACGGCGAGATTTATAACTACCTGGAACTGCGCGCCGATTTAGTAAAACGGCAGCACCAGTTTGTGACCCAGAGCGACACCGAAGTCCTGGTGCACTTGTATGAAGAAGTCGGCGAGCGGCTGCCGGATTATCTCAACGGCATGTTCGCCTTCGCCATTTGGGACGCATCGCGCCAGGAGTTGTTTGTGGCGCGCGATCCGTTCGGGAAAAAGCCGCTCTATTATTCCACCTCCGTTCCCGGCTACCGTTTCTGTTTTGCCTCGGAGCTCAAGGCACTGACGGCCATGCCGCGTTTCGATTTCGCGGTCAACTCCAGAAGCATCGCGGATTTTCTCACCTTCAGCTACATCGCGGACCCCGACACCGTCTTTCACAACGTCCACAAACTGGAGCCGGGCAGCAGCTTGTTGGTGTCCCGCTCGGCCGAGCGCCGCCGGAAATATTGGACCCCGCCTTTTCAGGTGGATGAAGGCGCCGACTTTAAGCGCAGCGTGGCCACCCTGGGGGAGCTGGCTGCCGACAGCGTCGAGCGCCGCATGATCTCGGACGTGCCGCTCGGCGGCTTTCTGAGTGGGGGCGTGGACTCGAGCTCCGTGGTGGCCTTCATGGCGCAGGCCGGGGGGCGCGTGAAGAGCTTCTCCATCGGCTTCACGGACCAGGAGTTCGATGAGCTGGAATACGCCCGCATGGTGGCCACGCGCTACCAGACCGAGCACTACGAGGAAGTAGTCACACCCTCCGTTCACGAGATCCTGCGCACGCTGGTCGATCACTACGACGAACCATTCGCCGATTCCTCGGCGGTGCCAACCCTGTACCTGTCCCGCATGACGCGCCAACACGTCACCGTGGCGTTGTCGGGCGACGGGGCGGACGAGCTGTTCGGTGGATACCGCCGCTACCGCTTCGCCGTGGCCGAACACCAGATGCGGAAACGGATTCCGCGCTGGTTCCGCGAGTCGGTGATCCGAAAAGCCGGCGAAATCTATCCGCAACTGGACACTTGGCCGAGGATGCTCCGCGGCAAAGCCACGCTTTGCGAGCTTTCCTACTCCCTGGCGGAATCTTACGCCTCCGCGATGAGCGGCTTCCGCTACGGTTTGCTCAACCAGATTCTCTCGGCGGAGCTGAAAAGCGATCTCAACGGATATTCCCCGGTGGTCAATTTCTGCGACCGCTTCAAAAAGTACGCCCACTTACCCGCATTGAAACAGCTCCAGGCCGTCGACCTGGAAACGTATCTGCCGGGAGATATCCTGGTCAAGGTGGACCGCGCCAGCATGGCGTACTCGCTCGAAGCCCGCTGTCCCTGGCTCGACTACCGCATGGCTGAATTAGCCGGATCTCTGCCGGTCGGTTTTCTGTTGAAAAACGGCCGCGGCAAACACATCTTCAAAGAGATGGTGGCGCCCCATATTCCCGGGCCCATTATTAACCGGCCCAAAATGGGCTTCGGCGTCCCCATGGCCGAGTGGATGCGTACCAGCCTGAAGCCGGTGTTCGAAGCTTTGGTGCTGCGGCCCGAGTTCTCCCGCTACGTCGACCTGCCCGCGGTGAGCCGGATCTGGCAAGTCCACCAGAGCCGGCGCCGCGACTACGGCCGCGAACTCTGGAGCCTGCTGACGCTGGCCTGCTGGCACGATCGCCATGCCAGTCCGCGGCAGAGCGAGTTGCTCGCGCAGGTTGCCGGCGTATCCCACGGGAACTAATGTCCCAGTTGTTGATCGCGCAAGGTGACGATTCGCCGGAAACCAAGGCGCTTTTCGAGCGTGGTGTGGAGGCTTTCGAGAAGATCTATCAGTTGCACCCGGCCGATTCCGTGGCCGGGCCCGCGGATTCGGTGGCGGTATTTCCCAACTATCAGGGAAAGGCCTCGCCGGTGCATCGTCCCGCAACCACCCCCGGTTGGATCTGCGGCGCGGGCTGCTGGTTTTTCGAAGGCGTGGCTGGAGAAGCAGCCTTGCGGCGGATGGGGCAGCGCCCGCGGGATGCCGCCGGCCAGTGGTTGGGGGACATAGACGGCACGTTCGCCCTGGCCCTGCGGGATGGCTCGACCGGGAAGCTTGTGGTGGTCACGGACCGGCTGGGCACGCTCCACGTCTATACCGCCCGTCTCGGTTCCGCCGTTCTGATTTGCACCTCTTCGCTGGTGCTGGCCGCGCTGCTCCGGCCCGCCTGGGATCCCGTGGGTTGCCGCGAATTTCTGGCCACGGGTACAATCTTCGAATCGCGCACGCAGTGGGCTGGAATCGAAAAGCTGCCGCCGGCGGGCCTGTTCGAGTTCTTCCACGGCAAACCGTCCGCCAGCGCCAAATACTGGAACGTCGCGGACTGCATGTATGACCGCTCGCCGGAGCGCGGAAACGTGCCGAAGCTGGCGGCCGCCCTGCGGGAAAGCGTCGCGGTGGTTGGCGGGAACTTCCCCCGGCCCTTGTTCGACCTGACCGGCGGCCTGGATTCGCGGTCCGTGGTGGGCGCCGCGGTGGCCGGGAGAGTGCCGTTCGAGACCACCGTCAATGGTCCCGACGATAGTCCGGACGTGTTGGCGGCCGCGGAAGTAGCCCGCTACCTTGGTCTGCGCCACCAACACAACATGCGCGGCTTCTCATCGGCCGCGGAGTGGTGGCAGGCCACCGGGGACGCGTTGCGGCTTTGTGACGGCGAGCAGGATGCCGCGCAGTATGCGTCCACCGTGGTGGCCCACCGCAGGTCGTCCATCGCCTACGATGCCAGCGTCAACGGCTCCAATGGCGAGGTCTGCAAAGGTTACTGGTGGGAGTTGCTGTTCCCCTTCACGCGCTGGCGCAGCCACTTCGACGCCCGCAAGGTGGCCTCCGGCCGGTTCGTCTACGCCGGCGAAGCCCCCGGTCTGCTGGCGACCCCCTGCAACGAGACACTCGCGGACCTGTTTACCGGCATCATCGAGCGGGCCAACGCCGGACTGGAACGGCATCCCAACACGGCCAAGCTGGACAATGTGTACCTGACTCTCCGTATGCAGCGCTGGCAGGGGCGCATTGCCAGCTCGACCATGCGGATCTGGCCGTGCGTCTCGCCCTTCACGTTCCGGCGCCCCATGGAAGTGGCACTGTCCACACCGCCTTTTGACCGGCTGCGCAACCGCATGAGCCGCCGCATGGTGGAGTACCTGGACCCGCGTCTGGCCGCGCTGCCTCTGGCGGAAGGCTATCCCGCTTCCCCCCTCCGGCCGTGGAACGCCCACCGCTTTCTACTGCCGGCCGCCAGACTGGTGATGGAGACCGCCGGGTCGCGCCTGGGCCTTCATTCCCATCCAGCCAGTCCGGGGCGCCCGAACCTTTGGCAGGTGGACGAAGTTTGCGGCCTGCTGGAGCCGGCCCGCATGGCGAGCCGCGACTTGTATCAGGCCAAAACGCTCGCGGCCCTGATCGCGGAGAGCCGCAAGAAACCGCTCGACCGGCCGCAGCTCGTTACGCGCATTCTGACCCTGGAAATGCTCGCCCGCATGGTGAATCGGACCTAGATGGAACGTCCCCTTCACCTGATGCATGTTTTCCCCGATTTTGCGCCGGGCGGCGCGGAGCTGCGGGTGGTCAAGATCATGAACGGCATGGGTCCCGCCGTTCGCCATACGGTTCTGCCGTTGTGGGGGACCACCACCGCGCGGAGCCACATCCACCGCGATATCGATGTGGCTTTTGTCGAGCCTCCCGGGTTGCCGCCTTCCGTACGCACCCACCCGGCGGGGTATTTCCGGAGCCTGCAGAATGTGATTCGCGCGGCCCGGCCGGATGTGCTCCTCACTTATAACTTCGGTGCTCTATACGCCGTCATGGCGGCATGGCTGGGCCGCATCTGCCCGGTCATCCACAACGAATGCGGTTTTGGTTCCGACGAGGCGGTCAAGCTGAAAACCCGCCGCGTGCTGCTGCGCCGCCTGGTGCTCAACCGGATCTTTGGCGTCGCCGTAACCTCCCACACCATGCAGGAGATCGCCATCCGGCAGTTCAAGCTGCCCTCCCGCAAGGTGCATTGGATTCGCACCGGCGTGGATGTGGCGCATTTCCAGCCCGGCCTCTCCCGCCAGTGGCGGCAGCAACTGGGCATTCCGGACGAGCAAGTGGTTTTTGGTTTTCTGGGCGCTTTGCGGCCGGAAAAAAATCTTCCTCTCTTGCTGCGCGCTTTCGCCGCCGCGCGGTTGCCCAATGTCCGGCTCCTGCTGATCGGGGAAGGGGGCCAGCGCGCCGAGATGGAGGGGCTGGCGAAAACCCTGGGGCTCGGCGATCGCATTCTGTTTCCTGGATACGCGCCCGATCCGGCCGCCGCCCTGGCCGCGCTGGACGTGTTTACGCTCTCCTCGTCCACCGAGCAAACCTCCAATTCCCTGTTGGAAGCCATGGCTTGCGGCTTGCCGGCGGTCGTAACCGATGTTGGCGATAGCCGTGTGGTGCTGGGAGAGGACGCATCCTCCGTGGTGGTCCCATCGGGAGACGAGGGGGCCTACGCCGCCGCTCTGGTGGCCATGGCGCGCTCGCCGGAATTGCGCCGGGAATGGGGCCAACGCAACCGCCGCCGGTGCCTGGCCGAGTATCCGCAGGACCGCATGATCCGCGAATATCAGGCACTCTACTACGCGGCGTACACCAGCCGGTAGGCCATTTTCCCATCCACAATTGGCAGACGAAAGCGTCTGCCCCACAAAAGATCGCGATTGGCTCCCGGCCTTGCCCCTACGGCCCGACCCCCCGATGGTTTACCAGCGACAAAAACTCATCCCGCGTTTTCTTCCGATCCCGGAACGCCCCCAGTGGACTATGCCCGCCAGCTCCCGCGTCGGGACGCAGGCGCCGGCTGCCCGTGCCGGCAACCACCCACCACCGCCGGCATCAGAGCGGGCGTCGCCACCGCCGGCGCCGGGGCGAGAGTGGCCATGTCCTTCAGCACGGCTAGCGGCTCGAACGGCCCATCGTGCTGACTGAGGCCGGGTTCAGGTAGACCGTCCCTCCAAACCCCAACCCTCCGGTCGGCAGCGGCGTTCCCAGATACACTTCTAGATACGTCTCCAGATCGAAAAAGAACCCCGCTCTGCACACCGTCGTCGTATTCACTCCCTGACAAGCGAAATTCGCCGCTGACGACGGTACCTCGAGCGACACATCCAGCACGAACGGATTCGCCTGCGTGTATCCCGCCACCACGAACCCTCCTCCCGACAGCAGCGCCGACGGAACTCCGGGACTCTGCGGACTCAGCGCCAGCCCGTCCACAAACACCTGGATCACCGACCCCAGCCTGGCCGGATTTGTCGCCGAGTTCAGCGTTCCGTCGGCATTCAGCGCCGCCACGTCGAACTCCCCGAAGTTGAACTGGAACCCGCCCGGCACTGCAAACATCGTCGGGTTCGCCACCGCCACCGGAAACTCCAGTTGCGCCGAGGGCACGCTGTTCACCGTCACCGTCATCACCGTTGGCCTGCCGTTCGGTACCATCGGTACCGCAACGTTGATCTGATTCGCCGACACGTACAACAGCGTTGCCGCCGTCCCTCCGAACGTCACCGACACTCCGCCCAGGGATGTCGTCGTGTAATTGGTCGCCGCCACCCCCGTTGCCGGCCCGAGTCCGTTGCCGAAAATCGTAATCAGCTGATTCGGCGCCACCGGACCCGTCGGCTCCAGCTCGCCCGAGTCCACCACGCATCCGATCTGCGGTGTTCCCGCCGCCGGCGCCGTCGCCGAAAAGTTCACCGCCCCCAGATACGCCCCCGCCAGCGCCGCCACCTGCAGGTTTTCGCTGAACATGACTCCGGGACTGAACGCAAAATCCGCCTTCTCGGTCGCGCCCGCCAGCCATAGCGTTCTTCCCGCCAACGCCACGCCATTCACCTGTAGTGTCGATCCTCCGATGAACTGCGCCCCTGTCACATCCCCCGACGAGTCCACCTGCGCTGCATACGCCTGCTGTCCCACCGTCGCCTCCGGGGTGAAGCATCCCGCCGGTAAATTCGCCAGCGCCGGCAGCGTCGCCGAAATATTGTAGTTGGCAAACGACCCCAGTATCCCCCCTGCATACGCCGATCCGTTCGCGTCCACCGTGACTCCCGCGCCGCCCACCGGCACCGAATACAGCACGTCCTGTCCCAGCGGATCGAGCTTCGTCAGAAACGGCAGCGCCGGCGTCTCCAGCTTCCCAAACGCGATACTCGTCGGCGCCGTCGGCGCCGTCACGGTGTACGGATAACCCACGCCCGCCACGCCTGTCAGATAAACATTACCCGCCACATCCACCGCGAGTCCGTTATTCGCCGTGTTCCCGGTGCCCGACACCGCCGTTGAAAAAATGATCGTCCCGGTCGGATCCACTTTCGTCACGTACTGGTTGTATCCCTGAAACTGCGCCATGCACGGCGCGATGCATGTCAGGAACACCGGAAACATCGGCTGATAGGTGCCCGGTGTTGTCGGATAGGTCAGCGATCCCGTCGTCCCCGACATATAGATGTTTCCCGCCGCGTCCACCGCGAGCGCGCTGCCGCCAACCTGGGCTGTCGAAAAAACGATCGCTGTTCCCGCTGGATTCACCTCGGTCAGATACGGCGACTCGCTTGTCCCCACAGTCGTCCCGCTCACGATCGCCGCCCCGGACGCATTCACGGCAACCGCCTGCGCAAAGCTGTTCGTCGCCCCGCCGAGGAACATCGAATACACCAGCTCGCCCGTCGCATTGAGCTTCGCCACATATGACCGTTCCTGGCTGCTCCCCGGTGGCGTGCTTCCTGTGCTCGCGGTCATGGGAAAATCGGGTGAATTTGTCACACCGGCTATGTATGCATTACCCGCACCATCGACTGCAATTCCGGCCACGGAATCGTTCACCGACCCGCCGATGAATCGTGTGTAAACATACTGCGTCGCCGTCGGATTGAGTTTCAGCACCAGCACGGTGGTCTGAGACCCTGGCGCGTCAACCACCGCATTCCCGGCCAGATAAATATTGCCTGACGAATCGGTTGCAATCGCAGTGGGAGTGAAATGATCACGCAGATACGTCGAGTACGTAATCGACGGAAACGAAGTCGCCGCACTCAATCCGATCGCAGTTGTCACGAGTATGAAAGCAGGACGAGTAAGCATATTTAGATTTCCCGAGCACGCCAGGTGCCATGCCGATGTCCGGGCTTCGTCGGCGGTCCAGGTGACCACCAGGACATCGGCGTTCGGAAGCGCGCCGCCGGGCCTTCTCGCTGCCCATTCCGGGCGGTATGATGAGCCTCGTGAGCCTCAAGCACGCTCACGTCGGTGTGAAACGTCTCCTGAGGCCGTCGATAAATAATCCGGTCAGATACCACTGCGCAAAGGAGAGCAGGCAGACAAGAACTAGTGTCTGTCCGGATGCCTCCCGCCTCAATGAGCGCGCCTTGCCTCCTAGAACCCCACCCCCCGATGGTTCACCAGCGACAAAAACTCATCCCGCGTTTTCTTCCGATCCCGGAACGCCCCCAGCATCGCGCTGGTCATCGCGCCTGAGTGCTGCTTCTCCACTCCGCGCATCATCATGCAGAAGTGCCGCGCCTCGCAGATCACTCCCACTCCCACCGGATCGATGATCTCCTGGATGGTCTGCGCCACTTCCTGCGTCAGCCGCTCCTGAATCTGCAGCCGCCGCGCAAAGGCGTCCACAATCCGCGGAATCTTGCTCAGCCCGATCACTTTCGTCTTGGGCAGGTACGCCACGTGCATCTTGCCGAAGAACGGCAGCATGTGGTGCTCGCACATGCTGAAAAACTCGATGTCCCGCACAATCACCATCTCGTCGTACTTCACGTCGTACAACGCGCCGTTCACCAGCTTGCGGATGTCCACCTTGTAGCCGCTCGTCAGGAATTTGAGGGCCTTGTCCACGCGTTCCGGGGTTTTCTCCAGGCCTTCGCGCTGCGAATCTTCCACCAGCAGCGCCAGCATTTCCTTGACCAGCGGAGCCAGGTTCGGCTCCTCCTGCCTCGGATGAATCACTTTCACGATCGCTTTATTCGATTTCATGGGCCTTCACTTCAAAGATGTTCCGCGCCGTCTCCGCGATGCGAACCCGCTCCAGCCTGGGCCACTCGCCCGGGAACGCGCCGCTCCAATTCTCTTTCAATCTACGGCAGATCTCCACCGCCAGGTTCTCCGACGTGGGCACCACGCGCTCGAAAGAGTTTACATCCGCGTTCAGGTTGCGATGCCCGAATGGCTCCAGCACCTGCCGCTTCACCAACTCGTCCAACCGCTCCGGGTCTACCGCCCGGCCGGATGCGTCCAGCGGTCCCCGCGCGCTCACTTCCACTTCGTAGTTGTGGCCGTGCCCATAGGGATTGTTGCACTTCCCGTACAGCCGCTGGTTCTCCTCGTCGCTCAACTGCGCGGAGTGCAGCCGGTGAGACGCCGCGAACCGGTAACGCCGCGTTACGCGGAACATGGCCCATCCCCGCAATAATCCACGTAGAGGTCCGGCGTTTCGTACACCCGCACGGTATGCAACCGCCGCCGGCTGTCCGTCAAGTGGGGCTCCAGGCGCTGCCAGATGTCGCGTGCGATGTTCTCGGTGGTGGGCACCACGTGGTCGAAGGGCGGCACCTCATAATTCAGAAACCGGTGGTCGTAGGGTTCCACCACCTGGCGCATCAGGATCTCCTTCAACTCCTTGAGATCCATCACCATGCCAGTCACCGCGTCGGGTTCGCCCTCCAGGCTCACTTCCAGCACATAGTTGTGGCCGTGGCCGTTCGGATTGGCCGCCAGTCCGAACAGCTCGCGGTTTTCCTGCTCCGATAGTTGCGCAAGCCGGCAAACGTGCGATGCGGAGAATTCGACCTTGCGGGTAATCAGCATCGTCTGTGAGGCCCCCTCTTGGACGCTACAGGCCCCGGTGGAGATACAATAAGATTATAGTTTCCCCCCATGCAAAGCGTCAAAACTGATCGGCTCCTGAGAATCACCGCCGGCGTGCTCCTGGCTGCCTTTGTTTACGTCATATACCTGGCCATCCATGAACGCGTCGTCGTTGCCGGAGATCAGGCGCCGTCATTCACCCTCACTGCCGATAACGGCCGTGCGGTGTCGGTTCCCAATTTCGGAGGCAAGCTTCTCGTCTTGAACTTCTGGGCCTCCTGGTGCGGTCCCTGCGTCGAAGAAACCCCGTCGCTCACCCAGTTCGCGCGGAACTACGCTCAAAAGGGCGTTGTGGTGCTGGGGATCAGCGTCGACCAGAACGACAAGGCCTATCGCGCCTTTCTCCAGAAGTACTCGCCCGGTTTCCTCACCGCACGCGACCTCAAGGTTCACGAAGACTACGGCACGTTCATGTACCCCGAAACCTACATCATCGATTCCCAGGGAAAGGTGCTGCTGAAAATCGCCGAAGCTGCCGACTGGACCGACCCCAAGTTGACCCAGTACGTCAATTCGCTGCTCTAAGCTTTCGACACGATGGTGCCCGCTCTCTTTCTGTTCGCGTCGGTGGTCAACGATGTTCGGACCCTCGTCGCGGCCCACGATTTTGCCGCCGCCGATCGTGAAGTTCGCGATTATCAGGCGCGCCAGGGTGCCACTCCCGAATTGGCCGCGGCGCTTTCCTGGCTGGCGCGCGGGTCGCTCGAAGCCAAACAATTCGACAGCGCCGATTCTTACGCCGCCGAAACCCGCACGCTCGCCGACCAGCTCCTCGAAACCCGCAAGCTCGATGCCGATTCCTTCCTGCCCACCGCCCTCGGCGCTTCCATGGAAGTTCACGCCCAGGTGCTCGCCGCGCGCGGCGAGCGGCCTGAGGCCCTCGAGTTTCTGCGCCTGCAACTCAAGCTCTTCTCCGGCACGTCGCTCACCGAGCGCATCCGCAAGAATGTGAATCTCTTGACCCTGGAAGGCAAGACCGCGCCGCCGCTCGAGGTTGCCGACTGGGTTGGCGCCCGGCCAGTGCCCCTCGCGTCACTCCACGGCCGGCCCGTTCTGCTCTTCTTTTGGGCTCACTGGTGCGGTGATTGCAAGGCCGAAGTCGCCATCCTCGCGCGGATTCGCAAGACCTTTGAACCGCAAGGACTGGTGATCGTCGCGCCCACTCGGTACTACGGATATGTTGCCAAAGGCGCCGATGCCACACCCGAAGTGGAGAAGAATTACATCGATCACGTGCGCCGTCAATACTATTCGGAACTTGCCGGTGTGGCTGCGCCACTGTCCGCTGCGAACTTTGTGGCCTATGGCTCCAGCACAACGCCCACCTTGGTGCTGATCGACGCCGCGGGAATTGTTCGCATGTATCACCCCGGCGCCCTATCCGAATCCGACCTCTCTGCCAGGATTCAGACGATTTTGAAAAAGTAACGATCCCTCAAGCTGTTCTCAGCCGGCTGTCCTCAAAATGCCTCATCCGGAACCGGTCGTAGTCCTCCAACGACTCGATGAGGGTGGTAATCGCCATGCGACGGGCGTGTAACTGCTCCAGCTCCTTATGCAGCCCGCGCGAGCGAGCCGACGTACGCGAATGAGCCGGCGTAATGGAAGTGGCAAAGGAGAACCTTTTCACGAGCATAGTATAGATGTACCAGAACTACTAAGCTACTTCAATGGATAATACAGGAGGTACCCTATGCAATGATGCGGGTTATCTATTACCCCTATATGCGGGTATAAAGAGGCATAACTCCTGTGGAATTAGTAAAAAGCAGTTTCAATTGTCCATCTTGAAGCCAGCTCCGATCCGTAACGCAACCGCACTTGGTTCAGATTCTCCTGGTCCAGCCCACAAAGCCTTGCCGCCCATGGCCGAAGTGGTGGGGGCCGTGGCTTGCTTAACGCGCGCCCCCGATCGGAGCCGCGACCGTGAGGGAGCGATCTTCGTGGAATACGAGAGACCTACACCAACACCGTAAACGTGG
>OCTA010004377.1_pt1 | contig 12399 bp, 12 predicted proteins | sample 1538991 | NCBI WGS metagenome assembly OCTA01 (sample SAMEA3539302, study PRJEB22396) | soil metagenome | biome: tundra; feature: field; material: soil | place: USA | collected 2010-05 | depth 0.15 m
CCGGTTATCCCGAGGAATCGCGCTCGGTCGGAGACTGCCTCGGCGTGGTGATGGAGGAGGAGTGCGAGCATCACCGCTATGCGGTGCGCGACCTTGCGGTGCTGGAAGCGAGGTAGAGCCCGGGTGGGTTGGTTACCGTGAGCCGGGTGCTTGCAGCCGCAGGCGCCGTTGCTCAATGATCAGGCAGCGATCTTCTACGTAGAGGAGTCCGGCCTCCGCCGCGATGGCACGTGCCTCGTGCGACGCGATGCCCAGTTGCAGCCACAAGGCCGTGGCGCCCGCTGCCACCGCCTGGCGGGCGATATCTGGCGTCTGCCCCGGCGGCCTGAATACATCGACCAGGCCGATCTGCCCGGGGACGTCCCGGAGACTGCGGTAGACGTGCTCGCCGAGAATTGCATCAGCGTGCGGGTTGACCGGGATGATGCGCCATCCGTGCTGCTGCATATGTGCTGGCACATAGTGCGCTGCCTTGGCCGGGGCGGCACTGGCCCCTACGACGGCGATGGTGTCGTAGGTCGTAAGGATGCGCTCGACGATTGCATCAGTGTCGGTCACCTGGCCCACGGTAGTGCCTGTGCCTGATGGCGCCTGCGTTGCCTCGGCGGGGCCAAGGTCATTGGGTCAGGTTGTCGCCTTCGCCGACCGGCGGCGGGGGTGCGTGGTAGGTCACCGCGGTGTGGCTTGCGCGATCTACGTGCAGGTGGAAGATGTCCGGCCGTGCGTAGTGTCCGACGGGGTCGAAGTCGAACCTGGCGCGGACGATCTCATCGGTGTCGATGTCGGCGGTGAGGATGCCGGGCTGTTCATACAGCGGGCCGGCGAGTATGTCGCCCAGCGGGCCGACGATCACGCTTCCGCCGCGGCACACCACGGCGCCGGGGTCGGATGGCAGCACGGCGTCGTAGTCGCCGGGGTAGGCCGACCTGGTCGCGAACTGATTGGCCGCGAGCACCACGCACCGTCCCTCAAGCGCGATGTGGCGCATCGTGGCGATGTGGCTGTCGCGTGCGTCGGCTGTCGGTGCGCACCAGAACTCGATGCCTTGGCCGTAGAGCGCGAGCCGCAGCGCTGGCATGAGATTCTCCCAGCAGATCGCGGCGCCGATCCGGCCCAGGGGAGTGTCGAAGACATGCAGCGTGGAGCCGTCGCCCTGGCCCCAGATCAGCCGCTCGCTGCCGGTCGGCTGAACCTTGCAGTGCACGCCGCGTACGTGGCCGGTGCCGCTGATGAACACCGCGCTGCAGTACAGCGTGGAACCCGCCCGCTCGATGACGCCGATCACCAGCTCGCATCCGTGCCGCGCCGCCACTTGGCACAGATGGTCGGTCTCGGGCCCGGGCACCTGGACCGCGTTGGCGAAATAGCGGCCGAACAGCTCCCGCCCAGGCGCGGTTCGCGCCCCGACCGTCGCCCCGAAGCCGGCGCCCCTCGGGTGGCCCCCCAGCACAGCCTCGGGCAGCACGATTAACCTCGCGCCCTGGCTGGCCGCATCCTCGCCACCGCTTCGCGATGATCATGGACGCCGCCGTGTCGAACGCGCGGGCGGGCACCTGAACCGCAGCTACCCGGACAGTTGCTGATGTCGCCATGCTCCGTACTGTGTCCGCGTCCCAGATCGGCTGCAAGTCCCGCGAGACAGTTTCAGCATCTCGCCGCCGACCGCGCGTTCCCGCCGGGCGGACCCCGTGGACAGTTACCGACTCCAGGGGCCGCAGGCCCGCTGGTTTGTTGTGGCGCTTTTGTTATGGCGCTGCGGCCGGAAGCCAGTGCAGCCATTTTCCGTGCGAGTCGGTGATCGCCAGGGGGAGTCTGGCCGTCCCGGGCGAGGATGAACGGCGCGCCCTGGTAGGCGGGCACGGGGATGCCGGGCAGGATGGCGGGTCCTTCGTTGGATAGCCAGATGGCAGGCAGGCTGCGGACGGTGGCGGCGAACCGCTGCCGGTCCGCGGGCGTGACGTAGGCAAGCACGGCGGAGTGATACACGACGAGGGTCGCCCCGGCGGGTGCCTGGGCGGCCAGTGCGGGCAGGTCCGTTAGCAGGTCACCGCGGTGCACCACCGGAGGGTCGCGGCGGGCTGCGGCGATCGCGGCGGCGAGCCGCTGCTCGCGGTCGCCTTCACCGGGCCAGACCATGCAGGACAGCCAGCGGACGTCATTATCGCTGGTGACGTCGAGCGGGCTGAGGTCAAGCCCGGCCCGCCAGGTGATCGCGGGAAGCTGCGCCGGGAGCGGCACCGGCCCGCGCGGCGTGCAGCGCAGGGTGGGCGCCTGCGGGTCCTGGCCGGCGATCTGGTGCCCGGCGTAGTCGTAGGAGTAACGGTCGAACAGCAGGGTCAGCCCGGCACCGGCGCCGACCTCGATCAGCGCCAGCGGCGGCGGCAGCGGGGCCAGCGCCGGCAGGATCGTGGCGCAGCGGGCCGGCTCGTTGGTCTGCGTGCGCCGGGCCATCATCACCTCAGCCAGCTCAGCGCTGCTGCGGCGGACCAGGGCCCGCAGCCGGGACATGTCGACGGGGTCGCCCAGCAGGTAGCGGGCTGCCCCGAACAGCAGGTTGGGCTGGCGCTTTTCCGGTGGCAGCGAGCCGAGGAAACGCAGGATGGCGGTGTCGTCGGCGACCGACACGGCCAGTGACTCATAAGCCGGGCTGCGGTCGTGGGCGTCCTCGGCGAACGCCCGGTAGTTCTCCGCGGCGCTTATCGCCAGATCATGGCCATGCATCGCCACGACCTGAACGTTACCGGCCGCATGGCAGGCCGCGTTCGGCTGGCCTGTGCGCAGGCGGAGTCAAGGAGACCGGGCTCCGCGACTATGCCGACTCTGGAGGAACAGGGTTGTCAGGGAGTTATATACCCGGTAGCATGCTCGGCATGATATCTGATTGTCGGGCGTCATGAGTTTCCGGCACGCGCTGCTCGCGCTGCTGAGCGAGGGGCCCAAGTACGGGCTGCAGTTGCGTGAGGAGTTCGAGGCGCGGACCGGTGAGGTATGGCCGCTCAACGTGGGCCAGGTGTACACGACGCTGGGCCGGCTTGAGCGCGACGGGCTGGTCGAGTCGGACGACACCGGGGACGACGGACCGCAAAAAGGATTCCGGATCACGGCCGAAGGTGAGCAGGAGCTGGCCGCCTGGCTGCGCACGCCGCCGGACCTGGCGTCCCCGCCCCGCGATGAGCTCGTGATGAAGGTGCTGGTGGCGCTGCGGGTGCCCGGCATCGATGTGCATGAGGTGATCCAGGTGCACCGCCGGTACCTGGTGGAGCTGATGCAGCAGTGGACGCGGATCAAAGAGGACGAAGGTGAGTTTGACGTGGGCCTGGCGCTGGCGGTTGACGCCGAGCTGTTCCGGCTGGAGGCGGTCATCCGGTGGCTGGACGCCGCCGACGGGCGCTTGAAGCGCGCCGCGGCTGATCCTCCCCGGCCGGCTTCCGCCGCGTTGCCGAGGCTGCGGCGCAGGGTGGGGGTGCAGCGATGAGCGTGCTGGAGCTGCGAGGCGTCTCGAAGACCTACGGGGCGGGGATGGCCGAGGTACATGCGCTGCGCGGCGTCGACCTGTCCGTCGAGGCCGGCGCGATGGTGGCGGTGATGGGACCGAGCGGCTCGGGCAAGTCCACGCTGCTGACCATCGCCGGCAGCCTGGAGGACCCCACCAGCGGGGAGGTGCTGGTCGGCGGCGCCGCGCTGTCGGGTATGTCACGCAACGCCAAGGCCCGGCTGCGGCGGCGCACGGTCGGGTTCGTGTTCCAGGACTTCAACCTGCTGCCCGGGCTGACCGCCGCCGAGAACGTCGCCCTGCCGCTGGAACTCGACGGCGTAGCCGCCGGGAAGGCCCGCGCGGCCGGGCTGCAGGCGCTGGACGGGCTCGGCCTGGGCGAGCGGGCCTCCCGGTTCCCTGACGAGCTGTCCGGCGGCGAGCGCCAGCGGGTGGCGATCGCCCGCGCGGTGGCGGGGGACCGCCGCCTGCTGCTCGCCGACGAGCCGTCCGGGGCGCTGGACTCGGTGAACGCGGAAGCAGTGATGCGGCTGATCCACGAGGCGTGCAAGCGGGGCGTGGCCGCGGTGGTGGTGACCCACGACGCGCAGCTGGCCTCGTGGGCTGACCGGGTCGTGTTCCTGCGGGACGGGCGCGTCGTCGACCAGACGGCGCCGATGCCTGGGCCGGAGTCGCTGCTCACACCGGGCCCGGGCCAGTGAGCACGGCGCTGCGCGAGCGCCCGGCACCGGCGGGAGCCCGCAACGGGGGCGTTCCCGCCCGCCGCGCCGTGATCCGCTGGGCCTGGCGGATGTTCCGCCGCGAGTGGCGCCAGCAGGTCCTGGTCCTGGCGCTCATCGTGGTCGCCGTGGCCGCCACGTTCCTCGGGGCGGCGGTGGCCACCAACACGCCGCCCCCGGCCGGCGCTGGCTTTGGCACCGCCAGCGACGCAGCCAGCTTCCAGGCGCCTGATCCGCACCTGGCCGCCCAGATTGCCGCCCTGGAGCACCGCTTCGGCCGGGTCGACGTCATCGAGAACCAGACCGTCGCCATCCCCGGCACGATCAACACCTTCGACCTGCGGGCCCAGAACCCGCACGGCCCGTTCGGGCAGCCAATGCTCGCCCTGGTCAGCGGGCACTACCCCACCGGGCCCGGCCAGGTGGCAGTGACGGACGGCGTGGCCTCGGCCTTCAACCTCAAGATCGGGGACCTGTGGCGCACTGGCGGCACGGCCCGGCGGGTGGTCGGCATCGTCGAGAACCCGCACAGCCTGCTGGACGAGTTCGCCCTGGTGACGCCCGGCCAGGTCCGCGCGCCGACCCAGGTCACCGTCCTTTTTGACGCGCCGGGCGTGACCCCGGCCTCGATCGGCCTGAACGTCCAGACGCCCTCGGTCGCGGCGTCGAGTAACCCGCTCAACCCGGAGACGATCGTGCTGGCCCTGGTGACCGTCGCGATGGTCCTGATCGCCCTGATGGCCGTGGGGGGCTTCACGGTGCTGGCGCAGCGCCGGCTGCGCTCGCTCGGGATGCTGGCCTCGCTGGGCGCCACGGACAGGCACATCCGTCTGGTCGTGCGGGCCAACGGCGTGGTCGTGGGGGTCGCCGGCGCGCTGATCGGGGCCGCGGCGGGCCTGGCGGCCTGGCTCGCCTATCGGCCCAGTCTCGAGACGAACGCCCATCACGTGATCGGCGTGTTCCAGCTGCCGTGGTTGGTGATCGCCGCGGCGATGGTTCTCGCCGTACTGGCCACATTCTTTGCCGCTTCCCGTCCGGCCCGGTCCATCACCAGGCTTCCCATCGTCACGGCCCTGTCCGGACGGCCCGCGCCGCCCAAGCAGGTGCACCGCTCCGCGGTCCCTGGCGTGGTTCTCCTGGTCATCGCCGCGCTCCTGCTGTCGTACGCCGGCCAGAGCAACGGCAACGGCAGCGGCTCAGCGCCCGCGCTGCTTTTCGGCCTCGTCGCCCTGCTCGTGGCGGTGATCCTGCTGGCCCCGCTGTTCCTGGCCACGATGGGCAGGCTCGGCCGGCACGCCCCGATCGCGGTCCGCCTGGCCCTGCGCGACCTGGCCCGCTACCGGGCCCGCTCGGGCTCGGCCCTGGCTGCCATCAGCGTCGGCATGCTGATCGCCGTGCTCGTCTGCGTCCTGTCCGCGCAGCGGTTCGGGAACGTCCTCGATTGGGCCGGGCCCAACGTGGCGTCGAACCAGGTCATCGTCTACACGCCCAACGGTCCAGGCGGTGGGGGCGGACCCGGCGGGCCGGGCGGTGGCGGCGGCCCCAGCGGGCCTGCGACCGGAAGCACGACGAAGTCGATGACGCAGACCGTGCATGCCATCGCTGCCGGGCTCGGCTCCACCGACGTCATCACGCTCGAGCAGACCAGCGCCAACCTCCAGCACGCCGCATCCGGGCATCAATGGGACGGACAGATCTACGTCGCCACCCCGCAGCTCCTGCGGGCCTTCGGGATCAAGGCTGACGTCAACCCGGCAGCCGACATCCTCAGCATGCGGCCCGGGCTGTCGGGCATGTCGGAGATGCAGCTTCTCTACGGGAACGGCGGCCAGAAAGGTCCCGGGCCGGGGCCGGGGTCGGACTCGTTTCCCTGTCCTAAGAGCAGCTGCCTGGCCAACCCCGTGATCCAGGAAGTCAGCGCCCTGCCATCCGGCACGTCGGCGCCCAACACCGTGATCACTGAGCATGCCATCCACGAGTTCGGCCTGCAGACCAGCATTTCCGGCTGGCTCATCCAGACCCCGCATCCCCCCACCGCCGCCCAGATCAGCGGCGCCCGGGCCACCGCCGGGGCGGCCGGGATGACCATCGAGACGAAGAACAGCATCCCCACGTCGGCGGAGATCATCAACTGGGCCACCGTCTTCGGGATCCTCCTCGCGCTCGGCATCCTGGCCATGTCGGTCGGCCTCATCCGCAGCGAGACGGCCAGCGACCTGCGCACCCTGGCCGCCACCGGGGCCAGCGCCGCGACCCGGCGCACCATCACCGCCGCCACCGCCGGGGCGCTCGGCCTGGCCGGCGCGGTGCTCGGCACGGTGGCGGCCTACATCGGAGCCATCGCCTATGCATGGGACAACCCGCTCGACAGCCTCTCCGAACTCTCCAGCGTCCCCACCAAGAACCTGCTCATCATCCTGATCGGCATGCCCCTGATCGCGGCGGGCGTCGGCTGGCTGCTGGCCGGACGTGAACCATCGGCCATCACTCACCAGCCGATCGAGTGACCCGGTACCCGGATGCGTGACGTCATGAGCGTCCGGTATGCCGTGCTCGCACTGCTGAGCGAAGGGCCCAGGTCCGGCCTGCGGCTGGAAGAGGAACTTGAGGCGAGCACCGGCGAGGTCCGGCCGCTGAACGCTGGCCAGGTGTACACGACGTTGCAGCGGCTCGAACATGACCGGTTCGTGGAGTCCGGCGGCGCCGGGGCGGACAGCCCGCGGACGGAGTTCCGGATCACCGCCGGCGGGGAGCGGGAGCTGGCCGGCTGGCTGCGCACGCCCCCGGATCTGGCCTCCCCGCCCCACGATGAGCTGGCCACGAAGATTCTGGTGGCGCTGCGGGTGCCCGGCACCGACGGGCATGAGATCGCACAGGTGCACCGACGGTATCTGGTGGAACTGATGCAGCGGCGGACCCGGATCAAGCGCGACAACGCCGGCCGCGATCTGCGCCTGGCGCTGGCGGTCGACGCCGAATTGTTCCGGCTGGACTCGGTCATCCGGTGGCTGGACGCCGCCGACGGCCACTTCGAGCGCGCCTCCGCCGGACCGCTCTCGCCTGCCCCGCAGACGTTGCCGGGGCCGAGTGCGAGAGCGGGGGTGCCGCCGGGCGGGACCAATCACCAGGGGACGGGCAGGGCGATAGATGACCGCATCCGGACGTCCGACGCCGACCGGGAGCGCGCCACCGTCCGGCTGCAGGACCACTACGCTGAGGGCCGGCTCACGCGCGAGGAACTGGACGAGCGGGTCACGGCGGCGCTGGAGGCCAGGACCCTCGGTGATCTGCGCCGCGTCATGGCCGACCTTCCCGGGCCCGCCCCGGTCCTGCAGCAGGCCCGGCCGCTGCCGCCGGGGACGGTGCCGCGCCTGGCTCTGGGACCGCGCGGGCCCCTGGTACTGCCGCTGCTGCTGCTCGGGATGCTGCTCATCACGAGCGGCGAGTGGCCGTTTCCGGCCCTCTTCGACGTTGTCCTGGGGTCCGCCCTGATCGTGTGCGCGGCCGCCTCCATCTCAGCCGCCCGGTGGCGCCGGATACGCCGCCACTGACAGAACGGCAGTCGCCATCGAGCGTGCCGCAGGTCGCATTGTGCTGCTCCGGCGCCTGATCGGGCGGGACTCGTATCTGCCGGGCAGGTCACGCGCTCCTAAGGAGTGCAGAGGTCCTTAACTGCCGAGAACAAGGGGGACGCCATGCGACTGCACGCCTTCTCTCCGAGGCGCCTGGCCGGCGCGACTGCCATAGCCAGCGCCGCAGCCCTGATCCCGGTGGCCGCACTCGCGGCCACCGGTTCCCCTGCCGCACCTGTCAGCGCAGCCAGCACTCCAGGCTGCTCAACGACCGGGCTGGTCGCCTGGATCACCTACGAGCAGGGCGCCGCTGGGGCCTTCTACTACTCCCTCAACTTCACCAACCTGTCCGGGCATGCGTGCACGCTACGCGGTCATCCCGGGGTCTCGGCGGTCAGCCTGGGCGGCGGCCAGGTCGGCGCCCAGGCGAGGTGGGGTAACCCGGGTAACGCGAAGCTGGGCACGGTCAGGCTCGGCAACGGGGCCACCGCGACGGCGGTGCTGGCGATCACGGATGTGGGCGTCTTCCCCCCCACGGCCTGCCACCAGGTCATGGCAGCTGGGCTGCGGGTCTACCCGCCGGGCCAGTCCGCGTCCAGGCTGATCCCCTACCCGTTCAGCGCATGCTCGACCAGGCAGCGCTTCATGACCGTCGCGGTGTTGCAAAAGCAGAAGTAACAGATGGCTGTATCAGTCGCCATCCAGGCTGCTCTGCATTAGTGCCTGGTGCACTGCCGCGCCCAGTGATCTGCAGTGCCCGCTGGGCGCTGTCCGCACTTGCTGCCCAGTAACCAGACGTCCCGGTCAGGCTCTCACCCGAGGAGGACTCACCATGAAACTCACCACTCGCGCCGCACGCCGGATCAGCGCCGCGGTCGCGGCCGTCAGCGCCGCGATCTTCGTGCCCGCGGTCGCGCTGGCCGCACCAGGATCGCCTGCCAGCCAGGCGTCACCCGCTGCCGTGCGCCTGTGCCAGACGCCTGGCCTGGTCATCTGGCTGGACACCAGCGGCGGCGTGGCTCTCGGGAGCGTCACTTACAGCCTGGAGTTCACCAACCTGAGCGGGCGAAGCTGCACGCTCAGCGGCTTCCCCTTCCTGGCCGCTGTCGACCTGCACGGACATCAGCTGGGCCGCCGGGCCGCCTTCGATCACTCCACCGCCCCGCATCTAGTGACACTGGGCCGGGGCAAGACCGCCACGGCGGTACTACAAGTGATAGACGCCGGCAACTTCCCGCGGGCGGCGTGTCACCCGGTCACCGCCGCTGGCCTGCGCGTCTACCCGCCGAACCAGACTAGGTCCAAGATCGTCCCGTTCCCGCTCCCGGTCTGCTCAAAGCTGAGCCCGCTCATCCTGTTCGTAGGGCCGGTCAGGCATTAACGGCAGGTGGCGCTCGCCCAGTAGGGCTGGCACGGGCGGTTCAGGTGGGATCCGGGTCGAGCCATTCGACCCACTGGCCGGAGGGGTGGGCGCGGGCGAGCAGGCGGCGCCGGTCGGTGCTGCCGTGGAAGGTTCGCGCGCCCAGCACGGCGAAGACGCCGTGCTGCTGGCGGTCGCGGACCAGCGATGCGGGCAGCTGTCCAGCACGCCGGGCAGCGCCTCGACGCCGTCACCGGAGACGAGCTTGACCGGGTGCTGGCGGGTCACCTCGATGGCCGCGGTCAGGCCGGGCCAGCGCGGATGCCTCCGGCGGCGTGCACGCCTGCAGCCAGGACCGTGCGGGCGGGTCCTGCACGTCGACGGGGCTCACATCGATTCCGGCGGGCTCAGCGATGGGCGGCAGGCTGGATTGCGGCGGCTCGCGGAGCCCGCGTACTTCGCAGCTGAGGCTCAGCGCGGCGGCCCCGGGCCCGGATGCCTGCTTGCCGAGCAGGTAGCGGTACCGGTCCAGCTGCAGCCCCAGCCCGGCGCCGGTGCCCAGGTCGGCCAGCCCGACCGGATCGGTGCGGGCGACTGCCGTCGCCGCGATGCCCAGGGCGATCCAGCCCAGCAGTCCCTCGTGCGCCGCGATCGCCTGGAACAAGGCGGCGGTCAGCCGCCAGGAATCCGGCGCATCGGCAGGTGACCAGCCAGCAGCCACCTCCGGCGCCTGGGCGCGGATCTCGTCAATTGGTGACACGCTGCCAGCCCCCGCCGGTAAATGTCGGACTGATGCCCGCCCCAGCCTGCGGCACAGCACGATATCGTCAGCTGCCGGCCGCCGGGCGGTTAACCTACCGTGATCGCGTCCAGGCGTTCCTTCAGAAACTGCGCCGACACCACCGGCCCGTAGTCGTTCGGCTTGCCGACCGGCGGCTGCAGGGACTCGATCACCGCGTCGTGGTCGGCTTCGTAGAAGTAGACGAGCGAGACGAGGTCCTCGCCGGGCGCCTCGACCTGCGGCGGAAGCACGCGGTGCCGGTTGGACTTCCACCGGCCGCCGCTCCAGCGGGCCAGCAGGTCGCCGGTGTTGATCGTGAACGCGCCGGGGTCGTAGGGCGCGTCCTCCCAGCCGTCCTGCTCCGTCCACACCTGCAGGCCGCCCCGGCCCGGCTCACGGTCGAGGATGGTGACGGTGCCGAAATCGGTGTGCGGGCCGATCCGGAACTGGCCGGGCTCCGGCTCGCCGGCCAGCGTCATCGGCGGGTACCAGTTGATGTTCATCGTGTGCGTGGCGTGCCCGGTGTGCCGGGTGAAGAAGTCGCGGTCCAGCCCCAGTGCCGCCGCGCACAGCACGAGCAGCTCGTCCGCGAGCTCGCGCATCTGGGCCAGGTAGGCGACGACAGCGGGCTCCAGCGCCGGCACCTCGGCCGGGTAGGCATTGGGCTGGAACCAGTACCCGTCGACGTCCGGGTCGCCCGTCGGCTGGTCGGCGCCGACCGCGAATGACTCCTTCAGATCCGGCGGAGTCTGCGTGCCCTCGGCGTAGCCGTTCGCCTCGACGCCGGGCGGCAGCCAGCCCCGGCCGCCGACAGTGACGGCGTAGCGCTGCTTGGTCTCGCGCGGCAGCCTGAAGAACGCCCGTGCCTGCGCACGTACCCGCGCGCGCAGTTCGCCCGCCACGCCATGGCCTTTGATCAGGAAGAAGCCCACGCTCTGGAGCGCCGCGTCGACCTCGGCAGCTACGGTAGCGCGGGCCGTCTCGTCTCCGCTGAGCCAGGGCGTGAGGTCGATCACGGGAACTGACGATGGCATGGTCCGGCTCCGCTGTCGTGGCCGCGTAGCTGCGGGGGTGCTGGCAATGCAGCCATCGTACGTCTGCGTGGCACGCAGGAACCGCTGGCAGCCGCGTTGGGGGCCCTGATCGCGGTTATCTGCACAAACGGCGCTCGCCGTTCGTTCGCGCCGGGGCCGGTGAAGGTGCGGTCGCGGTTCCCATGACCCGGCGTAGCAGGGTGAAGGTGTCCAGCGAGCGCGCGCCTTCGTCGTGGAATGACTGCAGCGCTGGGTCATCGCCGGGGCTGAGCGCAGCGGCCTCTTCCCACATGGCCCGCTCAGCGGCCCGCCAGCCGGGGCGTTCCTGCACTTCGACGTGGCTGAAGCCGGCGGCCGTTAGCCCGGCGCTGAGGTTAACCCGGCGCAGGCGGCCAGGCACTTGCCCGTCGTCGGAGCCGGCGGGCTCCCAGCAGGTCAGCACCGCTCGTCCGCCGGGTGCCAGAACCCGGCGCAGCTCTCGGTAGGCGGCGTCCTGCTGCGGGGCGAACTGAATGGCATCCACGCACAGCGCGGCGGCGGCCGAGCCGGGGTCGAGTCCGGTCGCGCCGAGGTCCCCGATGCGGAACTCCACGGTGCGGCCCAGTCGCTGTGCCTGCTCGCGGGCCTGGCGCACCGCCTGGCTCAGGCGATGAAGCCGGCGACCACTGCGGCTAGCTGGGGTGCGCTGAAGATGTTGTAGTGCGTGAGGCCCGGCAGGATAGCCAGGTGCATGCTGGTGGCCAGCGCCCCGTCCCAGCCGGCGTCCTTGAGGCCGCCGCCCAGCAGGCCGAAGAACTCGGCGGCGTGGGCGGGCGGGATGCTGTCAGCGTCGGCGTACACCAGCAGGGTCGGGATCGTGAGCCGCTTGACCTCGTCGCTCCAGTCGTAGGGCTGGCGCAGCAACTCACCGGTCTTGTCCATCAGGGCGGGAAAGGCTTCGCGGTCGGGAGCCACCTGAGACCACGCCTGATACATCGGGGACTGCTTCAGCTGGTCGAATGCGGCCCGGCCGACCTGGGCCATCCCGGCCAGGACCTCCGGGAACCAGCCATCCCGGCGGCACGGCGTGGACACCAGCGCCAGCTTTCGCACCCGGCCGGGGTGCTGGATGGCGCAACGGAGGCTGGCGCCGCCGCCGAGGGAGTAGCCGAGCAGGTCCGCCTGTCCCAGGCCGAGGTAACCGATCAGCCCGGCGATGTCGTCGCCGAAGCCCTGAAAGCTGAACGGGCGGCCGGTGTCCCGGGTGTGACCATGGCCCTGCAGCTCAATGGCGACGACCTGGCGGTGCTCGGCCAGCTGGTCCAAGAGCTCACCGAACATGCTGGTCAGGCCGAAGCCGCCGTGAACGACGACCAGAGGATCGCCGGCGCCGCGGCTCTCCCAGTACATGTCCACGCCATTGACCGGCGCGAACCCGGTAGCAAGGGTGTGGGGCATCAC